>Ga0308160_10006090_pt1 | contig 12379 bp, 11 predicted proteins | sample PhyFR1_FD_201036 | JGI IMG/M metagenome (GOLD analysis project Ga0308160, IMG submission 201036) | Phyllosphere microbial communities from UC Gill Tract Community Farm, Albany, California, United States - DLSLF.R1 | ecosystem: Host-associated > Plants > Phyllosphere > Unclassified | place: USA... | reverse complement strand
CGGCTGGCGTTGTCCCAGAAGTCCTGCGGCACCAGGCCGGCGGCGTCCACGCGGTAGCCGTCGATGCCGGTTTCGCGCACCCAGTACAGCATCGATTCGGTCATGTAGCGGCGCAGGGCCGGCTTGCTGTAATCGAGGTCGATGATGTCGTCCCAGTCGAACCAGGGCGTCGGGCGCGGCTTGCCGCTGCTGTCGTTGGCGTACCAGTCCGGATGGCTGCTGCGCAGGACGCTATCCCAGGACGTGTGGTTGCCGACCCAGTCGATGATGACGCGCATGCCCAGCTTGTGCGCGCCGTCGACAAAGGCGCGGAAGTCTTGCAGGGTGCCGAATTCCGGGTTCACGGCGCGGTAGTCGCGCACCGCGTACGGGCTGCCGAGCGTGCCCTTGCGCTTGAGCTCACCGATCGGGTGGATCGGCATCAGCCACAGGATGTCGACGCCCAACTCTTTCAGGCGCGGCAGCTGGGCGGTGGCGGCCTTGAAGCTGCCCTCTTTCGTAAACTGGCGCGTGTTGATCTGGTAGATGGTGGCGTTCCTGGTCCAGTCGGCGTGCTGGAATTGCACGTATTCTTGCGGCGTATAAGGATCAGCGGCCTGGGCGGCCGTGCTGAAGCCGGCGGAGCATAGGGCAAGGGCCAGGGCCAGGCGCGCAAATGGTTGCTTCATTAATCTTCCCGAAAAAAGACCTGCGCTGGACAGGCCTGGAAAAACAGCAGATGCGCGGCCGAACGCAAAGACCGGACGCGCGATGTCAATACGGCCGAACGTAACACGATGCTTGGGCACATTCGGAGCGCTAGTGTATCAATCGCCAAGCGTCTCCAGCAGGTAATCGATGAACACCCTCACCTTCGGCGGCAGAAAGCGGTTCTCGAGATAGACCGCATATAGCTGGTCGCCCGCGTAGCCTTGGGGTGTCCACGCAGGCAGCAACTGCACGGCGGCGCCGCTGCGCAGGTCTTCGCCCACCACGTAGGTCGGCAGCAAGGCAATGCCGCCGCCGCGCAGCATCGCCAGGTGCAGGGCCACGCTGCTGTTGGCGGCCAGGGCGCTGTCCACCTTGACGTTCCCCGTACCCCCCGCGCCGTCGAACTGCCAGGTGACCGGCGCACCGGCCGCGCCGAAAGTCAGGCAGCGGTGCGTGGCCAGATCCTCGATGCGCTGTGGCGTGCCGTGCTGCTCCAGGTAAGCCGGCGCCGCAGCCAGTACGTAGCGGATGCTAACAATCGGACGAGCCACCACGCTCAGCATGTCGATGTGCGATGCCAGGCGTAGCGCGACGTCGATGTTTTCCTCGACCAAATCGACATAGCGGTCGGCCAGGCTGAGCACCACGCGGATATCGGGATAGCGCTCCATGAAGGCGGGCAGCAGGCCGGCCAGGCAGGTGGTGCCGAAGGCCATCGAGGCGCTCACGCGCAGCGTGCCGCCTGGCCCCGTTTGCAGGCCAGCGGCGGTGGCTTCCAGGGCGCGCGCTTCTTCCAGCATGCGTACGGCGTTCCCGTAGATGGCGCTGCCCGCTTCGGTAAGACTCAGCTTGCGGGTCGAGCGGTTCAACAGCCTGGCGTGCAGGTTGCTTTCCAGGTTCGCCACCTGCTTGCTGATGTTGGCCTTGGTCGTGCCCATCTGGCGCGCCGCCTCGGAAAAGGAACCGGTGTCGACCACCCGGACAAAGGCCCAGACATCGGAAAAGTCGCGCGGCTGCATCTCGGTCATCGTATCGCCCCTGGAAACAATCGGTTGCCTGATAACTGGATTGTATCGCGGCAGTATTCGGCCTAAGCTGGAAAGATCAACCACCGGAGAACTCGATGACCACGCTCAGGCTTGCCCCTCCCGCCTCCACCACCCTCGCCCGCATGACAAGCCTGGCCCTGCCCCTGCTCTTCATTGCGATGTGGAGTTCCGGCTACGTGGTCGGCAAGCTGGCCGTGCCGCATGCCGGGCCGTTCACGCTGCTGGCGATCCGCTTCGGGCTGGCGGCGTTCGTGCTGCTGGTGGTGGCGCTGGCGGCGCGCGCGCCCTGGCCGGCCAGCCGCAAGCAGTTCGGGCACCTGGTCGTGGTCGGCCTCCTGATCCAGGCGCTGCAGTTTTCGGGCCTGTACACGGCGCTGAAGCTGGGCGTGTCGGCCGGCGAATCGGCCCTGATCGTCGGGACCATGCCAGTGTTGACGGCGCTCGGTGCGGCGTTCGTGTTTGGCGAACGCCTGGGCGGCAAGCAATGGCTAGGGATGGCGGGCGGCGTGGCCGGCGTGGTGCTGGTGGTGTGGCACAAGCTGGGTACCGGAAGCGCCGGGGCCGGGGCCTATGCGGCCGCCGTGGTGGCGCTGGCCGGGGTCACGCTGGGCACGCTGTACCAGAAGAAGTTCTGTGCGGGGATGGACTTGCGTACCGGCGGCTTCGTGCAGCTGGCGGTGGCGACGCTGGTGGCGCTGCCCTTGTCGCTGTATCTGGAGGGCTTCGACGTGCGCTGGACGCCGGCGATGGTGTTTGCGTCCGGCTGGCTGGCGGTCGTGAATTCGATCGGCGCGACCAGCCTGCTGTTCCTCATGATGCGCAAGGGCGAAGCGAGCAAGGTGGCCAGCCTGTTCTACCTGATCCCGGGTGTGACGGCGCTGATGGCGTTTGCCGTGCTGGGCGAGACCTTGACGGCGCTGGCGCTGGCGGGCTTCCTGGTGACGGCGGGTGCGGTGTACCTGTGCACCCGCGCGCGCTAGTGCAGCGGTGGGTACAAGTACCCACCCTACAAAACCGGAGCCACGTACCGTAGGGTGGGTACCCGTACCCACCATTCGTACTTGTGCACACCGCACCATCGGCAAAAAAAACGGCGCCCGAGGCGCCGCTTCTTTATCGAGTGAGAACAGCGTTCAGCTCTTCACCGCCACCAGCCGCGGCTCGCCCGCGATACCGAAGCGCGCGCGGATCGAGGCCGCGATGCCCTTGGCATCCAGGCCCACCGACGCCAGCAGCGCCGCCGGGTCACCCTGGTCGATGAATTTGTCGGGCAAGCCAAGAATGAGCAGCGGCTTGACGATGCCCGCTGCCGCCATCGCTTCGGCCACGGCCGCACCGGCGCCGCCCATCACCGCGCCCTCTTCCACCGTCACCAGGTAGTCGTGCTCCGCCGCCAGCTGCTTCACCAGCTCGACGTCGAGCGGCTTCACGAAGCGCATGTTGGCGACCGTGGCATCGAGTTCGCCGGCCGCGCCCATGCTCGGCGCCACCATCGAGCCGAACGCCAGGATGGCCACGCCCTTGCCCTGGCGCTGAACTTCGCCCTTGCCGATCTCGATCGAGGTCAGCTCTTCCCCGATCGCCGCACCGATGCCGGTGCCGCGCGGATAACGCACCGCCGCCGGACCCGGGTAGTGGTAAGCGGTGGTCAGCATCTGCCGGCACTCGTTCTCGTTCGACGCCGCCATGACCACCATGTTCGGGATGCAGCGCAGGTAGGCCAGGTCGTAGTTGCCCGCGTGGGTCGCACCATCGGCGCCGACCAGGCCGGCGCGGTCCAGGGCGAAGGTCACGTCCAGGTTCTGCAGCGCCACGTCGTGGATCAGCTGGTCGTAGGCGCGCTGCAGGAAGGTCGAGTAGATCGCGACCACCGGCTTCATGCCCTCGGTGGCGAGACCGGCGCCGAAGGTCACCGAATGCTGCTCGGCGATGCCCACATCGAAATAACGCTCCGGGTACTGCGCATGGAAGCGCACCATGCCCGAGCCTTCGCGCATCGCCGGCGTGATGCCGACCAGGCGCGAATCGACGGCTGCCATGTCGCACAGCCAGTTGCCGAAGACTTCGGTGTAGGTGATCTTGCTTGGGGCGGTCGCCGGCTTGATGCCCTCGGTCGGGTTGAACTTGCCGGTGCCGTGGTACAGGATCGGCTCGGCCTCGGCCAGCTTGTAGCCCTGGCCCTTCTTGGTCACCACGTGCAGGAACTGCGGGCCCTTGAGCTTCTTGATGTTTTCAAGGGTCGGGATCAGCGAATCCAGGTCGTGCCCATCGATCGGGCCGATGTAGTTGAAACCGAATTCCTCGAACATCGTGGCCGGGACCACCATGCCCTTCGCGTGTTCTTCCAGGCGGCTCGCCAGTTCGCGCAGCGGCGCCGGCAGCACGGTCTTGCCGACGCTCTTGGCCGCGGCGTAGAACTGGCCCGACATCAAGCGCGCCAGGTAGCGGTTCAGTGCGCCCACCGGCGGCGAGATCGACATGTCGTTGTCGTTCAGGACCACCAGCAGATTGCAGTCTTCCTCGACGCCGGCATTGTTCAGGGCCTCGAAGGCCATGCCCGCGGTCATCGAGCCGTCGCCGATCACGGCGATCGCGTGGCGCTGCTCGCCTTTCAGCTTGGCGGCGGCGGCCATGCCGAGTGCGGCCGAGATCGAGGTCGACGAGTGGGCGGTGCCGAAGGTGTCGTATTCGCTTTCGTCGCGCTTCGGGAAGCCCGACAGGCCGTTCAACTGGCGCAGCGTGGGCATGCGCTCGCGGCGGCCGGTGAGGATCTTGTGCGAGTAGGTTTGATGGCCCACGTCCCACACGATGCGGTCGTGCGGCGTCTCGAACACGTAGTGCAGCGCGATGGTCAGCTCCACGGTGCCGAGGTTCGACGACAAATGGCCACCGGTCTTCGAGACCGAGTCGAGCAGATACTGGCGCAGTTCGCCGGCCAGCGGGGTCAGTTGCGTGCGCGGGAGCTTGCGCAGGTCCGACGGGTCGTTGATGGTGTCTAACAGGTTCATTTAGGCCTTCCGCTGCACGATCAGGTCCGCGAGTTCGCGCAGCCGCTGTGCTTGTTCTCCGAATGGCGCCAGCGCATCGTGCGCCTCGCACCGCAATTGTTCGGCCAGCGCCTTCGAAGGCTCCAGCCCGAGGATCGACACATACGTCGGCTTGTTGTCGGCCGCATCCTTGCCGGCGGTCTTGCCGAGCGTGGCCGAATCGGCCGTCGCATCCAGTACATCGTCCACGACCTGGAACGCCAGCCCTACTGCCTTGGAGTAGGCCTTCAGGGCTTCAAGTTCCGCAGCGCCCAGGTCCTTGCCGCACAAGGCACCGAGCAGGACCGATGCGCGCAAAAGTGCGCCAGTTTTCAGCTGGTGCATGCGTTCGAGCTGTTCCAGGCTCAGGGACAGGCCCACGCTGTCGAGGTCGATCGCCTGGCCGCCGCACATGCCGGAGGAGCCGGCGGCTTCGGCCAGCAGGCGCAGCATCTTGATGAGGCGCGCCGGCGGCAGCGCCTCGTCGCCGGCCAGCACCTCGAAGGCGCGCGCCTGCAGCGTGTCGCCGACCAGCAGCGCGGTCGCTTCGTCGTAGGCCACGTGGACGGTGGGCTTGCCGCGGCGCAGGGCGTCGTCGTCCATGCAGGGCATGTCGTCGTGCACCAGCGAATACACGTGGATCATCTCCAGCGCACAGGCGGCGCGCGCCAGCGAGGCGGCATCGGCGCCGAACAAGGCCCCGCTGGCATACACCAGCAGCGGACGCACGCGCTTGCCGCCGCCGAGCGCGGTGTAGCGCATGGCTTCGTGCAGCTTGGTGGGCTCGGCATCGGCCGCGGGCAGGAAGCGCGACAGCGCATCTTCGACATCGGCCTGGACGCCTGCCATCCAGTCGGCGAACGGCGCCGCGCTCATTGCGCGCCCTCGTCGCCGCTGAACGGTTTCAGCATGTCGCCTTCCAGCACCTTGACCTGGGACTCCACCTTGTCGAGCTGGGCAGCGCAGTATTTCACGAGTTCGGAACCGCGTGCATAAGCGACCACCGAGGCTTCCAGCGGCAATTGCCCTGCTTCCATCTGCGAGACGAGCTGGGCCAGTTCGGCCATTGCCGCCTCGAAGGACTCCGGTGCTCCCACGTTTGAATTATTTGCCATAGTTACTTGTTGTGTTGGGCCAGCGATCCCGGAACGGCGCAAGGGGTGCGCCATAGGGAAGCCTAATCGCGTATTTTAGAACAATCCTTACCCCAGAGGGGTCCGCGCGAATGCTGAGCTAATTGCACGACCGTTCACATTTTAACGCACCCACCCTGAACACCATGAAAACGATGCCTTTCCGGCAATTCCTGTGCCTCTGCGCACCACAACCGCGTGCCGGTCCGAGACTGTAGAGCTCGTTCCACGGTATAATCGCCGGTTCTGTCCGAAATACCGTATTTCCACCCGTTAAATACTGGTCTTTGGATTCTTTCTCTTCTTTAGGTCTCGAATAAGGGGGGTTGGGATGTCCGATCTGGCTACCCACGCCAAGCTGGCGCGCTCGTGCGCTCAGCTTCCGGTAAATGTTTACTTTGACGATGCGCTGCTGCAGCGCGAGATCCAGCAACTGTTTCGGCAGGGGCCGCGTTACGTCGGCCATGAACTGATGGTGCCGGAGATGGGCGACTTCGCCACCCTGGCATCGGAAAACGAAGGCCGCATGCTGGTGCGTAACGCCAACGGCATCGAGGTGCTGTCCAACGTCTGCCGCCACCGCCAGGCGCTGATGTTCAATGGCCGCGGCAATGCCAACAACATCGTATGCCCGCTGCACCGCTGGACCTACGATTTGAAGGGCGAACTGATCGGCGCGCCGCACTTCGCGGAAACGCCCTGCCTGAATTTGTCGAAGACCACGCTGCAAAGCTGGAACGGCCTGCTGTTCGAGCAGAATGGCTACGACGTGATGGACAAGCTCAAGGAGATGTCGGTCTCGAAGGACCTCGATTTCTCGGGCTATCTGTTCGACCACGTCGAGATCCACGACGTCGACTACAACTGGAAGACTTTTATTGAAGTCTACCTCGAGGATTACCACGTCGAGCCCTTCCACCCGGGCCTGGGCAACTTCGTGTCCTGCGACGACCTGAAATGGGAATTCGGCCGCGACTTCAGCGTGCAGACCGTGGGCGTGAACCGCGGCCTGCAAAAGGCCGGCTCGCCGACCTACAAGAAGTGGCAGGAAGCCGTATTGAAGTTCAACGGCGGCAAGGAGCCGAAGCAAGGCGCGATCTGGCTCACGCTCTACCCGAACATCATGGTCGAGTGGTATCCGAACGTGCTGGTGGTGTCGACCCTGTGGCCGCTCGGCCCGCAAAAGACGCGCAACGTGGTCGAGTTCTACTATCCGGAAGAGATCGCCCTGTTCGAGCGCGAACTGGTGGAAGCCGAACGCGCCGCCTACATGGAAACCTGCATCGAGGACGACGAGATCGCCCAGCGCATGGATGCGGGCCGCCGCATCCTGATGGAACGCGGCGTGAACGAGGTGGGGCCGTACCAGTCGCCGATGGAAGACGGCATGCAGCACTTCCACGAGTGGTACCGGAGCAAGATCGATCTCTAAGCAGTAAAGTAGTCTCAACCCAGGAATGTAATGCCTTCACTCTGGATGCTGTTCGCCAGCTTTGCGTTTGCCGCCATGGGCGCGGGCGTGAAGCTGGCTTCCGAGTTCTACACCACCTCCGAACTCCTGTTCTACCGCGGCCTGATCGGCGCCGTCATCCTCTTCATGATCGTGCGCCATCGCGGCGGCACCTTCCGCACGCCCTTCCCGAAGGCCCACCTGTGGCGCAGCGCAGTCGGCGTCACCTCGCTCTGGCTGTGGTTCTTCGCCATCTCGAAACTGCCGCTGGCCACCGCCATGACCCTGAACTACATGGCGCCGATCTGGATCGCGGCCTGGATGTTCCTGCTGGGCTGGTGGACCAAGACCAAGCACGCCGAATGGCCGCTGGTACTGGCCGTGGGCGCCAGCTTTTTCGGCGTGACCCTGGTGCTGCAGCCGGCCGTGGAATCGAACCAGTGGCTGGGCGGGCTGGCCGGCCTCTGTTCGTCGGTCATCTCGGCGATGGCCTACATGCAGGTGCGCAAACTCGGCCAGATGGGCGAGCCGGAGTACCGCGTGGTGTTTTATTTTTCCGCGACGACCGCGGTGGCCGGTTTCGTCGGCGTGGTGAGCGGCGATGGCGCGGGCACAGGGTTAAACTTCACGCCCTTCCATAGCCACACGCTGTACGGCGGCCTGCTGCTGCTGGCCATCGGCGGCGCGGCCCTGATGGCGCAGATGGCCATGACCCGCGCCTACCGCGTCGGCAAGGTGCTGGTGGTGGCGAATTTGCAGTACACCGGCATCGTGTTTTCCAGCATGTGGGGCCTGCTGCTGTGGGGCGACCGCTTCGACTGGCACGTGTGGCTGGGCATAGCCGTGATCCTGGCGTCCGGCATCGCGGCGACGTTCTACAATACGCGCAGCACGGCGCGCGGCGCCGTCACCGAAAAAACGGATCCCATCGCCAGCGAACTGTGAGGCCTGCCATGTACACGACCCTGATTTCCGCCGCCGACCTGGCCGCACATATCGATGCACCTGACTGGGTGATCGTCGATTGCCGGCACGATCTCGTCAACCTGGCGTATGGGCGCGAAGCCTATGCGGCGGGTCACCTGCCGGGCGCCGTGTTCGCGGACATGGAGACGGAGTTGTCGGGACCGAAGCGTGGCGAGGATGGCGTGTTCAAGGGGCGGCATCCGCTGCCGTCGAAGGAAGCGCTGGTCGAGGTCTTGCGTGGCTGGGGCGTGAACGCCGGCACCCAGGTCGTGGCCTACGACGCGCATGGCGGCATGTACGCGGCGCGCTTGTGGTGGCTGCTGCGCTGGCTCGGGCACGAGAAGGCGGCGGTGCTCGATGGCGGGCTGCCGGCGTGGCAGGCGCTTGGGCAGCCGGTGGTCACCGACGTTGTCAGCAAGCCGCGTGGGTCGGTCGAAGTGGGTGCGCCGTTCGTGCCGACGGTGACGGTGGCCGAGGTGCTGGAGAATATCGAGAGCGCGAAACGCACGGTCGTGGATGCGCGCGCGTCAGATCGTTTTCGCGGCGAGAACGAAACGATCGATCCGGTCGGCGGGCATATTCCGGGGGCGACGAATCGCTTCTTCAAGGACAACCTGCAGCCTGATGGGCGCTTCAAGGCGGCCGAGCAGCTGCGCGAGGAATTCGGTGCGGTGATCGGTGCACCGGCGGATGCGATCATGCAGTGCGGGTCGGGGGTGACGGCGTGTCACAACCTGCTGGCGCTGGAGGTGGCGGGCTTGAAAGGCGCGGCCTTGTATCCGGGGTCGTGGAGCGAGTGGAGCAGCGATCCGTCGCGGCCGATAGCAACGGGCTCATGATCCGTAGGGTGGGCCGGGCCGCGCAGGCACCTGTGTCCACGCGGTCGTACCTCCGCGCTCCCTACTGCTTCGCGAAGCGATACGACCATCTGCTGTTCTACAGCGTGGACTCAGGAGTCCACCCTACGCGCGTTTGAACAGGCCGGGATACAGTTCGACCAGGCCATCATCGTCGACCCGCAAATCTGCCCTGAAATCGCTGCCCAGGCCCTCGAAGCGATACGCGTTCATGGCGCGCCGCGTGTACGCCTGCCGCGCCTTTTCCACTTTCAGTTCGGGAATCCACACCCAGGCCACCTCAATCACCTGGCGCTCGCCGAGCGAGTCGCCCAGGCGCCGGATCGGTAGCGTGTTGGTAAAGCAGCTGGCCGTCAGGTCGATGTCGATGCAGCCGGCCAGCGCCTCGATGACTGCGCCATCCCCGCCGCGCCACTGCCCATCGCCATCGGCAAACAATTCCAGGTGCCCGCCGCCGGCCACGTCGATGATGGCATGCCGCACGCGCCAGGCGGCGTCGCAGGCGATGCGGTAGCTGGCGCCGTAGTCTTGGCCGTAGCGCCCGCCGATCATCACGCCCTGCGCGATGACGCCTTCGTTCGTCTGTCGGAGCACCAGGTGTTCGAGACCGGAGCCGGTCTCGGGAATCCAACGATAGCTTTTCATGGCAAGCCCCTCGCATCAAGTGCGGCCGGGCCAGCCTCAATGCATCAGCGCCCGGTCAGGAAGAGCACAATGATAACGCCAAGCCCGATCAACAGCACCTGCGGCACCGATTCCTTGACGGTTGCGCGGCGCTGCATCTGCGGCATCAGGTCGCTCACGGCAATGTAGATGAAGCCCGACGAGGCGAACACCAGCACATACGGAATCAGCCCGCTGGCGCGGTCGAGCGTGAAGTAGCCGAGCAGGCCGCCGGCCACGGCGAGCAGGCTGCACAGGAGATTAAACACATACGCACGCATGCGCGAGAAGCCGGCATTGAGCAGCACGATGAAGTCGCCGATCTCGGTCGGGATCTCGTGCGCGACGATCGCCAGCGCGGTGACGATGCCCAGCTCCGGGTTGGCCAGGAAGGCGGCCGCGATCAGGATGCCGTCGGTGAAGTTGTGCATGCCGTCGCCGATCAGGATCATCCAGCCCGACTTGCCGGCCTCCTTGGCGTCGTGGCCGTGTGCGTGGTGGTGGCCGTCGCCCTCGTGGTGGTGCGAGTGGCGCAGCAGCGCCAGCTTTTCCAGCATGAAGAAGGTCAGCAGGCCCGCCAGCAAGGTCGCGAACAGCTTCTGCGGACTCGCGTCGGAATCGAAGGCTTCCGGCAAGGCATGCAGCAGCGACGTCGACAGCATGATGCCGACGGACAGGCTCACCAGCCGCTCCACCATTTTGGAGAGCAGCGTGAAGGAGAACAAAGCCGCGGCCGAGATGCTGACGACGCCGGCGATCAGGGTCGCCAGCAGGATGTGGATGAGAATCGGGTCGATTTGAAGCCTCTTGTTCTGGACGTGCTGCGCGTAGCAAACCGGGCATTGTACCCGCACAGGCCGCTACGCGCGTTTCCAACGCCCGAACTCAGGCCACGCCGTGCTTGGCGAACCAGTTCAGCGCGCGCTTCCAGCCATCCTTGGCATCGGCTTCGTTGTAGCTCGGACGGTAATCCGCATGGAAGGCATGGCCCGAATTCTGGAACACGACGATCTCGGAGCGGCTGTTACCCTTGGCCAGTTCGGTCTTCATGCGCTCGACCGATTCCAGCGGAATGCCGGTGTCCTTGCCGCCGTACAGGCCGAGTACCGGCACCTTCAGGCCCTGCGCCACGTCGACCGGGTGCTTCGGCGAGTTCGCCGTGGCGTCGCCCGTCAGGCGGCCATACCAGGCCACGCCGGCCTTGACCTTCGGGTTGTGCGCCGCGTACAGCCAGGTAATACGGCCGCCCCAGCAAAAACCCGTGATGCCCAGGCGCTCGATGTCGCCGCCGCGCTGCCTGGCCCAGTTGACCACCGTGTCGAGGTCCGACATGACCTGGGCATCCGGGGTCTTCGAGATGATGTCCTTCATCAGGTCGGCGATATTCGCGATCTTGGTCGGGTCGCCCTGGCGCACGAACAGGTCGGGAGCGATGGCCAGGTAGCCGGCCTTGGCGAAGCGGCGCGCCACGTCCTTGATGTGCTCGTGCACGCCGAAGATTTCCGAGATCACCAGCACCACCGGCAGGTTCGAGCGGCCTTCCGGCTGGGCGCGGTAGACCGGCACGTCCTGGCCGTTGATGACGATGATGTGGTCGCCGGCGGACAGGCCGCTCGTATCGGTCTGGATCATGGATTGCGCCATGACCGGCAGGGTCGCGGCGGCGAAACCGCTGCCGACGGCTGCCTTCAGGAACACGCGGCGGTCGACGCCGTCTTCGAACGCGGTCTTGGCAACCAGGCTGTCGCCGTCTTGTACGAGATCCTTCATGTGCATCCCTTTCGGTCATGAGTTGTAAGGCTGACTATCTTACAGCGACTGGGCAGCTTGCGCTCTGGAACGCAATCGCGTGCGCAGGCCGCGCGTCCATGCGATTTCGGCGCGAAGCTTGCGCGGCGCCGAATGTTAAACATCTGTCATCGCTATAGTCGGCACAGCACCGCCTGCGCCCGCCTGGCGCATGGTCTTTCATTGGAGAATCCAGCATGACATGCAACGCACTTCGCGCGGGCTTTGTTGCCCTCGCCTCTTTCCTGAGCCTGGCCCTGGCCACGCCCGCCCATGCCCAGAGCGGTGCCCGTGCCACCGTCACACTCGCCCCCTACGAACTCGACGATATGGACACGTTCGACGGCGTCACGCCCTGGCTGACCTGGGAAAACGGCATGACCGGCCCGATGCAGGCCAGTTCCAGCGCCGGCATCTGGGGCAGCGCCAGCGATGCATATGACACCAGGCGCTTCCATTTCATCCTGTCGCCGCATACCACGGTGTATCTGGTTGCTTTTGCCGACCTGGCCACCTTTGGCCCGGACCCGCGCGCCTCGGCCGAAATGATGTCGATGCTCGCCGGCGCCGATTTTGGCAGCCATGACGAGGCATGGGTGTGGGAAGGCGACAGCAGACAACACCGGCTGGTGAATGTCCTGACCAACGAAGGCGCGACCGCGCTGCAGGGTTGGGTCGATATCGTTGCGACGAGCAACACGTGGGGGGCGGCGGTACCGGCCGTGCCGGAACCGGCAACGTCGGCCATGCTGCTGGG
>Ga0308160_10006089_pt1 | contig 12381 bp, 17 predicted proteins | sample PhyFR1_FD_201036 | JGI IMG/M metagenome (GOLD analysis project Ga0308160, IMG submission 201036) | Phyllosphere microbial communities from UC Gill Tract Community Farm, Albany, California, United States - DLSLF.R1 | ecosystem: Host-associated > Plants > Phyllosphere > Unclassified | place: USA... | reverse complement strand
CCTATTCGATGAAGGTATTCGAGACCGGCAATCATTTGATGAGTGAGCGATTTGAGGTTGGCAGGTGAGAATGAGATGCTAGGAAGAGAGAGGACACCAGTCAAGTCGTGTTCCATGTAATCGAACACCATGTATACGGAGCCTAGATATCAGTCTTATACAGAACAGACGTGAGACAACTTACCTTTCGAGACCATCATTTCATACAATCGGATGATATTTTCGTGCTTGAGACTCTGAAGGAGCTTGATTTCTCGCATAGCAGTGACTGGGAACCCATCCTTCTCGCCTTCCATCCTGATTCGCTTCAATGCCCTGAACGACCCATCTTCCACTCGCCTTGCTTTGTAGACCTTTCCGTACGTCCCCTCTCCAACACAGGCCAGTCGTTCATACGCTTCGCCCGGTTGCAATTTACTGATTGGAGGATCAGTCTCCTGAGCTCGATGTCCATTGCTTTCGGAGCTGATGGGTGTACTCTGTTGTTGAGACGAAGGGTCGATACCACCCTCAGGCGCACCGTTGACACCTTTAGCGACTGCCTGCAGATTCTGTGGCGGTGGTCCATCTTCAGGCTTGGAGAGAGGCTCGCGCAAGACCATCAACTGCTCGATAGACTGCATCTCTCGATCGTCTGGCTGCCGACCAAAGTAGTGTACCAAGAAAGCCGAGAGTGGAGTCGTTTGAGCCTGAGATAGCCATTCTTTGAATGCAGACCGGAGGTAGGGAGCGACAGTATCAAGATACTCGTTGTACTTGCGCTCCGAGACTTCTCGTGGTTCCGCAGGGGTCTCGATCGGGATCGTCTCAGTGCCGCCCGGCGTTTCAGGATCGATATCCATATCTGCATCGGCATCTGGGGGTGCGGATGCGGCATTGGACACTGGCGGTAGAGGTTGATGATTGCTTGGTGATGCGGCCTCGAAGAATTGACGGAGTCCAGGCTTGTTGCCAAGTGGGCCTGTCTTGACTGGACTCGGTGCTAAGGCGATCTTCACCATCGGACCTGTGCTGTTTGATGGATCATAGGCAGCGGGACTGGGTATCGGCGGTGCTCTGTCGATATTGCTGAAATGGTTGTTTGGGTTCAAAGGTGTCGGGTCGGGGTTATGACTAGCGTCATAAGGCAGTCCTGCCGAGTCGGGCGCCCGGAAGGCTGGACGGCCTTGCGGAGGAAGAGGTGGTCTGGCACCTGATCTGAACAGGCCTGGACCTGCATTGTCGTACTCGGGACTCGGTCTCCTTTCCGCAAACGGACGATCTGCCCTGCCCCGGTCTGCATTCGGTCCCAAGGGTGGTGGTCTATCTGCGTTCCGGCGCCAAGTCTGCGTCTCGGTATTATCCATCCGAGCGAATTGCGAAGCCAAGCTCGGGCCCCTCGGAGGTGCGACACCCTGATTGAAAAGAGCGGCTTGCGGTGGTAGAGGAGCTTTACCAGCGCTTCGAATAGGCTGTGGTGACGGCGAGCGACGTGTATTGTAGTCGGGTGATTGTCTACGCGGACGTTTGGCTCGACTGTCAGGCGAGGGGCTGCGTCTAGGTGGTCCAGAACGAGTGTCTCTCATAGGTGAGCGCGGGCGACGCAGGGGAGATCGTGAACGAGAGGCGGATTCGTCGCGTCGACGTGGACGAGGTGATGTGGGTCTACGAGCTGGAGATCCGGGAGATCTACCGCGTCCCCTGTACATTAGCTGAGGTTTCTTCCACTGATGGATATGACTCACGATAGTTTCTCTGCCGCTGCAGCCGCGGCTCGGCCTCCAACACCATAATCTGGGCTACCACGATTGCGAATTGGCGCTCGAGGATCCACCGGCAATGAGACACGAGGCCGTGCGACCGGACTATAATCGGGACTATCGCGACGACCGCTTGTTCTGCGAGGGGGACTCCGGCCGATGGGCGCTGCTGGATGTATGGGTTTCCGGAGTTCGGGAGATGTTCGACCAGCAGATGCTGGCGAGACTGATCGTGGAAGATCTCTTGGTCTAGTAGGTGGTGTAGGTCGATTTGGAGGCGGTCTATCATCGTTCCTCGAGCGTGAATCCCGATTATCGTTATATCGCCCCCAGTTTCGGTCTCCATCACCATCACGGCGATCCGGTGTTGGATGTCGAGGTTCTTCTGGGACTTTGCGACGCGCTCCCCATCCTTCATCCCTTTCCCTGCCTCTTGGAGGTTCGTTGCCTCTTCTCCGATCATCGACTCCTACTCCCTCAACCTTTGACTTCCAAGCTGACCAACTCCGCCCTTCAGCTTCATCTTGCTTTTCTATCCTCCTGTCGAACGTTGTAGGTACGTCGGCGGGTCTGACAGCGACAGGCCTGATATCGGTAGGTCTGCTAGGTCCAGCTCTCCTTTCCTCGGCTTCTTTGACATGATTGATCTTGCTATTCCAAGCTCCCCAACTTCGTTCCTCTTGTCTATTGCCTCCTGGTCCAGGTCTATCCCTCTGCCAGCCATTCTTTCCCCTATCCAACCTTTCTATCGCTGTATCTTCATATTGTATACGTTCCCTTCGACGTGGAGAGGTAGGAGGCATGAGTGATCTCTGGTCTGGAGGAAGTGGTGCACGACCACTGGTAGTCGGCTCTGGATTCGAGCTTGTCGGTTCCGGGGCTTGCCTTCCTTTTGGAGCCCATGAGCTCTCGGGTCTCCATGTTTCTCGTGTTATCGTGGGCAAAGGGACTGGAGGAGCCGAGGGGACCGGTGAGGGTGGTTTCCAGCGGTTCGACGACTGCGAGGATCGATTATGCGGCTCCCACGACATGTCGACAGGTGAGTTGGGCGTTTACCAATTTGGTGCTATGGGCGGAGCTTCTTGAGACATGTATGTTGGGTTTAGAAAGCTCTTGTAGGTATTCTTGCGTTCGTCTGCTATATGTAGTCTATCACCTATACAGATGGTGGTCTAGGGCGGATACTGGGACTGGTTACAGGGTGTAGATTGATCGTTAACTTTATCAACTAGTGGTTAACTTGTCATGATATCATTAACTGATCCCCCTATATATGACATCCCACCTACGCCTGTTCTTGGTACTGGCTATATGCATACCACCTCATCTACTCTATATCCCTTCATACATTAAATACAGTCAACGGGATTCGACCTTCAGTGGGCTGGACCCTATCACTACAACCACCTCATGAGCACAACAACCTCTTGATGCAAACGAATTAACGATAATAAACGACCTACCTTTTTCGCTCTAATCTTGCACCTGCTTCCCTCACGCGCCGACAGACAGAAACAAAGCGAAAGGCAAAGCGCATTGACTTTACGCGTTCACTCGTCTCAATCCATACACAATGCCAATAGGAGGACCACGATCAAGGCCAGGACAGTCTAATGCTAGACCTGCACCCTCGGCGACCTCGAGGAATGAGGCTTTCGAGAGTATCTTTGGCAGGCCTTCGGTAGCGCATCATATGCCTGGTGGACAGGGTGGTTCTTCTGGGCCTGGACCTGGACCCGGACCTCCTCCAGGTGGTGGATACGGCTACGCATCACACCCTTCTGTACGCTCTGGACCGGAACATCTACATCCCAACCAGCCTTCGTATCCCCCAGGGCAGGCATATGTACCCCCTCCGGCTCCTCGAACATCCAATCCATATCCCCAGCAACACGTGTATCAACCGCCGCCGAGAGGTGATTCTTCTATGCGTCATCGAGGGGATCCATATGACGGCGTAGCTCCGCCAGACCCGTATAGAGGATCAGGAGGATCTAGCTCGGGACATGGGAATGGCACTGTTGCATTCCCTCAAGCTGTGAGTCACCTCTGCGTAGACTGCCTGTATTTGGTCGCTGACACTATAGCCGTATCCAGACCGCAGAGCCTCTGTAGCGCCATCGATCTACTCAACCCAATCATCCGCTTCTTACTATTCTCCAAATCCCGATGTCATCTCTGCTCCCAGTCAGCACAGCGCACGTATACCTAGCGGGCACGGTCCTCCACCATCATTTTACAGCAGGAGTGAACCTGAACCTTACGAGCCTTCTAAGAATGGAGAGAGACGGGGGTCTGGTCGAGAACAACCTCTTCCACCCGCCGGGGGACTCTCGGCAGCTCAAGCGTACCAGGCCTCGACAGGATATCACTCGTCGTCATCGCCTGCTTCCGTCGTCTTTCCGCATCGAGCTCCCGGTCATACGCAAGGCGACTCATCGAGACCTTGGAACCTCCCATCGTCGCAGTCTCCTCCACTGGCAAGGAAACCTACTGTTGGAAATGTGACGGAAGAATCAGGAGATTATGTCAAGTCGCTGGACAATCTGAGCATCAACACGCGTGGAGCAAGGCCTCTGGATGGAGTTGTGGGAATACCAAAGATTGGCGAGTTTAGTGACTTTGGATCCTTCGAGACAGACTTTAGTGGTACGTCCAGCTAGCGTTTTACGGTGGCGATGTGTGACTGACTTTCAGCTCCATCCAACAGCTCACTACCTTATCAGTCGAATCAATCAAGTGGTCATCAAACTCGACAACCCTCAGTATCGAGCATGACAAGTATAGGGACACATAGGAGGATGGCATCAGATGCTTCACTGTCTGGAAGTGGATATACCGTGTCGGGTGGATCTAGGCAATACATTACGTGAGTACCAACTTTGTCGTCAAAGCTGACTTTCAGTCCCTTGTCTGTGATTGAGCCATACATGAATGGAACAGACTCTCCAGCATTATCACCCACTACACCAACAGGCGCGGATGCTGGATTCGCAGCAAGCGCCCAACGAAGAATGTCGAATCGAAAATCGACCGACTCCACTACGTCGTTACCGTTACCCAGTAATCCATACGAGTCTGCCTTTTCAGAGTCGTGGGCCGGTACAACTCCGACCGACAACCGGGCAACGTCCTTTTCTGGTTCCTCAAATGCACGCCTGGAAGCCATGTCGGCTGTTCACTCTGATACGCTGGGCTCATTATCTGGCGCCAGGACAGCTCGAGCACCCCCATCATCCTATCCCACACCACATACTTCTCAGCGATCACTTTCGGCTTTGACAAGAAACACCTCGCAAGCAAGAGCAGCAACACTACAATCGATGCCGCATGTCTATCCCGCTCTGCTATCGAAAGTCGCCGAAGCATTCAAGAAGCTGATCACACTTTCCGAGTTGGTGAAAGATGGAATCAGTTACAAGGATTCTTTCGATGGTCGAATGGCTGTGGGTGCTATTGCCGATATCATAAAAACCCCCGATAGGAACCTCGCTCTACTGCTCGGAAGGGCTTTGGACGCTCAGAAGTTCTTCCATGATGTCACTTACGACCACCGACTACGGGATAATGGCAATGAAGTTTATCAATTCCGTGAAAGGCTAGCGGCGCCATTCATGGATGAAAAAGGTGTCAATGACAGTCCTGCTTCGGAACATGCTCATTTGAGCCTCGGCCGACATGCTTCGTCCAGTAGCAGTAGAGCTAGACCGCCATCTCGACCATCACCAGCACCATACATGTCAGGCTCTCAATCTGGTGCGGCATCCGATTCCAACATGTCGAATTCTTTCACTTCGTCCGCTCATCCCACACCAGCTACTTCAACTACCAATCTCTCGTACCCCGCTTCTTCGCCTCGACTTGCTGCAAAGTCTAGGCAGAGCTTGCCAGAGATGGTGGAAGAAGCTGTTGATTTGGAGGATGATCTACCGGTGGGAGTGTTCACGCTTTTGACAGATTGTTATTCGCCGACTTGTTCTCGGGACAGTCTTTGTTATTCGATCAACTGTCCTAGGCGTTTGGAACAGATGAAGAGGTTGAATATGAAGCCTCAACCTGGGTTAACGAGGAAGATTAGTAACGAGAGCATACACGATATCAAGGTAGGTCGTATTGCCATTCATTGTGAGCGTTGCTGATTTGCAGGAAACGGGTACTCTGTGGAGTGACACAGTCTCGAAAGAGATCTTTGATAGTGTTGACGATACGGAGAAGAAACGCCAGGAAGCCATCAACGAAGTCATCTACACTGAACGTGATTTCGTACGCGATCTGGAATACCTTCGAGATGTAAGCTCGCCCGTGCTGTCAGCAGCGTAAGCTAACAAGTAGTCATGGGTCAAACCCCTCCGATCACTGGAAATAGTGGCCGGAGATCGCCGAGACGACTTCGTCCGTCAAGTCTTTTGGAATGTACACGAAGTCCTGGCCGTCAGTCAACCTCTAGCAGAACGATTAACCAAACGCCAAAAACAACAACCAGTTGTTGCGGCTATCGGTGATCTCTTCTTAGAGCGTGCTGCTCATTTCGAGCCTTTTGTGACATATGGTGCTCACCAGTTGTTTGGTAAATACGAATTTGAAAAGGAGAAAGGTGCCAACCCGGCCTTCCAGAAATTTGTCGATGTGCGTCACCACCTTCCTTTCAGTAAAGTCGACTGACATTGTAGGAAACTGAACGGAAACCGGAATCTCGTAAACTGGAATTGAACGGTTATCTCACTAAACCTACTACTCGACTTGGTCGATATCCTCTACTTCTTCAGGCTGTTTTGAAATACACTCCGGACGATAGTCAGGATAAGACGGATATCCCAAAGGTTATCGAGATGATCAAGACATTCTTGACCAAGGTCAACATTGAGAGTGGAAAGTCTGAAAACATCTTCGAGCTGGCGCAGCTGGAGCAGCAGTTGGTCTTTAGGCCTAACGAGTCGATTGTGAGTAAAAGAATATCCGGTGGATGTAGAACTGATGAAAAGGATTTGAGGTTGAGGGATAAGAAGCGTGAACTTGTCCACAAGGGTCCATTGAAGAGGCGTGGTGGAAGTCGTGAAGAAATCGCGGATCTCATGGGATTCTTGTTCGATCATGCTTTCCTGTTGGTCAAGCCGAAATGGGTAAACAAGGCCGAGCAATACCGAGTCTACAGACGGGTAAGCTTTCTGTGTCTTACAATTGCGCACAACAGCTGACAAATAGCCAATCCCACTGGAACTGCTCGTTGTCATTACTCCGGACGACAGCTACAATTCCGGCAAACTATCAGCTGGTCGAGCAAGGCTCATGTCCCGACCGTCCGGCCAAGGTGGCAAGTCGGGCGCACTCGCCCATGTCCCACCTAAACCGGAATCGAAACATGGTTTCTCCATAACCATTGTCCACCTCGGCAAGAAAGGGTATTCGATGCAATTATGGGTCGATTCATATGTCAGCAGAAAGAAATGGTTGGAGCAGATCGATAAGCAACAAACGATCTTAAGGGAGAGGAGCTGTATTTTCGTTTCAGAGAGTATTACAGAAGGGTTCTTTTCTGGTCTAAGAAAAGTTAATTGTATCTCGCCTTATGGTATGTCTGCTTTCCTTAAGGCGAAGGTATGGCGCTGATGTTTAGACCACGGAACTCGAATGATATACGGTACCGACGAAGGAGTCTACTTCTCCAATCTCCGAAACGATAAATTAAGAGAACCGGTCAAAGTCATCAACCTCCTCGACGTGACCCAAGTCGACGTCATTGAAGATTTTCAACTCCTAATAGTCCTTCACGAACGCTCAGTCACCACCTTCCCACTAGATTGTCTGGATCCAAACGACCCTAATGCGGCTTTGAAGAGAGGAAAGAGGATTAGTTCCCATACTTCGTTCTTCAAATCTGGGATTTGTTTGGGTAAAATGCTCGTCGCTGTCGTCAAAAGCTCGACGTTGAGTAGTACTATCAAAGTACTCGAACCTGTGGATCAGACGATGAGGGGCAAGAAGCCACAGGCATCATTCATGCGTCGGTTGAATGGTGGTAACGAGGCCTTGAAGTTGTTCAAGGTATGTCAGCTGTTCGTACCCGATGCTTGAGCTGATATTCAGGAATTCTATATTCCTACAGAATCCTCATCGATCCATTTTCTCAAGACCAAACTCTGTGTGGGATGTACGAAAGGATTCGAAATCGTCGATCTCGAAACACTAGATATGCAGGGATTACTAGATCCTTCAGATGCTAGTTTGGACTTTGTGATGAAGAGGGATAATGTGAGGCCGATTGCTATTTATCGGATCGAAGAGGATTTCCTACTTTGTTATGATGGTACGTTCGCTTCTCTTCTGACATACTCCGCTGACATTCAGAATTCGCGTTCTATGTGAATAAGAATGGATGGAGAACGAGACCAAAATGGGCTATTATCTGGGAGGGTGTTCCTACTGCTTTCGGTATGTCATTATACGGATCACAGATGAGTAGATACTGACAGACAGCACTGCAATACCCCTACGTGATAGCATTCGAACCAACCTTCATCGAAGTCCGCCATGTAGAAACTGGCGCACTCGTTCAGATCATGCCATCAGCCCATACTCGATGCTTGTTTGCCGATACACCCCCATCTCGAGTAAACGCTCCAATGCCCCCAAATCGTCAACTCATGTACGGGAACCAACAACAACAGCAGCAGCAAATGAGACCACCACCAAATCAACCCGGCTTCAGACCACCACCGAATGGAGGTGGAATGAGACCTCCTCCTATGGGTTTCGGTCCTCCCCAAGGTGGACCCGGTGGACAAGGTGGAATGCCACCTCCTCAACCTCAAACTCGATATGCTCGGAGTCAAGTTATTTTCACATCCGATGATGGGCATGTTCAATTCCTTAAATTCCCACCTGCCCCAGTCCCAGCTCCTGGTCAAGGTTTGCAGAGACCGGTACATGGGTCTAGATCTTCTCATTAGTTTTCGCTTTCCAGTGGTAACGAGCTGGTAAATGTCTAAAACCTTGTATTAATATCTGGCATAGTATAGTGTTTACATCCTGCATATGTAGATCATGATTATTCTGCTTCTGCATCGACGGTGGAAGATAGCACATGAATGACTTTCCTACATGCACTTGATACCATGTTTGGCCTCCGAGCTACCTTGTTTGACAGGGCGATGATATCAAAGTCTATAGTCGTGTGTCGATCACCGGCAGTCTATCCATCCAGCCGAGCCGGGCAGTGCGGCTGAGCTTTGGCCATAGTCCGCCTAGTCGATCACAGAGCTGGATAGACAGTCGGTTCGGTCCCTTCCGCTTGCGTTCCAATGTCGGTTCCAATCCAATTTTAAAGCTCATTTCCGCCCAACGAGCTTAGCTCCAGTTTCCGGCGCTAGTCCGCCCAGCCCAAAAGTTCCTCCTAGGACTTTAATCATCCTCTGGAAGTCTGACAATTGTGACTTGAGAACATCCTGTATATGTCAGCGAGTTCCGCCCCGTGTTCCCACAATGGACTCACGATATCGGTGGTGTATTTCAGACGTTCGATTTCGACTCTGAAGTGATCGATGGTCTCGCGACGCGTCCGAGCGTCTGGTAGAGCTGTAAGTCAGTCATGTGAAGAGTGAAGTTAAGAGCGGGACTTACGCCTAGTCGATCGGATTGCTGAGCGGTATGCTGAAACGTACTGCGACTGAACCAAGAACTACTGATCAGCTCAATCATAGATCCCATCTGAAATTCGACAAACATGTTGTAAAGTCAACTTTGGGATCTTTGCCGATCCGAACCTCGACATGATAGATAGTGTTGGCTGAGTATGTATAGGTTGCTTTTCGATGATGATAATTGAGATTTCAGCTGTCAGATGTTGCAGTTGATCCAGATTTGATTCCGTTGGTGGAGGTGTCTGTTACAATAGGCCAATCTTGCACCACCTACAACCTATTCAGTGAGCGAGTAACGACCAGCGACCTTGACGACAACCGATAACGATGATCATGTTACGCAAAGTATTCACGGCGCTGGCGCTGGTACCCCTCGTATGGGGAGCGGAGGAATTTGAGGTATTACTAGAAGATATGATTGAGAAGGTATGTCCCTTTTGCTATGCACTTTCGACCTGTCGCTGATCAGTAGACTGTACCCCTGAGAGCTCATTCTCTGATATCGCCTTATGTTGATAGTGATCTGCAAAACAGATGGTGGGATTTCGGAGGGACGACTATTATTGTAAGTCCGGTTTGAGGAGGGGCTCACTGCTCCTCTCGAGCATCGAATTATGGAGTTTAGGGCTAATCGTAGAACACAAATAAACATGTGCGATTGACGCAAGATAAGCCATCTGAGAGTGGCTGGCTGTGGAATAGGATGCCATTGAGCGCTTCGAACTTTATGGTCGAGTTCGAATTTAAGGTATGTCATGATTCGTCTACCCAAGAAAGCCCAGGAGTGGGATGACCTCGGATCTACTCGATAGTCCTACCACGTCAAGCTCGCTCAAATCAATTTGAGTACTGACTTTCAGGTCGACGGGAAAGCACACAATATCTTCGGCGACGGTTTTGCAGTATGGCTCTCGAAAGACCGAGCAAAGAGCGGACCAGTCTTTGGCAGTGTTGGTATGTCCTTCCGTACACCATTATTTGTATAGTGTCTGACCTTCTTAGATTACTTCACCGGTCTTGGACTTTTCTTTGATACGTGAGTTCACCAGATTACTCCAAATAATGCGTGACTGACGATCAGCTACGCCAACTCCAAACATACTTACTCCTGGCCTCGTATATCCGCCATGTCGGGCGACGGCAAGACCCAATATGACCATGACCACGATAACGAGTCTCACGAACTAGCTGGATGTTCCGTGAGTCCTGCTTTCTCCTGGGTCAGAATAGGCTGATGAAAAGGAACAATTCAGACGTAGAGAAATCCCTACAAAAGGTCGATTGACATATGTCAAATCCAAATCAAGACTCCTGGTCGAGCTGCAGACCAAGAAAACGGACGAGTGGTTGAAGTGTTTCGAGACTTCTATCGTCTTGCCTGAGAGCCCATACCTCGGATTCACGGCTCTTACCGGTGATGTCTCTGACGCCCACGAGTAAGCTCATATACTCCTTTCTGAAGTGTTTCGCTAAGCGACCAGCATCATATCCATCAACTCCCACTCGGTCATCCTCAAACCCCAGTACCGAGAACGCGGACGAGGTAGTCCCGCACAAGCCAAATCCAATACCCCCGGTGCTGGTCAGGTCCCCTTGGACGCCAAGGCGAGCAAACAATTCAAGAAGCGAGCTTCAGGTGGCGCAGCCTCTTGGTTCCTCTTTGTTCTAAAGGTCAGTAGTTCGGAACAGTACAAATTCCGGATGCAATTGACATTCAGCTCATTGGTCTGGTTGCTTTCATCGCTTTCGCCGTGGCTGCCGTGGTGAGTCCGTTTGCTCCAGAGGTGAATCTCGCTTATTCCCACAGCGCACATACAATGCTCAACAGAACAATCGTCGTCATTGGTAGTAGTGATTACATATTCACCACGCTTGATAAGCACCATGAATCCCATGATGCAAGCAATTGTCGGATCTGCTTAGGTTCGATTACTATGCCGTTAGAATACGGCCGGATCCGGCAACTTACTTCACGTGTAATGTATCTTCTTTTTGCACCAGTGACTCTCCATCTTCTCTAGGAGTGTCTATGTCTGTACTCCAGATTATTCTAATCTCTGGCTTGCTTGCGATACTACTTGGCCTTGCATAGATACATAGGTTATGGTTACACGGTGGTTGACATTGAATAAAGGTCGGGGCCTAATTAGTCAAATAACAGGTACAGGTTCAGGGTAAATTGATATCCAGCTACTCAACTCTATCTCCACGACAACAACAGTCTTAACACCTATTACTCTCTGTTACCTACTACTCATTGCTCTATACTACACATATACACCTGAAATATTTGTCGATACCATCTCTGAAACTATCAACAATCTGGCAATCCCCTTTATGACCTCACAACAATCGGACACGTCTCCTGGAAACACGAAACTGTAATTGCGAGACGCCCGCGTCAAGTTTCATAACGATCCTTGCGCGACCTGCAAGTCACCCTCCGCCTCATCAAATAACAGGAGACCCGTCGAATTCATCGTTTCGTGATCGAGCCGAACGTTCTACAGGCCTCGGCCATTGAAGATCATACGGCATCGGCAAATATGGACGCCAATAATACCAAGCAGCCGGCTGCTTCAGCGTCTACATCGTCTTCATCTTCCAGTACACCCGCGAGATCCGAGCCTATCAAGAAATTCAAACTTGATCCCATGTCTTTACTACTACCACACGAGAGGCAGATGTATGCAGCGTCGAATCCAGCCCCACCGGCTAATTATGGACAGCAGCAAATGCCGCAGGGACAGATGTACCAGCAGGGAGGCGGACAGAGAGTTCAGCCAGGTCCGTTATGATCTGTCGATTCGAGCGCCGGTGTATTATCTGACGATCTAGCTGTAAATCCATTCCCAACACATGCCACGCCCCTCGCACCTTCTGCTTACCCATCACATGCCTCGCCCTTCAACACACCACAACCAACGTCATCAGGCTGGTCACCACATGATCAAAGCGCTCAATCGACCACCATGACGCCCAGGCACACGGAAGGAGGAAGAACC
>Ga0308160_10006088_pt1 | contig 12389 bp, 10 predicted proteins | sample PhyFR1_FD_201036 | JGI IMG/M metagenome (GOLD analysis project Ga0308160, IMG submission 201036) | Phyllosphere microbial communities from UC Gill Tract Community Farm, Albany, California, United States - DLSLF.R1 | ecosystem: Host-associated > Plants > Phyllosphere > Unclassified | place: USA... | reverse complement strand
ACCGCCGCCCTCGCCGCCACCGGAGCCGACACCGTCGTCATCACCAGCGCCGACGACCTGCCGCCGGAGCGCGTCCGTCAGCTCAGCTGGTCGCTCGAGCCGGGCCGCCAGCACCTGGTCGTCGCCCCGAGCCTGACCGACATCGGTGGCCCCCGCATCCACACTCGCCCGGTGCAGGGCCTGCCGCTGATCCACGTCGAGACACCGACCTACACCGGCCGCAAGCTCTACACGAAGCGGGCCTTCGACATGATCGGTTCGACGCTGCTCATCCTGGTCCTGTCGCCCGTGCTGCTCGTCCTGGCCCTACTGGTGAAGACCACCTCGACGGGGCCGGTGTTCTTCCGCCAGGAGCGCGTCGGCCTGAACGGCACCACCTTCCGGATGATCAAGTTCCGGTCGATGGTCGTCGACGCTGAAGCTCGTCTGCAGGAGCTCAGCCAGCTGGACCGGGCCGAGGGCAACGACGTGCTGTTCAAGATGAAGAACGACCCGCGCGTGACCCGCGTCGGGGGCTTCATGCGGCGGTACAGCCTGGATGAGGTGCCGCAGTTGTTCAATGTCTTCATCGGCGACATGTCCCTGGTCGGGCCACGGCCGCCGCTCAGCCGCGAGGTCGAGAGCTATGACCAACACGTGCACCGCCGTTTCCTTGTCAAACCAGGAATGACTGGTTTGTGGCAGGTCAGCGGGCGGTCCGATCTGTCGTGGGAGGACTCGGTCCGTCTCGATCTCTTCTACGTTGAGAACTGGTCGCTGATGGGTGACCTCGTAATCCTCTGGCGGACCGCTCGCGCCGTCGTCGCATCGAAAGGCGCATATTGAAGAACCGAACGTCCCGCCGCCCACGAGTCGCCATCATCGGCACCCGCGGGTACCCCAGCTTCTACGGAGGCTTCGAGACGGCGGTTCGGCACATCGCTCCCGCCCTGGTTGACGCCGGTTGGGACGTCGTGGTGTACGGGCGTTCAGGCGTCATCTTGGATGATGCACAAGCGGATACCCGCGTCGAGCGGAGAACGACGAGGGGTATCGAGTCAAAGTCTCTCAGCACTCTGTCGTTCGGGCTGACCGCTGTTCTTGATGCGCTCTTCCGCCAGGTGGACGTCGCGCTCGTCATGAACGTCGCAAACGGGTTCTGGCTCCCGCTCCTGCGGGCGCGGGGCATCCCCGTCGCCATCAACGTCGATGGAATCGAATGGGAGCGAGCAAAGTGGGGACGCCTCGCGAAGCTCGTCTTCTTGTCCGGGGCCCACCTGTCAGCGCGATCGGCGAATGTCCTCATCGCCGACGCGGTCGCGATCGTCGACTACTGGCGTGGGCGATTCGGGAAAACCAGTACGTTCATCCCGTACGGCGCCGAGGAGACCGAGATGCTTCCCGTGCCTCTGGGCCTGGTGCGACGCGAATACGTCCTGGTCGTTGCTCGCTTCGTGCCAGAGAATACGATTGAAGCCTTCTTCGAAGCGGTGCCGAAACTTGCGGAGAACCGGGACGTGGTGATCGTCGGATCCAGTGGCTACGGCGGTGACCTGGATCAGAAGGCCCGGGAACTTGCAGATCGGCATGCTCACGTTCGATGGCTCGGACACCTCTCTGATGACGGCCTCCTCTACGCATTATGGCAACACGCTGGTGCGTACTTCCACGGACACAGCGTCGGCGGTACCAACCCCGCCCTCGTCCAAGCGATGGCGCTCGGCGCACCGATCGTGGCGCTAGACACGGTCTACAATCGCGAGGTACTCGGGCCGGAACACACAGCTTTCACCTCAGCGAATGGGGATGACATCGCTGCGCGGATCTCCGCATTGCTATCGGACCCCGCCGAGCAGGAGCAGACGAGCGAGCGAGGGATCACTCGCGCACGGCAGCACTATTCGTGGCGGGACGTCAGCGCCCGCTATGAAGCAGTGTTGAGAGCGCTGTTACGGCGAAGTAAGGGGAAAGAGGGTTGACCCCGAATGCGTCCAAGAACAAGCCCAGCAGCCGCCTCCGAGATCTAGGTGCTGCCGCTGTCGGCAATCTGATGGCTCCGCTCGCGTCGTTCGCGAGCGCTCCTATCCTTGCCCAGGCACTCGGCGTCGCTGAGCGAGGCGAACTCGCGGCCACCACCGCGCCGTTCCTCTTTGCTTCCGTCGCCGCAACCGTCGGTGTCCCAGAGGCGATCACCTACTTCACGGCCCGAAGGAACGGTGGGACACGGCTCGTTTGGCGCAGTGTGCCGGTGCTCGCTCTCGTGTCCGTGCTCGCTGCACTGGTGATCTACTTCGCAGCCCCGTTCATCGCTGCCGGCGATGATCAGCTCGCGCTGCTGATCCAGGCTTCTGGTGTTTCCTTGCTGCCCACCGCGATCTTGGCCGCTCTCCGAGGAGCAGCTGCGGGACACGGGGACTGGGCTGCGGTGCGCAATGAGCGCATCATCGGCGCAGTCGCCCGCCTCGCACCCATCGCTGTGCTGGCGACCCTCGGCATGCTCACAGTGACGAGCGCAACCGTGATCGTCGTTCTTTCCCCTCTGGTGGGCGTGCTCGCCTTCGTGCGGCTCAGGAAACACCCGCGGAGTGAAACGACCGCTGCCCAGCGTCAGATCCTGGCTTACGGATGGCGCGTCTGGATCGGATCGCTGTCGGGCATCCTGCTCTCGAGGCTGGACCAGATCCTGCTCAATCCACTCGCCGGGCCTGAACAGCTGGGTTTGTACGTGGTCGCCGTGAACATCAGCGACGTGACACTCATCGTGATGACCACAGTCACTTCCATCATGTTCACTTCTGATGCAAGAGACCGAGACGACGCACTGCTGGCGAAGACCTCGCGTTTGACCTTCTTGGTCATGATCCTGGCCTCGGTTGTCATCGGAGTGACCTTGCCGCTGTGGGTCGGGCCGTTCTTCGGCGAAGGCTTCCAGGCATCAATCCCAGCGGCACTCGTCATGCTGGCCACCTACGCGCTCACGGCGCCAGGCGTGGTGGCCGGGACGGCACTCGGTGCGCGCGGCCGACCCGGCAGCAGGAGCCTCTCCCTCCTTATCGCAGTCGTTGTAAACTGCATCGCAGTTGTGGCTCTGGCTCCAGTGTTTGGCGCATTTGGTACTGCACTAGCCACGTTGCTGGGGAACGGTACGGCCGCGGCGTTGAATCTGTACTTCTTGCACACGAGACTCGATGTTGACGTGCGCCACTTTCACTCCGTGCACCCGTCGGAGCTGCGCGATCTTTGGCGTGATCTCCGGAAGCGATCATCAGCGCGCTGACTCGAGTGCTCGTCGCGTTCGCACCGGTCTCCGCTCCGGTGGCCAAAACCGCGATGGTCCAGTTGACGCGCTCGCTGGGCGCCCTGTCACTGAATGCTGAAGCGATGGACTTCTACTCCGAACGGGGTCGTGCAGTCCGGAGATTCGCTAACTCCCGATGATCTGAGCAAGACGAGAAGTCTGGCCGAAGAGCAAGCCAGCCGGTCAGCCTACATACGAGTTTGCTTCGTGCTGGCACGTCAGGTCTCAGCGAAGTGGTCGGTGCTTCATCGCTGGGCTGAGAGACGCGCGATCCGGAAGTCGGCGCGTAGCCTCCGAATCGATGGCCCGTTTTGTGTCGCGATGCCGATTGAGTGTAGCAAGGGTCACCGCGAGCAACGTCCAGGTCAAAGGTTGGAAGAACGCGTTCGAGAAAAATGAACTCGTCAATACTACCAGTAGGAGCGATCCCTCAATGTGTTTGATTCTTGCGATGAGCAGAACAGTGATCAGGGCGAGCAGCGGGACGGATAACCAGGCGCTGTCGACCCAGAGGCCGAGTGCCCAGTTGCTGGCCACGGAGTTAGTCGACTGCGCCGAGTAGAAAATACCAGAAACCCCAACACGCCCACTCGAACTCAAGCCATGTCCGTACCAAGGGGCGCTATCAGCCAGGGCGGACAGTGTGCGATTCTGCTCGACCCGCGCCTGTGCTGAAACATCGCCGGCTTGTGCGGTCAACGTGCTGCTGAGGCGTGTGACGAGGTCGCGCCTGAGGTCGGGGAGCGCTATCACCGCGGTGACCAACGCGACAAGCGTGAAGAAAAGCGAGCGCAAGCGGCCAGACTGCCCGTTTCCCATAATCGGTTCGCTGTGGTTTCGCTGGATAAGCCAGACAGCAACAGCGACCGCGGCGGCCACACCGAAGCCGAGCCAAGCAGCGCGAGCGAATGCAAGTACGAGTGCAGAAAGGTTGATCAAGATGACGAGGATTCGGATCTTCGCAGGCAGAGGCAGCCGCCAAGCAAGAAGCACTCCCACCCCCGCATACATACCGAGCCAGTCGGGTTCAGGATAGAACCCAGTCGGGCGGCCGAGAGCGGAGACTTCTACGTGCCACAAATCCGTCGGGACGATGTGCGCCACTTGCAAGAGACCGAGCGAAGCCGATGCGGTCGTTGCTGTCAACAGCCCGAGGAAGAGGGGGCGGTGCGTGTCTGCCCGCCAAGCGCCGACTATGCAAGCGGCGCAGAGCGCGAAGCTCATGAGTTGGAGTGCCAAGTTCGGGTTGACCACCAGGTCGCCGAAGAAAACTGTCAGCGCGACTGGTGCGCAAGCAAGCGGAAGGGCAAATACCGACCATCGAAGATCAACTTCTCGTCTACCAGCGCGCGCTAGAAACCACGCAATGACGATCGGGGTGAAGACATGGATGTTCGCAAGTTGTACTGCGAATAAGCCGGTTGTGATTCCGACGACGAACGGGACAACGAAATTTCGTGCTCGTGACGACGCAGCCGAGGACACGAAAGTCACCACGAACAGCAAGGCAAGAACCGAGAATTCGATCAATGGGCTCATGTCTCTGGTCCGATCCGGTAACTGTTCACTCGCGCCCAAGCGACTCCGTTGAAGCGCTCGGCTCTATCATTCATCTTGGCTGGTGGAGGCATGGCAGGTGATTACCGCGGCCCTGGGGCCGCCGGCGAGCTCAGATCCCGATCCTAGGTGAACCAGCACGGTTCCCGCTGTTCGTGCAGTCTTGACGTGCGCGCGTTCCTCAGTGTCGCCGACTGCTGGGTTCTCTGGGTAGCACCGAGCGGACTCCATCGAAGTACCCTCGCAGTGCCGCTAGTGACTTTGGGACCCGCTGGGATCGTTCGCGGCGGACCGGCCGCAAGACGAACTTGATCAGCTGAATCAAGAGACGGGGCCGGGCCAGCGCCGACCAGCCATTGCGCTGGCGCATGATCATGACTCGGTTGCGTGCGGAGTAGTAGTAGAAGGCCTCGCTCTGACCTGAGCCCTGACCGGTGCCGCCCACCGCGTGCCAGACAGGATCAGCAGGGCCGAGGACTGTCATTCGAAGGCGTGCATCTTGCGCCCGGAGTGACAGCTCGGCATCTTCCCAATAAAGAAAGAGGTCGTCTCGGAAACCACCCAGCTGAATCCAAGCGTCACGCGTGAAGACGGGTGCTGCTCCGCACATGAAAGAGGTCGAACGAGTTAGTGGGGGCTCCGTGCGATCGTACGGTGAGAGGTAGTCGTCATGGACTACATCACCCGTTCGCTGGTCGACAGCTCCGCCAGCAAACCAGATTTGAAGTGCATGATGCTCTCCTGAGACGATCACTGGACTCAGGATGTCGTCGACGCCGAGAGAAAGCCGATCAATGAGTGCAATCGGTGTTTCCGCAGGGAATGTCATGTCTGGATTCACGAGCCAGACCGGATGATCAGGCTCATCACGAAGGGCCAGGCGAATTCCGTCGTTCGCAGCAGCCCCAAATCCCAGGTTGTCGGGCTCGATGATGACTTTGTGGGTTACGGGAAGAACGAGGGAAGTGAGTCGATCGGCTTCCAGCGGGTCACTTGAGTTGTCAACGAGAACGACCTGACTGCACCATGAGGCGTCGACGCTGGCAAGGCATCGTTGAATGTACTCAAAGCTATGAAAGTTGACGATGACGAGACTGAGTTTCAACGCGGCCCTCCCGCTCGGAGCCGGTCCAATGCATCGAGTATTCGCTCGCCAAAGGCCTCTTTGCTGTGGTGCGCTTTCCAGTACTGATGTACCTCGGTCGCCCGCCCACGGAAACTCATACCGACGCTGACGAGCTGGGGGAGAGCGTCGGACTCCGCCCGAATCACGTTCACGTCGTCGAAGTACTCGTCCATTCCCGCGACCCACGTGGCTACGATGGGCTTGCCGCGCTGGAGCGCCTCAACGAGAACCATGTGGCCCGCAGCTCGCCCGTTGTCGGCGAGCGGAAGGTAGACGACATCACTGTCGGCGATGAGTTCGCTGAAGCGCGCAGGTGTGACCGAACTTAGTCGGACCACTTGGCCATCGTCGCTCGCCTCGTGGTCACCGGTCGCAATGACCAGCCGTACGGCAGGATGGCTTGCTCGCACCTCCCGCACGAGGGTTTCGATCGCGTTCGGGTCGCGGTCGGAGGATCCGCCTATGAAGACGGTCACGCCGGTGGGCGTCGCCGCTCCGGCGGCTTGAGGCTCCACAGTCTCGTTGAGCTCGGGGAAGGTTGAGCCGTATCGAACTGCGGCAGCCCGCCCACCGGCGGTCTGCCACCGTTCCGCTTCGTGTTCAGAAAGCGTGACGACCGGGCGATTGCCGATCGCGGCACGGAGCAATTTCCAGCTCCGGCTACCCTCTTTCGCATACAAGCCGACGGTAGAGACATCCCGAAAACCGACTAACCGCGCTGCCACGGTCGTCCACGGGTTCATCGCGATGAGGGGTCGCTTTGCCACGAAGCGGGCCCGGAGAGCCACTCGAAATGCGTCGAGGCCAAGACCAAGAGCTCGCGAGCCAAACCGCCGGCCCGAAGGTGCCGGTCGAGCGAGCCGGACTACCCGACCGATACGGGGGTCATGATTCCATCGTTCACCAGTGTCGGTTGGAGCCGGGCCAAGATCGAGTACGTCCCACTTCATGAACGCCCCCAGGTCTGCCAAGACTCCAGTGCGCGTCCCGCCACTTCGCGCCGTACCCGCTCCAGCGTTCTCTGTTCGCTCGTTACGGCAGCCTTGACGCGATCTGCCCAGTCTGAGAGGTCCGGCGTCTCGACGAGGTACGGGTAGCTTGCGCCTGTCATAGGTTCAAGCTCCAGTCTGCGGCCTACGACTGGCACGGCCATCTCAAGCGACCGGGCAGCGATACCACTTTGGTAGTAGCGCCGGTAGGGGATCAGGACCGCTGAACTCGTCGCGATGAGTGAGTCGAGTTCGTCTTCGGACACGAACTCGTCGCGAACATTCCAGCCACGGACTGACGGCCATCCGCGGCCGACTATTTCGAGTGTCACCTCCGGCAAGAGCTCCGCTAGCGCCGTGAGCAAGTTGAGGTCCCGGTCAGGCTTCCACTGCCCGAGAACTCGGATGATCGGAGTGCCGGACACTCTTCGGGGAATTGCGGACGCGATGATCGGATGCGGCACGACATCTGCCCGTACGCCTTGGGCTAGGAGCTCCTTCTGCGCCAGCACGCTGTGTACGAGAAGCGTTCCCGAGTCTGCGACGCGTTTTGCCAGCCATGTGGCGATTGGCCCGTAACCAACTGCACGGACCAGCGGACGCGGATCGTGCATGATGACAGCGCCTCGGCGATCGCCTGTCAGTAGTGGGACAAGCAGTCGATCGATGTGCCCCAGGACGGGCCATGTCACGAGCACGCGGGCGCTACTGCCGCGCACGGACAGGAGCGCGGCGACGTAATCTCGGAGCCACTTGACCCGAGAACCGCCCGATATCGACGGTTCGTAGAGCGTGAGTGCTCTCACCTGCAGCTCAGAACTCTGAAGCGTCTGAAGTAGCTGCCTCGTGTAGTGATGCAGCGCACCTCCGAGCGGATTGATCAGCACGACGTCGTGGACGGTATCGGCTGACACAGGTCGGCGAGGAGCCCCCACGGCGTCCCTTTCCACTTCGGTTTGAGATCTTGGTTCGACGGCTCTGAGCCATGACGACACACTGGATCACGCCCGACCAGCTTCCACATACTAGTCGGCGCACGCTTCATCCCGGGCAGGGCTACGCGGAGGCCTGCACGGCTGGTTCGACTAGCCGTGCAACCACTTGTCGGCGGCGACCCGTCCGTCCTCCCGCGGTAGCGAGGATCGCACGGTCGCGCGGGGAATCGGGTTCGCGAGCGCGGAGAGGATTGCTTTCGGCAGGCCAACCGTCAGATTTTCAAGCGAGAGGACATGGTGTCCGTTCTGAGCCAGCCAATCCGCAAGTCCGGTCTCGTCGGTCACCACGAGTGTCAAACCTTGCCTCAGGGACTCTCGCAGCTGCAGACCTACCTGCTCTCGCCAACGACCGTCTCTCACGCTTGGCGCGATGAGTACGTCAGCCGACCTGTAGTGGTCGGCTAGCTCGGCGTGCGGGACCTGACCGAGGTAACGTCGAGTTGAGGGTTTCGCGTCCACCCAGCGGGCCACTTCGTCCGCGAGAGGTCCACTGCCGATGATCGTGATCCTCGCATCTGACCTGATTCGTTCGACGTCCGCCCAGGCCTGCATCAGCGGCCCCACACCCTTGCGACGCTCGAGGCCGCCGACGAATAGCGCCTGACCGTTGTTGTGATTCCCCGGCTGGTCGTCTTGCGCGGCCGTCGGGCGGGCGGGAAGCTCTGTGATCACGAGCGACTCCTTGATTTGCAGCGTCCCCATGCTTTCGTAGGTCCGTTGCGCGGCGGGAGTGCCGAATGCGACCCGGTCCACGAGGAAGCTCTCGACCAGCCCAAGGATGCGGACGAACGTGCGACGGAGCGGAGCGGGAACCGGCGAGTCCCCGAACAAAGCGCGGTCAGGCTCGTTGTTCTCGAGCGCGTAAAAGACAGTCCGAACCGGTCTACCTGACGTCAGCCGTGCGATCCGAGCGGCGACCATCAAGGTCAGGCCGGTCGGGAGGAACCGGGCCCAGAGCGGCTCCGGGATCTCGATCGTGTGCGCCCGCGTAGCAAAGATTCGCCGCACAGCTGAGAGCGGCGTCACGCGGACGCACCAGGTCGGGAGTTCGTTCTCCGGGGGAAGGTCGCTGTGGGCGATGAAGTACCAGATCTCCGCCGGCCCCATCGAGGGCATGAGCGCTACGTCGGCCCCCCGGAGGTGGACGTGGATTCGGATGGACTTCGAGTGGTCGCGGGTCGGGGCCGTCATGGACGAACACTCCTGGTCTCTTCTGGCGGTCACGTACGCTGAGTCTCGCATGGGCGATCGATCCTCCATGGACGCCCATGTGGAAAGGGGCCCCAGTGCGGACCTTCGCATGCATCGTGACGTACGAACCGGACCTCGGGATCCTTGCTGAGAACCTTCGAGCAGTGGCTCGGCAGGTGGACGCGGTCATCGTGGTCGACAACGGGTCGGCGAACGCGTCCACCTTCGCCGACGACCTCCCCGAAGAAGTCGTCCTCCACCGTCTCGCTGTGAACAGTGGACTTTCCGTTGCGATGAACATCGCGGTGCAGAGCGCAGAGTCGCAGCACGCGGAGCTCGTGCTGATGCTGGACCAGGACTCGGTGTCCGTGCCGGGACTCGTGGCAACGCTCCGGGCAGACCTCGACGAGAACGAGGATTTGGCCATGGTCGGGCCACGCATCGATGATCGGAACCTCGAGTCCGATGTGTCCCACGACGGGAGGGGGCTCGAGCGCGTGAACGCGTGCATCACGTCCGGTTCCCTCATTCGTGTCGACGACTGGAGGCGTATCGGCGGCTGGGACGAGGCACTCTTCATCGACTACGTGGACTTCGACTTCTGCCTCCGTGTCCGGTCGAGTGGGCGGGCGATCGGCATCGACCACCGGACTGCGCTGCATCACTCGATCGGTGATGCGCGACGTCAGGGCCGTGCGACCGCATGGGGTCACAGCGCACAACGACTCGAGCGAATGGCCAAGGACGTCCTGTACTACGCGCGGAAGCATCGGCGAAGTCCGATGGACCTTCAGGTGGTCCCGAACCGAAGATCAAGAGCGCTCGCAGTCCTCGTTCGGAAGGCACTGGTCATCGCCGTGCACGAGGACGCCAAGTACGCGAAGACACGAGCTCTCCTTCGGGGCAGCATCCAAGGCCTCCGCTCGTCTGTCGACTGACGCCCGCGCGTTAGGGGCCCCGGCACCTTCGGCGTCGGATGCGCACAGGTCTGCCGACAGCGACAGTCGAACCCTAGGATTGGCGCATGTCCGACCTTCCCGAGTCGCGGCGAATCCCAACACGACGGACCCACAGGCGCCGGACCGTGTTGTGGGTCGTCCTGGCCTTCGTCATGTTGCTCATCCTCGCCGTGGCATGGGTCGGCATCCGAGGACTGATGGCGAAGCGAGACCTCGAAGAGTCGGTTGAACTCGTCGGCACGCTTCGCTCGCAGCTCGTTGCTAGCGATACCAAGGCCGCGCAGAAGACAGCTCGGGCTCTCGGTGATCATGCGTCCTCAGCGCGGTCGCTCACCGGCGACCCCGTGTGGAGCGCGTTCCAGCATGTTCCCTTCTTTGGCACCAATCTGCGCGCAGTACGCGATGTGTCGGTGATCGTGGATGACATCTCGACTGGTGCTGTGAAGCCGGTCGCGAGTGTCATCGACAATGTGAACTTGCACGCTTTCGCACCGAAGAATGGCAAGGTCGATCTCGAGCCGTTGGTACGCGCTCAGCCGGCGGTCGCCAAAGCGACGAAAACACTGCAGCAGGCCGATCGCGACGCAGCCCGCATCGACACGTCGTCGACGCTGTCGCCAGTCACCAACGCGGTTGACCGCCTCCGGAATGCGGTGTCGACCGTCTCGCAGCAGGCCGAAGTCGCTAATCGAGCGGTGCAGCTGGCGCCTGCCATGCTCGGGTCCGACGGGGAGCGGAAGTACCTCCTTCTCTTCCAGAACAACGCGGAGCTCCGTGCAGGTGGCGGGATATCCGGTGCTGTTGCTCTGCTGCATGCGCAGGATGGAGCGATCCGGCTCGGTGACCAGGTTTCCGGGTCCTCCTTCGGAGAGTTCGCTGAACCGGTGCTGCCGCTGAGTGACGACACGAAGGCCTTGTACGGCTCCATCACCGGTCAGTACATGCAGGATGTGAACCTGACTCCTCGCTTCGATGTCTCGGCGCAACTCGCTCGCGAGATGTGGAATCGGCGGTTCGGCGAGAAGGTAGACGGGGTCCTGTCGATGGACCCTGTCACGCTGTCATACTTGCTCCGCGCGACCGGCCCGGTGCAGCTGCCGACTGGTGACACGCTCACGGCCGACAATGCCGCGAAGGTGCTCCTCAGTGACGTCTACGCAAAGTACCAGGACGGCGACCAGCAAGACGCCTTCTTCGCCTCGGCTGCGAGCACCGTGTTCACCAAGATCTCTACCGGTCAGTTCGATGCGAAGAAATTCATGACAGCGCTGGCTCAGGGGGCCGATGAGAACCGACTTCGTCTCTGGAGCGGTAAGGACGGCGAAGAGCGGCAGCTTCAGAACACGCCCCTTGCTGGTGATCTCCCGCGTGCCAGCACGAGCACGCGCGAGTTCGGCGTCTACCTCAACGACGGCACCGCCGCGAAGATGGACTACTACCTCGACAAGAAGGTCTCGGTCGGCAGCTCGGTGTGCCGGAAGGACGGCCGACCGACCTCCGTGGTCGAGGTGACCCTCAAGAACACCGCGCCGGCCGACGCCGCGACGAGCTTGCCTCGCTACGTCACCGGCGGTGGGGACTTCGGAACCGAGCCCGGCAAAATCAAGACGCTCGTTGCTGTCTACGCACCGCCCAACGCGATCTACCTCGGCGCTTCGCAGGACGGCAAGGCCGCGGGCCTTCAGACCACGGTCGACGGCGACCACCCGGTAGCGCAGTTGCGCACGCTTCTCGCCCCCGGGCAGAGCACCACGTTCCGCGTAGCGTTCCTCGGCGACGCCGAGTACGCCAAGGCCGGCGTCCAGGCGGAGTCGACACCCGGGGTGAGGCAGACGAAGGCCGAGCCGCTGCAGTTCGACTGCACGAAGCCGGTCTCGGTCGGCTGAGCCGGCCGGCGATGACCGGATCGCGAACTTTAGGGGCAGAAGACGCGGTTTCGAGTGGAGGTCTGATCGGTGAGTCGCCGCATACCGCGGTGCGGCAAGACCCCCACTCTGGGGGGGGGTCAGGATGGACCTGAACACCCCTCAAGCCTTCCCACCTAGCGGCAATGCCTCCGCCGTCGACGCGCGATGCCCCCGCTGAACTGGGTTTTCTGTCCGCCAGGGCTCGGGTAAGACGCCGTCGTGCCCCGCTGCAGCACGCAGCCTGAGAACGAATCCAGCCCGAGTTCACGCATTCGTTGCACAAAGGGTGGCAACAGACTGTGAAACTCCGCTAGATTGAGGGAACTTCGCCAATCGCACTCGCCATCACTGGTCGTGGGGGATTGACATCTGCGGAGGCAGGGCTCTG
>Ga0308160_10006086_pt1 | contig 12395 bp, 14 predicted proteins | sample PhyFR1_FD_201036 | JGI IMG/M metagenome (GOLD analysis project Ga0308160, IMG submission 201036) | Phyllosphere microbial communities from UC Gill Tract Community Farm, Albany, California, United States - DLSLF.R1 | ecosystem: Host-associated > Plants > Phyllosphere > Unclassified | place: USA... | reverse complement strand
CGGGTCGTTGGCGGCTTGGGCCGTCAACTGGTCGAGTTGAGCTGACATTACTACGTCTCCTTGAGTTGGTGCCCCACCCGACCTTGGTCGTTTCTTCGGACGTTTGGTGGCAGAAAAGACTTCCCTAATAAAGCCTGCGGATTTTACCAGTGGATCAGTCGTTTTTCAAAATACGATATTCAATTTCATAATATGGAACGCACCCATGAAAGCCGCATGAACTCGACATTCCCACGCCATTAAAAGGGTCAAATCGCCGGCTTTCGGGCATCTGCAAGCGCATCTATAAATATGACAACGAACGTCGGGAGACGGCGCGCGATACCTGCGCCGCTTATAATTTCGTTTTTGTCCAGATAACGAGCCCGCCATGCCCGCCCAACTGATCGACGGAGTCAAACTTTCCCAGCAACTGCGCGCCGACATCGCCGCACGTGCCGCCACCCTCACCGCCGCCGGCCACCAGCCGGGCCTGGCCGTGATCATCGTCGGCGACGACCCGGCCAGCCACGTCTACGTGCGCAACAAGGTCAAGGCCTGCGGCGAAGTCGGCTTTCACTCGGTGCTGGAAAAGTACGAGGCCGACTTTTCGGAGCAGGCGCTGCTGGACCGCATCGCCGCGCTGAACGCCGACCCGGCGATCCACGGCATCCTGGTGCAGATGCCGCTGCCCAAGCACATCGATCCTTCCAAGGTGATCGAAGCAATCGCGACGTCCAAGGACGTGGACGGCTACTCGGTGCTGTCGGCCGGCGAGCTGGTCGCCAACCTGCCGGGCTTCCGCCCCTGCACGCCGTACGGCTGCATGAAGCTGATCGAATCGACCGGCTTCGATTTGCGCGGCAAGCATGCCGTGGTGATCGGCCGCTCGAACACGGTCGGCAAGCCGATGGCCTTGCTGCTCTTGCAAGCCAACGCAACCGTCACCATCTGCCATAGCGCGACGCCGGACCTGGGCTATCACACCCGCCAGGCCGACGTCATCGTGGCCGCCGTCGGCCGCCGCAACACCGTCACCGCCGACATGGTCAAGCCGGGCGCGATCGTGATCGACGTCGGCATGAACCGCGACGATGCCGGCAAGCTGTGCGGCGACGTCGACTTCGCCGGGGTCAGCGAAGTGGCGTCGCACGTGACGCCGGTGCCGGGCGGCGTCGGCCCGATGACGATCACGATGCTGTTGATGAATACCGTCGAGTCCGCGGAACGCGTGCTCGGCAAGAAGCAGGAACGACCAGGGCCGGCATCGGGCATGGCCCCGAAGCCCGGTGTTGCATGACCAATCGCATGACAAAGGAAGGAACAACATGAGCATCGACACCAGCAATCCCCTTCTTGATTTCTCGGGGCTGCCCCGTTTCGACCTGATCCGACCGGAACACGTCACGCCCGCGATCGACCACTTGATCGCCCACGCGCGCGAAGTGGTGACGCAGCTGGAAGCGCCCTCCGAGGATGTCAGCTGGGACAATTTCGTGGTGCCGCTCGAGGAAGCGACCGAACAGTTCGGCCGAGCCTGGGGCGTGGTCAACCACCTGAACCACGTGATGGACACGCCGGAACTGCGCGCCGTCTACAACGAAAACCAGCCGAAGGTGACGGAGTTCTTCACCGAGCTGGGCCAGAACGAAGCGCTGTTCGCCAAGTACAAGTCGCTGCATGCCAGCCCGGAATTCGCGGGACTCTCCCCGGCGCGCAAGCGCATCGTCGAAAACGCGCTGCGCGATTTCCGCCTGGGCGGCGCCGAACTGCCGGAAAAGCAGAAGGAACGCTTTGCCGAAATCCAGGAACAGCAGGCGGCCCTGTCGACCCGTTTCTCGGAAAACGTGCTGGATGCGACCAACGATTTCAAGCTGCTGGTGTCTGACGAAGCCGAATTGTCCGGCCTGCCCGACGATGCCAAGAGCGCGGCCCGTGCTGCGGCCGAACGCGATGGTAAGCAAGGCTGGCAATTCAGCCTGCATTTCCCGTCCTATTTCCCGATCCTGCAATTCGCCGACAACCGCGCACTGCGCGAGAAAATCTACCGCGCGAATGCCACCAAGGCCTCCGAAATGGGCGTGGTGTTCTCGGAAGCCGAGAAGTGGGACAACACGAACAACATCGCCCAGCTGCTGAAGCTGCGCGACGAAGAAGCCAAGCTGCTGGACTTCCAGAGCTTCGCCCACGTCTCGCTGGAACCGAAAATGGCGGAAAGCCCGGAACACGTGATCGAGTTCCTGGAAGACCTGGCGCGCCGTGCCCGCCCGTATGCCGAGAAAGACCTGGAAGAACTGCGCGCGTTTGCCAAGGACGAACTGGGTATCGAAGACATGCAGGCCTGGGACGTGACCTACGCCTCCGAAAAGCTGCGCGAAAAACGCTACGCGTTCTCGGCCCAGGAAGTGAAGCAGTACTTCCCCGAGCATAAAGTCGTCGACGGTCTGTTCGGCGTGATTTCGCGCCTGTTCGGCGTGACGATCGCCCTGGACCAGGCGCCGGTCTGGCACCCGGACGTGCGCTTCTATCGCATCGAAAAGAATGGTCAACTGATCGGCCAGTTCTACCTTGATCTGTACGCGCGTCCCGGCAAGGGCCAGGGCGCGTGGATGGACGACGCCCGCGGCCGCAAGCTCACCACGGGCGGCATCTTGCAGACGCCGATCGCCTATTTGACCTGCAACTTCACCCCGCCGGCGGAAGTCGACGGCAAGCTGCAACCCTCGCTGTTCACGCACGACGAAGTAACCACCCTGTTCCACGAATTCGGCCACGGCTTGCATCACATGCTGACCGAAGTCGACGAATTGTCGGTGTCCGGCATCTCGGGCGTGGAATGGGATGCGGTCGAACTGCCGTCCCAGTTCATGGAAAACTTCTGCTGGGAATGGGACGTGTTGCAAGGCATGACCGCCCATGTGAAGACCGGCGAACCGCTGCCGCGCGCGCTGTACGAGAAGATGCTGGCCGCGAAGAACTTCCAGTCCGGCATGCAGACGTTGCGCCAGGTCGAATTCTCGCTGATCGACATGCACCTGCACTACGACTTCGACCCCAACAGCCAGCAGACCGTGCAGGCGCTGGTGGACGACGTGCGCAGCAAGTTCTCGGTGCTGGTGCCGCCCTCGTTCAACCGCTTCCAGCACTCGTTCGGCCATATCTTTGCCGGCGGCTATGCGGCGGGGTACTATAGCTACAAGTGGGCGGAAGTGCTGTCGGCGGACGCTTATGCGGCCTTCGAGGAAGCGGTCGAGGCCGGCGGCGGGGAACTCCAGCAGACCGGCGAGCGCTTCCACCGTGAGATCCTGTCGGTGGGCGGCTCGCGTCCGGCGCTCGAATCGTTCAAGGCCTTCCGCGGCCGCGAACCGAAAATCGATGCGCTGCTGCGCCACAGCGGGATGCAGGCTTGAGGACATGACACTGCGGAGGCATCGATGAAGCGAGCGCACCACAGGCACACCGGACACTGGCGGCTGGCGGCTGCCGTGCTCGGGCTGGCCCTGCTGGTAGTCGCCGAGGCCGCCGCAGCGCAAGTCTACAAATGGAAGGACGAACACGGCGTGACGCACTACGGCGATACGCCGCCGGCGCATGTCAAGTCCGACATCCTCAAGACAGACCGGCCGGCGCCTGCCCGGGCGCCGGTGCTGCCCTACGAGCTGGCGCGTGCCGTACAGGCCGCGCCGGTCGTGCTGTACACGACGGCACGCTGCGACGGCTGCGACCAGGGCCGCGCCCTGCTGCGCGCGCGCGGCATCCCGTTTTCCGAACGCACCGTCAACACCGGCGAAGACCAGCAGCAACTGGAACGCGCCAACGGCGGCAAGAGCGAACTGCCGCTGCTGCTGGTCGGCAATCGCAAAATCGCCGGTTTCCAGGCCGCGGCCTGGCAGGACGCCCTGAGCGCAGCCGCCTACCCGAAACAGAAGATGCTGCCGCCGTCGTACGAGTTCGCGGCACCGGTGCCGGCGGCAGGTACGGCCGCCTCGGGCGTCTCCAACCCGGGTGTCTCCACCTCGAGCGCGCCGCCGACGCCTCCCGTACGCGGACAGCTCAGGATGCCGCCGGACGATGCCGCGGCCCAGGCTGCCGACCAGCAGCCGCGCAACAGGTCCTCCGCCACCTCCGGCACGCCGCCCACAAACCAAGTCCACTGAGCAAGTCCACTGAGCACCGTATGACCCGGATCGATTTCCATACCAATATCCCCGACAAGCTCAGCTATGCATGCCGGCTGGCGCGCAAGGCCTACGCCGCGCGCGGCAAGGTCGTGCTGCTGGCCGACAGCCCGGCCCAGGCCGCCGAGCTGAACGACGCGCTGTGGACCCTGTCCGGCACCGATTTCATCCCGCACGTGATGGCGGGCGACCCGCTGGCGCCGGAAACGCCGGTGATCGTCACCGCGGACGAAGGCGCCGAACTGCCGCACCGCGACATGCTGGTCAACCTGACGCGCCGCACCCCGGCCGGCTTCGACCGCTTCGAACGCGTGTTCGAGATCATCTCCACCGACGAGGAAGATGCCGCCGCCGGACGCGCACGCTACGTCGCCTATAAACGGCAGTCGTATCCGCTGACCCACTTCGTGGCAGGGAAACCATGACGCCGCCGCCTGCCTACGACGAGAGCATCCCGGTGCTGACCGAGGTGGTGGCGGAAACGACGCCACCGGTGCCCGAGGCCGCGTCGGAGGCCGCAACCGGCCTGGATGCCGCGGCGCCCGCCGCCACGCCGCCTGCCCCGCTCGAGCCGGCTGCACCGGCCGCATCCCCGAGCGCCGACGAGCTGGAAAACAACGCCTGGCAAGCCCTCGAGGAACGCCTGGTCGCGCGCGTGCTCGACCGCCTGCAGGACCGCGTCGAACTGACGCTCGAAGACCAGGTCCGCACCAGCCTGGCGCCGGTGCTCGACCACGTGGTCACCCGCCTCGCGGCCGAGCTGCGCGACGGGCTGCAGCAAACCATCGAACAAGTCGTGTCGCGCGCCGTCGCCCAGGAGCTGGCGCACCTGAAATCGCGCACGCACTGAAGTCTCCGCGCCGTCGACCTGCTTTTCTAAGCCAGCAATTTGCTGTACCTTTGCCATGCGCAAATACTTGGAGAAGAGCCATGCAGGTCAGCACCAAAGTCATTCCCTTTGCCATCGCCCTCGCCTTTGCCGGCACGGCCCACGCCCAGCAAGTCGTCAAGATCGGCCACGTCGCGCCGATCTCCGGCCCCAGCGCCCACCTCGGCAAGGACATGGAAAACGCCGCGCGCATGGCAGTCGACGAACTGGCCGCCAGGGGCTATGCCATCAACGGCCAGAAGGTCACGCTGCAGCTGATCGCCGAGGATGACGGCGCCGACCCCAAGCAGGGTACGGCGGTGGCGCAGAAACTGGTCGACGCGCACGTCAACGGCGTCATCGGCCACCTGAACTCGGGGACCTCGATACCGGCTTCCAGGATCTACCACGACGCCGGCATCGTGCAGATCTCGCCGGCCACCACGTCGCCGAAATACACGCGGCAGAATTTCCCGGGCGCCTTCCGCGTGGTGGCCAGCGACGTCAAGCTCGGCAGCACGCTGGGCAAATATGCGATCGAGACGCTGCAGGCCAAGAACATCGCCGTCATCGACGACCGCACCACCTATGGCCAGGGCGTGGCCGACGAATTCGTGAAAGGCACGAAGAAACCGGGCGTGAAAGTGGTCGGCCGTGAATTCACCAGTGCCGCGGCCACCGACTACACCGCCATCCTGACCTCGATCAAGGCCAAGAAGCCGGACCTGATCTTCTTTGGCGGGATGGATTCGGTGGCCGGGCCGATGCTGAAGCAGATCAAGGCGCTCGGCATCCAGGCCGTGTTCATGGGCGGCGACGGCATGTGCACCGATGCGCTGGGCCGCCTGGCCGGCGCCGGCCTCGGCGAAGGCCGCGTGTTCTGCGCCGAAGCGGGCGGCGTCAAGGGGCCGCAGGAAAAGGGCATGGAAGACTTCCGCGCGCGCTACAAGAAGAAATTCAACATGGACGTGCAGCTGTACGCGCCCTACGTCTACGATTCGGTGATGGTGATGGCGACCGCGATGCAGAATGCCAAATCGGCGGATCCGGCCAAATACCTGCCCGAGCTGAAGAAGATCAAATACGAAGGCGTGACCGGCACCATCCAGTTCGACGACAAGGGCGACATCCGGGATGGGGCGCTGACGCTGTTCACCTACAAGGGGGGGAAGCGCACGAAAATCGACGTGGTGCGCTGAGCCGGTTGCTTTGAAGGGATAAAAAAACGCCACTGCATGCAGTGGCGTTTTTACTTATTCATCGCGTGCTCATTTCTGCGCCAGCACCCATTTCACCAGCGTGCGGGCTTCGGCCTCGCTCACCTGCGGATTGGCCGGCATCGGCACCGGACCCCAGACACCCGCGCCGCCCTTCATGACTTTCTGAACCAGCTTGTCTTCGGCGCCCTTCTGGCCTGCATATTTGGCGGCGACGTCCTTGTACGCCGGACCGACCAGTTTATTGGCGACAGCGTGGCACGACATGCAGTTCTTGGCCTTGGCCAGGTCGGCTTGCGCGAAGGCGCTGGTAGACGACAATGCGGCCAGGGCAGACACCGCCATCAACATCAGGGACCGTTTCATTCTGTTTTCTCCAATAGAAAAGCTCTACAGCTCAGATGCCAGATTCTAGCGTGTTTCCCTGGCGAGAGTGATAGCGACATAATCGGTAACGGATGAAACACATTTTCGTTGACGAATCGGCAGGATTTCGTTGCTTTGAGGCATTACTGTTGTAGGATTCTGTTTGAAAGGAATTCGCCATGCCATTGATCCTGTTGATCCTCGTTCTCGTCGTCTTGCGCTTCTTTGAAGTCTGGAAGTTCGCCGCACTGTCCTGGTGGTGGATCATCGGGCTGATGGTGGCCGGCTTCATCTGGTTCGAATTCATCGAAAAGATGCTCGGGCTGGACAAGAAGAAGGCGCATTCCGAGGACGAAAAGCGCCGCAAGGAGCGCGTCAGGCAGAGTTTCGACAAACGCCGGTAATTGTTTTATCAGCCGGTGACTGCGCCCTTGCTTGCCGGCTGCGTGAGTGCTGCAAACTTCGCCAGCACGCCGCGGGTGTAGCGCGGCGCCGGCTGCACCCACGCCGCGCGCCGCCGTGCAATCTCTTCTTCCGCCACGTTCAGCTGGATCAGCAGCCGGTGCGCATCGATCGTGATCGAATCGCCCTCCTGCACCAGCGCAATCGTCCCGCCCTCGAAGGCTTCCGGCGTCACGTGTCCGACCACCATGCCCCAGGTCCCGCCCGAAAAGCGGCCGTCGGTGATCAGGCCGACCGATTCGCCCAGTCCCTTGCCGATCAGCGCCGCGGTCGGCGCCAGCATCTCCGGCATGCCGGGGCCGCCGCGCGGGCCGAGGTAGCGCAGCACCAGCACGTCGCCGGGGTTGATGCGGTTGGCCAGGATGGTGTCCATGGCGCCGGCTTCGTCGTCGAACACGCGTGCCGGGCCGGTGATCACCGGATTCTTGAGGCCGCTGATCTTGGCCACGCAGCCGTCCGGCGACAGATTGCCCTTCAGGATCGCCAGGTGCCCTTCCGCATACAGCGCGCGATCGAGCGGCCGGATCACGTCCTGGTCCGCCGGCGGGTTGGGAGGCACGTCGGCCAGTTCCTCCGCCAGCGTGCGCCCGGTAATCGTCATGCAGTCGCCATGCAGCAGGCCGGCGTCCAGCAGCAGTTTCATGACTTGCGGGATGCCGCCGGCGCGGTGCAGGTCGGTGGCCACGTACTGGCCCGACGGTTTCAGATTGCAGATGACGGGCACGCGCCGGCGCACGCGCTCGAAATCGTCGATGCTCCACTCGACTTCCGCCGCATGGGCGATGGCGAGATAATGCAGCACCGCATTGGTCGAGCCGCCCGTCGCCATGATCAGCGCCACCGCATTCTCGATGGATGCCCGGGTGATGATGTCGCGCGGCTTGAGGTCGCGCTTGACCGCCTCCACCAGCACCCGCGCCGATGCAGCAGCGGAGTCCACCTTCTCCTCGTCCGGATTGGCCATCGTCGACGAATACAGCAGCGACATCCCGAGCGCCTCGAAGGACGACGACATGGTGTTGGCCGTGTACATGCCGCCGCAGGAGCCGGACGACGGACAGGCGTTCTTTTCGATGCCGTCGAAGTCTTCCGCGCTCATGCGCCCGGCCGTGAATTCGCCGACCGCCTCGAAGGCCGACACGATGGTCAGGTCCTTCCCTTTCCAGTGCCCGGGGCGGATGGTGCCGCCGTACACGTAGATGCCCGGCACGTTGGTGCGCGCCAGCGCGATCATCCCGCCCGGCATGTTCTTGTCGCAGCCGCCGATCACGACCACGCCATCCATCCACTGGCCGTTGACGCAGGTCTCGATGCAGTCGGCGATCACTTCACGCGAGATCAGCGAGAACTTCATGCCCTCGGTGCCCATCGACATGCCGTCCGAGATGGTCGGCGTACCGAACACCTGGGGATTGGCGCCGGCTTCCTTCACCGCCGCCACCGCGGCATCGGCCAGTTTCTGCAGGCCGGCGTTGCAGGGCGTGATGGTCGAATGGGCGTTGGCGACGCCGATCATCGGCTTGTCGAAATCCTCTTCGCGGTAGCCCATCGCGTAGTACATCGAGCGGTTCGGGCTGCGGGCGACGCCTTCGGTGACGTGGCGGGAACGGCGGTTATAGGGCATGACTGGCTCCTCGATATCCGTAGATGAAAAGCATGCGCCGCACACAGCACGAGGTCAAATGGGTTTCGTGTCGCTGTGATATCCTCCTCGAATCACAGCAGCCTAAACCACGATAAATACATATCACGAAACTAAAATCATGTACCTGGAACTGCGCCAGCTGCGCTATTTCGTTACCGTCGCCGAAGAGCTGCATTTCGGCCGCGCCGCCGCGCGCCTGCACATGACGCAGCCGCCGCTGTCGCAGGCGATCGCCGCGCTGGAAGACCTGCTCGGCGCGCCGCTGTTCGTGCGCAACCGCCGCGCCGTGGCCTTGAGCCCGGCAGGCAGCGCGTTGCTGCCCGAGGCCAGGCGCATGCTGGCGGAAGCCGACACCCTGGCGGAACTGGTGCGCCGCGCCGCCGCCGGCGAAGCGGGCCGGCTGACCATCGCCTTCATCACCTCGGCCGACTACAGCGTGCTGCCGCCTTTCCTGCGGCGCTACAGCGAGCGTTATCCGGACGTGCACCTGAGCCTGCGCGAAGCCACGTCCGACGTGCAGGTCGAGGAACTGCTGCGCGGCCGCATCGACGCCGGCTTCCTGATCCCGCCGCTGCCCGACAAGGCGCTGGCGGAACTCGACTACATGAAGGTGCTGGACGAGCCGCTGATCCTGTGCGCGCCCGCCGGCCTGGACCTGCCGCCCGATGGCGCGCCGGTCCGCCTGCAGGACTTGCCCCACCTGCCCCTGATCATCTTCCCGCGCGAAGTCTCGCCGGCCCTGCACGACGCCATCCTGTCCTGCTGGCGCGCGGCCGGCATCACGCCCGCCGTCGGCCAGCAGGCGATCCAGATGCAGACCATCGTCAGCCTGGTGTCCGCGGGCATGGGCTTGGCACTTGTGCCACAATCCGTCTCCAACCTGATGCGCCCGGGCGTAGAATACCGTGCCCTTGCCGACCCGACGCCGCACGTCGACACCGGCATCGCCTGGCGCCGCGACAACCCGTCGCCCGTGCTGCAGGGCTTTCTGGAATTACTGAGGAATAGTTAATATGCTCGTACACCCGCACCCGAACCCGATCGCCTTCAGCATCGGTCCCGTCGACGTCCATTGGTACGGAATCATGTATGTGGTCGCCTTCGCCCTGTTCGTGATCCTGGGCCGGGTACGCATCAAGACCCAGCCCCACGTCGCCGCCCAGGGCTGGAAGAACGAAGACCTGGACGACATGCTGTTCTACGGCATGCTGGGCGTGGTGATCGGCGGGCGCCTGGGCGAAGTGCTGTTCTACCAGCCGGCCCACTATTTCTCGCACCCGATCGAGATCTTCATGACCTGGCGCGGCGGCATGTCCTACCACGGCGGCTTCATCGGCGTGCTGATCGCGATGGCGCTGTGGGCAAGAAAGCGCAAGCGCAACGTGCTCGACGTGTACGACTTCATCGCGCCGATGGTCCCGATCGGCTATGCCTGCGGCCGCCTGGGCAATTTCATCAACGCCGAACTGCCGGGCCGCGTGGCCGATGCGTCCCTGCCCTGGGCCATGAAATGGTGGGTCGACTCGCCGGTGCTGGTGCATCCGTCGCCGCTGTACCAGATGCTGGTCGACGGCATCCTGTGCTTCATCATCGTGTGGCTGTTCGCGCGCAAGCCGCGTCCACGCCTGGCGGTCGGCGCCCTCTACACCCTGCTGTACGGCTGCGCCCGTTTCTTCACCGAGTGGTTCCGCGTGCCTGACTGGGAAACCCATGTGTTCGGCCTGCCGATCACCTCGGGCCAGGTGCTGTCGCTGCCGATGATCGTCGCCGGCCTGATCATGCTGGGCTGGGCTTACTCGAACGGCAACAAAGGTACCGTGCATGCATAGGCAGGGTTAGTCGCCGCGCGCTTCCCTTTTCGCTTACTTTCGGTTAGTTGGAGCACCGTTCGGCCCGCGTCACGCCATTATCTTTTTGATATGGCAAAGCAGATCTCACCGAAAAAGATGTACGCGATGCAGCGCATGGCCACCGCCTTGCGCCGCGCCGCGGACGCGCGGCCTTTCGGCCCGGCGACCGATCGCGCCTTGCGCTGGGCCGCCGCCTGGGGCATGGCGGCCGGTATCCGCGTGCCCGACAGCCACCTGCGCCTGCGCCGCGATACCCTGATCGGCGTCAGCGCCTGATCTCGGCACCTGTTAATCAGTGCAGCGCCTTCCACAGCATGTACGCCGCCAGCAGGTAAAAGATGCCGGCAAAGATGCGCTTCAGCTTCTGCACCGGCAACCGGTGCGCCAGCTTTGCCCCGAGCGGCGCCACCGACATGCTGGCGATCACGATCAGTGTCAGTCCCGGCACCCAGATGAAGCCGAGAGCGCCCGCCGGCAGGTCCGGCTCGCCCCAGCCGTAAACCATGTTCGCCACCGTCCCCGCCAGCGCGATCGGGAACCCGAGCGCGGCGCTGGTCGCGACGGCATTGTGGATCGGGATGCGGCACCAGGTCATGAACGGGATCGACACGAAACCGCCGCCGGCGCCGAGGAAGCCGGACAGCAGTCCTACCACCCCGCCCGCCGCCAGCATGCCGGGCGTGCCGGGCAGCTCGCGTCCGCCGCCGGGACGTTTGTTCAGCAGCATCTGCGTGGCCGAAAAGGCGACGAAGGCGGCAAAGAACAGCGACAGCACGGCGGTGTTCATCTGCTTGCCGATCCACGGGCCGATGAAGGAACCGATCACGATGCCCGGCGCCAGCATCAAGGCCACGCGCCACAGCACGGCGCCATGGCGGTGATGGGCGCGCATCGAGGACATCGAGGTGAACAGGATGGTGGCCAGCGAGGTGGCGATCGCCATGTGCACGACCAGGTGCGGCGCGAACCCGCGCGCCGTGAAGATCATCGTCATGAAGGGCACCAGCACCATGCCGCCGCCGATGCCGAGCAGGCCGGCCGAGAAGCCGCCGAAGCAGCCCATCGCCAGCAGGATCAGGATCAATCCGGGATCGAGTCCGAGGAAGCTTGCACCCATCGACGGCGTGCGCTCAGGCGGCCAGGCCGATGGCGGCCGCCGCAGCATCGGCCACGCCGGCCAGCTGCAGGATGCGGGTCCACTGCCCCGCCGTCACCGGCGACACCGACAGCCGGCTGCCCTTCTGCAGCAGCACCATGTCTTCGAGTTCGGGCTCGCCGCGCAATTCGGTCAGCGGCAGGTAGCGTCCCTGCGCCACCGCCCTGACGTCGACCGAGATCCAGCGTGGATTCTCCGGCGTGGCCTTGGGGTCGTGGTACGGGCTGGCGGCGTCGAACTGGGAAGCGTCCGGATACGGCGTGCTGGCGACCACCGCGATGCCGGCCACGCCGGGCACCGCGCAGCTGGAGTGGTAGAACAGGATGCCGTCGCCGGGCTGCATCCCGTCGCGCATGAAATTGCGGGCCTGGTAGTTGCGCACGCCGAACCAGGCGACCGTCTGGCCGGGGGCCGCGAGGACGTCGTCGAAGCTGACTTCGTCGGGTTCGGATTTCATCAACCAGTAAGGCATCGCGTGCAGACTCCAAAATGAAAAAGCGGCTGCGCACCTTCGTGTCGCAACCGCTCCGGATTATAGCCCCGCCTGTGCCGTTATTGCCGGCATCCCGAACCTGACGGCTCAAGGTGGTCACAGTCAGCTCAATTTCGGGTTCGTCAAGCAAGTGACGATCACGCCCACCGAGAATGTTCCGCAACCTATGCGATTGAATGGT
>Ga0308160_10006084_pt1 | contig 12399 bp, 11 predicted proteins | sample PhyFR1_FD_201036 | JGI IMG/M metagenome (GOLD analysis project Ga0308160, IMG submission 201036) | Phyllosphere microbial communities from UC Gill Tract Community Farm, Albany, California, United States - DLSLF.R1 | ecosystem: Host-associated > Plants > Phyllosphere > Unclassified | place: USA... | reverse complement strand
CACCGCCACGGTCAACGCCAGCTGGTCCGGCCTGGCCGCCGGCAAGCGCTACCTCGGCGCGATCGAACTGCTGGACCCGACCGGCGCCCCGGCCACCGTCACCACCCTGCAGGTCGAGACCAACAATCCGATCCCGCTGGGCGAGCCGGTGCTGAAAGGTGCCGTGCGCGACGCCGGTATTTAATGCGTGGTATAGCGTAATGGATGCGGGGTGAAAGCCCCGCTTCCGGGCGCCGCGGCCTTTGGGTCGCGGTTTTTTTTATGGTCGCTGCTTACTTCGGCGCCGCATCCACGATCAATTCGGGCTGCAAGGCCCGGATGCGCAGCTCCGTGAAGTAGCCGCCGGCCTCGTTATAGCGCAGGTAATGCCGGCCGCAGTCCATGCAGCGCACGACGGCGCAGCGGTTGTAGGGGTAGAAACGCGGCGCGATCGGCGCCGTATCGCTGTCGTAATGCGTGCCGGCCGGGTGGTATTCCGCGAAGGTCGGCTCGTCGTAGGGGTCGTCGAACAGGAAGCCGACTTCCTCCAGGCGGTCCAGCCGCAGGGTCATCGGTAATGCACGCCAGGCTGTGAGCGCTTCCTGGTTGCAGCTGCAGGGTGCGGTCACCGCCGCGGATGCCTGGGCCAGGCGGATCAGCGTCTCGACTTCGATTTTTTGCATCTTCCATCCATGGGTTTGGTTGGCCACATTGTAATGGCAATGCGGAGCCCGCCCGAATTCGATGATTTTTTGATATGATGAACGCTTGACATGCCATTCGACCACTATGACCCTCGCTACTCACCCGAATCGACGCTTGGGAGACCGACGTACTGATGGCGTCACCGCAAAAATCCTGCGCACCATGTTCGCAATGCGGCGCGGCTTCGGCATGGCCGCGGCGAAGAATTTACTCATGCGCAATGGCCTTGACGAAGCGCTGATCGAACGCGTGCTGGCCATCCCCGAAGACCGCCGCCTGCAGCGCCGCCGCTCCGATGGCGTGCCGTCCGCGCCCGCGGATCGGATCGAAACGCCGGCTGGCGACGAAGAGGACGCCGTCACCCTGGACGCAGCCGGCATGGCAATCCTGCACCGCCTTCGCTTCGAGGCGGACACCGGCATGCACAGGATGACGATCGCCGAGTGCCCCGTCGAATTGATGCGGTTTGCCATGATCCGGCTGGACGACGACGGCAAGCCGGTGATCACCTCGAAGGGACGGCAAGCGCTCAAGCATTTCGCCTGCGTGCGTGCGCTCAACAGCATCCAATGCGGCGTGGATGCGATTCCGATGAGCGCGGACATCCGGCTCTGGCTCGAATCGAATCTGTTTTTGCAGTGCGTTGGCAACGACTACAGGGTCACCCAGCTCGGCATCGACTGGCTCGAATTCAATCGCTCGATTTCGCAGAATCGGGCGTTGGCGTAGCGTCGCTCTCAAGCCATCATGCATGGCTTTTCGTTATCTCATCTGGTTATACTTGCTCAGCCGACCTGGCCACCCCGGCCATGCCGTTCGTTCTGAATAAGGAAACCGTCGATGTCACGCCGTACCGCCCTCGCCTTCGCTACCTCCGCCCTCGCAACATCCTTCGCTCTTGCAGCCGCCCCGCAGTCCCCACCGCAATCCGCCAAAGACACCACGCTGGTCCAGACCGGCACCGACATCCCTGCCAAATGGCAGCGTCCGGACGCCGACTACGACTACACCCGCCAGGAAGTCATGATCCCGATGCGCGACGGCGTCAAGCTGCACACCGTGATCCTGGTCCCGAAAGGCGCGCAGAACCTGCCGATGCTGCTCGAGCGCACGCCCTACGATGCGGGCGGCTTCAGCAAGGAAAGCGTGCCGCACCTGCGCGACGCGGTCTGGACCGCCAACCGCGAATGGGTCGACGACGGCTATATCCTGGTCTACCAGGACATCCGCGGCAAATACGGTTCCAAGGGCGACTACGTGATGACGCGTCCGCCGGTCGGTCCGCTCAACCCGAGCAAGACCGACGACACCACCGATGCCTGGGACACGGTCGACTGGCTGGTCAAGAACGTCAGGCAGGGCAACGGCAAGGTCGGCATGATCGGCTCGTCCTACGACGGCTGGACCGTGACCATGGCCCTGCTCGGCCCGCACCCGGCGCTGAAGGTGGCGGCGCCGCAAAGCCCGATGATCGACGGCTGGATGGGCGACGACTGGTTCCACTATGGCGCCTTCCGCCAGGTCAACCTCGATTACTTCACCGGCCAGACCAGCAAGACCGGCAAGGGCGAGAACGTGGCGCGCACCGGTGCCGACGATTACCAGGCCTTCCTGGATGCCGGTTCGGCCGGCAACTGGGCCGAACGCAACGGCTTCAAGCAGCTCGGCTTCTGGAACCGCCTGTCCAGCCACCCCGCCTACGACGCCTTCTGGCAGGGCCAGGCGCTGGACAAGTTCGTCGCGGCGAAACCGTCGACGGTGCCGACCATGTGGCTGCAGGGCCTGTGGGACCAGGAAGACATGTACGGCGCCGTGACCACCTGGGAAACGCTGCGCGCCAAGGGCTTGTCGAACAACCACCTGGTGATGGGACCGTGGGCGCACAGCCAGGTCAACGGCAAGGCCGAGAGCCTGGGGCCGCTCAAGTGGAAAGGCGACACCGCGGCCGACTTCCGCCGCGACGTCCTGATCCCCTTCTTCAACACCTACCTGAAGGACCGGACGCCGGCCGAACCGCTGCCGCCGGTGATGATCTATAACGCGTCCGACAACCGCTGGGACAAGTTCGCCGACTGGCCGGGCACGAAAACGCTGACGCCGCTCTACCTGCAGGCCGGGAATGGCCTGGCCTTCCAGCCGGCCGCCGGCGGCGAGGACAGCTACGTGTCCGACCCGGCCAAGCCGGTGCCCTTCCTGGCGCCGCCGCTCTCGTTCAGCGAGCACAGCCGCTGGGTCAGCTGGTTGCTGCAGGACCAGCGTTTCGTGTCGACCCGCACCGACGTGCTGTCCTGGCAGACCCCGGTGCTGGCCAGCCCGGTGACGGTGCAGGGCGCGCCCTTCGCCGACATCTTCGCGAAAACCAGCGGCACCGACGGCGACTTCGTCGTCAAGATCATCGACGTCTATCCGGCCACAGTGGCCGAACAACCGGAGATGGGCGGCTACCAGTTGCCGGTGAGCATGGATATCTTCCGCGGCCGCTACCGCCAGAGCTTCGAGCACCCGACCCCGATCCCGGCCGGTGAAGTCCAGGAATACAAGTTCCGCCTGCCGACCATGAACTACGTGTTCAAGCCGGGCCACCGCATCATGGTGCAGATCCAGTCGAGCCTGTTCCCGCTGTACGACCGCAATCCGCAGACCTACGTCGACAATATCTTCTTTGCCAAGCCGGCCGATTACCGCAAGGCGACCGTGGCGATCCAGCGCGGCCAGGCCGGCGCCAGCGCGGTGCTGCTGCCGGTGGTGCAGGCCAGCACCGCAGTGAAATAAAGAAGATCAGCGCGCCAGGGCAGCGGCGCCGCTGCCGAGCTGGCAGATGCCGGTCTTGCAGACGGCGCCCGGATCGGGCACGAAGCTGCAGTTCGACTGCATGCCGGAGGCGGCGTTCGCGGTGCGCTGCTCTTCCTTGTAGGCGTCGCCGAGGGCGCGCAGTTCCGCCTCCGGCGTTTTCGCGGATGACCATGCGAGATAGCCCGACGGACCGCCGCAGGCCTTGGCGCCCACCGGCAGCGTGTGGCATTGGGCGTCGCTGCTGCAGGCCGGGGTGCCGATCAGGGTGCGGATGCGTGCCAGTGTGTCGCCCTTGGCCGCGACGGGAGCAGCCGGCACGGCTTGCGCGGCTTGCGCTACCGGGGTCGGGGAGGCGGCAAGTCTGGTGCCGGACTGGGCGCCGCAGCCGCTGGCAGCGCACGCCGCCAATAATAAGAGGACAAGTTTTTTCATGCCCAGATCATCGGTGCCGGCATCGCCCGCGTCAAGCGTGCGCTGTTGTGCAACGCACGAGTAACTGAACGTCGCATTGACGCTACGTTGATGTTCAAGAAGGTTTAGTTTCCATCAGGATATTTCCTTACATCATCTTTTAACTCCGCTTATTTAACACCATTCATGCAGCATGGGTTAATGATTTACACTAAGTTAAGTTAAAAAGTTGACCTACGGCAAAAAAGTGTGGCTACAATAGCTCATCCATATCGACGCTATTGCCAGCAATCATGAAATACCTGACTTTCCGTACCTTGTCCGCCCTTACCCTCGCCGCCCTGCTCGCCGCTTGTGGCGGTCCCCAGGACGAGCTGGCGATGCAGAATGCAGCTTCCATCCAGACCGGTTCGGCGACCACCAGCGTCCCGGTTTCCGCCGCAGCCGCCGGTACGGCCGCCGCAAATACCGGCAGCACCGCCATCGCCGTCCCGACCGCCTCGGCCACCATGCCGCAGCCCGACTGCGCCGCCGAAGGCTGCAACAGCCCGCGCATCATCGACGCCAATGCCGAAGCCTGGCGCTACGCCGCCATGCAGCGCGCCGCCGCCGACACCTCGCAGTCCTGATTCTGCCTGCTCTCAGCCTTCCAATAGGCGCAATTCCATACAGCGTGCCAGCGCGTGCGCGCGATTGCTGACCCCGAGCGCGCGGTAGATGCGCTGCAGGTGGTTCTTGACGGTCAGCCCGCTGATACCCAGGATCTGCCCCATCTCGTCGTTGCTCTTCCCTTCGCGCAGCCAGCCGACGATCTCGGCCTCGCGCGCGCTCAGGCTGCGCGCCGGCGCCGCGCCGCTGCCGCCCTGCTGCGGCAGCCGTCCCAGCGCCAGGTGCAGGTGCGGCACCAGCAATTCCAGGAAATAGGCGTGGCGCGCGCTCGGCCGCATCGGCAGGCCGAACAGCACGAACATGCTGGCGCCGGCTGCGGTCTGGCCGGTGCCGTGTGCCAGCACGCTGTCGAAGCCGAGCGCCGCCAGTTCGGCACGGAAGCTGTCCAGCACCATGCCCTCCCCTTCGCCGCTGCCGGCGTCGAACAGCGCCGGCAGGTGGCCGCCGCCCATGCAGTGGCGCGCGATGCGCGGCGCCAGGCCGTCGCGGCGGCCGGCCAGCGCGGCCAGCGTGGCGGGCGCCAGCACCGTGCCGTGCACGCACTCGATGCGCAGCAGCGCACCGCCGGGCGCGAACTGCATGCAGGCCAGCACCTGGTGCGGCAGCAGCGCCTGCAGCTGGCCCTGGGTCCACAAGAACAGCCCGTGCAGGCTGGCCACGCGCACGCCGGCTTCGATCGTGCGCAGCAGGTATTCCTGCTCCAGGCGGCTGAGGATGACGACCGGTTCCATCTAATCAAGTATCCACGCGGCTCAGGCGGCGCTGTTCCAGCCGAAGGCGTCCTGGGCGCGCCAGGCCACGAAGCGGTAGCCGCTGCCACGCACGGTTTCGATCCGCTGCTGGTGGCCGCTCGGCTGCAGCGCGTTGCGCAGGCGGCCGACGTGGGTGTCGACGGTGCGCTCGTCGAGCACCGCATGGCGGCCCCAGACCTGGTCCAGCAGCTGCGAGCGCGTGTGCACCCGCTCCGGGTGATGCATCAGGAAATTCAGCAGACGGAACTCGACCGGTCCCAGCGCCACCTGGCGCGCCCCGGCCATCACGCGCTGGGTGCCGGGGTCGAGGCGCAGGCCGGCCATCTGTACGACATGAGGTTGAAGAAGCGCATCGGCGCTGTGCTGCGCTGGCGTCCGCCGGCGCAGCACAGCGCCTATCCTTGCCAGCAATTCGCGCGGATTGAAGGGCTTGGTCAGATAGTCGTCGGCACCGGATTCCAGCGCCAGGATCTTGTCGTGCTCGCCGGCGCGCGCCGATAGCATGATGATCGGCAGCTCGCGCGTGGCGGCGCGGGCGCGCAGGCGCCGGATCAGCGCCTGGCCGGACTGGCCCGGCAAGTCCCATTCCAGCAGCAGCATCGCGGGCGGGTGCTCGTCGATGGCGACCAGCGCCGATTCGGCATCGAGGCAACTGGCGGCGTCGTGGCCGGCGCGCGTCAGGTTCAGCGCCAGCAACTGGCGGATGGCGGGGTCGGGGTCGACCACGAGGACGTGTGCGGACATGCGGCTATCCCAAAACATTGATCTATGTTTACAGCTGCCAGATTTTAATATGCACGATGCAAGGCCGACTGAACAATATGATTTGTTTGGGGTATTCAGAGCTTCTGCGAATAAATAGCGAACAGGCACAAAGCCTAGAGGGAAGCGGGTTTGACGTGAATCAAGAGACGCGCGACGGTGAACGCCGGCAGTTGTGAAAAGGATACAAGCAACGACAAACCACCTGCCCCGCCGGGAACAGGTGGTTTCGTTACAGCATTACCAGCTTAGCCTGCACGGCGGCGGCGCATGAGTCCCATCAGGCCGAGGCCGGTCATGACCAGGGCCAGTTCAGCCGGTTCCGGCACGTCGGCGGCGGCGGCAACAGTTGCCGATCCGAACGCATTCGCCGGCGACACCACATCTGCCATGCCGGGCTGCAGATCGATCTGCACCAGGTTGCCCGGCAGGCCGAGGTTGGTCATCATGTCGGCCCCGAACAGCGCGACACCGAAAGTGGTACCGGCACCGTCGCCGCTGGTGTCGAAGCTGACGTCGAAGCCGAACAGGCCGCCCAACACGATTTCCTGGAACAGGTCGCTCCAGCCGACGCTGTTGTTCAGCACGACGGTACCGTCGACCGAGCCGCTGCTGGCGCCAAGCAGGTCGGCATAGCCGCCGAACACGCCCGTGAAGTGGCTGAGCGTCGCGGTGACCGGTGCCGCGCCGCCGAGCGAACCCAGGCCCAGGTCCAGGTAGGCGGCACCGGTGCCCAGGGTCTGGGTGTCGACCGACACGTGGTAGGTGGGGCCGGCGAAGGCGGCACCCGCGCCGGACACCAGCGCCAGGGCCAGCAGCGAGCGGGAAAGGATCGATTTGATGTTAAACATGGTCATGTCTTTCAATTAGAAGGTGCCGCTGATCAGGACCGGCTTGTAGACGATCGTGGTCTTGTTCGGGTTCGAGAAGGTGGTCGTGACGGTGACGCTGGCACCTGCTGCCAGGTTGCTCACCGGCAGTGTGATGTAGGGCGCGCCGCCCTGGTTGCCGCTGGCATTGTCCAAGGTGCCGCCGGTCAGGCCGTCGAGACGGAACTGCAGCGGACCGGTCAGCGTGGCGCCGCTGGTGTTGGTGAAGGTCACGGTACCGGTCGACTTCGAGGTGCCGCGGCTCAGCACCAGGCCGGACTGCACGATCTTGACGCTTGCGGTCACATCCATCGACGCACCTGCCAGGTTCAGGCTCACCACCACCGGATCGTGGTCCGACGCGCGGAAGGCGTTGTTGACGTACGGATCGTCCGCGGTATCGCCGATGTTGTAGTCGATCGCTTCCGGCTCGTCCGCGTTGTTGTGCCATTCGGTCACGCCCACCACCTGCGGGTCGAGCGTGCTGCTGGCCAGTGCGTGGTCGAGGTAGCCGCTCATGCCGTCGAACACGTACGAGTACGGGGTACCGTTCGGGCGCACGAAGCGTTCCAGTTCGTTCACCATGCCGGTGCCGGTCAGGTAGTTGATCGGGTCTTCGTGGCCGTAGGAGTTGAAGTCGCCCACTGCCAGCACGTCCGGATCGCCGCTCGCGGTCACGACCGCCGGGATGAAGTACTGGGCGAGGCGGGTCGCCTGCTGCACACGGGTGGCGTTCCAGCAACCCTGGCCGTCGCCGCTGTCGGTGTTGCCGGCGCCGCCGCCGCAGCTGCCCTTCGACTTCAGGTGGTTGACGATCAGCGAGAACTTGGCGCCGTTGCTGCGGACCTGGAAGGTCTGGGCCATCGGCGGACGGTTGTTGATGCTGTCGTTGTCCGACATGGCGCCGCCGACCAGGCTGAGCTTGGACGGTTTGTAGATCATCGCCACGCGGATCGCGTCGGTGCCGGTGGCCGGGGGCTTCGGCACGTAGGCGTAGGTGGTGCTGCCGATCGACGCGTTGAGGGCATCGACCAGGTAGGACACCGCGGTGTCGCCGTTGTTCTGGATCTCCATCAAGCCGACCGCATCGGCATCCATCGCCTTCAGCTCGTTGACGATCTTGTCGCGCTGGCGGATGTATTCGGCCATGTTGTCGGCGCCGCGGCAGTTGCCGGCGGACGTGGAATTGCCGATCGTGCAGCCCTTGCCGCTGGTGGCGCCGGTGACGTCGCCGCCGTTGGTGAAGGTGGTGAAGAAGTTCAGCACGTTGGCGCTGGCGACGCGCACGTTGCCGGCGGCAATGGCCGGGGCCGCTTCGCGCGGGTTGGTGCGGCTGAACGTCGGGGTCTCGGTCGGCTGCAGCTTGTACCAGCCGCCGCCGCCGCCGACCGCGCCGAAGTCGAGCACGCCGACCAGGTCGTTGACGGTGTCGCCGGCGCGCACGGTGCCGTCCTGGCCCAGGTAAGGGATGTGGGCCGGGGTGGTGAAGCTGTTATCGTCCAGCACCACCATGTTGCGTTCGTTGGCGGCTGCCAGCGCGATCGCTTCCGGCGTGTTCGGACGGTAGCGGTTGGTCGGGGTTTCGAGGCGGCCATTGCCCAGCACCAGCTCGCCGCGGTCGCCCAGGTAGCCGTTGCCGTTCACGGTCAGGCCGCCGCTGAAGCTCACCAGCATGCCTTCGTAGCGGCGCAGGTCTTCCGCGCCCAGCTGGATATTGGTGACGCTCACCGGCTGGCCGACGCCGAGGTTGGCGCTGGCGGTGATGTCCTTGATCTCGGTGTAGGAACGCGGTGCGCCGCTCGGGGTGTATTCGGTGACGGTACCGGTCACGCGCACCAGGTCGCCGACCTTGCCGGGGGCATTGGCGCTGCCGGTGTAGACGTAGATCGCGTCCGGGGTGGTCGGGTCGCGGTCGCCCTGCGGATCCTGGATGTAGTAGCCGCTGCTGAGCAGCTTGGTGATCACGCCGGTGGTGGTCTGCACCGTGTTGTTGAACGGGCTGGCGGCACCGCTGCCCTGCAGCTGCGAAATGGTCTGTTCGCCCGAGACCAGCACGTTGACCGTGCAGCTGGCCGACTGGCCGTCGTCGTTGGTGAAGGTGACCGCGACCGGGTAATTGCCGCCGGCAACGCTGGCGTCGACCGTCAGCTGGACCGACGCGCTGTCGCCGATGCCGGCCGCCGCGGTGAAGCCGGCCAGGCTGATGCCGGTACGGGCGCCGCCGGTGATGGTGGCGCTGTCGACGATGCTGTCCGGGTCGCTGGCGCGCAGTATGCCGGAGCCGCCGGCGCCGGCGCGGCCGGTGATGGTGGCCGGGCAGTTCAGCGCGATCGGCTGGGCGACCGGATCCGGGTTGGTACCGCCGCCGCCGCACAGTTTATAGGGGCTGGCGCTGTTGCGCGGGGTCGGGGTGGCGACGGTGAAGTCGGCGCCGTTGTTGTCGGTGTCGGTGCAACCGCCGTCGTTGCGGATCGCGCCCGTGCCGTTGCTCAGGGTTCCGGTCGGGGCGGCGCCTTCGTAGGCATTGGTGGCGCTGCCGAAACCGACGAAGTCGACCACGGCGGGGTTCGAGGCCGGATTGCTGACCGTGAGCGTGGTCTGGTTGCTGACCAGGGCCACCTTGCCGGCGGTGCCGCTCATCGCGATGCTGGCGGTCGCGTCCGGCGTCGGCAAGACCGTACCGACGGCGGCGTTGCCGCCTTCCTGCACCAGGTAATACTGGCCGGGCAGCAGCGTGCCGGTCAGCCGGGTCTGCTGCCAGCTGCTGCCGGCGGAACCTGCGTACTGCACGCTCCAGGTGCTCAGGTCGACAGGCGTGCTGCCACGGTTGAACAGCTCGATGAAATCGTTCCGGTGGGAGGCGCCGGTGTTACCGCCGCCGCCGTAGACCTGGCTGATGACGACGCTGTTCGACACGGCCAGGGCCGGTGCCGACAGGCCGGCCAGCAGGGCGGCCAGCACCGTCAGGCGTACGGGAACGGAATGTGATGCACGAAGGGTCATGGAAGAATCCTGGTGAGGTCAGGTTTTTATTACGGTTGTCATTAAGGAACTTACATCCTGGATATTAAATGCGCTAATTGACAACATCATGACCACGCATTAGCCCATCCGGACTAATGCACATCGAATGTGTTTTGAAAAAAGTTCAACGACTGCGGTAAGGCGTGGCCAGCGGTTCCCCTATGAAGAGGCCCTGGGCCGGCCAGGCCACGCTCTTCCAGTAGGCTTCGATGGCGCTGTTGCCGTTGACGTAGTGTTTCAACAACACTGCAGGGTTGGGAAACTTCTGCCAGTAGTTGCAGGGTTCGCTGACGGTGCCGTAACTGGCGGTGGCACCGGCCTCCAGCCAGCGCAAGCTGCTCATTTGATCACTGTTGTTTGCGCTTTTGAGCAAATCGCCGCCGAAGGACGTCAGGTGATCGGCCAGCGCGCCCGGCACGAAGCCCAGGGTGCCCAGTTTGCCGACCCCGGCCTTGCCAGTCTGGTAGATCAGGATGTCTTTTGCACCTTCCAGTGCATCGGCATGCAGAATGCGGGTGTTCAGTTGACGCGCGGCGATCCGCCCTGGCGCAGGGAAAAAGGCGGCGCGCGTGTTGCGCGCGGTTTCCGAGGTCACCAGGTAATAGGCGGTGGCCGGCAGCGTGCGGAAACCGGCGCCGATGCCACGGTCAATCAACGCCCTGGCCTGGGCCACCGATCCGGTCGGCAGCAGCATCGACAGCCGTATGTGCAGTTCGCTGAACGGGCGCCGGGTGGCTGCGTTGAAATAGGCGCTGGGACGGCCGGCGGCGCAGGTCCGGCTGCACGGCAAGGCATCGTAGCCGAGCGTGTAGGCGGCGGTGATCGCGTTGCAGCCGACCGCATACGGCGCGGTCCAGATCATCAGCACCGCCTGCACCTCGGGGCCAAGACGGGCGTCGATCTCCTGCTTCAGCAGCTTGAAGCGCGCCGGCTCGAGCGTGTGCGGCCTGGCCGGAATGCTGACGTGGACCACGTTGGCGGCCGGGATGTGGCGGCGCTTGCGGTAATAGGCGCCGACGGCGACGCTGTCGGGGTCGGCGTCGTTGATGACGATGGCGAGCTGGGCGGGTTGCAGGGCGCCAGCCGGAGCGGACTGGGCGCGGGCCGGGACGCATGTAAAGAAGATGCCGAGGCCGAGGCCGAGAGCGAGGCGCAGGATCGGTGTCATGGGCTGGGTGGACGATAACGTGGTCGCGTCATCGTCCCATAGGCACCGCAGCGGCAACTTACGCCAACGCGCCCTTCTCCCGTTTCCTCCCCAGCCGCGCCGCGGCGCCCAGCACTCCGATTCCCGCCAGCAGCATCGTCAGCGGCCCCGGCTCGGGCACCGGCGTAATCGCATAGATCTCCATGCCGTCGATGCGCACCGTCTGGCCGCCCACGCTGCGGTCGATGATGCTGAGGCGTTCATCGAGCGGGTTGCCGTAGCTCAGTTGCCAGGACAGCGCGGTGTCGAGGCGGTCGTTGACGAACAGGTCGGGGCCGGAACCGAACACCGGGCCGAACTCGGTCTCGTTGAAGGTCTGGCGCTGGCCCTGGCTGGGCAGGATGTAGCCGGACAGGATCTGGCGGTACACGGCCGGTTCCGTGAAATTGAACAGGAAGGCCGTGCGCTGGGAGTCGCGGACGGTTTCGTGCCAGCCTTCGTCGGACGCCCAGCTTTGCGGATTGTAGCCGCCCACCAGGTAGCTGTTGCCGGCGGCGTTCGTCACTTCGAGCAGGGTGAAGGTCGGGCCCCTGGCGTCGGCGCCGGCGTGGAAGTCGGCCGAGGTGTCGCCCGGTTGGCGGGTGTAGACGTTGGTGAGATTCAGTTCGCCGGCGCCGAGCCAGCGTTCCAGCTGGCCGTACCTGCCTGCGTCCAGCAGGCTGGTGCCGCTCGTGGTCTGGGCTGACGCGCTCTGGGCGCCGGCGGCGAGCGTGAATGCAAGCGCAGCAATGATCGTCTTCATGAATATCCTCCTGATGGGTGGATGCCCGACGAGGCATTGTATGCCGTATGCATGGGCGCATCCGCACGGTATGGAGGAGCAAATGACCGAAAAAAAGGCCGGCAAATGCCGGCCCGATGCTGATACGCTCTCTGGATTCAGGCGCGCTGGTAGACATCCTCGAAGCGGACGATGTCATCTTCTCCGAGGTAACTGCCCGATTGCACCTCGATCAGGTGCAGCGGCAGCTTGCCCGGGTTTTCCAGGCGATGGGTGGTGCCCAGCGGGATATAGGTCGATTCGTTCTCGGCCAGCAGGATGCTCTTCTCGCCGCAGGTCACGCGCGCCGTGCCCGACACCACGATCCAGTGCTCGGCACGGTGGTGGTGCATCTGCAGCGACAGCTTTTCGCCCGGCTTGACCGTGATGCGCTTGACCTGGAAGCGGTCGCCCGCATCGATGCCTTCGTAATAGCCCCACGGACGATACACGCGCGTGTGGTGCAGG
>Ga0308160_10006083_pt1 | contig 12400 bp, 12 predicted proteins | sample PhyFR1_FD_201036 | JGI IMG/M metagenome (GOLD analysis project Ga0308160, IMG submission 201036) | Phyllosphere microbial communities from UC Gill Tract Community Farm, Albany, California, United States - DLSLF.R1 | ecosystem: Host-associated > Plants > Phyllosphere > Unclassified | place: USA... | reverse complement strand
CCGAGGCGAAGCCCGTCCGCGCACCCTCGCCGATGCCCGAGGCCGACTCGACGAACACGGTGTTCGACGACGAGCTCGTCGCACCACCGGCGACCGCGCCGACGCCCTCGACGATCAGGGCCGAGCGCAGGCGGGGGAAGGTGCCGTTCGCGTCGGCCACCTCGCCGGCCTTGGCCAGTCCGGTCATCGTGCCCATGGCGTCGAAGAAGTTGGTGAAGACGAGGGTGAAGACCAGCATGACGGCCGACAGCACGCCGATGCGGGCGAAGGCGCCGAAGCTGAACTGGCCGACGAGCGACAGGTCGGGCAGGGCCACGATCTGGGTGGGCAGCACCGGGGCGTTGAGGTTCCAGTCGTCGAGGTTCTGGCCGTTCGACGGCGGCACCTGGAAGATCGCCTGCAGGGCGATGGCGATGACGGTGGTGGCGACGATGCCGATGAAGATCGCCCCGCGCACCTTGCGGGCCATCAGCACGCCGATGACGAGCAGGCCGATGACGAAGGTGATCGTCGGCAGCGTCGCCACCGAACCGGCGTCGCCGAGTTGGACGGGCGGCGACGACGTGCCGCTGGTGCGGACGAAGCCCGAGTCGACCAGGCCGATGAACGCGATGAACAGGCCGATGCCGACGGTGATCGCGGTCTTGAGCGCGGCCGGCACGGCGGTGAAGATCATGCTGCGCAGGCCGGTCACGGCGAGGATCGTGATGACGAGCCCGTTGATGACGACGAGACCCATGGCCTCGGGCCAGGTGACGTCCTGCACGACGTTGACGGCCAGGAACGAGTTGATGCCGAGCCCGGCGGCGAACGCGAACGGGAGGCGCGCGACGGTGCCGAAGAGGATCGTCATGACCCCGGCGGTGAGGGCGGTGACCGCGCCCACCTGGCCGTTCTGCAACCAGTTGCCGGCCACGTCCTTGGCCGCCTGGTCGGCGCTGAAGCCGCCGAGGATCAGCGGGTTCAAGATGACGATGTAGGCCATCGTGACGAAGGTGACGACGCCGCCCCGGATCTCGCGGGCCCAGGTCGAACCGCGGTGCGTGATCTCGAAGAACCGGTCGAGGGTGCCCCCGACTCCGGGTCTCGGCGGCGTGGTGGCGTGGGCGTTCGTGGCCATGGCGATGCGTCTCCGGTGAGATCGGATGTCGAGGGGGAAGAGAACAGGATAGGGCGTGCCGGGGTGCACCCTGCAACGCCGCCCACCTCCCCTCGACCGCCGAGGCGCTCGAAAACCTAGGAGGCGCGGTGCACGCCGAGGGCGCGCGTCACGAGGGGCACCTGCAACGGCAGCCGCACGAGGGTGACGGCCGTGCGCCCCGTCGTGGCCCGCTCGCTCTTCAGGGCGCGCAGGGCCATCGAGACGTTCGCCGGGAAGACGGCCACGAAGAGCGCGGCGGCGGCCAGCCCGCCCGCCGGACGCGTCCTCGGGACGAGGAGGGCGGCGGCGATGCCGACCTCGGCGAGACCCGAGCCGATCGTCCAGAACCGCGTCGGGCCGGGGACGCTCCGCGGGACGACCGCGTCGTAGGCCGCGGGCTTGGCCAGGTGCAGGAGGCCGGAACCGCCCAAGATCGCGGCGAGGACGCGGGCGTCCCGACGGGCGGTGGACTTCTGGCGACGTGTGGGGCGGTGACTCATGCGACCATCTTGCGCGCGCCTCCCGGGGTGGGGCGTGGGCGGCGCGCCGGGGCGGCCGGACGGCGCGATCGCCGGGTCGGCGTCAGACGGCGCGGCTGACGCCCCGGCTGGTGATGGCCGACATGAGGGCGTCCACGGGCTCGCGGGCGGCCCCCGGGTTGGCGACGAGCACGTAGTCGACGTCGCCGAGGGTGGGCAACGAGAACCGGTCGCTGACCTTGACGAGGTCGGTGGGGATGAGCGAGAACGGGAACACGGCAACCCCCATGCCGGCGCGGACGGCGGCGAGGACGCCGTTGACGTCGCGCGTGTTGCAGGTGATCCGCCAGGTGCGGCCGGCGCGCTCGAGGGCGTCGATGGCCATCTGCCGGCTGAGGCTGGGCGCTTGGTAGGCGATGAGCGGCACGGGTTGGCCGGGCTCGACGACGAGCTTCTCCTGGCCGATCCAGACCATGGCGTCACCGGCGACGCGCGTGCCCTCGTCGGACTCGCCCGCCGTCTGCTTGACGAAGATCAGGTCGAGGTGGCCGGCGGCCAGTCGGCGGCGCAGGGGCGCGGACTGGTTGACGGTGAGCTCGAGGTTGATCTGGGGGTAGAGCTGGCGGAAGTGGCGCAGGATGCGGGGCAGCTGGGTGATGGCGAGGTCGTCGGCCGCACCGAAGCGCAGGCGGCCCCGCATCGCCGAACCGCTGAAGTAGCTCTCGGCGGCGGCGTGCGCGGCGAGGATGGTCCGCGCGAAGCCGGCCATGGCGTCGCCGTTGTCGGTCAGGCGGACGTCCCGGGTGTCGCGGGCGACGAGCGTGCGGCCCGCGGCCTTCTCGAGCCGGCCGACCTGTTGGCTGACCGTCGGCTGGCTGATGCCGAGGCGCTGCGCGGCCCGCGTGAAGCTGCGGGTCTCGGCCACGACGAGGAACGTCGCGAGCAGCGTGGGGTCGTACACCGCGCCTCCTTCGACGTGTCGGCTCGTGGCCTCGTCATTCACGAAGCCAATGCGATTGATCATCCCCCACCGGGGTCCGAATGACCAGGCCGGCCCTACCGTTGATGCAGACCGTGAACCGAACCACCAGCGCAGGAACGTGATGTCCGCCCCGCCCCGCACCGACTTCCCCCCGACCGCCCCCCTTCCGATCAGCACCGCCCGCCCGCCGTGGCGGCACACCTTCATCGCCCTGAGCGTGCCGAACTTCCGCCTCTGGACGGCCGGCAACGTCGTGGCGATGACCGCCGGGTGGATGCAGCGCATCGCCCAGGACTGGCTCGTGCTCGAGCTGACCGGCAGCGCCACCGCCGTCGGCATCACCGTGGCGATGCAGTTCGCCCCGATGCTCTTCTTCGGCCTGCTCGGCGGGGTGATCGTCGACCGCTTCTCGAAGCGCGCCCTCATGCTCGTCACCCAGAGCGTCTTCGCCGTGCTCAGCCTGGGGCTCGCCGCCCTGACCCTCGCCGGCGTGGTCGAGGCCTGGCACGTCTTCGCCATCGCCTTCGCCACGGGCCTGGTGACCGTCGTCGACAACCCGGCGCGCCAGGTGATCGTCACCGAGCTCGTCGGCCACACCCACCTCCGCAACGCGATCAGCGTCAACTCGAGCGTGTTCCAGCTCGGCGGCATGGTCGGCCCCGCGATCGCCGGCGTGCTGCTGCTGGCCGTCGGCGCAGGCTGGGCGTTCGTCGTCAACGGCGTCGCCTGCCTCGTGGTCGTCGTGATGCTGACCATGCTGCGGACGGCGCAGATGACGCGCGTCACCTCGTCCGCCCGAGGACGCGGCCAGTTGCGGCAGGGCCTCGCCTACGCCCGCTCGAAGCCGACGATCGTCGTGCCCGTGCTGCTCGTCGGCGTCTACGCCGTCTTCGGCCTCACGATGCCCGTGCTGCTGGCGTCGTTCGCGGCGGACGTCTACGACGTGGGGCCGGGGGGCTACGGCCTCTTCAACTCGATGATCGCCGTCGGGGCGTTGACCGGTGCCCTGCTGTCGACGCGGCGCGCGACGATCCGGCTGCGGACCATCGTCCTCGGCGTGCTCGTCACCGGTGTGCTGCAAGCCGTGGCCGGGTCGATGCCGTCACTCGTGCCGTTCGCCGTCGTGCTCGTCGGCGTCGGGCTCGCCTCGCTGCTGTTCTTGACGGCCGCGAACCAGCTGGTGCAGATGTCGAGCAACATCGCGATCCGGGGGCGCGTCATGTCGCTGTACATCCTCGTGCTGCTCGGCGGGCAGGCGATCGGAGGACCGCTCATGGGCGTGATCGTCGAGACCTTCGGCACGCACGTCGGCATGGTGGTCTCGGGCGGCGTGCCCGCCGTCGCCGCCGCCGTCACGGCCCTGGTGCTCGCCCGTCGGGGCCAGCTGACGCTGCAGGTGCGCACCCGCTGGCACGTGCCGGTCGTCACGATCGAGCAGCGCTAGGCACGGACGGCGCGCCGGGTCGCCGAGGCGGGCGTGTTCGTCGGTCCCGGTCGTGCACGAGCGCCCGTCCGGCACGGACTCGCCCGTGTTCGGCGGGCGTCAGGCCGTCAGGCCGTCACGCCCCGGGTGAGGGCCGCGACGACGTCGCCCATGAGCTCGCCGGCCGCCTGCTCACCCGTGGCGGGCCAGTCGAAGGCCACGCCCAGCGTGATGCAGATGAGGACGCGGGCGAGCGTGCGCGCCTCGAGCCCGGTCACGTGGACGGCCTGCCCCTGGAAGACCTCCTCGACGAGGCCGTGCAGGGCGTCGAGCACCTCGCGGCGCTGGCGGACGAAGTCGGCCATCACCTCGGGGTGCGTGAGGGCGTGGGCCCGGAACTCGCTCATCAGGGCGAAGTCCTCGACCTGGCCGGGGCCGTAGGGCGCGAACGCCGTGCCGATCTTCTCGGGCAGCTGGTCGAGCGAGGTGCCCGGGAAGAACATGCCCTCGAGGGCCCCGAGCGCACCGTCGGTCTCGCGACGCATGAGGCTGCGGACCAGGTCGTCCTTCGAGGAGAAGTTCGAATAGACGGCGCCCTTGCTGAACCCGGCGGCCCGGGCCACGTCGTCCAGCGTGGTCGCGTGCACCCCGCGCCGCGAGAACAGCTCGGCCGCCGCGTCGAGCAGCCGCTGCTTGACCTCGGCTCGAGGGATGCGGGGAACCGGAGCCCCGGCGGTGGTGGCCATGCAGCGACCCTAACGGGTGCGGGTGATCCTCAGAAGTCACCCGCGCCGCCCCCGAAGAAGTCGCATACCGGCGGGTATCCAGGCGCTACCATCGTGTTCGCCTGGTGCACCCGAAGCATCAGGAGACCGCGCGGGTGCGCGCCCGTCCGACCCTCACCACGTCGTCAGGTCGGGCGCGCACCCCGCACCTCGCTCGCCGACAGGGGCCCTACCCAGGGGCTCGACCCGCGCCGCCTGGTGTCGACCGCGACCGCGTCAGATCGCGGTGCGCCGCGCCGATCCCCCGAAGCCGATCGAGACGTCCAGGCGCCACGCCTTCGGTTCACCCGAGACACGGGTCGTGCCCACGAAGCGCAACCGGTCGCCGGCGCCGAGGCTCAGCACCCCGTGCACGTCGAGGTTCTCACCCAGTCGGAAGACGATCTCGTGCTCGTCGAGCAGCTCGTCGTCGACCGTGGCGCCGAAGGTGGCGCCGTCGAACTTCACCGGGACGTCACGGAACACCAGGGTCGGCGGCTCGTCGGACCAGTCCGCCACCTCGGGCACCCGCCCCGCGACGATGCGGGCGTCCACGACGCCGTCGTCTCCGAGCGTGACCGAGGAGGCGCGCAGGTCGATGCCGAGCTCGTCACCGTCGATGCGAAAGCGGTTCTCCACGGCCCCACGCTACCCAGCACGGGCCCCGGGCGGAATGGCCGGACCGGGTCCGGGGTTCGCCCGGTCATGAAGAAGCGCATCGGGTTCCTGTCGTTCGGCCACCACCAGGACGTGCGCGGCTCGGCGACGCCGACCGCCCGGGAGGCGCTGGTCCAGTCGATCGAGCTGGCCGAGGCCGCGGAGGAGATCGGTGTCGACGTGGCCGCCGTGCGCGTGCACCATTTCGTGCGCCAGGCCGCCAACCCGTTCCCACTGCTCGCGGCGATGGCCGCGCGCACGAGCCGCATCGAACTCGGCACCGGAGTCATCGACATGCGCTACGAGAACCCGCTCTCGATGGCCGAGCAGGCCGCGGCCGCCGACCTGATCAGCGCCGGCCGACTGCAGCTCGGCGTCAGCCGTGGATCACCCGAGCCCGCCCTGCGCGGCTGGGAGGCGTTCGGCCACGTCCCCCTCGAGGGTGAGAGCGACGCCGACCTCGCCCGGCGACACACCGAGCTGTTCCGTTCGGCGATCGACGGCGCCGACGTCGCCGAGTCCGACCCGAAGATGACCGGCTGGTCGCACGGTCTCTCGGTCGAGCCGCACTCCCCCGGCCTCGGCGAGCGCATCTGGTGGGGGTCGGGCAGCCGCTCGACGGCCGTCTGGACCGGTGAGCAGGGGATGAACCTGATGAGCAGCACCCTGCTGACCGAGGACACCGGGGTGCCGTTCGACGAGCTGCAGGCCGAGCAGATCGCGCTGTACCGCGACGCCTACCGCGCCGCCGGTCACACCCGTGAGCCGCGGGTATCGGTCAGCCGCAGCGTGATCCCGATCACCACCGACGAGGACCGTCGCTACTTCGGCGTCCGGGCCCAGGCCGACTCGCAGGACCAGGTCGGGCTGCTCGACGGCGTCCAGTCGCGGTTCGGCAAGAGCTACGTGGGCGAGCCCGACGTCATCGCCGAGCAGTTGGCGGCGGACGCCGCGGTGCGGGACGCCGACACGATCCTGCTGACCGTGCCGAACCAGCTCGGGGTGGCCTACAACGCCCGTCTGCTGCAGACGGTGGCCGACCACGTCGCCCCGGCGTTCGGCTGGGAGCCGAACCTGGCCCGCGCGAGCTGAGCCGCGCCTCCTGCACCGCGCCTCCTCGGCTGCCGTCACGGGCTGCGGTAGACAAGGGGCATGTTCACCGACCTTCCCGAGTCCGCCCTGCGGGAGTACCGCAGCACGCAGACCGACCCCGACGACTTCGACGAGTTCTGGGCGACGACCCTTGCCGAGACGCGGGCGCACCCGCTCGACCTGAGGGTCGAACGGGTCGACACGGGGCTGACGACGGTCGACGTGTACGACGTGACCTTCGCCGGGTGGGCGGGTCAGCCCGTCCGGGCCTGGCTGCGCGTGCCGGCCGCAACCGAGGGACCGTTGCCGGCGGTCGTCCAGTTCGTCGGCTACGGCGGGGGTCGCGGCGCCGCGGTCGAGAACCTGTTCTGGTCGTCCGCCGGGTTCGCCCACCTGCAGATGGACACCCGTGGCCAGGGCTCGGGGTGGAGCCTCGGCGCCACCGCCGACCCGGACGGCTCGGGCCCGGCCCACCCCGGCGTCATGACGCGGGGCATCGACTCGCGTGAGACGTACTACTACCGGCGGGTGTTCACGGACGCCGTCCGCGCCGTCGAGGCCGCGCGCGAGCTCGACGTCGTCGACGCCTCCCAGGTGTCCGTCGTCGGCGGCAGCCAGGGCGGCGGCATCGCCCTCGCCGTCGCGGGACTCGTCCCCGACCTCGCCGCCGTCGCGGCGTACGTGCCGTTCCTCTGCGACTTCCGGCGGGCGACGGTCATCACCGACGCCGACCCGTACAAGGAGATCGGACGCTACCTGGCGGTCCACCGACACCGCGCCTCCTCGGTGCACGACGTGCTCGCCTACTTCGACGGCGTCAACTTCGCGAGGCGGGCCACGGCCCCCGCCCTGTTCACGACGGCACTGATGGACCCGACCTGCCCACCGTCGACGGTGTTCGGCGCGTTCCACGCGTACGCCGGGGCGGCCGACGTCACGGTCTGGCCGTACAACGGGCACGAGGGCGGCGGGTTCGAGGACGACCTGCTGGCGCTCGCCCTGTTCCGCGGCGCCGGGGCCTGAGCCGGGGCCGCGCCCGGGCGGGAACACGGCGGCGCCGGGTCTGGTTGGCTCCGGACATGAAGTCGATCGTGTACTCCGAGACCGGACCCGCCCCCACCGTGCTGCAGCTCGTCGACCGAGACCTGCCCGAACCCGCCGCCGGCGAGGTGCGGGTGCGCGTCGTGTTCTCGGGCGTGAACCCCACCGACTGGAAGTCCCGCGCGGGCGGCGGACCCGGCGAGTCGCTGCCGTTCCCCGAGGTCACGCCGAACCAGGACGGCTCGGGCGTCGTCGACGCCGTCGGCGAGGGCGTCACCGGTCTGTCGGTCGGCGACCGCGTCTGGACCTACCTCTCGGCCCACCAACGCCCCACCGGCACCGCCCAGGAGTTCACCGTCCTGCCCGCCTCGCGCGTCGTCCCGTTGCCCGAGGGCGTCGGCCTCGACGTCGGTGCGAGCCTCGGCGTCCCCGCCATGACCGCCCACCGTGCGCTCACGGTGTGGGAGGACGGCCCGAGCCGCCTGACCCCCGGCAGCCTCGACGGCGCCGTCGTCCTCGTCGCGGGAGGCGCGGGTGCGGTCGGCCACGCCGCCATCCAGCTCGCCCGCTGGGCCGGGGCCACCGTCGTCACGACGATCAGCAGCGACGAGAAGGCCGCCCTCGCCACGGCCGCCGGTGCCCACCACGTCGTCAACTACCGCACGGACGATGCCGCCACCCGGATCCGCGAGATCGCCCCCGACGGCGTCGACGTCGTCGTCGAGGTCGCCATCTCGCAGAACGCCGACCTGTTGTCCGAGGTCGTCGCACACCGCGCCTCCGTGGCCATCTACGCCGACAACGGCGGCGACACGACGACCATCCCGATCCGCGCGAACATGATCACCAACACCCGGTTCCAGTTCGTGCTGCTCTACACCGTGGGCGAGGAGGCGCTGCAGGCGGCCGTCGAGGACGTCACCGCAGCCCTGCGTGACGGCGTCCTGCCGGTCGGCGAGGCCGCCGGCCTGCCGCTGCACACCTTCCCGCTCGCCGAGACCGCTGCGGCACACGAGGCCGTCGAGGGCGACGTGGTCGGCAAGGTGCTGATCGAGGTCTCCGCCGAGTAGTCGACGGGCGCGGCGTCGACGGGCGCGGCGTCGAAAGGCGCGGCGTCGAAAGGCGCGGCGTCGAAGGGCGCGGCGTCGACGGGCGCGGGTGGCGCGGCGCTGGTTAGGCTCGCGGGGTGACCGACGCCGCCCGCCGACCCGCGCCTCCTGCCCCTCCCGTCCCGCTCAGCCCGGTGCAGGCCGACGCCGTCCGCCGCGGCGAGCTGCCGCCCGTCGAGGAGATCAGGCACGGCGTCTGGTCGGTCGCGTTCGAGTTCGGCGACGGCATCGACGACCACTCGTTGGGCTACGTCGTCGAGGCTTCCGACGGTGCGCTGACGGTCATCGATCCCGGGTGGGGAGTCGAGGCCAACCTCGACCGTCTCGAGAGCGCCCTCGCCGACGTCGACCACTCGCTCGCCGACGTCGACCTCATCGCCGTCACCCACCTGCACGCCGACCACCTCGGCGGAGCAGAGGCCCTGCGACGGGCCTCCGGTGCCCGCATCGCCCTGCACGCCTCCGAGCAGGCCGCCCTCGCCGACCGGCCGGCCGACGCGGCCGCCGCCGACGCCGACATCGCCCGCTGGGGCGCACCGGCCGAGGACCAGGAGGCGCTGGTCGCCTCGTGGGGGTCGGGTCGCCACCTGCCCGCGGTCGCCACCGACCTGCTGCTGGCCGACGGCGACGTGCTGCCGATCGCGGGCCGGAAGCTGCGGGCGGTCCACACCCCCGGGCACACCGCGGGCCACCTCTGCTTCGTCGAACCCGAGCAACGCCTCGTCTTCACGGGCGACCACGTGCTGCCGCGCATCAACCCCGGCATCGGCCTCGGCGGACGCACCGGGACGAACCCGCTGACGGACTACCTCGCGTCACTCGACCGCATGGTGGCGCTCGACGTCGCCGGACCCGACGCCCTCGAGGTCTGCCCCGGGCACGAGTACCGCTTCGTCGGCCTCCGCGGGCGGGCCGAGGCCCTGGTCGCCCACCGTGCCGACCGCAGCCGGGACGCCGCCGCCGCCCTGGACGCGCTCGACCGGCCGACGGTCTGGCAGGTCGCCGAGCGCATGTCGTGGAGCGGCGGCATCGCCTCACTGCACGGCTACCGGTTGGGCTCGGCGCTCGCCCAGACCGAGTGGCACGTGCAGGACCTCGGCCGCGCCGACGAGTTGCGCGGCGCCTGACACCTGCCCGAGGACGCTGCGAGGCGACCGGCCTACTGTCGAGCGCGGCCCCGAGGGACGCACCGCGCCTCCTGCCCGGACCGCCACCACGACCGAGGAGAGACATGAGCACGACCACGACCCCCACCCGCACCGCCCTCGTCCTGGGCGGTGGCGGCATCACCGGCATCGCGTGGGAGCTCGGCGTGCTGTCGCGGCTGCTCGAGGCGGGCGTGCCCGTCGACGAGGCCGACCTCGTCGTCGGCACCTCGGCCGGATCGGTCGTCGGGACGATGGTGCGACTCGGCCGGGTCGACGAGGGCCTGCGAGAGCAGTTCGAGGCCGTGACCGAGCTGCCCTCGGGCTCGATCGACCCCGAGGTGTTCCAGCAGACCCTCGGGCAGGCACTCGCGGGGGCGACCGACCAGCAGGAGGCGCGGGCCCGCATCGGCGCCCTGGCGCGCGAGACGCCCGTGGTCGCGGACGAACCCGAACTCGTCACGACGATGCGGGACCGCTTCGGAGGCGCCGCCTGGCCCGACGCCGCCCTGACCGTCTGCACCGTGGACGCCACCGACGGCACGTTCCGCCCGCTGGACGCCGGCTCGGGCGTCGACCTCTACCGCGCCGTGGCCGCGAGCTGTTCGGTGCCCGTCGTCTGGCCGACCGTCGAGGTCGACGGCCGTCCGACCATGGACGGCGGCGTCCGCTCGGGCACCAACGCCGACCTGGCCGACGCCTACGACCGGGTGCTGGTGCTGTCGTGCGGCCCCGAGCTCGACGTCTCGCCGCTCGGCCCGACCCTGCCGCAGGTCGTCGCCGCCCGACGCACCGCCGGTCGGGACGTGCTGGTCGTCGAGGCCGACGCCGCGTCCCTGCAGGCGTTCGGCACCGACGTGCTCGCCACGAGCACCCGGCGCCCGGCCGCCGAAGCCGGTCGCCGTCAGGCCGAGGCCGTCCTCGACGACGTCCGCGCCTTCTGGTCGGGCATCACCGCCTGACCCGTGCCGCCCGTCAGAGAGCAAGGACGGCACGCAGACCTGCGTCGACGTCGTCCCGGAGGTACACGGGAAGCGTGGTGACCGTCGGACCCAGGTCGCCCTCGTCGACCGTCGAGATCTGGGTGACGTTCGCGACGGAATCCCGGTCGAGCCCCGAGGCCGCCGCGGGCACGAACACGTTGCCGGGATGTGCCGCGAGCCAGGTGGAACTGGTGAGGCTCACGACGACCACCGTCGACAGTGCGCTGTGAGAGTAGGCATCGGCTTGCACGACGACCACGGGTCGGTGTTTCGCCGGAGAGCTACCCCTCGGGTCGCCCAGATCGACCCAGCAGACGTCGCCCCGGCTCACCATGCGTCGTCCGCCGTCCCGGACTCGAGACGACGTTTCGAGAACCCGACGAAGTCGGCGGTCTCGGAGTCGCTGCGGCCCGCGTCGAGAGCGATGGCCGTGTTGAGGCGTTCGGTCACGGACCGTTGCTCGAGTTCGTCCAAGTAACGCTCGGCGGCTCGAGCGAAGAACTGTGATCGGTTGATGCCCAGTTCGGCCACGCGACGCTCGACTCGTTCGAAGGTGGCATCGGGCAGGGAGATCGCTGTTTTCATCGATGGAGTATAACCCGGTATGACCTGCGTCGAGGAGGTGGACGAGAGCACGTGCACGGGGGATGAATGTCTCATGTCGGAACCATAGGGAGTGCCACCGACACCGAGCATCGTCCTGCGACGGGCAGGCCGTCAGGCCGCCGGGCCGGTACCCTCGGGACGTGACCACCGCCTCCCCCACGCTCCGCATCGCCCTCGTGTCGCTGCACACGTCCCCCGGTGCCGAGCCCGGGTCGGGTGACGTCGGCGGCATGAACGTCGTCGTGCGGAACCAGGCCGAGGCGCTCGGAGCCGCGGGGCACGAGGTCGAGATCCTGACCCGTCGCTCGTCGCCCGACGAGCCCGCGCACCTGGTCCTCTCGCCCGGCGTGACCCTCCGGTTCCTCGACGCCGGCCCGGCCGAGCCCGTCACCAAAGGGCGCAACGAGCTCTTCGTCGACGAGTTCCGCGACCGGCTGGCCGAGCTCGGGCCGTGGGACGTCGTCCACTCGCACCACTGGTTCTCGGGCATGGCCGCCCTGCCCGTGGCCCGCGCGCTCGGCGTGCCCCACCTGCAGAGCTTCCATTCGATCGCCGCCCACGACTCGACCCCCCTCTCGCACGGCGAACGCGCCGAGTCCCCGGGCCGCCTCGCCGGCGAAGAGATGCTCGCCCGCGAGTCGGACGCCGTCGTCGCCATCAGCCACGCCGAGGCCGAGACCGTCACGTCCCGACTCGGCGGCCGGGCCGACCGGGTCCACGTCGTGCTGCCGGGCGTCGACGCCGAGCTGTTCCACCCCGCGGCGGCCGAGCACCCCGCTCCTGCCCGCCCCTACGTCGTCGTGGCCGGTCGACTCGAACCCCTCAAGGCCCCCGACCTCGCCATCCGCGCCGTGGCGGCCGTCCCCGCCGAGGTCCGCCCCGAGCTCGTCATAGCCGGGGGCGCCTCGACCGAGTTCGCCGGCTACGAGTCCGAGCTGAGCGCGTTAAGCGACGAACTCGACCTCACCGTGCACTTCC
>Ga0308160_10006079_pt1 | contig 12406 bp, 8 predicted proteins | sample PhyFR1_FD_201036 | JGI IMG/M metagenome (GOLD analysis project Ga0308160, IMG submission 201036) | Phyllosphere microbial communities from UC Gill Tract Community Farm, Albany, California, United States - DLSLF.R1 | ecosystem: Host-associated > Plants > Phyllosphere > Unclassified | place: USA... | reverse complement strand
CGTGTCGCCCATCCTGGTCGCGCTCGGTTCCCTCGTCGTCGTGCTCATCGCTGTGGTCGCCGGGCTGCAAGCTGGACGATGGGAACTCCGCGCTGCCGCCGTCCGCTTCACCACGGGGATCCGACCGCTGACCACCCTGCGCAGCGCCGCCATCCGAGTCGGCGTGATCAGCATCGCCGCCAGTACGACCGCGCTCGCGGGCGCGGCAGTCGTGAGGCAGACCACCATCCTCGACCTCGACGTCACTCCCGCAGTCGTCGCGGTCGGAACCGTCGTGCTTGCCGTCACCGTCGTCTCGTTCTGGCAGGGAAGCCGTCGATGGAACTGCTGAACGACCTCCGGTCCAACGGGGCGATCATCGTCGCCAAGATCGTCCTGCTTGTGCTGCTCGCACTCTGCTGGTACAACGTGGCGTCGTTCACCCAGTCCACATCGCAGGCGGTGGCCCAGGGCCTGTCCGCTGATGCGGATGTCGACCTCTACACGGTGGTCGACGATCTCGGCCCGGAGGCTTTCGAAGCGATCCGGCGAGACCAGCACGCGGTCGACGGAGTCGCCTCGTTCGTCGACCGTATCGACGATGAGCCCGGATTCGACTTCATCTCCTCGTACGACCAACCCGTGACCGTCCAGGACTTCCGCGGCGACGACCGCTTCGACATCGGTTACGGCACCGAGTACACGCTCAAGGGGAAGTACCAGGACGAGTCCGGCAGGACCGTTCAGGACATCAAGTCCATCCAGCTCAACGAGACCGCGTACGAGTTCGCGGGGCTCTCCGTTCAGGACGGCGTGCCGATCGATTGGGACGCTGTCGACTGGGGATCTGGCCGGATCCCGGTGCTGCTCGGCAACGAGTACCGCAGCGTGTACGAGCTCGGAGAGCGACTCACCGGAGCGGTCATCCTGCAGGAGCAGGAGCTCGAAGTCGTCGGTTTTCTCGAACCGGACAGCGCCATGTACTTCCGCGGCGAAGCGAACCACTACCTCGACGACACCGTCATCGTGCCCTACCCGCCGACACTCGCCGGACTCGACCGAGCAGCACTGGACCGACTGGATCCCGAGCTGTTCGGACGCCTGGTGTTCCAGGTGCTCAACGCCGACCTCGCCGCCGATCACAGCCTCGATTTCGGAGCCGTCGTCGCGCGTCTCGACGCGATCGGAGACGACACCAGCTTCCGGTCGTACACGTTGCTCGGAGTACCGACCTACCTCGTGCAGCTCTCCCTCGTCCGCCAGCTCATCCAGGACAACCTGGTGCTCGTCACCACGCTGCTCGTCGTCCTCACCGCGGGCGTGGGTATCATCACGGCCTTCCTCCACCGGCTCCTGCATCACCGTCGAGCGCCAGTGGCGCGGGTCCACCATCTCCTCGGGAGGAGCCCGGACGCGACGAACCGACTGTTCCGAGCAAGCCGCCTGACCGAGTACACCGCCGCACTCGGGCTGTTCCTCGCAATCAGCGCGCTGCTCCCCAACGACAGCGCGATGGCTCGAATCGGCGCCGGCACCGCCCTGCTCCTCTGGTGTGTGGCGGACGGCGTACTCGGCCGACGAGCCGTCCGCATCGAACTGACCACCCAACGCCGAAGAGGTACCCCACGATGATCGTGCTGCGCGACGTCTCGAAGACCATCACCGAGCCCGACGGATCGACCCGAGCGCTGTTCGACCGACTCGACTTCGACCTTCGCGAAGACGATCGCTCCGTAGCGATCACCGGGCGCAGCGGATCCGGCAAGAGCACACTGCTCCGGATCCTCGCCGGCCTCGACACCGACTTCGGCGGGACCTACGAGCACGACGGGCACGTGCTCGAGCGCACCGCGCGGAGGATGGCGGAGCACCGGCTCCGACACATCGGCATGGTTACCCAGGACCACGGCCTGCTCGGCGACCGCAGCGTGCTCGACAACGTCCGGCTCGGAGTTCCTGCTCGCGCTGACTCCGCCGACCGAGCGCATAACGCCCTCGAGGCGGTCGGCATCAGTCACCTCGCTGGCAAGCGCCCACGACGACTGTCAGGAGGAGAAGCGCAGCGCGTCGCCATCGCTCGAGCCATCGCGAAGCGCCCTGCCGTCGTCCTCGCCGATGAGCCCACCGGCGCACTGGACGAGACGACCGAAGACGACGTGCTCGCTCTCTTCGACCGGCTGCAGCAAGCAGGAACCAAGTTCGTGATCGTCACCCACAGTGGGGGCGTTGCACAGCGGTGCGGACGGCAACTCCACCTGCAACACGAGCAACTCATCGCGCGCGGCACGTGACGGACAAGCCTGAGCCAGGAGGTCCGCGATCGACTCCCGGATCGACCTGCGTTCAGTTAACCCGCAAGCTTGGGATAGTTCTTGGGACGGATGAAGACCACGCGGTGCCGCGCACGCGTGATCGCGACGCGCAGAAGACGCCTCGTCTGGAGGTGCGGCGCTTCCTCCCGGTCCGTGAAGAATTCCGCCCGCTTGAAGCCTTCGACGATCACGACGCCATCGAACTCTTTGCCCTTGGACTTGTGCATATTCATCAGGACGAATCCCTGTGGGTCGCGCTGCTCGGTCGCGAGCTTCTGTTGGTCGAGGGTGCGCCGGACGAGATTCGTGGCACGACCGTAAGAGCCGAACTGATCCCACTGATCCGCCAGCCGTCCACCGATTTCATCTGTAGCTCCGAAGAGGCGAATGAAGCGCGCCGCCTGAACGATCTCCTCCAGTCCGTCGGCGCCTTCGAGAATCGCGCGTGCAGCGAGCCAGTCTCGACGTGGGTCACCGACGAGCTCCAGGCCAGCTTCCGCCTGCGCCACGATGTATTTTGCGGCGGCTGGCCGCGCGTTCTTGCCGTCGCGAAGCAACTGCGCGTTCGTGCGATAACGGTCGCGCAAGGCGAGCGCTCCCACGATCGGCCCCTTGCTCGCCGCGGCGCTCTTCACCTCGAAGTAGTCGGCTACGGCTTCGAGCGTGCTCGTCGCGCGCTCCAGTGCGGTCTTCGCCGGCCACTCCAGCATCGTCGCGATGATCTGCGCGGCCGCGGCAGACACACCTGCGTCCCAGAGCACATCATGTACCAACGGTTTGTAGGTCGTGCCCTTGAACTTATGGGGCTTAGAGATCCAGCTCGATACCTCGGCGACCATGACGTTGGTACGCGCCAGCACGACAATGCTTGGTCGAGCGATACCTTTTGCCTTTAGCTCGGAGTACAGCCAGACGCAGGAGAGATGCGTCAGGAGCTCGAGCTGATTCGCATAGCCGTCATGCTGGCTCACGTCGTCCGTTTCCGGCAGTTCCCGGTTGTGGAGCACCGCATCGGCGAACTGCAGGATGCCAGCATCAGGACTGCGGTGGTTCTCGCCTCCGAGGTCGAACTCGACCGGGTGCAGCGCGTCGCGGACGTGATTCAGCCGCTCGGGATCGACCCGATCGTCGTACTCGAAAATCCGCTGATCTGGGTCGGCCAAGATGATCAGCTCGCTGCGCATCGATAGCGCCCGGACCAACTCCCACTGCGCGTCAGTGGTGTCTTGGAACTCGTCGAGGATGATAACCGGGAACCGATCCGCGACGAGGCCGGCCACCTTCGACACGGTGGTTAAGAGCGAAGCGGCTCCGCCAGCGAAATTATCGAAGGCGTAGAGCCCTTCAGAGGCAGCCAGCCGGTTGCGCTCAACGCTCCAGTCGCCCTCGTGACCGGCCTTGGCGACTTTCTCGCGATCAGGAAAGAGGATGCGCGCCGGTCTGCCGTGCAGCAGTCGGCCGTGGGCTCGGAGGATTTCCATGCAGAATGCGTGGTAGGTCTGCACGGTGATTCGCGAACGCTCTTCGCCCGTCAGGACGTCGCGCGTGCGACTGAGCACCTGACCCACGGCGGCGCGAGAAAAGCTCAGGAAGAGTATATTCTGGCCGGGCTCCAGAGTTGGAATGATCCGCTGCGTCTTGAGAAGGGACAGCGTCGTCTTGCCCGACCCGGGACCACCGAGCACCATTATGCGGCCCTCTTGGTCGTAGGCGAGCTGTGCCACCTCCGAGAGGTCGAACGTCATGCTGAATCGGCTTCCTCGGGCGGTGTCTTTGCCGCTGCATCATCTGACAGCTCGTGGAGCGCATCCTCTGGGTCGAAGCCGACCTCGGGCTCAGCACGCAGCTCGGCATCGATCGTGAGAAGGATGCCAACGAGCTCTTGGGGCAGCTCGGCCTCCGTCTTGCAGTGCTCGACAAGGACTGCCGCGTAGCCCCACGCCTCACCCTTACGGACCTTTAGAACCTTTCGAACTAGTGGCGGCACCTCGACATCGGCAATCGCCGGGTTGTAGGGGAACTTCGCGGGGTAGTCTGCCCGCACCGAGACGTCAGCGAGGAAGCGGCGCTGCGTCTCGGCCGGAATGCCTTTGATGAGGACGTCTTCGATGCCCTTTTCGGGCGACTCCCAGAACTGATCGAATTCGGCTCGGTCCGCTGTCATCTCGGGGGTGATCGTGCTGTTGGGCTCGTCGCACGCGCCCCAAGCCTTCTTACCGAGGGCTTTGAAGATCGGCCCGAACTTCGCAACCGAGCCGTCGCCTGGCGTCGCGAACATCGAAATGCCGGAGAAATCCAGGTGGGTGTACCCGGCATGCGTGCGCTCAAGCACTGCCGAGACAGCGGGGAAGACCACCGCTTCTGTTGAACCCTCAACGACGAGAACTCCGCGCGCGAGGACCGCCTCCGCGAACTGACGCTTGTTGGTTTGGTAGGTCTTGCGCTTCACCTTGTCGGGGTCGATAGGGGTGCCCACAAGCTTCGCGCCCTCACGGTGCAACATCACGATGCTCTCCGGCTCGTACTGCTCGATAACCGGCCCAGAGTGCGACGTCACGATAGATTGGCCCATCTCCTGAAGGACGTAGCGAGCGACGCGGCGCTGAGTATAAGGCGGTAGCGCGATCTCCGGCTCCTCCATCGCGAAGATGACCGACTGGCTGCCCTTGAGGTCGGCGATGATCGTGAGGAGCGCGAACACCAGCAGGTTGACCGAGCCGGTGCCCTGCTTGGCGTAGGGGACGAGATGGTCGCTCGGCTGAGTAGCGACGAACAGCCGCACCACCTCGCGCAGGTGCTGTCGGGTCAGGTCGGAAGCGAAGAAGGCGGCCGAGTCGTCGCCCGGCGTCATATTGACGAAGCGCCCAAGCCGTTCGCGCAGGCTTTCCCGCACCTCCTTCAGCTGCGGCACTTCACCGACAGCTGGGTCGAGGCCCTTCAGCTTCTCTAGGGTGTCGCTCCACATCTCCGCCGAGCCTTCGCTGCTGAGCTGCAGAATTGTGTCGAGCAGCGAGCCACGCTGCAGGCTGAGTGCGCGTGAGCCAGTACGCAGCGCCCGAAGGTAGACATAGCCGACGAGGCGCTTGTGGGGGCGCCGGAAGTCGCGGAGCCCGCCCCCGAGTTGCGCGCGTACCTCCTCGTCGATCTCGTCCGCGACGGGCTCGGGATGGCAAAAGAAAGTGTCACCGACGAAGTCATCCTCTTCACGGTCATAGCGACCGATGAAGCATACGGGGAGAGCCCACTCGACGGACTCCGCTTCGGCGCGCTCGACAGCGCCGGCTTCCTCATCTATGAACTCGTTGGCGTCGTTGTGCCAGAGTCGCAGGTGCTGGTTGCCAAAGCGGCGCCGCTCTTCGGGCGTCAGATCGGTGAGGATGACGTCGATGCGTATCTCCATCGGGTTGCCGTCTTCATCCGCGTACCGACCCAGATGGAAGTCGTGCTCGTCCACAACCGGACGGCGGTACTGACGCTCAGGCCCAAGCACGAGGTCGAGCGCCTCGCAGATCGTCGACTTGCCAGCGTTGTTCCCGCCGACCAGCAGCGTGTGCGTTGTGAAAAGGACAGCACTGTCCTCGATGCCCCGAAAGTTCTGGATACGCAGGTGCCGGACTTTCATCGCGCGCCTCTGGCTGAAATCGGCCTAACGGTGAGTGTCCATGCGGGGACAATGGGGCTGCTGGGAGGGTTCGGGGTCATCGGGCTTCTCGTCGGTGAGCAAACACTAATCATGGTAATTATCCTCTTTGCCCCAACTATGCACCATCCGCCTCGCCGAGGCAGTACCCGCTGTGTTGCATCTTCGACAACACGTACTCGGCGGCATGCCCGGTGTCGAAAGTCGCTGCAACCGAGGCCCTATGCTGGCGCACGTCCGGGCGGCGCGCACGCTTGATCTCGCGTTGAACCGGGCCTGCGGGTACTCGCTCGCTGTGGTCGAGGCCGGTTCCCTCCCGCTGAGCGAGTGGGGGTGGCAGCGCTCGACGCGATGAGCCTGCTCGATGGTCGACAAGCGCCGACACCCTCAATGTGGACGTCGTGCAGTCTCTCGACCAGGCAAGCATCTTCGGCGGTAGAAACGGTTGGACCGGGTCACACGAGAAGCAGCATGCCCGCTCCGTGCTCAGCGAGTTGGTGTTTCATACCCAAGCCGGGTCTGCAGTCTTGACGATTCCCACTCAACGAGCGCCGAGCGGTCTGTGGGGAAACTTCCGCGCATCCACTCGGCCGCAACGGCGCATGGATACAATTGCGGTTCGAACGCACGGGGCTTCGACAACGTAGCGCCGCGGACGTCGGCGACGCCGCGAACGTTTCGGCTCAGCGATCGACGATCGTGACTTCTTGTCGGTCGTGAGCGACCGCGACGCCGTTCTTTACGATCCAGGCTTCGACCCAGTGGCTTCCGGCGAAGTTACTACTCTCCCTTATCTGGGCAGTCCCCGTGTTAATCGCTCCACGGAACATCTTGCGAGATGCAGCTTCGGGTCCAGCGTTGCGGACCTTCCAGTAGATGTCGTACGGCTCGGGGACCGTGCAGTGTTCAATGCTAAACGTGAGTTCCCGGTCGACGCGGACGAGGTTGCCGCTGGCGCTGAGCGGTCGGAAGCGGCCTCTGCCGCTCGCGCTCGCGGACGTGCGCCCGACGACCCGGACTCGATGCTGCTCGTCCAACTTGATCGGGATTCCGAGGTCCCGATCCAGACGTTGCTCGCCGGGAGCGATGCGGTGCTCGTACGTCTCGACGCCCGAAGCGAGTAGTGCCCTCTCGACCTTCGTCGCACCAAAGTGCGCTCCGAAGGCCTTCTGCCAGGCCTCGACGCTGACGGCCGCTTCAGCATCCAACGCGGCCCGCATCTTCCGCGCCCACGTCTTGACCTGGCTCTGCAGGTTCGTGAAGCCGGAAGCTGTGAGACGATCGGCGAGGTTCTGTCCGATGCGGTCGTCGACCCATGGGCGTTCCGTCATCGGGCCGATGTAGTCGTCAAGCGCCTCAACGAGGGCGACGAGCGTCGTCGCGACGTTGTTGTAATCGTCGTTCCCACTGAAGATGTTGACGCGTTCGGCGAGGAGCGCGGTGAGCACGACGGATGGGACGTCGATAGAGCTTCGGTCGCGCAGGTACTTCATGAGTCGGATCACGCGGACCAGATGGCCGTTAGTGGTTCGAGTGAGATCTTCGATCCAGCTTGTGAACGCCAGTGGATCGCATCGGAGGAACTCGTTCTTCGTCCGATGCGTGATGTACGTCAGCCCGTCCGCGCGAGTGACGAAGGGGACCACGTCGATGTGGAAGTCGTTGGCGTACTCGATGGTGACGCATCGCTTCCCGAGGCGGGTCTTGTCGACGTAGCGGTTCGATGCTTCGAGCGCCTTCTGGAGTTCGATTGTGTACTTCTCCGGTGCCCAGCCGTCCTGTTCCTCCATCGGCAAGAGGAGGTCCGCATCGAAGTCGTTGCCGGTGGCGGGTCGGATGATCGTCCGGTGGGCGAAGGACCCCTGTGGGATGAGCTCGTCGACGAGGACGTCTGCGATCGAAGAGTCGTCGAAGAGGTAGTCCTCGAGCGAGGACACTCGTGACTGGAGGCTGTCGATTCGGGTCTGGTTCAGGTTCACGTAGTCGCGGAGGAACCCGTTGAATTCGCGGACTCGAGCGGTCATTCGTTGATCTCCATTCCGGGGATGTACGTGTCGCCGATACGTTGGTAAACGACGAAGGCCGGGTGGGCGGCGCGCATTCTGTGACGACCGAGGGCTATGGCTGCTGTCACCGGTACGGCGGCCACGACGTGGATGCGCGTGGCCCGTGGGTAGTGAAGTTCGATGTCCGCCAGAAGGCCTCGCCACGCTGAGCCGAACGCGGCCAGATCAGCTGGCGATCCGATGGCGTCTGACCCCATGCCCGTCGCCGCCCGAAGGCGGGCTGCTGGCATCAGGCGGAGATCGTCGTGAAGCCGGGACGATTCGATCGGCCCGGTGACCTCGATGAACGCGACGACATCGCTTGCTGTCTCATCTGCGTTGTCCGGCACGGAGCTCTCGAACGTTGACGCCGACGGCCGGTCCAGCGTCCAGGACCAAGCGTCGACGGAGTCGTCGCGTCGCCGCTGGAACAGGCGGGTCTCAGTCTTGTCGTCGAGTGCCGCTCCGAGATAGGCGAGCGTCGGGATCGGTGCGATGGCGAAGACGGCGAGCACCCCGGTGTCTTGGGCTGCGACGGCCTCTTGCGCGCGTGCGACTGCCGCGTCGATCTGCTTCTTCGAAGCGTCCCAAACCCACGGGTCGTTTTCGTCGTACCGCAAGTCGATGTCGAACACTCCGGTCCGAGTATCGGCTCCCATGCCCGTCAAACCAGAGTGCCGTAGCGCCTCGCTGACCTGTTCGTCTGTCGCCGGTCCGACGGTGCCGCGAACGGCTGCGGTGAGGCGGATGACGGTCGACGGTCGCAGGGTTGCGAAGTTCGTTACCTCGCGGACTCGGCGTTCATGCTCGGCCTTCTTTTCGGTCAGGAAGTCGACGGTGAACTTGTCCCGGTACGTGGACGAGTCGATGGTTCGGTGGCAGTCGTTGCAGAGGAGAAGGAGGTTGGATTCCGCGTTGCGCTCCACCCTTGGTTTAGCGGAGTCGCCGCGAGGCGAGTTCTCCCCGTTCGTCGCGGCGACGTTGTGCGCCAGCTGCCCCACCGGGATGGCATGCCAGAACTGCCGCTCATCGATGAGCCATTTGGAGCAGAGCACGCAGCGTGCTGCAGCTCGACCCCACACGCGTTCGCGCACAGATGGCTTGATGCTGTCCCGACTAATGCGCGTGTTGCGGTCATTCATGTGGTCGACTCACTTTCCTGGGGAAAGACTAAGCCGAGCCACTGACAACCCCGACTGATCGGTGGGTACCGCAGCAGTCGGACTCGATGGTGAAGGCACGGAAGCACGGATCCGTGCACGACCACCTCAACCGGCAGTCACGCAGTTTCGCGTCCGCCTAGGTGTTCCTGACGCTCCTGCCCGTCGCACTCAACGTCAAGCAGATCTGCGACTTCCTGAAGGCGAAAGAAATAGCAGACCAGCGATTCAGCGACGCCGAGACCGCGAGTCCTCCAACGACTACACCGGCGCGCGACCTGGTGGAGTTCCGGAGCTCGAGGTCCGTCAGGGGCGAGTCAAGAAGCGGAGGGAGAAAGAAGCCAAGGCGGCCGCGGCCAACGCCAGTCGATCTACGCAAGCGCGGAAGGGAGCTACCAAGCAGGGCTGAGCACACAAGACCCGTAACAATGAAGAAGCCCACCGAGATCCTCGGTGGGCTTCTGTCGTCGTGTCGGACACGTTTCGGTCGGGCTGACAGGATTTGAACCTGCGACCCCTTGACCCCCAGTCAAGTGCGCTACCAAGCTGCGCCACAGCCCGCGAGTTCCGGAGAACTCAGGATCCCGGAGGATCCTCGCCCACGTCCGACCGGAGCGCGAGCGACCGGTCCAGCATAGCGGACGTCAGACCCCCTCCGTGCCACGGCGAGTCGGAGCAACGCGACCCGAACGACACGCTCAGCCCGGCCGCACCACCTCGCGCCGCGCCGCCAACCACGGCAACCCGAGCCCGACGAGCAACCCACCGGACCCGTCCGCCGCCAGGTCCCCGATCGTGTCGTCGTACCCGACGAAGATCTTCGAGTCGACGAAGTTGTGCCCGAGCCACTCCCCCATCTCCCAGACCGCCCCGACCGCGAGTCCCGCACACAGCGCGAGCACCGCGACGACCACCCGGCGCTCGGCGTGCGGCGCCGGCACAGCGCGCAGGTCGGCACCGATGACGTAGAGCACCGCCGCGAGCAGCCCCGTCAGCACGACGTGCATGAACTTGTCCCACAGGAAGACCGTCGTGTACCACTCGAGCACGCTCGACCACCCAGCGAGGAGCACGAGCACGCACACCGCCACGTCGAAGGCGGGCCGCAGTCCGAGCATCCGCGGCACCACGACCCCGAGCAGCGCCAGTGCCATGACCGGGAACGCCGTCCCGCCCCAGCCGACAGCCGCCACGACGACGCTCACGAGCGTCAGCGCCCGCACCACGTCGGCCACCAGGAACCGCGGCCGCAGGAACGTCGGCCCGAGCGTGGCGATCACGACGCCCACCGCACGACCGCGTGCACGGCGGCGTGGTCGGACGGCCACACGCCGCCCGGCCGCCGCACGTCGACCGCGACGCGGTCCACCTCCGCCTCGGACGTCACGAGCACCCCGTCGATCCGCCGGCCACCGACGCGCGGACTCCCGTAGTGCGGGTACGTCCCGTAGGGCTCACCCACCTGCCTGGAGGCCCGCCCCCAGCTGTCCTCGACCCCCGCCTCCGCCAGGGCTCGCCATGGTGCGGAACCGGCGGGGCTGTTCCAGTCGGCCATGACCACGGCGGGCAGGCCGCGCTGCCGGACGATCCGGCCGAGCAGTTCGGCGGAGCGGAGTCGGGCCCACGGCGAGGCGACGTCGAGGTGGGTGGCGATCGCCAGGAACCGGACGCCGGTCTCGCGGTCGTCGACGACGGCGCCGACGGCGTGCCGGGGGAAGGACGTGGCCCACGACCACGAACCGGGGCGGTGGGGCGTCCGGGAGAGCGCCCAGGTGCGGCGCTCGACGACGTCGAGGCGGGAGCGGTCGAGGAACAGGCCGACCTGTTCGCCACCGCCACGCGCTCCCCGTCCGGCCAGGACGGGCTCCCAACCCGACCCCAGGCCGGCGGTGAGTTCGTCCGCCTGCGTGGGCAGGGCCTCCTGGACGGCGAGGACGGTGGGCGCTTCGGACGTGACGAGCGCGAGCACGGCGTCGCGGCGACGCTCCCAGGCGTCCGGGTGTGTCGGCTGTCGCGGCACGCGGCGACGCACGTTGAGCGTCATGCAGTGCACCTCGGGCGACCGGACCGGTCCGATGAGCGGGCGGTCGTCGGGGTGGTGGGGCATGCCTCCCTTCTACGAGACGACACCCGTCGGATTCCCAGGGACCTCTCCGTCTGGCTCGTATGGTGGCTCGATGCGTTCACGTTCCACCCCTCGTCTCCTGGTCGCGATCGCGGTCTCCGGCCTGCTGCTCGGAGCCGCCGGGTGCACGTCGAGCGGACCGGACACGAGCCGCCCGACCCTGGCGAAGGCCTCGGCCGACACCGTCACGGTGGCCGACGCTGCGGACGCCGCAGCCCGCTCGGTCCGCGTCAGCAAGGCGCTGTTCGCGAGTGCTCCCGGAGCGGTCGTCGCCCGGGCCGGCGACACCGACGGCATCCGCGATGCGGCGAAGGCTGCGGCGAGCGCCCACGTCCCGGTGCTGCTGACGGCCAAGGACACGAGCACTGCCGTCGCCCGCGAGCTCGACCGGCTCGGTGCCGACTGGTACCAGGCCGAGGGCGACGTGTCGGTCGACACGGACGTCGAACAGCGGCAGGCGCCGGACGGCGGTGACGCGCCGGAGTCGACCCGGGCCTCCCGGCAGGCGACCGTGGTGGTGGCGGACGCGAGTGCGGACGCTGCTGCCGTGGCGACCGCGAAGGCCGCCGGCGCTCGCGTCGTGACCATGCCGAAGGGTGTAGCCGACCCGGCTGCCGCACCCGACGTGGTGACGGCGCTGCACCAGCGGGCGAAGCACCCGACCGTCCTGGTCGGTGCGACGTTCGACGCCCTTCCGGACCCGGAGTGGACGGTCCGGGCGGCCGAGGGCGGGTTCCAGCTGCGGAACGGCGGCCAGCGACCGTTCGACGGGCACCGGTACGTCGCGTTGTACGGGGCTCCCGGGGCTCCGGCGCTGGGCGTGCTCGGCGAGCAGGGGCCGAAGGAGACCGTGCAGCGTGCCGAGCAGGTCGCGAAGCCGTACCGCGCGGAGTCCGACGAGCTCGTGACGCCCGCGATGGAGGTCATCGCGACCGTCGCCGCCGGGGACGCCGGAGCCGACGGCGACTACTCGACCGAGCTGCCGGTGTCGACGCTCGAGCCCTACGTCGAGGCCGCCCACGACGCGGACATGCCGGTCATCATCGACCTGCAGCCCGGGCGGTCGGACTTCCTGTCGCAGGCCAAGAAGTACGAGTCGCTGCTGAAGAAGCCGGGCGTCTGGCTGGCGCTCGACCCGGAGTGGC
>Ga0308160_10006078_pt1 | contig 12409 bp, 11 predicted proteins | sample PhyFR1_FD_201036 | JGI IMG/M metagenome (GOLD analysis project Ga0308160, IMG submission 201036) | Phyllosphere microbial communities from UC Gill Tract Community Farm, Albany, California, United States - DLSLF.R1 | ecosystem: Host-associated > Plants > Phyllosphere > Unclassified | place: USA... | reverse complement strand
TCTTGGCGAAGAACAGCTGCGCGTACTGGATGATGCCGAGGCCGATCACGGCGATGATCGGGCCGACCACGACGAATTCGACCATCGCCAGGCCGCCCTGGGCGTGCGCGCGCACCCGCGGCCGCACTGCCTGCGCCAGGCCGGGATGATCGAGGCGGTCGCCGGGCTGGATGCCGAGGCGCCCGATGGCGCCGGCCGCCAGCTCCAGCGTGTGGCGCGCGCCGGTTCGCGGATCGGCAGCGCTGGCGCGCCACGGCTTCACGCGCGGCACGCACTTGACCACGGCGCCGGCGGCGTCGAGGTAGACCACGTCGATGGCCTGGCGCATGAAGGCGCAGTGCACGCTGGCGCAGCGCGTCAGGAGCAGGCCGGCGTCCGGCGCCAGCGGCGGCGCCAGCATCAGGCCGCGCAGGCGCGTCAGGAAACCGTCGGCCAGCGCCACCCGCAAGGGGTGGGCGCCGCTGGCCGTGTGCAGGAGGATGGGGCGCTCGTTCATGGTCTTACAGTCCGTCGTGGATGAACTTCATCGCGATCGGGAAAAACAGCACGATGAAGGTGCAGGGGAAGATAAAGGCGATCAGCGGGAACAGCAGCTTCACCGGCGCTTCCATCGCCAGCTTCTCGGCGCGCAGGAAGCGCTCGCTGCGGCGCTGGTCGGCCTGCGCGCGCAGCACCGGGCCCAGGTTCATGCCCATGCTCTCGGCCTGGATCACGGCGCCGGTGAAGCTGCTCACGCCCGGCTCGTTGAGGCGCTCGGCCATGCCGCGCAGCGCATCGGCGCGGCTCTTGCCGGCGCGGATGTCGCGCAGCACGCGCTGCATCTCGTCGCGCAGCACGCCTTTCGGGCCGCGCGCCACCGCCTGGCTCAGCGCGCCCTGCAGGTTCAGGCCCGCTTCCACGCACAGGGTCACGATGTCGAGGTAGAAGGGCAGGCTTTTCAGCAGTTCGCTGCGGCGCTGGACCAGGCGGTCGCGCAGCCAGATCGCCGGATACACGTAGCCGCACACGGCGCCGAACCAGGCCGCCCACAGGTAGGCGTCCAGGCCGATGTTCTCGGCCAGGGCGCCGGGCTGGTCGAAGGAACCCAGGATCCAGCAGCAGACCAGCGCCAGCAGGATGGCCGCGACCAGGCGCGCGGCCAGGAACTGGCTCGGCGCCAGCGAGAAGTCGAGGCCGGCCTTGCGCAGTTTGCCCTGCAGCGCCTGGTGCGACTTGTCCGGCACCAGCGGGTCGATGAAGTAGGCAAGCGCATGGATCGGCCACCACAGCAGGCGAAAGCCGAGCGGCGGCGGGTCCTTGTATTCGCGGTCCTCGGGCGGCACGCTGGCCACGGCGCGGCTGGCCAGCCAGCCGACCAGCGCCGCGGCCAGGCCGATCAGGATGGCCAGCAGCAGGAGTACGGTGTTCGAATGCGAGAGCAGGAAGTTTTGCATGGCGATGTGTCGAATGACGATCAGACGTCGATGGCGACGATCCGGCGGATCACGTAGATGCCCAGGCCTTCGAGCACGCCGATCACCGCCAGCGTGGCCCAGCCGATACGGTCGTGCCACAGGTAGGCCATGGCCTCGGGCTCCATCTTGTTCAGCACCAGCATCAGGGCCAGGGGCAGGGCGCCGACCACCCAGGCCTGCAGCTTGCCCTGGGCGGTGAGGGCGCCGATCTTGCCCTCCATTTGCAGGCGGCTGCGTACCGTGTGTGCGGTGCGCTCCAGGGTTTCGGCCAGGCCGCCGCCGGTCTCGTTGGCGATGCGCATGGCCGACACCACCAGCGTCGTGGTCTGGGTCGGTACCCGGCGCGCCAGGTTGGACAGGCTTTGCTCGAGCTGCAGGCCGAGGCGCTGTTCGCGCAGCAGCAGGGTGAACTCCTGGCCCAGCGGGCCCGCGGTCTCGGTCACCAGCTGGGCGATGGCGGCGTTCAGGCCGATACCGGCGCGCATGCCGCCGGCCAGCATCATCAGGGCGTCGGGCAGTTGCTCCTCGAACTGGCGCATGCGCCGCTTGCGCATCCAGGCATACAGGGTGCGCGGCAGCAGCGCCATGAACAGCAGCACCGGCACGCCGAGCAGCGCGCTGCCGGTGAGGATCGATACCAGCAGCGGCACCAGCGCCATGCCGGCCAGGTTGACGATGAACAGCTTGCGCGGATCGATGAACAGGAAGAATTCCCTGGCCTTGAAGCCGGCGCTCTTCGTGAAGCTGGTACGGTAGCGCTTCAGCGTGACGGTGCCCATGTCGATCACGAACCAGGCCAGCACCGCGCTGGCCAGGGCCACGACGATGGTGTACGACAGCAGGACGGTGGAACTCATCATCGCCGCACCTCGTCATGGCCGCGCTCGTCCACCAGTTCGTTCGGGTGCTGGGTGAACAGCTTCATGTCGAGTTCATTGCCCACGGCGCGCAGCTCCTCGTAGAAGGTCGGCACCATGCCGCAACCCGTGAAGTAGCCCTGCACCCGGTGCTCGCCGTGCTCGTCGCGGCCATAGCCGCGGTGCACGAAGCGGAACACATCCTGCAGCTGGATCTTGCCGCTCTCCATGCCGGTGACCTCGGTGATGCAGGTGACCTTGCGCGAGCCGCAGGCAAAGCGGGTCTGCTGCACCACCAGGTCCACCGCCGAGGTGATCTGCTCGCGGATCGCCGTCAGCGGCAGGTCCATGCCGGCCATCAGCACCATGGTTTCCAGGCGCGCCAGGCCGTCGCGCGGGGTGTTCGCGTGCAGCGTCGTGAGCGAGCCTTCGTGGCCGGTGTTCATCGCCTGCAGCATGTCGAGCGCCTCGGCGCCGCGGCACTCGCCGACCACGATGCGGTCGGGCCGCATGCGCAGCGTATTCTTCACTAGGTCGCGGATCGCCACCTGGCCCTTGCCCTCGACGTTGGCCGGGCGCGATTCCAGGCTGATCAAGTGCTCGTGGTGCAGCTGCAGTTCGGCCGCGTCTTCCACCGTGATGATGCGCTCGCCGTCGGGAATGAAGTTCGACAGGATGTTGAGCAGCGTGGTCTTGCCCGAGCCGGTGCCGCCCGAGACGATGATGTTCTTGCGCGCCTCCACGCAGATTTGCAGGAAGGCGGCCATTTCCGGGCTCAGCGCGCCGAAGTCGACCAGGTCCTTCGAGGTCAGCTTGCGCTTGGCGAATTTACGCACTGTCAGGGTCGGGCCCTTCAGCGCCAGCGGCGGGATGATGGCGTTCACGCGCGAGCCGTCCTTCAGGCGCGCGTCGACCATCGGCGAGGATTCGTCGATGCGGCGCCCGAGCGGCGCCACGATGCGCTCGATCACGCCGAGCACCGCGCGGTCGCCGGTAAAGGTGAGCGGGTGGCGCTGCAGGCGGCCGTTGCGTTCCACATAGATCTGGTCGTAGCGGTTGACCATGATCTCGGAAATGCTGTCGTCACCCAGCAGTTCCTCGAGCGGGCCGAGGCCGATGGCTTCGTCGAGCACCTGGCGGCTCAGCACGCCCGGGTCGAGTTCGCGCGGCAGCTCGCTGCCGATCTCGCGCATGATCTCGGCGATCAGGCTGCTGGTTTCGCCCCGCAGCTGGGCGTCGGTCATCGACGACACGTCGCGCCGGCGCAGGTCGATCATGTCGAGCAGCTTGTTGTGGATGCGCTTGCGCCACTCGAATTCGAGCTCCTTGATGGGCTGCGCCGACAGCACCACCGGATAACCCTGGTTTGCCGAGCCCTGCGCCGGCGCCGGCGCCGATTCGCCGGCCGGCGTACGCAGGAGTTCCTGCTGGGCGCGCGCGGCATGCGCGCGCGATTCATTCAGCGCGTCGGTGGCCTGCTGGTTGCGGTGGATCGCGGCGCTCGAACGCGAGCCCGGCGCGGCGGCCTGCACCAGCACCGGCTGCTCGTGCTCGAGCACGCGCAGGCGGTAGGGGCCGACGCCGATGATGTCGCTGCCGCGCAGCGGCCCGTGCTGGGCGTCGATGCGTTCCTCGTTGACGAACACGCCGCCAAATGCGCCCATGTCTTCGAGCAGCACGCCGCCGGGAGTGCGGAACAGGCGCGCGTGCTCGCGCCCGACGCGCCAGCTGTCGAGCCGGACCTCGTTGTCGCGGCCCTTGCCGATGACGCAATCGTCCGGGGCCTGCAGCAGGCGCTGGGTGCCGTCCGGGGCGGTGATTTCGATCTGCAGCATGGTGTCTCCTTGTTACTGCGTGTTGCGCGGCGCGCCAGCCGGGGCCGGGGCGGGCGCCGGCAGCGATTGTTGCGGCGTCCCGGGTGGCAAGCGGCCGGGGCGGTTCGAATCGCTGCCCGGCTGCAGCGGGTCGCTCAGGTAGGGCGAGCGGTCCAGGCGTTCCGACAGACGCTCGGTGGTTTTCTGCACGCGGTCGACCAGGCCGGGGCTGCGCGAGTCGACCACGGTCGGGGTCACGAACACCACCAGCTCGGTTTCACGGTTCTGGTAGCGCTTCGAGCGGAACAGCGGGCCCAGCACAGGCAGGCTGCCGAGCAGGGGCACCTTGTCGACGTCGTCGCTGATGTTGCGCTGCAGGAGGCCGGACAGGACCATGGTTTCGCCTTCGCGCGTGTTGAACTCGGTCTTGGTGCGGCGCGTCAGCAGCGCCGGGCCATTCGGCGTCGAGACCGATGGGTCGAGCGAGCTGACCTCGGATTCGATCTCGGCGCGGATGATGCCGTCGCGCCCGACGCGCGGCTCGATCTCGAGCCGGATGCCGTACTGCTTGAACTGGATCGTCACGCCGTTCTGGCTCGCCACCGAATACGGATATTCGCCGCCGGCCAGGAAGCTGGCCTTGTAGCCGCTGCGCGCCGACAGCTGGGGTTCGGCCAGGACGCTGGCCGTGCCCTGCTGTTCCAGCAAATTCAGCTGGGCCGACAGGCCGATGTTCAGTCCGGTCAATACGTTCAGCGAGGTGGGCAGGGTGGCGGTGCCGTTGCTGGTGCCGGCGCCCTGGCCCGGCGGCGGCGCATCCGAGATCGGCAGGCCGTTGCCGCCACCCGGGATGCCGATCGTGTAGGGGCCGTCGTGGCCGCGGCGCCCCGGCGCCCAGATCGCGCCCAGCGCGCCGCCGCCGTTGGCGGTCCACTTCAGGCCGATCTCGCGCAGCTCGCTTTTCGGGAACTCGACCACCTTCACGTCCAGCATGACCATCTTTTCCCAGCCGATGGCGCTGGTGAAGTTGACGATCTGCGGATAGCGCTTGGCCAGCTCGGCCACCTTCTCGCGGTCTTCGTCGGACAGGGCATCGCCTTCGACGATCACCTTGTCGCCCACCACCGAGGTCCTGGCGTGCGGGATGCCCGAGACGAACGCCGCCACTTCGCGCGCCACGCGGGCGGTATCGCCCGGGATGATATTGACCTTGATGCGCTGGTAGCGGCCGTCCTCGTTCCAGATGAACAGCGTCGAGCTGCCGGGGCCGTTGGCGAACAGGATGGTTTCCTTCTCGTCGAGCGCGGCGGCCGACAGGATGCCGCCGTTGCCCACCGCGATGCGCGCCACGCCGGGCGTCGGGAACACGCGCGACTCGCCGACGAACATCTGGATTTCCGGGACCGGGCCGCTGTCGTCGGTATTCTTCACCGGGGCATAGGGTGTGTTCCTGGCCGCGTCGCGGCGCGCGCCGGCGCCCGGCTTCGAGCGCAGGATCTCGCCGGCCGTGTCGCGCCGCGCCGTGGGCGGGTTGGGCGTGGTGGCGCCGGTGATCGGCGCCGGTGCCAGGGCCGGCGAGGTGTGCGCCGGGACCGCCTGGGCGGTGGAGACGGAAGCGGTGCCCGAGCAGGCCAGGCCCAGGCAGATGGCAACGGCGCTGCGCAGCGGGGCGGTCGTTGTCCGGTGGTGGTTCAGGATGGTCGATGTCATGGGTGCGGTTGGTGGGAAGTTATCGCCGCGGCCGTGCTGCCCGGCCGCGGCGCGGGATCAATATGCTGCGTTGGCCTGGGCGACGACAGGGGCGGAATGCGGCGCTGCAGGCGCGGCCGGCGCTGCGGGCATTGCCGGGGCTGCGGCCGGCGCCGGCTCGGGCGCGGCCGCGCGCGGGGCCAGGCGCAGGGCTTCCGGCGGCGTGCCGTTCAGGTTGCCGCCGTACAGGACCGGCACCTGGCGCGGAGCCCGCACGCGGCGCACGCCGCCTTGCGGCGCCGGATTGGTCAGCCCCAGCAGCGCGGCCACGTCGTACTGGCCGGGCAGGGCCATCTTGTCCTGCGGATTGCGCAGCAGCGCGGTCAGGGTGCCGCCATCGCGGGCGGCGATCAGGAAGCGGGCCTGCTCGGGCGTGGTGTCGATGGTCACGGTCGTGTACTGGCGTTCGTCACCGGTCTTCGGATCGTTCTGCGAGCGCTGGCCGGTGGCCATCACGGTCACGCTCTGCATCACCGGGAAGGTCAGCTTCTTGCCGTTGCGGTCGACCGTGGCCAGCAGGTCGACCGTGTCGCCCGGTTCCAGCATGCCGGAGATCGAATTGATCTCGTCCACCGGCACCGTCATGGCGCGCCGCCCGGCTGCGACATTCGCCGAGAAGGTCGGCACGCGCGCCGTTTCCATCAGGCCCCAGAGGATCATTTCGCCGCTTTTCACCGGATAGGCCAGGCGCTGGCCGTCGACCCGTTCGAAGTCCTCGGGCGAGAGCGCGACCGAGTGCGCGAACTCGGCCGGGATCGGGCGCAGGGCCATGTTCTCGGCCGACAGCACTTCGCCCTTCGGGATATCGTTCTTGGCGACGATGACGGTGATGGTCTTGCCCTTGGCGCTGTCTTCGATGGCCTGCATCTGGCGGTTCAGGTAGCTGCGCGCCGACATCGCGGCCAGGCCGCCGATGGTAAGGGCAACCAGCAGCAGGGCCCAGGTGCGGTTCGGCCGCAGGCGGCGGATGTGGGTGACGGTGGCTGTGGCTTTGGCTGCGAGGTTCATGATTTACGTAGGCAGGGAGATGGAATGGGTAAAGCGCTTGTAGGCTTTCTCGAAACCGTCGAGCAGGATCTGGACCGTGTTGCGCGAGCCGGCGCCGTTGTCGCTGCCGGGAACCGGCAGGAACAGGGCTGCGGCCAGTGCCGCGCAGACGACGGTGTATTCCATCATCGACTGGCCGTGCTGGCGCCAGCGCGCCGGGATTGGAGAGCGGTGCTGCCTCATTTGCGTTCCTCCACGAGGTTGACGGTCTGGATCACGATGGCGCTGCCGGACTGCTCGGCCGGGCGGATGACGGCCATCGCTTCCTTGTCCCGGCCCTTGAAGAACAGGGTGCGGCCGGCGGCCACCTCGGCCGGCACGCCCGGCGTGCGCTTCTGGCCCGGCCCGGCTTCGCGTTCGAGGACATAGCCTTCGGCTTCGAGGCGCCTGACCAGGTGGTCGCGGTTGGCCTGCTGGCTGTGGCCGTTGGTGGCCAGGATGTAGGCGGTGGCACGCCCGCGCTCGGTGGAGCTGAGCTGGTTCATCAGGCGGCTGCCGTTCGGCAGGCGCGCCAGCATGCGTTCGTTGACGGCGCGGTTGGCGTCGCGCTTCTCGTAGGCCGCCTTCAGGTTCGCCACGGTGACGGTGCCGCGCGTGCCGCCGCGTTCGCCCGGCAGGGCTTCCAGCATCACCGACACGTAGTAGTCGCCCTGGGCCCGGCCCAGCACCAGCTTGCCTTGCACGTTGTTCTCGACCAGCGGCTGGCCGAGGCTGGTGCGGAACCAGGCCGCCGTGTCCAGCGGCGCGGTGCGGGTGACGAAGCCCTGCATGCGCGTCGGGGTGCCGTTCACGGACATCTGTTCGCCGATCTGGTAGGCGCCGGCGCCGGATGGCAGGGCGACGCGCGGCCAGGCGGGAGCCTGCGCGGCGGCGGCGGGCAGCGGCAGGCCCAGCGCCGATGCCAGGGCCAGGGCGCCCGCCAGGCGGGTGTGCAGCGGCATGTTCATCATCCGCCCCGTCATGGCTGCACGACGCGATCAGTGGGCACGACTTCTTTCCAGTAGTCGAGCTTGCCGAGTTGCGGGCCGCAGTCGGAGAGGCAGCCGCTCGGGCTTTCCATGATGACTGCGCCGGCCTTCACGAGCGGGACGATGTATTTGAACGGTCCGTGATCCCCGAACATCGTGCCGGCGTTGAGTTCGAGGCTGTCGATACGCCTGGCGGTGTGATCGGGATCCTTTGCGGTCCAGCCGTCCGGCACCAGGTCCACGTGGCGCCGGATCACCAGGTCGAGCGCCTTCAGGCCTTCGTAGCTTTTGGTCGGCCCGGTCAGCGAATCGGGCAGGTTGGCCACGCTCACGCTGACGTTGCCGCGGAAGACGCCGCGCGCCTTCAGGTCCAGGGCGCTCCGGCGCAGGAAAGGAGTGCCGTCGCTCGCACCGCGAAAGCCCGCCCCGGGGTCCTGGCTCGCGCCTTCGCCAAAGCTGATGCGCACGTCGTTGTCGAAGTTGCGGATCAGTGCGTCGCCCAGCGGGTCGCGCCAGAACAGGTTCTGGTGGGCCTTGAAGTCGCCGGGCGTGTCACCTGTCTTGATCGGCGCCGACGCATTGCTGTAGAAGCGGCGCCGCACTTCGCCGGCGAGCTCGCCGTTCGGCTTCCAGCTGCCCGTGGCATCGTTGCGGACGGTCGCGTCGAAGGCCACGTAGCGCGCGGCCATGTCGGTGGCGTGCGCGATGTCCTGGTACTTGGCGATCATCGGCAGCAGCAGCAGGAAAGGCACCAGGATCAGGGCCAGGCCGAGGAACTCGACCAGGGCCTGGCCGCGGACGGCTGGGGCAGGAGCAGGGCGGCGCGGGTTCATGTGCCCTCCGCCGTGATCGTGTAGCCGCCGTTCAGGTAAGGCGCGAAGATGGCCGGGTCGGCCTTCATGTCGAACCTGGCCTCCACCGCGGTCGAACTTTCCTTGCCGACGGTGCGCTGCAGCGTCACGCCTTCCACGCCCACGGTGGGGACGAAACTGCCGGCCTTGCTGACGCAGCCATGGATGCCGCCCATGCTCTGCACGGTCTCGCATGCGTGGCCGGCGATGCTGCGTGTCGGGCCGGCGGCGGCTGGCGGGCCGGCCAGCTTGCGCAATACCGCCATTTGCTCGGCCATGCGCGGATCGGCTGCGAGCGCGGCCATGGTCTTGTCCATCTGCGCGCGCCCCGGTGCGCGCGGAGGGGCGACGGCATCGGCATGGGCGCGGGCGTCGCACACGCCGCGCGCGGTCTTGCGTACCAGGTCGATGTCGCATTCGCCCTTGACCGAGCTCAGCACCGCGTTGCGTTCCTCGGTTTCGATCAGGCTGCAGTCGTCGGCCATGCGCGCGATGTAGGCCACCGAATAGGTGATGCGCCGGTTCGGCGCGGAATACTCGAACTCGTTCACACGCAGGATCTGGTCTGGAAACTCGGCGGGAGGACGTACCGGCCGGCCGAGGCGCCGGTTCGCATCCATGCAAAAGGCCACCTTTTGCTTCAGGTCGGCGAGATTGGACCTGATGCCCGGGCTGTCGCGGTAGTCGTCCTTCAGGTGGGCATAGTGCACGGTCACGGCCTTGGGTCCCGGCTTGACGGCCAGGTGCGGCGCCGGGGCCGCATCGACACGCCGTTCGAATGCGGTGCCGGCATGCGCCGGCGCGGCGGCCTGGGACAGGCACAGCGCCAGCAGTGCGCCCTGGAATGCGTACAGGCGGACAGAGTTCATGGTGTTGCTCCTTGCTTCGCTCTGGCGGCAGCCACCGAGGTAGCGGAATTGCCGACCAGGTGGACTTGCCAGTAGGGATTGAACAGGCTGCCCAGTTCGGTGGCGCCGTTCGATTGCGTATGATCGAAAAACACTTCGGAGGTCGCCACCGCGGCCAGCACCCCGCTGGCGAGGGCGCCGTCGAACACGGCAAGCTCGCCGGTCGGCTTGATGTCCGACGTGCCGGCCGAGGTGCGGGTCTGGCCCCTGGCGCGCGTCAGGCGGATGGCGAACTGCACGCGCGGGTCGCCACGCTTGGCTGCATTCTTGTTGTTGGGCGAGTAGGCAAGTGCGGCATCGGAAAGTTCGTAGAACTCCGGCACGCCGCTGTAGCGCCAGCCGCTGTTCGCCGACGCTTGCCGGCTGCCGCTGCCGAGCCCATAGGTCTTGTTTGTCTTGCATGAGAAGAAGCCCATGGAGCGGACCTTGAAATTGGCGCTGTCGTTCGCCTGCCAGGAATTGAATCCAGTCAGGCCTGTCTTGCCGGTGCGGGAGGCTTCGCCAATCGGGATGCTGCATGGCCAGGGCGACTTGGAGCTCCACTTACGCTCACGCACGAATTCGTCCTTGTGCGCGCTGGCCACGATCACGTCTTTCATGCGGGTACGTGCATTGTTCTTGCGCTCGGCGATGAACGGTGCGCTGCCTTCGAAGAAATTCCAGTCGTCGTCCAGGGGCACGGTATCGATGGCCACGTCACCGTCGCCGCGGTAATTGGCGTCGGCTACGTCGCGCATCACTTCGGAGCGGGCAATCGTAAAGCCCCGGAACATCGCGGCCTGCATTGCCTTCAGCTCGGTCTTGGCGATGTCGGCCCGCACCAGGATCGCGTTGCCGATGTTGGCGCTGTTGAACGCGTTATTCGCGTACACCACCGGCGTGTACAGCGGAGGATAGGACAGCGCATAACACAGCGGCACATATTTGACCGTGGCCAGCGCGACGGGAATGGAATACTGGGAATAGCAGGACAGCGGCGGTACGTTCTTGATATGGCCTTGCGCATACTGCAGCCAGGACGAGATGCTGACCATCTGCGCGATATTCGCCTCGTTGGCGATCAGGGCGCGGTTGGTGTACGCATCGAAATTGAGCGCGCGCGCATGCATGACGCCGGCACTGTAGGCCACGGCGTCGGCAGTATTCACGAGCTTGGTTTTCTCTGCAGTCATCTGGCCGGTGTTGAACACGAAAAAGGTGGCGACGGCCGCGCCCAGCACGACCAGGATGCCGAAGATCATGGCCTGGCCACGCTGCCGCAAAGGCAGGCGCAGGCGACGGCCTGGTGAGGAGAAGTCGGTCATGGTGCGAGGGGAACTGGAACCGCCATGCCGTCTGCGGGGCGGCATGGAGGAGAGAACAGTGCGGCGCAATCGGGCGATCGCTTATTGCGTGCCAGCCGAGCCAGCGCCGGTCTGGTTGCCGTAGGTGTCCAACGAGCGTTTTTTGCCGGCAGTCGTGGCGGCGGTGGAACCGGCAGTCTTGGCCTTGGTGATGGTTGCCGTTGCGTCGTTACCGCCGACTTCGCTGGCGATGGCGCCCATCTGGGTACGCACCGTGGTGCCGAACAGCTGGGTGACAGCGATGGCAGACACGGCGATCAGTGCCACGATGATGATGTACTCGGTCATGCCTTGACCGGTTTGTTTACGCTGTTTGCGCAGGCGCAGTTTCGAGAAATTAAAAGTGGTACGCATGAGACCTCCTAGTTGATGGAGATCAAAGGCTAGCATCGCGATTTTTCCTGCTCAACCGCGGTTCAATTGAATTGCGTAATTAAATCATGCACTTGTGAAATTTCATTTCCGAAACGGAATGGGGGATATGCAAGCAGCTGCTTAAGCATCTGTTAAATTTACTAGCGTAAATTGTTAACGTGAAATTTTTCCTGTGAGCTTGTGTGACATTTATTGGCTGTAAGAAAAAAATTATGCAAGGTAAGTTTCTTTTGTTAAATCCCTTTATTGCTTTTAACAAAGATGTGCGAATTGGTGAGAATCTCTTTTTGAGCGCCTTTGCGTTTCTCTCTTTATGCGATTTGCATGCGCCATAGACGAATTAAATGGATTCACTGCTTCTTTTAAGGAAAATTTTTTTCGCGGCCAGTACCACTTCTGCAACAGTATTGTGCGTCCCTTGCACGTGCACGGATTTTGTGCGAGCGCGGCGTTTTCAGCCTCCAGCTCCGTGCCGGAAACAGCAGCGTCCGGCTGGCTGCCGGGCACCGGCGCTCCCCGCCCTATGTCGCTTGTATAATGTGGCAAGATCAACCGGCAGAGCACTATGACCAACACCACCCATTTCGGCTACAAAACGGTCTCCGAGGACGACAAGGTCCACGAAGTCGCCAAGGTATTCCATTCGGTCGCGGCGAAATACGACGTGATGAACGATCTCATGTCCGGCGGCCTGCACCGTATCTGGAAAACCTTCACCATCGCCCAGGCCGGCGTGCGCCCGGGCTTCAAGGTGCTCGACATTGCCGGCGGCACCGGCGACCTGTCCAAGGCATTTGCCAAGCAGGCGGGGCCGAGCGGCGAAGTCTGGCTCACCGACATCAACGAGTCGATGCTGCGCGTGGGCCGCGATCGTCTGTTGAATAAAGGACTAGTCACCCCCACCTTGCTTTGTGACGCAGAGAAGTTGCCGTTCCCGGACAATTATTTCGACCGGGTCAGCGTGGCCTTCGGCCTGCGCAACATGACGCACAAGGACCAGGCACTGGCGGAAATGCGCCGCGTGCTGAAACCCGGCGGCAAGT
>Ga0308160_10006076_pt1 | contig 12415 bp, 14 predicted proteins | sample PhyFR1_FD_201036 | JGI IMG/M metagenome (GOLD analysis project Ga0308160, IMG submission 201036) | Phyllosphere microbial communities from UC Gill Tract Community Farm, Albany, California, United States - DLSLF.R1 | ecosystem: Host-associated > Plants > Phyllosphere > Unclassified | place: USA... | reverse complement strand
CTCGGTGATGTAAAGTGGGTGGTCGATTTAAGGTACCTGAAATTATAGCCGGATGAAATACCCTGAACCCGTCAGCCCTCAAGTCATCATCCCATCTTGTCAAGTAAACCACTTGCGACAATCGTTCACAAGACGGGTCACAGCTTGATTCAAAACCACCCGTTCACCATACACCTTTACAGCTCGCGTCGGGATACATACAGCATACACTCCAGTCCACCTCACACCCAACGGTAGCGGTGCGGCAACCACATACTCCTCTCAACATGCCCAATCCACCTCCGTTCTCGCTACCGCCTTCTACCCAGATCCCAAACATACACCCCTACAACAAGCTCGTGCAGCCTCAAAACTCATCCGCGTCGACTTCAAGCGCATCGGCAACTAAGCCCGCTGGGAGTGTACCGCCAAAGAGCCCGGAAGTACGGACCTCACAACCTACCAGCTCTTCCGGCACTGCCAGGCCATTTGGCGCGACGAGCGCCGATATGTCCGACCTTGAGCGACAGCGACGATCTGGTCAGTTTCCCGGTTGAAATCCAAATTTCGCACCAGCTGACCTCGCAGCTGAACTCAAGTACCCGTACATTGCCCGACCGCCATCGAGTGAAACGTCAGCCCCTGCTGCTTCCCATGCTCCTCACCACCACCATCATCACCACCACCATCACACGCACGCTACCACGTCTACATCAGCCACCACGACGCCCACACCTTCAGCTCCCGCCCCGCCCGCGGCTCAGCAGCCGCGACGCGACGGACTAGGCTACGGAGTCGGACGTTTCGGCGGTTATGGTCTGTTTGGCGGGTTCCGAGATATCGATAGAGTACACCGCGAGACAGAAAAGCCGGACAAAGATAGGCAAGAAAGAGAAAGACTAGAGAAGGAGAAGAAGGCGCCGACATCACCCGTCGCGCGGACATCGGCTAGTCCCTTCGCGCGACCCGGCCAGCCGACATCGCCAACAGTGTCTAGAGCTACCCCAGGCGCCGCAGGACCCACGTCGCCAAAGGCTACCACTTCACACACAGCACGGCCAAATCTACCTATGCCGGGATACGGCTCGATGGGTTCCCGAGCTCTGCCTTCGCCGTTTGACCGCGATCGGTCCGCGTCAGCCTCGGTCGACCCGCCAGCAGCACATCATCGCACCGGATCGAGCTCGTCGAACCGGGAAGCTGTGGGTGCGACCTCGCCACAGACTTCGACTGCGCCAACAGCCGGTCGTAACAGCTTTTCTGGCACTCAGCCCGCACCGGCGCGGTCGCCCGCAGACTCGCCTAGCACCGCCAGCAAGCCAAACCCGGCACCCGCCGCGAAACCGGCATACTCAGCCTACTCGGCTTACCAACCGCCATACATGAACTACGGATCTGGGTTCACCGGTTACAGCGCGTTTGGCGGCGGGAGCTGGGTAGATCGCGAGCGGGCGAAAGCAAAGGAAAGGGAGCGGGTCAGAGAGAACGAGAAGCTAGCCCAGTTGAATGCTGAGAAGCGGAAACAAGAAGCTCAACGAGCGGCCGATCCTTATCGTCCACCCTCCGCCACTCCGAGTCGCATCGAGGTGCTCAATACCCCGGAACCGCCTCAAACGGCGTACCCGGCAGGATCAGATGCGGCATCGCAAGCCGTTCCAAGTCGGGAACCACGACCATACACCTATTCCGCGAAACCGGAACAAAGCCCAGCTCCCGCCAAAGACTACACCTATCAACCACGAGATAAACGACCACGCATGGACGCCGTGGTGGACGACGCAAGGCGCGGCGCTAGCAAGGCTAAACGGAGAAAGGATGACGACAAGGCGTCGCCGACTTCCACACGAGATCTCACGTCGCTCACGCGGGAAGTACGAAAATGGCCCGAGGTCCGATCTCGACAGGTTGAGAACTGGTTGACGAACAATTCCGACTGGCAACGCGTGCTGAAGACGGTTTCGCACGAGGTCTATCAGGGCGCTGATTGGAGTTTGGCGCAGGGTCAATCGACGCAGGTGCTCAACGAAGGGATGAAGGTGTTTGTGCGGATCAACGGGGCGTTTTTGGGTCCATCCTGGGTGTTGAGAGGGGAGAAAGGATGGGATGAAGCTGTGCCGCACCCGCCTGTCGACGTGGAGCTGGGGCGAGGATTAGAGAAGCGCGGTGTCTGGGGCACCGACGTCTACACCGATGACTCTGATCTGGGGTTGGTGCTGGTCCATGCCGGGTGGATACGGTGGATGAACAGTGCCGAGGTGATGGACCGAGATGTGATCGAGGTGAAGGTCAGGGTGGTCCCGAAGCTCGTCCGGTACTTCGCGTCGGAACGAAACGGGATCAGGACGCGATCATGGGGGAACGGACACGACGGCGCGAGTGTGGTTGTAGAGGGCGTGAAGCGACTCAAGGTGGGTCGGGTGCGTGGATTCAGGACGTTGCTGATCCCAGGTGACGCCGAAGGAACTGAAGCGGAACCGGAAACTACACCTCGCCGAACTGGCCCAGCAACGAAAGGCTGTCCTCGGTCAACCGCTCGAAACGGACCAGCGGATCTTGAACGGAGCGCAACGGCCAATCGTCTTCACCCGTATGGGCGCGGCGTGAGTGGTTCGGCTGCAGCGCGCGACCGTTTTAGGGCTCTACTAATAGCAGGCTGAAATACGATCCATCGGCATTATCAGGGTGTTTCAATCTGCGTCCAACCGACGAAACCCGCTACAACCTCTTCACGCACGACCTCGAATTCATTAGCGGGAAAGACCATTACCTGCTTCATTCAGTCAACTCGGAAGAACCTATCCAGCTGCATCTGAAGCAATACCTATCGACTGAGCCCGTACGCACGTCGATTCTCGCGGAGTATGTCGTGCAGAGTGAGGTGCACCTTACGCCGGACGGCCTGGCTATTGAGCTGAAGGACGGCAAGGGGCTGTTCATCAAGGTCGAGGGGTTTATTTGGAAGATGCCCCCGTCGCAGTCGGTCTTTTCCGACCCTGGCACGACGTACTCGGACACGGATTAGGCGTCGGAGGCGGGAATCGGGGCTGGCAAGTGGGGCTGGCAAGTGAGGCTGACAAAACGGCGCAGGGAGCGGCTTGAGAGAGACCGACGCTGGGTGAAGGGGGGATGGTCGAGAGGGGGGACCGGCGAGAGGTGTAAGCGGAGGAAGCTACTTCAAAAGCTGAGGCTGCGATTGAGAAGGGAGAAACTAGGGGAAGGGCACTCGATGTCAGGCCGTCGGCGCGCAGCATATACACAACAGTCGATAGGAGTGGACTGTGTTTTCTGTCAGAAGAGACTTGCATCGAGCATGCATCAGAAGAAGAATTGTCCTTTTATCGGATCCGAAGCGTATCGTGACGTCACGTCGATCCTACGGCCTGTCCACCGCATCTCGACAACAATGACTACTCTCCCTTGTCACTGCCTTGTCATCTTTGATTGTTCATCTCTACCTTCTCAAGCCTGTCTCTCGTCACAATCCACTCAGTCAAGATACTCCGCTTGACCATCCGTCTCGTCCCCCGGACAATCGTTAAATACCCAATCGACCCAACCCACCCAACACGCACAATGGCAACAATGTCCGCCTCGCCCATCGCAGACGTCACCACCTCGTCTGACACACACGACAAATCACTGGTAATCCGCCAAGTCACCCCCGATATCATCACCTTCTCCCTCCCTTTCACCCGGGGCGGAGCCGTCCCAATCGGCGGAAGGGGAACAGCGATCAGACTCCCCTCGTCGGAAATTATGCTTTATGTCTCTTCGCCTCATACTCCGGCCACAGCGGAGACAATCGCGAAGTTTGGTGGAGAGGTCAGGTGGTTGGTCACTCCCGATGGGGAGCATGATATGTATATCGAGGATTATTGCAAGGCTTACCCGAATGCTCAGTGAGTGGAGGCGTTGATTTTGGTTCTTTTCCTTGAAGTCTTCACTTCTCCCGAGGCGTGTGCGCAACGTCACTCTTCTTACTTAAGAGTCGCCTCTCTACTCCTCTCGAGGCGTGTGCGGATCTTGGTTCCTTCCCCTTAGGAGTCTCTCTTCCCCACCCGACGCGTGGCGTGTGCGGGATCTCGATTCCTTACCTTGGAGGTCGCCTATTAACTACTGCCGAGGCGTGTGCGGATCGTGGTTCCTTTCCTTAGGAATCTCTCTTCCCCGGCCGAAGCGTGTCCGGACCTCGATTCCTTCCCTCGGGAGTAGTCTCTCACTCTTCCCGAGGCGTGTGCGGATCGTGGTTGTTGGTTTAGGGAGTCGTCCCGATACACCTCCCGACCTCTCTTCATACACACCGTCTCGATCCGATCTGAACTCGTGTGGGCCTGAAATGGGCAGAGAAACTTCTATGGGTCTGGTGGACAGCGGGTCGGTGTGAAAACATCGCCCTAATCCCTCGAGCTGTCAGCACGGTTGACATCTGACAACCTCTCCCGACTTCACTTCGATGACACTCCTCCGATCTGGTCCAGTCGGGGGAGAGAAAGCAGATGAGAGAAAGCACTGATACCACTCGATCCACACTGACCACAGACCGATCGGAGTCAAGAAGCTGCTTGAGAGCCGACCGAATGTCAAATGGGCCGGCGTGTTCGGCGCTGGCGGCGAGACCAAGCAGTATGGGTTTGAGCCGCATGTGAGTTGTTTTCGACTGGCAAGCGAGTCGTGAAATCAGTTGATGGCTCCTTGCGGGCGGATGGGCCGATGCGGCAAGGCAGACCCGTCGGGCGCGTCGACCAAGGGCACGGAGATACTCAGCTCATAGACTGCCTCCTGCGACTTCTCGAAGCAGGCGACAACGACTTGACTCCCCACTCGCCATGAGATCTGCCCTCCTTCCCCTCCTTCCCCTCCTTCCCTTCTCTAGCCTCTGATCACTACTCAGATCGGCTGCACCACTCCGTCTCGCCTCATATACACCCGCACATCCAACTCCCCATCGCACGACTAACCACAGGTGTCCCTCCACAACGTCTCCTCTTTCCTGAACGACGAGCTCGTCGCGATCCACCACCCGTCCGGAACGCTCATCGAGGCCGATATGGTGTTCAACCTCCCGCCGACGGAACAGTACTCCCGTAGTGGCGGGATCCCGACCCTCATGAAGGTGTTCGGGGGCGGAAGCACAATGAGCCCCGGAGGTGTTGCGCATAAATTGGCCGTGCACCCTTTGGTCAAGGACAAGGAGTGAGTCACGAATGGAAGCCAAGAATCATCGCTGACTCCAGACTCATGAAGAGGGAGCTCGCACCCATCATGGCTGCGAAGTGGGACAGGATCATCCCGTGCCACGGAGACGTCATCGAGACGGGGGGGAGAGCCGCCTGGGACAAGGTCTGGGCTAAGTTCGCTTGAACGTCAGGGGAAGCAAGAGTCCGAGTATAGAAGTAAGAATGTCCTCGTCAGTCTGAGTCGAGTATGAATTGTGTCACGTGTCGTACTAGTGGGGAGGTGGTTCACATGACCTTGAGACCGACTCCAGGGGTGCTACAACTGACGTCAATCGCTGTGAGGCTTATCAGAACTGTGCTCATCCAGCCGGGAAAACAGAGGGAGCCACGCCTTGATCAAGCATTATCCGCTGGGTGCCTTCGACGACTCAGACCCGGCCTCACACAACACCGCCTTCGGCTGCGTCGCCCTAGGTCGAAAGTGGGAGAAGCGACGCCATAGCTGTCAGAGCGTCCCCAGACATCGCGGCTCCTGGATGTATGGCCGATGGAAGACAATCGTCTCATACTCATGCATTGTTTCACATCTCACACCAGCCTCCACACTGTATTCGCCAGCCTAGAAGTGCCAAGTCCCCGAAGGTACCCCCTAGTGTCTCCTCCGTGCGATGTCGAGCCACCTTTCGAGCTCGAGTCACCTTGAAAGGTCGAATCACCAAGGAATGACTCGTATCTGGTGGACAGCTCGTCGTATATATCCTGATTAAAAGGCTCGCCCGGCATGGAAACGGCTGACGCTACGACCCTGTTCATATCGTCCTCAGTGAGGACTCCTGATCTCAGCAACTTGGTCCACTTCTCCATGACAATCTCTGTCTGCTTGTCCGTCTCAGTTGGAGGTCCTGATCAAAAATCAGCAAGTGGCGTGAAAGACAACATACCGTCGTAGACTGTGACAAAGAGTTTGCTGAGCTTTCGGACCCTCGACACTGAGGCGTCTACGCTGGATCGAGCTCCTCGATCCCAGGCTGAGTCCACGTCTGGACCCTTCTGCTTCATGCCTTCTCTGACTCATGCAGGATAAAGCCCGTTGCTGCTGTCCTCGTCCACCAGTACCTTAGCGGCTCTAACCTTGGACCCAAGCCAATTTGAACTGGGTACGGTAGACATGTTGTGGGATCAAAGAGTAATGTGCGAAAACGTCTTCGATCCCCAATCGAACGACGTAAATACTGCTCACGAACGCTCAGAAGCAGAGATTTGTCCGTCCGACCGACGATCCGCTCAACATAGCTCCTTCGTCAGGGATGATGAAGGAGGCGTAGTTCAAAGGATCGTTATGCTCATACAGCTTTGACCTTTCTTCCAGATGCGTCGGATGTACCAATCACCAATCATAACCTCAGCTCGCTAAGATAAGACCCTGTATCCTATGCGTCCTCCGACATGTCTCAACTTCACTCTCAGCGGCAATTTGGGGAAGACAGAAGAGGAGAGGAGTGCGCCATCTGCATGGAAGCTCCGCCGTGATCAGGCGGTGTTTCGAGCATCTCTGGGCTGCTTCTGATTATCAACCTCTCGTACGTAGCCCAGCATTCGGTTTTGATAGCTACCTGGCATGATAAATAACGGATGAAGAGATACTTGGCCCGTGCGCCACTCCTGGGCTTGCCCGGCGCACAACGTTCCCGGCTCGCAACTTTTTGTGTGTTGCCACCCGAGTTCCTCCTCAATCGCCCTTCGGGATGTATGCGAGATATGCTTACGTTTCCGCTCGCATTATATCAGTCAGGCTTGGCGACTGGTGTTCTAGTGGACTTAAGGCATTTCATCACAGGCTACAGGAGTGTTTTTGCGGGACACACGCGGAGGAATACCTCCAAACCGAGCTAGTCGGGTCCGACTCACGGCTTTTATCATATACAAATGCATGGTTCGGTCGACTGTAATTGTATACACAAATGGACTACATGTTTTGCGCATATATCTCTCTTCTCACTTTCCCGCACATGACTTGCTTTCAATGCCCCAAGGTGTCTTCGTTTCAGCGTAGGCCTGTCGTGTGGAGTGTTCCAACCAAGCTTACGGCTACTATCGCTTCCATCTGAAGTGTCCGCCCTCGAATCTCTAAACCCGCTGTTGCCTACATTCGTTGGTACCTTCGTCTCTGCCAAGCCTCATCCTCTTGACTTTCTTTTTGAACACATGTTCGACTATCTCTGCTGCTGCATAACCAGTGCTCGTCATCATCCCTATAGCCCGGGATCTCATGTGGTTCCAGTAAAGATCGCGCTGGCTCATCGTTCGTGGAATAACTTGCATCAGCCCGGCTCCAGACGAGTACGTACGTTTCACAGGCTTTACGCAGTTTTTGGTAAGCGCGGATCGAAAGTTCGTCCGTGACGTCTTCCTTGAGATAGTCCGCTCCTTCTTTGACCAACAAGGTCGCCGGACAATCAGGTGTGCGATCCATCAGTGCTGACATCGCCCGCCGGAGGTCGTCATTCCCAGCCTTCCATACACTGAGACATCCTCCGGTCAGGTCCCCTTCCAGAGCAGGGAGGAGATAAACCGTAATTTTGCAGCTCGCCTTGAGGAGTGGGGTGATGAGGTTGACCAGTCGGCGGATGAGTTCGGGGTAATCTTTGCGAAAGATGCTAAGTCGAAGGAGAAGTCGAAGCTCTTTTATCTCTTTTCGAACGACGTAGAGCGAAACGTCGTTCTCTTTCTTGGGATCGCAACGGAAGAGTCCGTACCCATCGAGATAGAGAGTGAGGACGGTGAGATCATCGGTCATCGGGGATAGGCTGTCTTTTTTACTGTGGGGTTCCAATAACGGCGGCGTCAACCTGTTGACAACGAGCTTGCGCGGGCGCAGTTGGAGCAAGAATTCGCAACGACCTCGCATGTCGCACATGTGGTAATCCTCCTCGCAGTCGTCGCAGTCGCATATGGCGAACCAGAGGTGGACGGTGCGTACGTTTCTGAGAGCCGGCATCCCACTTTTAAGGACCGTTCCACCGCGTCTCTCACGGTAGCAGGAATCATGGGGCTCCAAAGAGATACTATAAACCTTTTGAAGTAGTTCCAACTTGAAGTTCGGCGGCTCTGTCTGGGACAGTTGCCGATTGTCGGCACCCTCGAATAAGCGCAAATCCTGGTACCCAACAACATCGAAAGGCAACTCCTCGTATACGATAGGACCGGCGATGTCGTAGAACTTGTGCGACACCCGCATGCATCGACACAGGCTGCGATTGTCGAGTGACAAGAGGATCCGGCGAAGAATTGAGGGAGAGGCCATAGCCAGAGAAGCAGTGTGAGGTTTTGCCGATGCAAGATTCTGGTACGAGGGACTCTCACCGCACAACGAGGTCTGGTGATCAGTAAATACACGTTGCCCCATCCACCTCATCCATGAGGAGTACATGTAAATCGCAACGAGGTTGAGACCTGGGGTAAAGGCTGCAGGGTGGCGTGTGGGTCGAGCGCAAGCGGAAACACCTCTTTCATCCAGGACCACTACTTACCGGCATGTTTGCAGTTGGCGTAGCCCGATCCATTCGAGAAGGGATATTCAAGTAGCACGGAGAGAGATGAGTGTGGTCGGACAGTGAGCCATCGAGCAGGCTGATGGAGAAGGTTGAAAGCCAAGATGAGGATGGCAATTCACAGTGCCTGATGGTTTCAAGTCCGGTCATCCTCAGCTATGACCCCGGATGACATATTCCCGCTGACCACATTTCATCTCACCGTTCGAGGGTATGACTGTGATCGTACGAAGCGATGAAGCCGAACATACTCGACGGTCCCGAAGCTCGAAGCAATTGAGCATGGTCCATACCAGGACACGCTCTGCGTGGCGAAATGGGCACCAGGGTCCGAACCTCTCTGTAGCCCCTCTCTAGTCTCACCAAGCGACATGTACAGGTGCATGGAATCTGACTCAGCCAGAAGTGCTGGGAGTATCGTGCTACGGTTGGTTCTTTCAAGTACCATGTTTTACAACATGACCGCCTGCGTGTATGTTGGGATGTCTGCTGTATCATGCCCTGATATCAGACGTATGGACTGCACAAGGCTTTCAACTCACTACTGTAGTAAGAGTGCTGAGGACATCCTCTTTTCGTCCCGATCTTATGTCAACTTCTGAGTCCCAACGCCCTTTCGTTTTCAGACGTCCATCGCGCCCCCCTGCCCTCCCCTTTCGAACATGCTACCAGCCATGCTTCGCCGGAAACAGTCTGAGGAAGGAATTTTCAACCTATGGCCGGTTTCATCGCTGTGTTGATTGTGTTCTTGTGCTTGGCTGGGGTATTGACAGCGGTGACGAACTGTCGGGAGTTTTGATAAGCTTCAGCTCGCCGCAAAATCGCCATATTCATCGCACTGAGTTCGTCCGAGCACCTTGATGCGAGATATTCCTTGCGGGCGCCGATTGTCAGGGGGGTTTCATTGACATTTTGATTGTCCGATCTACGGTGAACAGCTTGTTCAATGTCGGAGGGAAGGGAAGAGGGGATCGTGAGGTCCATGTGGAAAATCCCGCAGCCGAGGAGACCTACGAGCAAGTAAACAGAGGTATTGACGCCTGTCGCGGAGATCAGACGGAGAAGTTCGATTAGCTTGTCGTGTGCCAGAATCGTGTCTTCATGATGTGATCCTAGGAGCACGAGTACCCGCAATTTCGAGGGCCGGATAGATTCGTAAAGCAGCACAGTTTCGTGAATATCGCTGAGTAACCAGAGGTTGGACGTATTCGTGACGAGGGTCAAAGTGACGTCTCTACAGTGGTGAATCAAGTGTGCAAGGATAGGCCAAATAAAGTAATCTTTCGTTCTCATACAATCGATCACCACATTTTCCACCCTGGTCGATCCGACCCAAGAAAATCTGCGGCGAAAATGTGGCGACATGATATTATTGTTGTACCAGTGAATGATCTTGAGGGGGTGCATGTCATAGGTTGACAACCTTATCGTACGCAGTGACCTCATTGCCTTGAATACGGCTGGATGATATCGATTGTCGTGGTACCATAGACAGAATTCCAGCGAGAGATCGAGGACTCGAACATGCGAGAGCAGCGTACGCTTGAAATTGATGCTGGCGGGGCCTTTTCGAGTGGATCGCAGTCGATCTTCTGCGTCGATTCCTTCGAAAAAGCTAGCTTGAAAGATGGCATCGGCCGACAGATGCCGATAGAGTATATATCCTGCGACATCGTAGAAAGCGCGGGAGACTCGGAGGGCCGCGAAGAGACTGCTGTTATTGCAATACAGCAGGATATCTAGGAGAATAGTTGAGATTGTAAGAGGTGAAGGATCCGATGGGGATACGAGCTGTGATTTCCTTCGAGGCTGATGTCAGCTTTGCTCACCTTCTTCGAAATCGGGACTTACTGCCACAACGGCCTGTCGGGCTTTCGAGCGGCGTTTGCGAGGCATATCCGGGTAAACTGATGCCTTATGGTTATGATGATGATGGCCGAAGAAAGAAGAAGAGTAGAAGAGGATGAGGATCCAACTTGGCGGATGATAGCGGACAGGGGGAGCACACTCCGCGTTTCACCTTGGTTCGCCACTGACCAGTTGGTGGCAGCCTCTAGCTGGGACGAACGAGGTGACATCTCGCGGACACGTGCGCCCGAAGCTATCACTAATCAAGGGAATATAAGAGATCCAAATGGTCTGCAGATGAGAGGGCTCGTGTTTGTAATGAGAGGGAAGACACTGAGACTCTAGACACGGCACCGAAAGGACACGGTGTTTCACATGTGCATGACGTTATAGTATCCTCTCCACCGCCTAACAATCACACTTCTTCGCAGCCATCTTCATCATATACGCGTGTATGTACTGGGTCACTGTCAGCGTCCGTCGGGCACGTTCTCATTGAGATTATGATACTCACCAGAAACGTTCCTGAGAATGATCACATATCAAACGGTCTTCTGACTTCACCTTCACCGCCCGGTGCGCAGTTTCATCTTATCACATTCCAAACTCGTTCTCGTTCTTCTGTTTGATCAGTCTTTATTGCATCTTACTGAGTCAAGCGAGAAACTGGCTTACAGGAGGAAAGAGCTTCCTGCGCTACCCTTCCAGCATTCCGGCCAACTATACTTCGTGTCGAATGGTATCTCATCGTCAATTCGAGCGGGGGCCTGCCCAGCGATCCCACGGGAGTCCTCTCATCACATTCCGTCGATTACATCTTCTCATTGCTCGCTTGCTTCCTCGTTTACTATCCCCAGGCTGGCGCTGCATCCTTCATGCGGTCTTGCTGCCTCCTTCCGCTGATGTATGGCTTCGGCGTCGAGAAGTCCGCGCCACTGCCAAGGCAACAACTCATCCGTGTCGCCTTCCTCGAGACATTGGGATCGAGACTTGACCGTAGGATGAGGGCAGCGCGTACCGAGGCATCTTTGTAGCCGTTCGAGCCTGCCATGATACTCCTCGTCGGGTGGGTCCATTAAGAGATACACAGTCGGCCCAGCGGCAAGCCACTGGAGGTACCAAATTTCAAAGGGCGAGAACACCGGACATTCATAATACTTCGGCAAGATTAGAATGCGGATATGCCGGACGTTCGAAAGGAATAGTCGGCTGAGACTGCTGTGATCTCGTCTGAAAGGCCAAGATCGAGTCAACCCGACGGACATGACAATCGTGAAAGTGGTGACCGGGTGGTTATCTGTCCAGAAATTCCCCTCATCTCCCAAATGCCACGTGGGAGTATCTTCATCGAGATGTACAACGACCTTCTTTGGAGCGAACTTTGTGATATGGGCGTCGACTCTGCCTGTCCCAAGATGGCACGTCCAGCACGCGGTGCTGATATGGGCGATCGTGTCAACATCCCAGTCAAATCTAGCATCCAGTATCAATGTGTCGAGATTCTCGAAGAGACGTAGACAGCGAGTTACAATCGTCCAGGTGTTCCAAACGAGAGGGACCGTGAGTTTCCGAGTATGCTTCAATAGCGGTAGCTTGAGATTCCTGATTGGCCCGCCCAGGCGTGTGCTCCGCTCTCGTGGCTCGATCCTAGCTCCAAGAAGGAAAGAAGGGTCTCTGTAGATTTTTGTGGTGATATCTTGATAGAGTACTGGACCGGCAATGTCGAAGAATGATTTTGACACCCGCATGAGCCTACAGAGTGTGCCGGGATCGGAATCCCAACATATTTGCCGCAGGATGACCGGCGTCGTGAGCGGCGATGGCTGTAAGGAAGTCGGAGAAGGATCATCGATGTGCGTG
>Ga0308160_10006075_pt1 | contig 12418 bp, 14 predicted proteins | sample PhyFR1_FD_201036 | JGI IMG/M metagenome (GOLD analysis project Ga0308160, IMG submission 201036) | Phyllosphere microbial communities from UC Gill Tract Community Farm, Albany, California, United States - DLSLF.R1 | ecosystem: Host-associated > Plants > Phyllosphere > Unclassified | place: USA... | reverse complement strand
ACGAATTCAATACTGAATAACAGTCGAATTTAACTTATGACTGTACTGTTCAAGAGATCCAGCGAACGTCGGTAACAAACCCAGAGGTCGGTAACAAACCCAGAGCATGGGTGATAAAAATTATCACTCAGTGTATTGTTCTTAAACATAGTTTATCAGGGTGGGGAATATGGGTACGTCTGAATTACTTAAACATATTTATGACATAAATCTATCATATTTACTTCTAGCACAGCGGCTAATTAATGATGAAAAAGCCTCGGCGATGTTTCGCCTAGGGATTAACGGAGCCATGGCTGACGCGCTTGCACAGCTTACGCTACCACAAATGGTTAAACTGGCAGAGACCAACCAACTGATCTGCCACTTCCGCTTTAACGATCACCAGAGTATCGAACGCCTGACCAAAGAGTCACGCGTGGACGATCTACAGCAAATCCATACGGGTATTTTGTTATCAAGCCATTTACTGCAAGAACTATCGGCTGAAAAAGACGCTAGTGCGACGAAGAAAAGAGCCTGATGATGGTAGAGAAAAGTATTGTTCAGGAAGCCAAAGATATTCAGCTCGCCATGGAGCTAATATCGCTGGGGGCGCGTTTGCAGATGTTGGAAAGCGAGACGCAGCTTAGCCGTGGCCGTTTGATTAAGTTGTATAAAGAATTACGTGGTAGCCCGCCGCCTAAAGGGATGCTGCCATTCTCTACCGATTGGTTTATAACCTGGGAACAGAACATCCATTCTTCGATGTTCTACAACGCCTATCAATTTCTGGTAAAAAGCGGGCAGTGCAGCGGCGTGGAGGCGGTGATCAAAGCCTATCGCCTTTACTTGGAGCAGTGTCCTCAGCAGCCAGAAGAAGCGCCGTTGCTGGCGCTGACCCGCGCCTGGACATTGGTGCGCTTCGTCGATAGCGGTATGCTGCAACTGACCGCCTGCAACTGCTGCGGTGGGGCATTTATCACCCACGCCCATCAGCCGCTCAACGGTTTTATTTGCAGTTTATGCCAGCCCCCATCCCGCGCAGTAAAAAGGCGTAAACTTTCGCCGCAACTGGCCGATATTATCTCTCAACTGCTGGACGAGCAGGTTAAGCGCGCCATTTGAACCCGCAACATTGCCGGTTGACGGCAGTGAAAATAGACGTGTGATACGGAAGGGCGTGGTGATGCCGCCCTGGTAGCGCAGGTTAACCTTCCAAAAGGCGCGTTTACCCACCTTCCATCTACATTGTCAATTTGAGGAATGCGTGTGCTAGTTATTTTGGGTTATCTCGTGGTATTGGGTACGGTTTTTGGCGGATACATGATGGTGGGTGGCCATCTCGGTGCGCTGTATCAGCCGTCAGAGTTTCTGATTATTGGTGGGGCAGGTATTGGCGCTTTTATCGTCGGCAACAGCGGTAAGGCGATCAAAGCCACGTTGCGCGCATTACCCGGGCTGATGCGCGGTTCGAAATACAGCAAGGCTCTGTATATGGATCTGATGGCGTTGCTGTATCTCCTGCTGGCTAAATCACGCCAGAAAGGCATGTTGTCTCTTGAGTTTGATATTGATAACCCAAGGGAAAGTGAAATTTTCTCTAAGTATCCGCGCCTCCTTTCTGATAATGTCGCGGTGGAATTTATCACCGACTATTTAAGGCTGATGGTGAGTGGCAACATGAATGCGTTTGAGGTCGAAGCGCTGATGGATGAAGAAATCGAAACTTTCGAACATGAAAGTGAAGTACCCGCCGGCAGCTTGGGGATGATGGGTGACTCGCTTCCGGCGTTCGGCATTGTGGCAGCGGTGATGGGGGTGGTACACGCGCTGGCCTCGGCTGATCGCCCAGCCGCTGAATTGGGGGCACTGATCGCCAATGCAATGGTCGGTACTTTCCTGGGTATTCTGCTGGCCTACGGGTTTATTTCTCCGCTTGCAGCGGTGTTGAGGCAGAAGAGTGCGGAGACGGTCAAGATGATGCAGTGTATCAAAGTGACACTACTGTCCAACATGCACGGCTACGCGCCGCAGATTGCGGTCGAGTTTGGCCGCAAAATACTGTACACCACCGAGCGTCCTTCATTCCTTGAGTTGGAAGAGCATGTGCGCCAAGTGAAAGCACCAGCACAACAGGCGACGGAAGAAGGAACATGAAACAAGATCATCCGGTGATTGTGGTCAAAAAAAAACGCAAGGCGGGCCATGGTGGCCACCACGGCGGTTCCTGGAAGATTGCTTATGCCGATTTTATGACTGCTATGATGGCATTTTTCTTGGTGATGTGGCTCCTGTCGATCGCCAACCCGCAACAGTTGACGCAAATCGCCGAGTATTTCCGCACACCGCTAAAGGTGGCGTTAACCGGCGGTGATAAAAACAGCTCTGAAAGCAGCCCTATCCCAGGTGGTGGCGACGACCCTACCCAGCAGGAGGGGCTGGTGAAGAAACAGATTGAGTCACCAGAAAAACGCGCTGAAGAGCTAAAGCTGAATAAGCTGCGCGAGAAGCTGGACGAACTGATTGAATCGGACCCTCGCCTGAAGGCACTGCGCCCACATTTGCTGATCAACCTGATGGATGAAGGGCTGCGTATCCAGATCATCGATAGTCAGAATCGGCCGATGTTCAAAACCGGTAGTGCACAAGTGGTAGACTATATGCGCGATATACTGCGAGCGATTGCGCCGATCCTCAACGACCTGCCGAACAAAATTAGCCTGTCGGGTCATACCGATGATATTCCTTACGCTAACGGTGAGCGTGGCTACAGCAACTGGGAACTGTCTGCTGATCGTGCCAACGCTTCGCGGCGTGAACTGATCGCGGGCGGCCTCTCGGAGGGTAAGGTGCTGCGGGTCGTGGGCATGGCGTCTACCATGAGCCTGAAGCAGCGTGATGCCGATGATGCCATTAACCGTCGCATTACCGTGCTGGTATTGAATAAGGATACCCAGAAGGAGATTGAACGTGATAACGCAGAGAGCAACGCGACGGACATCACCCAGCCGGATAGCCTGAAGCAAGTGATACCGCCTACTACGCCAGCACCGGCGAACAGCAGCTCACCACCCAAGGAGAAGCCTGTGAGCCAGGATGCTGAGGATCAACAAAAAGCTGCTGCTGAGGCAAAAGCAGTGACCGATAAAGAGAAACCGCAAAATGATGACCAGCAGGGGGATGAGAAACGCACTGGTGTGATCGTCACTCAGACGCAGATACGCGAAAGCCACGTTTTTTGATACGTTCTGGGAGGGGGGATGCCAGCGGTTTTTTCCTCATTCGGTAAATAACCTACCTTTTTCCCCGTTGTTCTACCAATGGCATCGGCTTTTTTTTGGCATGCTGGGTGCAATTTTATTCTCTCCCAGCACAGGAACCGACCGTCCGTGGCTGAAGACAGCGATCTGGAAAAAAGCGAAGCTCCCACACCACACAGGGTGGAAAAAGCGCGTGAAGATGGCCAGATCCCTCGTTCACGCGAACTGACCTCCGTACTGATGCTCGTCGCTGGGCTGGCGATCATCTGGATGTCCGGCAACAATATGGCGCAACAACTGGCGATGATGCTGACTCAGGGCCTGAATTTCGACCACGGCATGGTCAGCAACGACAAACAGATGTTGCGCCAATTGGGTATGCTGCTGCGTCAGGCCGCCTGGGCGCTATTACCGATCATGGCAGGGTTGGTACTGGTGGCGATAGCTGCGCCGATGCTGCTCGGCGGTATCTTGTTCAGTGGTAAATCGATCAAGCTTGATTTAAAACGTATGAACCCTTTGGCTGGGCTGAAGCGTATCTTTTCCAGCCAGGTGTTGGCGGAACTGCTGAAAGGGATATTGAAAGCGACATTAGTGGGGTGGGTCACCAGCTTGTATTTGTGGCACAACTGGGCGGCGATGCTGCATTTGGTAACGCAGCGGCCGTTTGAGGCGCTAGGCAATGCGCTACAAATAATTATTTTCTGTGGTCTGCTGGTGGTACTGGGATTGACACCTATGGTGACGTTCGACGTGTTTTATCAACTGTGGAGTCATTTCAAGAAACTGAAGATGACCAAACAGGATATCCGCGACGAATTCAAAGAGCAGGAAGGTGACCCGCATATCAAGGGACGCCTGCGCCAACAGCAGCGGACGATCGCCCGGCGTCGCATGATGGCCGATGTGCCCAAGGCGGATGTCATCGTCACCAACCCAACGCACTATGCTGTCGCACTACAGTACAACGACAAAAAAATGAGTGCGCCGAAAGTACTGGCTAAAGGAGCCGGTGAAATTGCACTGCGCATTCGCCAACTGGGTGCAGAACATCGAATCCCCCTGTTTGAGGCCCCGCCATTGGCGCGCGCGCTGTATCGACACAGCGAGATTGGGCAACATATCCCAGCCACCCTGTATGCCGCAGTTGCCGAGGTGCTGGCCTGGGTTTATCAATTGCGCCGCTGGCGGCAAGAAGGCGGTATAATACCGAAAAAACCTGAAAATCTACCGGTGCCAGAAGCACTGGATTTTGCTGGAGAGAACAACTCTGATGGCTAATTTGGCCTCCTTGCTTCGTTTGCCGGGTAATTTTAAAGATACGCAGTGGCAGGTACTGGCTGGCCCGATATTGATCTTGATGATCTTATCAATGATGGTGTTGCCACTGCCGGCGTTTATCCTCGATCTGCTGTTCACCTTCAATATCGCGTTGTCGATTATGGTGCTGCTGGTGGCGATGTTTACCCAGCGCACGCTGGAGTTCGCCGCCTTCCCAACCATCCTGCTGTTCTCGACCCTGTTGCGGCTATCACTGAATGTGGCGTCGACGCGCATCATACTGATGGAAGGGCATACTGGTTCGGCTGCAGCAGGCCGTGTGGTAGAGGCTTTCGGCCATTTCCTGGTCGGCGGCAATTTCGCCATCGGTATCGTGGTGTTTATCATTTTGGTATTGATCAACTTTATGGTGATCACTAAAGGTGCTGGACGTATCGCCGAAGTAGGTGCGCGCTTTGTACTGGACGGCATGCCGGGCAAACAGATGGCGATCGACGCTGATCTTAACGCTGGCCTAATCGGTGAAGACGAAGCGAAAAAGCGCCGTGCTGAGGTCACGCAGGAAGCCGATTTCTACGGATCAATGGACGGTGCCAGTAAGTTCGTACGGGGTGATGCGGTCGCCGGCCTGATGATCATGGTATTGAACGTGGTGGGAGGGCTGTTGGTCGGCGTGATCCAGCACGGTATGGCGATGGGTACGGCGGCGGAAAGTTATACGTTGTTGACCATTGGCGATGGGTTGGTGGCGCAAATCCCCGCGCTAGTGATCTCTACCGCAGCCGGTGTGATCGTCACCCGCGTGGCGACCGATCAGGACGTGGGGGAGCAGATGGTTGGCCAACTGTTCAATAACCCACGGGTCATGCTGCTCAGTGCCGGAGTGCTAGGGTTGTTGGGCCTGGTACCAGGTATGCCGAACCTGGTGTTCCTGCTGTTTACCGCTGCCTTGCTTGGGCTGGCCTGGTGGCTGCGTGGGCGTGAGCAACAGGCACCTAGAACGGTGGAAGCGCCAGTAGCGCAGGAAAATCCGCAGGCCTCCGAAGCTAGCTGGTCTGACGTACAAATGGAGGATCCGCTGGGCTTGGAAGTCGGTTACCGGTTGATCCCGATGGTCGATTTTCAACAGAACGGCGAGCTGCTTGGGCGTATCCGTGGCATCCGTAAAAAATTCGCCCAGGATATGGGCTACCTGCCGCCGGTGGTGCACATCCGCGACAACCTAGAACTACCGCCCGCCAGCTACCGCATCCTGATGAAAGGAGTGGAGATTGGCAGTGGAGAGGCGCATCCGGGTCGCTGGCTGGCGATTAACCCCGGCAACGCCGTGGGAGAGCTGGCAGGAGACAAGACCATCGATCCGGCTTTTGGGTTAGAGGCAGTATGGATCGACAGTGCATTGCGTGAACAAGCACAGATCCAGGGGTTTACCGTAGTGGAAGCCAGCACGGTGGTGGCTACGCATCTCAACCACCTGATTGGCCAGTTCGCCAGTGAGTTGTTTGGTCGGCAGGAAACCCAGCAGCTACTGGATCGTGTCTCTCAGGAGATGCCAAAACTGACCGAAGACTTCGTGCCGGGTGTGGTGTCACTGACCACACTACATAAAGTATTGCAAAACCTGCTGGCAGAACGGGTATCGATCCGTGATATGCGCACCATCATTGAAACGCTGGCAGAGCATGCGCCAACGCAAAGCGATCCTTATGAACTGACCGCAGTGGTACGGGTGGCGCTAGGACGTGCGATCACTCAACAGTGGTTCCCAGGCAACGGTGAGATCCAGGTCATTGGCCTGGACACCCAGTTGGAGCGTTTGCTATTGCAAGCGCTCCAGGGCGGCGGCGGACTGGAACCGGGGTTAGCGGATCGTTTGCTGGAGCAGGCGCGACAAGCGCTGCAACGGCAAGAAATGCTCGGCGCTCCGCCGGTGCTGTTGGTCAACCACGCGTTGCGTGCGTTGCTGGCACGCTTCCTGCGCCGCAGTGTGCCGCAGATTGTGGTGTTGTCGAATCTGGAAATTAACGACGATCGGCAACTTCGCATGACCGCGACCATTGGAGCCGCCGAATGAAACACTGCCTGTCGGCACTACTTTTACTGATGCCGCTGTTTGCTAAGGCAGTGTCTGGTTCTTGGGTAGCTGAAGGGCCGGGGGTGATGCTGGAGCAGGGCGGAATGCGTGATGAATCCGCTGAGTTAAGGGCACCGAATGCCTTACCCGATGCTAATGCGCGCATTACCCGCGTCAGTTGGCGCTACCGCCTGCTATCGGCCGAGCCGGCTGGCCTACAAGTGCAGTTATGCACCCTGAACCGCTGTATTCTGCTGGGGAGCGGCAGTGGCAGCAGCACCGGGTTGCAGGGTGAACCCGCCAATTCACCGTTTCGCTTTATCTACTACGTGCAGTCGCGTGGTGGGCTAAATCCGCCGTTACGGGTGATTGGCAATCAGGTGATTGTCAACTATGAGTAAAGTAAGCGCTGCATGTCCTGGTAATATTTGCCATCCCGCCACTGATACTGCCTGCAAGTTTTGCGCACCCTGAGTTCACTTGGTCAATAAGTGAGAAATCAATATGCAGATCTCAGGGGACTAGGCTGTGTTCGGCAATTGCACGTGAGCACCGCTGGGGCCATTTACAGATGCAGCAAGGTGCGGACGGGTTGGTGGGCCAAATAAGTGGCTCGTCATCTAGGGGGGCTAGCTCTTCGGGGCGTTCCCCAAAGCTTGTCGGGTTTGAATATAGGCACTACACCCTCCGCTTTGATTACGGGCTTTTGGCTCTGTGACGTCACCAGGGTCAATGATCGGACACAGCCTAACTTATCAACTGTCCCACCTCTCCCAAAACAGTCAAAGTACCCGTTGGCGCTTGCGAACGGCTCACCTCCTTCTTTCCTCGTGATCGTAACAGCTTTTTTGAAGCTCAGTCAGTAAATAAGTATCGGGCCACCCCTGATAGTAACGTGCCAGTAAAAGTTAACCGTAGTGGTTTGTCTGGAGAAAAAATGATTGATATATCGGCTGACTATAGCGGAAGTTATGCCGTGACTGAGTCAGGGAGGTTATTTGTATGGGGCAGCAATTATGCTGATTTACTGGGTCTATACAAAAATTACAAATCTTGGGATAGCTAAAATGTATATGCTCCTATAGAAAATGACTATTTTCAGGAAAATAAAAGTGAATAAGATCATTGCTGGTTACTACAGTGCGCTGATACTGACTGAAGGCTCGAAGTCTATACCATCCTTAATGGCTAATTGATAGTTTAAAAGTGACTTCTCTTATTTCTTTTTTCCATAGATACATCTACCTTAGAGGCGTGCTACCTACAATTTTCAGCGTTTTAACCCGCTTAGGTTCAGCTATAAATGGTATTGGCGTGTCTTTAGTATGGTTATGTGTAGTGTTACGCCGCAGCAGGAAGCGGCCTCGAACCTGAATGAAGTGAAACTGGGTATGGGGATTGAACAGGCTCAGCTAGTGGGAAGCCTGAGTCATCAGGCCGCTGGCTCAGGTTACCTTAACTCTGAAGCCATACTGGGCAATAAAATACAGCTACTAACCGGACTTTTAGCGGCCAACTAAAATTAATCACGCATTTTTTCTATATGCGCCTGGCGGCATTAAGTGCACAGGGCGCATCGGCTTGATTCAGATGACGATCTTACGCCCCAGCAGGTTGCTGCCGCGCGACTGTCCATCCGGGCCGTAAAGTGATTGATTATTCTTGTTCAGGATCGCCAGTGCCTGCGCGTTGTGGTCGATTTGCTGATTGAGCAGCATGCCGTTGTGCTGATTTTTCTCTCTTAGTGTCTGACTAAGCTGCTGCACTTGTTGCCAGCGTTGCGCCAATTGCGGTAGCCCGTCATAAGGTGCTTGCCATCCGAGGGTGTTTTCCAGCCTATGCCGTTGCTGTTCCAAATAGCCGACCGTTGCCAGCAACTGACTCTTGGCATCGGTAATGCGTTGCAAAGCCACGCCAGGCAACTGGCTCGAACATAGCAGATGATGTTCCTCTACCAACGCCGTATCCAGCCCATGTAAAGCTTCCAGTAGCTTATCCAGCAACTGTGTCAGGTTTTTCATGGTTGTCAATTATCTCTCTGAGAGTCTTTGTCGCCGTGCCGTCAGTCGCGTCCGGGGTTCCAAAGCATATCGCTCTGTACATTTTGCAGCAGCGCGTCGGCGATTTTGCCGGTGTCCATTTTTAGCTCACCACGTTGAATTGCCTGCTTGATAGCTGCTACCCGGCTTATATCGATATCTTGGGTTCCCGGCTGCATCAGGTGGGCCTGAGCATGGCTCAGTTTAACCTGAGTACCACTGACGGTGGTTTCAGCGGTTGTGGACTTACGCGGCTGGAGCGGATTATCGGCTGGTGTTTCACGTGGTTGCACGGATGAAACAGGTTGCAGTCGCTGGGTGCGATCAATACTCATAGTCAATCTCCATCTGCACTATCGCCGTGATGGCGATGACGCTAATATGATAATTTTGCGGCACTGATAGCCGGTAAAATACAGCCAATGATTCTTATCGGCAGGTTCTACTCAATCTTTACTTTTTTATAACGCAACGCGCATCACGCCATCGTCGCCCGCGATGCCACTGACAATTTGCCCCGATGCCATACGTACGCGCACGCTATCTTCGGCAGCCGCATTATTCATCGCTTTGCCCGAACCGCTGATGGTAAAACCATCGCCTTGGGCGAACACCTGAACCGGCTGACCGGCCTTGATCACCCAGGCGCGGCGTAGCATGGGTAGGGTTAGCGGCTGGCCGGGGATGATATTGCGCAAAGTGACGGCACCGAGCGCTTTGCTTATCTCAGTCAGCGTACGTGGCGGCAGGATATCGAGCCTTCCGCTTTGCAACTTGAGATCCGCCGCCGTCAAGTGACGGCCAGCGCTGATGTTGCGTGCTGACACTAAATAGTCGCCGAACGCCTGCACCTCAGTTTGAATAAATCGCCGTTGCTGGCCGCAACGAACCGAGACGCTAATGTTGCCCCACTGGCGGGCATTCGACGGCAGTGACAACAGCGGATGTTCGCATTGTGGCCATTGTGCAGCCGGAGTGCGCACCAGAACGTTGACTTTCACTTGGCTAGCGTCGTAGCGGCTCTTGATGAAGCTTTCGATTTGCCTCGCCAGATCGTCAGCCTGTGCGCTAAGGCTGCACAGCAACCCAGCGAGCAGCATTTTACCTTTCATTGCTATTTTCTCAAGCTTCTTTGGAATAGTCGTGAGTAAGTGTAGCCGTAAGGCGAACAGTCTAAGCGGACAAATAGCCACCCATTTGACCTTTATTCTCCCGATCGGTTGCATAGGGGCAGTTTATGCTGTTAGCTCCAAATTCTAACCTCGCGGAGGGGGCCATGCTCGACAAATTAGACGCTGCTCTGCGCTTTAACCAAGAGGCGCTCAATCTGCGTGCCCAGCGGCAAGAAATCCTGGCAGCTAACATTGCTAACGCAGACACTCCGGGCTATCAGGCGCGGGATATCGATTTCGCCAGCCAGTTGAACAAGGTGTTGGAGCAAGGGCGTATTAGCGGCAACGGTATCGCGCTGAATCTGACGGCGGCGCATCATATACCGGCGCAGAAGATGTCGCCACCCTCGCTTGATTTATTGTTCCGGGTGCCGGATCAACCATCAATGGACGGTAATACGGTGGACATGGATCGCGAGCGCATTAACTTTGCCGACAATAGCCTGAAATATCAGACCGACTTGACACTGATCACTGGTCAGATTAAAGGCATGATGTCGGTACTGCAACAAGGATAAGGCTTATGTCGTTACTGAATATATTTGATATCTCCGGTTCAGCGCTGTCTGCGCAATCGCAACGTATGAACGTTAGCGCTAGCAACATGGCTAATGCCGACAGTGTAACCGGCCCAGACGGTCAACCTTATCGTGCTAAGCAGGTAGTGTTCGAAGTGGCTGCTGCGCCCGGTCAGTCAACCGGCGGCGTGCGCGTAGCACAGGTAGTGGATGATCCAGCACCGGAGCGAATGATGTATCAGCCAGGCAATCCGTTGGCGGATGCTAAAGGCTATGTGCGTATGCCGAACGTCGATGTCGTGGGGGAGATGGTGAACACCATTTCCGCTTCTCGCAGCTACCAGGCCAACGTTGAGGTGCTCAACACCACCAAGTCAATGATGATGAAAACCCTGACGCTGGGTCAGTAACCGGAGAATTTCATGGCTATCGCCGCAACCACTAATGAACCGCTGGACAACACCATCATTGGTGGCAACAGCAACAGTAGGGGCACCAATAGCCAGGATCTGAGCAACAGTTTCCTGACGCTGTTGGTGGCACAGTTGAAGAACCAAGACCCAACTAACCCGATGAAAAACAACGAGCTGACCTCGCAGTTGGCGCAGATCAACACCGTCCAGGGTATCGAGAAGCTCAACACTACCCTCGGTTCGATCTCCGGCCAGATCAACAGCAATCAGTCATTGCAAGCCAGCGCGCTGATCGGCCACGGGGTCATGGTACCCGGTAGCAACATTCTGGCGGGCAGCAAAGATGGCAAGATCAGTACCACGCCGTTTGGCGTCGAGCTGGAGCGTGCCGCCGATCAGGTTACCGCCACCATTACTAACGCCAGCGGCCAGGTGGTGCGCACCGTCCAGATCGGTGCTCTGACTGCTGGGGTGCATTCATTCACCTGGGACGGCTCGCTGGATGATGGTACCACCGCGCCTGACGGAGCCTACAAAGTGGCGATTAACGCCAAGGGCAACGGCGAGCAACTGGTGGCGCGTAGTCTGCATTTCGGCATGGTAAACGGTGTGATCCGCAACGCTAGCGGCACCAAATTGGATCTTGGCCTGGCAGGTAGCGCCACGCTGGAAGAAATCAGACAGATTTTATAACCCTAACATTTGCTTTATCAGGCGATAGCCTGACCACTATTCGGAGAATCTCATGGCCTTTTCTCAGGCAGTAAGCGGCTTGAACGCGGCAGCAACTAATCTGGACGTGATCGGTAACAACATCGCTAACTCCGCCACTGCCGGTTTTAAATCCGGTAGCGTTTCCTTTGCCGACATGTTCGCCGGCTCGCAGATAGGATTGGGCGTCAAGGTGGCCGGTGTTATACAGAACTTCAAGGGGGGGGTCACCACTGGCACCAGTCGTGCGCTGGATGTCGCCATCACCGGCAACGGATTCTTCCGTATGCAGGACAAAGATGGTGGGATCTTCTACAGCCGCAACGGCCAGTTCCAATTGGACGAGAATCGCAACCTCACCAACATGCAGGGCCTGCATCTAACGGGTTACCCAGTGGCTGGTACGCCGCCGGTCATTCAGCAGGGTGCCGATCCGGTGCCGCTGAGCATCCCGGAAAACATGATGAATGCCAAGGCATCCACGGCGGGGTTTATGGTGGCCAACCTAAAGTCCACCCACAAAGTGCCGGAAAACAAGGATTTCGATCCATCTAAGCAAGATAGCTACAACTATGTCAATACCATTACCGCCTATGACTCGCTGGGCAATGCGCATAACATCAACGTTTACTTTGTGAAAACTGGCGAGAACAAATGGCAGGTTCATACCCGCGATGGTAATGCGAAACCGGTAGAAGCTGGCACCATGGAGTTCGACAGTAGCGGCAATTTGATTAATGTCGACGGCAAGGCGGGCGAGTTCAACATGAGCATCCAGATGGCTGACGAAGATGGCGCGGTCAAGGGGCAAAAGCTCAACCTGAGCTTTGCTGGCAGCATGCAGCAGAACGTCAGCAGCGACTCGGTGAGCAAGGTAACGCAGGATGGTTATGCGGCTGGCGAATACACCAACTTCCAGATTAACAACAACGGCACAGTGGTAGGGATCTACTCCAACCGACAGACGC
>Ga0308160_10006071_pt1 | contig 12422 bp, 11 predicted proteins | sample PhyFR1_FD_201036 | JGI IMG/M metagenome (GOLD analysis project Ga0308160, IMG submission 201036) | Phyllosphere microbial communities from UC Gill Tract Community Farm, Albany, California, United States - DLSLF.R1 | ecosystem: Host-associated > Plants > Phyllosphere > Unclassified | place: USA... | reverse complement strand
TCGTCATGATATGGAAAGAAACGATATACGATATACGATATACCTAGAGACTGGGGGTTTGGATTTGGATAAATGGCTAAGCTATGCGATAGATAGATAAGGTAAGATAAGAGATAAAAGGTAGGGATAAAGAAACTGATTTGACAGGATAAGTTATGTGGTTTGATATGGTCGGTTTCGAAATTCGACAGGATGATCGGGAGGAATTGCCGATTGATGGATGGGTTGATATTATAAACATAAGACGTATACACATTGTCCGGGGGGTCGTTAAATGGCTACCTCGTTGGATGCCGGTGGATGAAAGGAGAGCGAGACTACCAGTGGTAGGTGGGGTTTGTCTGTGCCCAATCCCTTGCGAAGGTTGATGCTCGGAGGAACTTCTTGTTTGCGTACTTCTTGTAGACGTAGACTGATTCAAAGTCGGCTTCGACAAGTCGTTCACAGAGGAGCATGGCGCCTGGTACGAGCTGAGGTTCGGTGTAGTTCGAGTAGTAGATGAACGCGTCGTCCTGTATGTCAGCCTGACTCTTGCTTCACAGAGGATACGCACCCAGGTACCGTTCAACATCCTTCGAGCGAGGTACATTCCTATAGCAGCCACCATGGAAGGTTTACATCTGAGGAACCGATGGTCGAGTAATGTGACTTCCATGAGGAACTTGGAGAGTGTACGTGTTTGGATATCGTAATCGTCGGCCTTGGAGATTCGTCGGACCCAAGAGTATGGGGAGCAGTAGGAAGAGATTTCAAAGTCGAGAGTCTGGAGAATGATCCGTTCACCCTTGAGGATCTCTTCCTTGTTGTATCCTTGTTCAGTCATGAAGACGAACTCATCGACACTGCAAGTCAGCACGAGTTCACATCATGGAACATGAGACATACCTTGGGGCGAGGATCTCCTCGTACTTGGCAGCGATAAACATGGCAGTCACACCCACGAGTTGTAGCTTGATGAGGGATACGACTCGGACAGAAAGGAATCGGTCAACAATGTTGATGGCGATCCATAAAGTCTCGGGAAGCATGTGGTATCGCAGGTGGACCTGCAGTAGCCAGTCGATCAATGTTGTCCTCATTGTCCTATCCATCAGCTGCACTCATACACGAGATAGACAAACCTACCACTCGATCTCGGTCTGGAAGTCCATGTATTTGGGGTTGGGCATGACTGATAGCTCCATTGCTTCCATATGAGCAAAGATATCATCGGCGTACTCTGCGACCATGGTCGTATCAAACATGTCGACCTCGTCGTCGAAATGCATCCTGATGGATTCGAGTTCTTCAGCAGCCCGAGCAGCATCAACACTGTTAAGTACAGTCCAATTCTCTTCGTCAATCTTGTCGCAGTCTGGAGTTTGAGCCTCATCCTCTTCATCCTCTTCCTCGTCCTCTTCATCACCCGACTCGACATCTTGGAGGTGTTCATCGTCTACTTTCACATCGGCTGCGTTGGCAATAGCGGTACGGTCTACTTCCATATCGTCAAAGTCCTCGTCACCTTCGGGTGCAACGGTGGGCATGGCTGGCTTGACACTTGCCCGATGCGGAACGGGGGCGATAGGTCGACCATTGACATTCTGTCTCGACTGAAGAGGTTGACGCTCGACTTTGACTAAATGTTAGCGAGGCATTACAAGCAAGGGGGAGACATACCAGGCTTCTCTTCTAGCTCCTCTTTGACATTACTGCTGTTGTTTACAACCCCTCCTAGAGCCGTTCGCTTGGCTCCACTAACTTTACCACCTGGAGCAGCGGGTTTCTTTGTAGCACCAGCAGAAGGTTGAGCGACTTTCTGAGGAGGACCAAGGGAAGTAGCTGCCGACTTTGTTCGTGCGACCGCTTGGGCAGGTACGGCATTTTCATCGTTCCCTCTTCGAGTCACTCGACGAGTGTTTGTTGCCTGAATGTCAGTTTTCGGTATTCGGTACCTGATGACCCGGAAAAGGTAAACAACATTGAGGTTGAGATTTTATAGAAATTGGACTTACTCTGGAAGCCATAATGATATGTGGAAGGATGAAGATACAAGATCTATCAAGTATGACTACTAACTAAGACTCAATACCGAGACGGGGTAGGGTATACAATATGATGTGGGGTTGAAGAAGGTGATGGTGCCGAAATGAGCCGTTACTGCCGAGGTGGAAGATTCGACAGATGTATCGGATGAACTGCTATCTGTAGAGTTAGTTGTAGAAGATGTAACGAATAGTAAAGACAACAAGTAAAGTGAACTTACGGATGGGATGAAATGTGGATTGTTGTTTGTATCGAATTGAAAGTGGAGGTGTTTGGGTAAGGTTGAGTGAAAGGGATACCTTGGTTTCGTTCAACAAACGAATGGGAATAAGGGGTAAAAGAGTGTGAGTTTGTTGTTACTGTAGAGGTAGAGGAGGGTTGAGGTTGAGGTAGTCGGTTGATGGTATGATAGGATAGGTGAGACAGGTATGGTATAGGTAGTTGTTATTAGTAGTACTACTACTAGCACTGTCTCAGGGGTTTAGACGGGGTGTTTGTACTCTAACAAATATACTTCCGTTTCAACCCTGTACAACCCATCCCACCGCACATCAGGCATCAGGGTGAGTGTCAGTGTGATATGATGCATGGATATAAGGGGCTTATGCATGATATATAGGGTAGAGTACATGTAGATTGCTGACTGGTGATTGATATACAGATCAGTGACTGTGGGATTCGCAGTGACTTGAGATTAAGGACTCTTTCGTACAATTACCAAACCAAGCCAAAAATCAGAAAAACAAAAGAAATCAAGCGCGTCATTATTCACTCGGTGTAAACAAGTAAATCATCACATCAACAGGAATAAGTAAAAATATAAACAGCTACAACTGAGACACAACACACTGTACTATACTATACAATTAAAGACTCATATGCAAGTACTCAACCTCACTTCAGAGGTCGTATTCCAATTCCATCCTACCACCAAAGCCATAGCAGCAGCAGCTACTAAACCCCATTTCCATCTCTTCCTAATTTCCCCAAACGTCTTCTCCATTAACTCCGAAATACCAAGTCCAAGTCCTTTCGGATCACTCGAATTTGGAGATGACGAAAAAGGAAAGAGCGGACCACAACTTTCTTTGGCCTTTGGTACTTTGGGTCTAGAGGCGGTAGATCGACGACGACCCCTCTTTGAGCTGTCCTCGGTAGGAGATTGGGAATGGGATTGACGACGGTTTGCAAGACGCCTTGATAAGGTCGCTTCCCATTCACCCCCGCCCTGAGCCCTTGCTAGAGTGGGCATAGGAGCAGCTTCATAAGATGATGATTCGTGAGAATGTTCATGCGAGTGAGATGTTGATGTCTGCGATGAGGAAAGATCACGGCGTGATTGACGCCAGGAGAGGAATCTGGTGGTAGACGCGGATTGCACCTTGTCCGGTGATTGTAGCGCGCCAATGAGCTGAGAAACGAGGTCTGAATGGGGTTGATCGTCTTGGGATGGGAAGTAGCTGAGGCCCTCGACGCCTGGCCGTGGTGTCGGATCGGGAATCGCATGGGGCGATACCAGTGGGGAGCTGACCGCCTCGACATTTATCTCATCGTTATGTGGCCCAATCTGAGATTTGATGATGGGTACGATATCGCTCAATGAGCTCATATCGCGATCTATCATCAGTCACCCACTCGTACGCATGATAATGATATCTCACCATCAAGCACAACGACGAGATGTATCCAGTCCGACTTGAGACCGTAGCTCGATATCAGATCCTGTACTTCCTCCCTCAATGAAGGTGATGGATCGGGATGCAATGCCCCATTGAGCGTCTGATATGTATTCTCCAATCTAATCTCGATCTACCGTCAGCCCTTCTCTCTCGGTGATCACTTATGACTCACTTCATCACTCGTACCGGACGAAATTATGAACATCGTATCGCCCAGAGTGAATTTGCCCCCACCTAGTTCAACCACCTCTTCCCGGCCTCTTAGCTCCTCCATAAATCCCCCTACCTGCCCCTCTTCACCGAGAAGAACTACTTTAATCCCCTTCCCTCTCCCTTCATCTACTCTCCTAGATCCCTGCCCCTGCCCCTGAGAGACATTCAAAGTCGGCATGACAAGCTCCTCAGATCCCCCCATTCCAGGATAGGTGTATTGATAAGGGATCCGACCCATATCAGGCCCTAATGAGGAGGTACGAGAGAGTGATGAAGATATATAACTTGGCATTGAGGCGAATGAGGCTGGTGATGAGGGTTCGGAGAGATCATCATGTAATGTATGTCTGTAATATCCTTCGATCTGGTCTGTGATCGGACTTCTGGGCGAGGTGATTAGGGGAGATGATGGCGAAGGCTCATTCTCCAAATCGGGATTGATAAGCGGTTCGGTATGGGACATAGGCGTTGATTCCTGTATATCTACCTCTCCGGAACCTGCTGCATCTCCCTCACCGAGGGTATCCTCTTGATCTAGATCAGACCCAGTCGTGAGACCATGAATCGATCCCCAATCGGAATCCCCTAAAGACCTGACTCCATAGGTACTATCACTCCCTGGTTCCGGTACTTCTTCTTCCTGACGTTGCCCATGTCTTCTTGTACGTCCCGTGAACATGCTGAGTCCTTGTAATAATAGTAATACAACAAAGGCCGTTCCAGTCGGGGCATATACGGTAGATGATCATCCTTCGCCACCGGCAAGACGCGTTACCCCACCTTTCATTTACTGGAATTGCTACAATAGGAAAACAAGATACAGTAGATAGATAGCCTTAGCCGGTGACGCGACTCAGACGATTTGCAACTTATCTCACCATGGGCTAGATAAGGACAATGATGCACAGATGTATCGTAAGGCAGCCATACATTCAATCAATTGCGGGATAGTACCATGAAGTTAAAGCACAAGGCCAGGGGAGCTATCTAATGTTTACTGTTGTTTACAGTCTTGGTTAGCGGGAGCTTCGGGAGCCTTTACTAACATGTCAGCCTGAGTGTTGTACTATTCCACCGATAAACGCACCTCTTCATCCTCATCAGACTCCTCGTCCTCATCATCGTATTCTTCCATGTCCTCATCTTCAAAGTCCTCCTCGTACTGCAAGGCCTTTCCGGTAAAGTAGTCGACGGCACGGGGAATGATCTTCTCCTTGAAGTCTTCTCCGAGCTGGTAATCCGTTTCGAGACGGGCATCAAGTTCCTCGAGCTGCTCCTCATCGACGTCATCTGCCTCGAGGGATTCGGGGGAAGGAGGTTGGGGAGGAGAGAAGAAGTTGAAGAATGATTCAGCGGGGACCTCCTTCTTGATGGTTCGGGTCTTGCCGGTTGCTGCTGATTAGCGTCCATCTCTGACGAACAGGGCTTTTGAAATAGGAGACTCACTCTTGTTCCTCTGCTTCTTGATCTCGGTCTGGACAGTCAAGTTCTTGCCCTCCTTCCACTTGATCTCGTCTCCGACAGCCTTGTCGTAAACAAAGTCACCTCCGTAACCGACCTGCTCCTGGATTGTCAGCTGAGCCCACAACCAGTAGTCAGTAGCTTACCTGGTAGTAGTAAGTCTTTGTCAACTCGGTGTTGGTGAAGAACTCGTTCTCGCCAAAGAAGAAATGTAGCTTGAATCCAGGCTTCGAGTCTTCAGTGTAGGATAGTCGGATATCGTTAAGGCTCTTGAGGACCTGGTTGTTAGCCCATGCACCATATGTTGACAGGGCGCGACTGACCTCCTCGTCGTTATCGGTGATCTGCTCGGCGATGGGCATGGCGTTCTTCAAAGCAGTAAGCCAGAACTCGGGGATACCCTTAACATCGGCACCCTCCTCGGTAGACTTCTCCTCCTCTTCCTCATCATCCTCATCGTCGGAGTCGGCAGCTTTACCAGCTTCAACATCACCATCGGTAGGCTCGGCTTTACCAGAGATAATAGCCTGTCGTCGTTCGTACAATGGAGTGTATTTACCGAGGAACTGATTATCAGCACAATACACCAAGAACGTGGGATGACATACCTTCTTCTCGAGTTCGAGGATGGCGAGTTGGAACTCAGATTCGACTTTAGAGTGCTCGGCTTGAATACCTTTCAAACCGTCAATCCTCCTTCGGACAGAGGTTGGCAAGCTGTTGATGTATCCAGAAGGTTTACCGACTAGACCAGCAAGTTTACCCTGGGCAAGAGCGAGTAAAGCGGGGTTCTGGTCATCAGCACGGTCCTTACATGTTTTCTAGTTCATATGAAAGAAGGGACGGCCTAACGGCCTGGTTGGACATACCTGAGCGAGCAAAGAAGCGGGGTTCATAGCACCAACATCCTCACCCTCATCCTCATCCTCTCCAATATCCTCAACCTGTGGTCGACCAAGGTTAGCGGGTCGATTGGCCAAAACGGCAGTATCGAGAGGAGTGTTCTGGGGGGTAGGAGCTACGTCCAAAGATTCACGTCCTTGAATATCTTGGTTCTGTGACATTGTTGTTGTATATGTATATAGTAGAGAGAGTAGTAGGGCTAGAGACGCGTTGGCCACTGTATCTGTATTCTGCAAGAAGATTTCCCTTCCCTGGATGATCGTACTATTCAGAAGATAGGCGCGCATAGTACCCCACCGGAAGCTATTCACCGCGGTGATAACAAAGTGGCATACAAGAGTGGAGGTAGTCCACCTTAAGGGCGTTATTCTGCACGTTCCGAACAGCTTTTACATCATACGCTAAGCTATGGTAAGCTCTTGTCGTCGTGACCTTTCAAGCTGATAGGTAGCATCGGTGGGAGTAATCAGCAACAGAAACGGAGAATCACAGACAGGATCGAGTATCATATATGAACAGTACCTCTATCTAATTCCTCACCTTCAATTACTCATCTCACCTCGAGGCAAGTCCTGAACACCCTGCGTCTCTCAAACGTCTCCATCACGACAGTAGTATATCGAAATCAGCCTCGATGACGCATCTATGAGCTCATCAGGAAGCTGTGCGTATCTCTCAGAGCGTGGGATTAGGCGAGAAACTCTGATTCGGAGACTGATACAGATACCGGCGCTGGCTCCGCAGAATACCTTGAGCTGACAACCATTGATGTAGAAGCTGCTAAATCCCCAAACATCATTTTCTGTATGAGGTCGGAAACCGTGAGATATGGCAGGGATAGTTATTGGGAGGGTCCGCGCAAAGAGTATTCTCTCAGAGTAAGAGGCGCAAAAGTGCCCCAATCTCTTGGAGCTGCTCAAACTTTCCCCGATATTTCGATCGGGTGCTCGTCATTGTTCGATATTAAACGTCAGACGTATTTCACGGCATGTGGGGTGGGCTATGCCAGAAGGCAGTGAGTTAGTGAGTGCGGAAGTCCGAGATGACGGCACAACGGTGAGCTGTTGCGAGGGTACTACATACCCTCGGCTCTGAGGAACGTCCATCATACTTACCAAGATGCATTGACTAATTACTTACTATCTAATATCCGATTGCTCTATAACCGCAAATCTAGACATACTGATTGGATACTCCTCTTGCCCTCCCACCACCCGCTAAAACAGGTTTAGGCCAAGCGGCAGTCCCACCCCTCGACCAAGACTTGTACCTATCCCCCATAGTCATTGTCATTGTCTCCCTACTAGCTTCCGACCCCCTACTCTCATCTCTATCCATCATGAACCTTTTTCCAACCTCTGACGTTGACGCGTCGAGCTCACGTTCATCGGCCTCATTGATTACTAGAGGGTACGGTCTTCCGAATTGACTATCGTTATCGGTAAGTGACATTGTACTCTTCATTGTCGAGTTTCGATGAAGTGGTAGGACTTGACGTGTATACCTATCTTCCTGGGCTTGACCCTGTTGTGGCGCTGAGGTGGAGATAGCTGCGAAAAGGGTTGATCGGAGGTTGGATGCCCATGTGGATGCTCGAGTTGGTTGTTCGTTGATTGTCACAGGCGGGGAAGGGAAGGGGACGTCTGGGACATTGGGATTTGCCTGGGGATGATGTTCGCCGTATGAAGCTTCTGAACCGGTATATGCTCGAAGTGGCATTGTAGGTCTCCAAGGTACTTCCAACCCATTACCTGATATCAGTACTGACCATCATAATAAAGAAGAAAAACTTACCTTCTACACCAAGATGCCTGGGCCCGATACCATGTAGAGAGTCATTCTCACCAGGTATATCCCCTTCTACAGCGTTCTTAATCTCCAATCCACCTTGTCCATGTCCACCATATAGATGATCCGTCGTATGCTTTTCGTCATCCGATTCGAAAATACTCCCCTCAACTCCACTAGTCGTATGCAAGAACCCAGCTTGACTTGGTGAATTCGCAAACAAAGTCGAACGATTCTGTAAACTCCGCTGACGAGCATCCATCATTGGAGGTGGTCTTCTCATTGAACTTGCTCTACTCATACCTGCTGTGGAAGTGCGTTCAAGGTCGAACGAACGGACTAAATCGGATAAACCGTCTTCATCGTCGTCGTCGTCTCGGTTGGGACGGCAGCAGGGTAAGCAACCGCAGGAATCTTTCCATCTGAAGAATGTGGAGAAGAGGGTTGCGGCTACTGCTACTATTACCAGAGATCCGAGGACCATGAGGAAAATGAAGGGTGCGGAGCGAGTGAATGGTTTGGATGGCTCGGAAGTGGCGGCCGCAGCGGCTGACGAGGTCGCGGCGGCAGATGAGGTCGATGACGACGAGACAAAGCCGGAGGAGGAAGAGGAAGGAGCAGAAGAGGTCATGCGCATATTTGGCATTGTGCTCGTTGGGTTTGTGGATGTGGGTTGAGCGGTATCGGCTGGAGTAGGATTGGGTGATGGATTGTCGACAGGTGGGGGTTGGTTCACTGCGGAGGTAGGAGTGACGGTAGCGGTAGTGACTTGAGTAGTTACCATTTCGATAATCGACCTACTCTCTGCCACTGTAGGTGTGGGCTCTACCGCAGCTTGAGTCTGAGTCGGGACCTGCACCTGTGTCTGCGTCTGAGCCTGAGCCTGAGCTTGGGTAGTAGGAGAAGCGGGTTGAGGAGTATCACTCTCCTGACCTGCAGGAGAATTATCTTCCTCATCACCCCCCTCTTCAAGGGCACCAGGAGGAACCATCACCGCCTGACCACCTTGATCGAATACTATAGCATTATTAACGGGTACAACAGGTGAAGCAGCCAGTGCAGCCTGTATGAAATCATCCGGAGGATTCATCATTATCCGTTTTCCTAGCATTTTATTGCTATTCTTACGATTAACGTTGATAGGTGATTGAAGTCGGTCGGGGGGTTGTCGAGGAGTCGAATCGTGTCCGTCCAGCGGCATTACTTTGTGTTGTGAGAAGTAGAAACGAGGGGAACCAACTCGTCAAGAGATGGGAGGTAAGTACGAGTGAGGGATTGGGTATTCGGTGATTGAGCATGAGAAGTGAGAAGAGTGAGACATCCGGATCCGGGGTGATCAATTCATGTCCGGGAGAAGGTATCGCGTCATAAGTATCATCAAGATGAGTGAGTGTATCCGAGACATTCCCGAGACATTCACTTGTACTGCATATCCTTTCTTCTTACTTCAATGCCGGTTCACCGAATGATGACTTCATGAACTAGTTCTCAACTTCATTCAACTCATGAGCCCGCTTGACGACGTTGTTCTATCATCAGCTCTATCTCGGGATTGAGCAAAAGCCGATAAAAGGAGACTCACTCCCTCTCGCTCAATGACAACAGCAGGATCATCCTCCGTTCCGTTCTTGCTGATGGTGTTTCCCTTCTTACTCGTGACTTCGGCTTTACCAGCTTTGACATCGGCAACAGTTCCGGCTATGTATCAGCTACTTCCATCCGCTTCAATACAAGAGTGGGGATCAAGGAGCAGAGAATGGACGGAAGAGGGGGAAAGAAAGGATAAAGAAGGAGAGTAGAAGGAGAGGAACGTACAAGGCTGCCCTGATCCCCAATTCCAAGATACCTCGTCTCCTTTCTTTAGTTCTTCTGCCATTGTTTATATTCTGATAGTGGTTGATTGATACTTGATACTTGATGAATTCGATGTTCGCATCAACACGATCGACTTGACATGAACAAATGGACGTCATCATGGTTCAGGAACCCGGTCGATTGCCGTATTGGGTATGCTCATCTCTCGTGTCCATCAGCCAAGCTACTCGTAGACATATAACTGAGTCTAAGCTAGCTAAGCCAGAATTGATCGCCTAGTGAGGTGCGAGAACTGCTGTGAATATATGTCACTTGTACGAATGGCTTACGACCATTCCTGGGGCTAATGGTATAGGCTGAAATTCGGATATTCATGCATGGCTCACTTCGAAGGGACGGATCTATTCTGCAGTAGATTAGTCTGATTCTTCCGATGCGGTACATACTATCCCATGCATGCTTAAATGACACCAGCACTCGCAGCGGCTGAGCTCAATAGTCATTCCCGAGCAAGTCCGGAAGACCGACCCCCACCCCTGTTAAACCCTTTCATAGTTTAGCAGAAAAAGCTTCCGCCTGGGGTTCGCGTTCCCCACCGACTTGAGTTTTGGTACAGAGACACTCTACACACCCTATACCCACCTATAACACCCCTCCAACATGGCTTCTGGATCCATAGACGAGGAGTCCAAGGTGAGGCGAGCCCTCACCGAGAGGTGTATTGGTATTGTGAGTCCATTCTGAGCTTCGCGTGATGGGAGCATAGCTAAAATGATAGATGAACCGTGCGGATCCTACTTTGATTGAGTATGTCGACTGAACATGAAAGCTCGAATATGACTGATGATAGATATATGAAATACCATATCGATAATGTCGATGCTTCCCAGGGACCAACTTATGAGAAAGCAAAGAAATTCGGACAAATGCTTCTTGACAACTGTACGCCCATAGTAAGAGGACGCGAGCTAATATAAAGGTCTTGAGGTAGTTGATAAACCACCTGTCTATAGGGATGTTGCTCTTCCTACTGCGCCAAACACTGAGATCACCGCCAAGGGAGATATTGTTTATACCGAGGTTTCTAGGACCAACATCAGGAAACTTGAATCCTATGTCAAGGGTCAGTTCACCTTCCAGTACACAAGGGATGGAGCTGATGAACAGAGATGGCATCTGGTGGAGCAGTCGAACACAGTGTTAACCTTGACAAGGTCCAATCTGATCTTGGTATGTCGACACTATATTAGGATGGATGAATGCTGATAATAGACAAACTATGGGAACTTGTCAACTCCCAACCATCCATCACCCCTGCCCAGAAGTCCGCCATTAAATCCATGTACGGAGAAGTCATTAAATCTCTCGGACAATCCACTTCGCCCGAGACTACCGCTGTCGAACTCCCCGGAGTCACCCGAGCCAAGGGTACCAAACAGCGACGATCGAGTTCACAATTCTTGCGTCCAAATGTCGAGGACAAGACTGAGGTCGAGGAGGCTCATATGCCATTCTTGCATTTGAAGAGAAAGACTGGGACGAGTTGGGCATACAGTCATAAGCTCACCAACATCTGTATGTCTATCTGAATGAGCTTGAGGTATGGCGCTGATCATAGACCTTGATGTCTTGACAGAGATCGCTACCTCTGGTGTCACTTTCGCAAAGAAGGCCGCCCTCCTCACCGGTGTCGGTAAAGGAAGTATCGGTGTTGAGATTTTGAAGGGATTGCTATCTGGTGGAGCAGTTTGTATCGTCACGACATCTCGATACAGCCGAGCATCCGTCGACTACTACAAGAAGATCTTCCACGAGGTCGGTGCCAAGGGCTCCAAGCTCATTGTTGTCCCATTCAACGGTGCTTCCAAGCAGGATGTCGAAGCTCTTGTCGAATACATCTACTCTACCCTCCAAATCGATCTTGACTACATTATCCCATTCGCCGCTCTACCCGAGAACGGTCGACAGATCGATAACCTTGACGACAAGTCTGAATTGGCCCATCGACTCATGTTGACCAATTTGCTCAGGTTGCTCGGTGCCGTCAAGGTCAAGAAGGCCGCACGACACTTCGTTACTCGACCCACTCAGGTTGTTCTCCCCCTTTCCCCCAATCACGGTACTTTCGGAAACGACGGTTTGTATGGTGAATCGAAGATTTCGCTCGAAACCCTATTCAACCGATGGGCAGCCGAATCATGGGGTGAATACCTCTGTATCGCCGGTGCTGTCATCGGATGGACTCGTGGAACTGGTTTGATGAGCGCAACCAACTTTGTCGCCGAGGGACTCGAGAAGCTTGGTGTCAGGACTTTCTCGGCCAAGGAAATGGCATTCAACATCCTCGGTCTTATGCACCCTCTTCTATTCGACATTACCCAGATTGAACCCATCTGGGCCGATTTGAACGGTGCCATGGACCGAGTCGCTGGATTGAATGAAGTCATGACTTCTATCCGAACCGATATCAACAAGACTGCCGATCTACGACGTGCCGTCACCCTCGACAATGCTGCCGATGTCAAGGTCACCAATGGA
>Ga0308160_10006070_pt1 | contig 12424 bp, 9 predicted proteins | sample PhyFR1_FD_201036 | JGI IMG/M metagenome (GOLD analysis project Ga0308160, IMG submission 201036) | Phyllosphere microbial communities from UC Gill Tract Community Farm, Albany, California, United States - DLSLF.R1 | ecosystem: Host-associated > Plants > Phyllosphere > Unclassified | place: USA... | reverse complement strand
CGATCGACGCGTTCCAGGGTGAGAAGACCGCCGTCGTCATCTGCGACGGCCAGCTCGAGTGGCGCACCGGCGATGCCGCCTGGGTCGACGTGCCGATGGGCGGCGTCCGTTCGATCGGCGTCGACGGCGGCAACTACACGCTCGCCCGCGTCGGTGCAGCAGCGTGCGACGGCGTGCAGATCGAGACCATGTCCGCGTCGGACGTGACGCCCTCGTCGTCCACCACACCGATCGGCTGTGCCGACGGCGCCGACACCGACAACACGGTCACCATCGACCGTGCCGGCCAGGACGTGTGGCTGTGGGACGGCAAGACCGTGCGGGTGTCGTCGGACGGCGGCGCGACGTGGTGACCGGGTCGTCCTCGTGACGACGGATGCGCTCCGCGCACCGCGCGCCGTCGGCGCCACCGACGAGTGGAGCCGCACGTACTCGCGCCGCGTGCTGTTCACCGACCTGCTGGCGCTGATCTGGGTCGTCTTCGGTGTGCAGATCGCCTGGCTCGGACTCGAGTCGAACCTGGCGACCAACACCGCCGACCTGCGACTGAGCTACTTCGCCATCTCCATCGTCGTGATCGTCGTGTGGATGAGCGCGCTCGCCCTGTACGACACCCGCGGCGCACGCGTCATCGGCGTCGGCAGCACCGAGTACCGCCTGGTCGCGGACTCCAGCGTCCGCGTGTTCGGCCTGCTCGCGATCGCGGCGTTCCTGCTGCACGTCGACCTGGCCCGCGGCTACGTGCTCATCGCGTTCCCGATCGGGATCCTCGTCCTCCTGCTGTCGCGGTGGATCTGGCGGCAGTGGCTCGTGGCCCAGCGTCAGCAGGGCGCGTACTCGGCGACCGTGCTGCTCGTCGGGTCTCCGGCCAGCGTGCTGCACATCGGCCGCGAACTCGCTCGTTCCCCCGAAGCCGGCTACCGCGTGGTCGGGGCGGTCGTGTCGACGAACCACCGAGGTCTGCTGACGGGTTCGACCATCCAGAGCCACGGCGGCTTCGACGACGTCGGCTCCGCGCTGCGTGAGACCGGCGCCGACACCGTCGTGATCACCAGCTCCGACGACCTGCCGCCGGAGCGCGTCCGTGAGCTCAGCTGGTCGCTCGAGCCGGGCCGGCAGCACCTGGTGGTCGCGCCGAGCCTGACCGACATCGGTGGTCCCCGCATCCACACCCGGCCGGTGCAGGGCCTGCCGCTCATCCACGTCGAGACACCGACGTACTCGGGGCGCAAGCTCTACACGAAGCGCGCCTTCGACCTGATCGGTGCAGGGTTGCTCGTCGTCGTCCTGTCGCCGCTGCTGCTCGTGCTCGCCGTGCTGGTGAAGACCACCTCGACCGGTCCGGTGTTCTTCCGGCAGGAGCGCGTCGGCCTGAACGGCAGCACCTTCCGGATGATCAAGTTCCGCTCGATGGTCGTCGACGCCGAGGAACGTCTGCAGGAGCTCAGCGCACTCGACCGGGCCGAGGGCAACGACGTCCTGTTCAAGATGCGGAACGACCCCCGGGTCACCCTGGTGGGCGGGTTCATGCGCCGCTACAGCCTGGACGAGGTGCCGCAGCTGTTCAACGTCCTGGCCGGCAGCATGTCGCTCGTGGGGCCGCGGCCACCGCTCGCACGCGAGGTCGCCCGCTACGACACCCACGTCCACCGTCGGTTCCTGGTGAAGCCGGGCATGACCGGCCTATGGCAGGTGAGCGGTCGATCCGACCTGTCGTGGGAGGATTCCGTGCGGCTCGATCTGTACTACGTGGAGAACTGGTCGATCGTCGGAGACGTGTTGATCCTCTGGAAGACGATACGAGCTGTCGTCGCGAACAAGGGTGCATATTGAGCCGAAAGAACCGGAACCAGCCCCGGGTCGCGATCATCGGCACGCGAGGCTACCCGAGCTACTACGGGGGTTTCGAGACCGCTGTGCGTCGCTTGGTCCCGAACCTCGCCGACGCTGGTTGGGACGTCACGGTGTACGGCCGGAAGGGAACGCAGAACGACGACCCGACAAGAGACCCTCGAGTGGCCGTTCGGCAGACTCGGGGGATCGAGTCGAAGGCCTTGAGTACCCTCACCTACGGCTTGACCGCTTCGTCGGACGCGATCGTGCGGGGCAGCGATGTGGCACTGGTCATGAACGTTGCGAACGGGTTCTGGTTGCCGTTCCTCCGGCTCCGCGGTATCCCGACCGTCGTGAACGTCGACGGCATCGAATGGGAGCGTGCGAAGTGGGGCAAGCTGGCGCGGGCGGTCTTCCGGGCTGGTGCCTGGCTGACAGCCAAGTTCGCCGACACGATCGTCGTCGACGCCGAGGCCATCGGTGACTACTGGCGCAAGAAGTTCGGTCGCGAGAGTGTCTTCATCCCGTACGGAGGTGACCTCGACGCAGGCTTCGACGTTCCGTTGGGTCTCCGGCGCCGGCAGTACGTGCTCGTCGTCGCCCGTTTCGTCCCCGAGAACACGATCGCAGAGTTCCTGGAAGCCGCCGAAGCTCTCGCTGGCGAGCACGACGTCGTGATCGTCGGCTCGAGTGGCTACGGCGGCGAACTGGACGAGCGTGCGCGTGCACTGGCCGACGGCAACGAGAAGGTTCAGTGGCTCGGTCACTTGTCGGACGACCGTCTCCTGCATGCTCTGTGGGAGCACGCTGGCGTCTACTTCCACGGGCACAGTGTGGGTGGGACCAACCCCGCGCTCGTGCAGGCAATGGCATTGGGGGCTCCGACTGTTGCTCTGGACACCGTCTACAACCGCGAGGTGCTCGGTGCTGACCACACCGCGTTCGTCCCGGCCGAGCCCCGGGAGATTACCTCGGCCATCGTGACGGTCCTCGGTGACCCCGAGCAGCAAGAGCACATGAGCGCACTCGCGACGGAACGAGCCCGCCATCGTTATTCCTGGCGGAGCGTGGCAGAGGGGTACGAGGCGGCCCTCCGGCAACTCGTCGCGAAGGAGAAGTAAGTTGCCTCGTTCAGGACGCGGAGGGAACGGTCCTCGCCCGACCAGCAAGCTCCGCGACTTGGGTGCCAACGCCGTCGGGAACCTCATGGCGCCGCTGGCGTCCTTCGCGAGTGCACCGATCCTCGCTCAAGCCCTCGGCGTCTCCGAGCGAGGCGAGCTCGCGGCAGTCACGGCGCCCTTCCTCTTCGCTTCGATCGCTGCGACGGTCGGGATCCCGGAATCGATCACTTTCTTCACGGCGCGGAAGAAGGGCGGGACGAGCCTGGTCTGGCGGAGCATCCCCATGCTCGGGGTCATGTCGGTGCTCGCCGCGATAGCGATCTACTTCGCGGCGCCGCTCATCGCTGCTGGTGATGAGAAAGTCGCGCTGCTCATCCAAGCGAGCGGTGTCGCTCTGCTGCCCACCGCCGTCATCGCCGCCCTTCGGGGAGCAGCTGCTGGACACGGGGACTGGGCCGCGGTCCGCAACGAGCGGATCATCGGTGCGGTTGCGCGTCTTGCTCCGATCGCGATACTGGCGGCCATCGGGCAGCTGACCGTCATGTCAGCGGCAGTGATCGTGGTGCTCTCGCCGCTGCTCGGTCTCCTGGCCTTCATCCGACTGGGTCGACACCCCCGAGCAGAATCCTCCGTCGCCCAACGTCAGATGCTGGGCTACGGTTGGCGCGTCTGGATCGGTTCCCTCTCCGGCATACTCCTGTCACGGCTCGACCAGATCCTGCTGAACCCGTTGGCTGGGGAGCGAGAGCTCGGACTGTACGTCGTTGCTGTCAACATCAGCGACGTCACCCTGATCGTCATGACGACCGTCACATCGATCATGTTCACCCAAGATGCCCGCGAGCGCGACGATGCGGTGCTCGCGAAGACCGCCCGGCTGACCCTCCTCGTCATGATTCTGGTCACTGTCGTCGTCGGAGGCAGCTTGCCGCTTTGGGTCGGACCGTTCTTCGGGACGGGCTTCGAGGCTTCAATCCCTGCAGCGTGGGTGATGCTCGTCACGTACGCTCTGACTGCTCCAGGCGTCGTCGCCGGCACCGCACTGGGGGCACGGGGGCGACCGGGGAGCAGGAGCGTTTCCCTCATCGTCGCCGTCATGGTGAACTGCGTCGGCGTCATTGTCCTCGCACCCCTACTCGGGGCGCTTGGAACGGCCGTCGCAACCTTTGCGGGCAACGGGACCGCGGCCGCCTTGAATCTCTACTTCCTGCACAAGCGCCTTGGCGTCGACGTCCGACACTTCTACTCGATTCACCCGGCCGAGTTGCGCACGCTCGTGAAAGAGCTCCTCGTTCGGATCCGCTCTCGTTGACCTGCGGAGAACGTCTCGCTTCGTGTTCCGAGGCAGCACCGGAGACAGCTTCCGGGGGGGGGCATTCAGGACGGCGAGGGAGCTGTCTTCCTGCGCGTGCTGCCCAACGATCTCTCCGCGAGACTGCGAGGTTGGCCAACAGCCGAGGCTGTAGTGATGATGACTCCCAGAAGCATCCAAGTTATGGGCTGGAACAGGGCGTTCGAGAAGAATGAGTTGACGAGGACGGCAATAAGCAGCATCCCCTCTATTCGCCTCAGCGATGACAATGCGAGGTATGCAACCAGCAGGAAGAACGGCACCGCTAGCCACGCGGCGTCTACCCACAAGCCCAACGCCCAGTTGCTTGCCACTGAGTTTGTTGACTGGTCTGAATAGAAGATGCCGGAAACGCCCACGCGGCCGCTCGCGCTGAGGCCATGCCCGTGCCATGGCGCGCTTTCAGCGAGAGAACTCAGAGTTCGGTTCTGCTGCACTCTTGCTTGGGCCGACACGTCGTTGCTCTGAGCGCTCAGTGTGCTCCCTAGGCGGGTGAGTAGGTCGCGGCGTAGATCGGGCAGTGCACCCATCGCCACAATCAGGGCGAACAGCGTAAGACAAAGTGCTCTAAGTCGCCCCGTCTTTCCATTTCCCATTAGTCGGTCGTCTCGAGAACGCGTCCGGAGCCAGACGAGTGCAGCGATCACCGCAGCCACGCCAACGCCGAGCCACGCTGCTCGCGCGAAGGCCAGCACGAGCGCCGAGAGATTGACCAACACGAGGGCCATTCGAAGAGTCGGATGCATAGGCAGACGCCAGGCCAGCAGTGTGCCAATCGCTGCGAACATGCCCAGCCAATCCGGTTCGGGATAGAAGCCAGTTGGTCTCCCGAGCGCGGACACGTCGACGTGCCATAGGTCCGTGGGTACCAGGTGGGCGACTTGCATCAAGCCGAGTGCTGATGAGGCGGACGTAGCACACAGTAGCCCTGCCAAGATCGGTTGGCGGAGCGTCTCATTCCATCCTGACGCGAGCAATGCTGCGGAAACGGCCAGGGCCATCAGCTGCAGAGCGAGGCCGGGGTTCACCACGAGATCGCCGAGGAACACCGTCAGGGCTATCGGGACGCAAGCAATCGGCAAAGCGAACACTCGCCAGCCGATCTGTGCTTCCTTGTGTCCTGTCCGGGCCAAGAACCATGCGACAACGATCGGCACGAACAGGTGCACATTCTCGATTTGCACACTGAATAGGCCGGCACTTGCGCCCACTATGAAAGGGATTGTCATCGTGCGGGCTCGCGACGACGAGACAGCCCAGATGAAAGTGACTGTGAAGACGATCGCGAGGATCGCGTACCCGAGTGGCGCGCTCACGCGGGCGGCTGCTCTCCGGCCGAGGATCCCCGTCGCGGGTTCTGCGCGTCGCTCCCGAGCGGAGGCATGCTCGAACCGCCGGCGTCGCCGTGGTCTCGCTTCGATGAAGCTCGAGCCGACGTCACCCCTGCCAAGTACCCAGCCATGACACTACCTGTCTTCCGAAACCGCTGTGATCGCTCACGCCGGACGGGGCGGAGCGCGAATTTCACAAGTTCCTTCAAGCCTGTCGGGTGAACGAGTTGGCTCCCGTTACCTCGCTCGATCATGACACGGACTCGATTCCTTGCGGAGTAATAGTAGAAGTTGCGGCTCTGGCCGGCCTCGTCGCTGGTTCCCCCGACGGCGTGCCAGACGGAGGCATCACCGATCACCGTCATGCGGAGTCCGATGTCCTGTGCCCTCAGAGAGAGTTCCGCGTCCTCCCAGTAGAGGAAGAGGTCGTTTCGGAAGCCCCCAAGCAGGCGCCACGCTCCTGGCGTGAACACTGGGGCGGCGCCGCACATGAAACTGGTCGAACGGGCATCGGGGATCTTCGTTGGTTCGTAGGAGTCCAGGTAGTCGTCGTGCACGACGTTGCCTGTTCGTTGGTCAACCACTCCACCGCCGAACCAGATTTTCTCGTCACCGTCCTCTCCAGTGAGGACCAGGGGGCTCACGATGTCGTCGAGATCCAGTGCGAGCCTTCGCAGGAGCGACTCGGGTGCTCCTGCGGTTGGCTCGGTGTCCGGGTTGAGAAGCCAGACCGGTGAGTCCGGGGTTGAGCCCAGCGCGAAGTCGATCCCGTGGTTCGCTCCGACTCCGAATCCCAGGTTGCTCTGTTCGACGATCACCTTCGTCGGCACGGGCAGCTCGATCCCCGCAAGGCGCTCTGCCTCCGCCGGATCGTCGGAGTTGTCGACGAGGACGACCTGCTCGCACCAATCCGAGTCGACGGTCGAGGTGCTCCTCCTGACGAAGTCGGAGCTGTGGAAATTCACGATCACAAGACTGAGCTTCACAGCGGGTCCGATCCGTTCAGCTGCTCGAATGCGCTGAGCACCCGCGCGCCGAACGCTTCCTTGCTGTACTCGCGTTTCCAATACGCCCGTACTTCCCGCGCGTGCGAATCGAAAGCACGTCCAACCGCGCGGAGCTGAGGGATCGGGTCCTCCTGTGCTGTCCGGACGTACTCGCCATCGAAGTACTCGCTCATCCCCGCTACCCATGACGCGACAACGGGTTTCCCCCGCTGCAGAGCTTCGACGAGCACCATGTGGCCGGCCGCCCGCCCGTTGTCCGTGAGGGGCAGGAACACGACATCGCAGCTCGCGAGGAGCTCGCTGAACTGTGCGGCGGTAACGGCTGGAACTCGACGCACTCGTCCGGTGTCGAGCTGCGAACTGCCACCCGCCGCGATCACGAGTCGCAGATCCTCTTGCGCTTCGACCTCGGAAACGAGCCTCGAGATTGCTTCCTCGTCTCGATCCGAAGTCCCGCCGACGAAGATCGTCACCGTCGTGTTGCCTCGTGCGCTGGGTTCCGATCGATGTGCAACCGGAGGTTCGGCGAACGTGGATCCGTACCGAACCGACAGAGATCGGCCCCCAGCGGTTCGCCATTTCATGGATTCATGTTCAGACAGCGTGACCACTGGGCCCGAACCGAGCACGCGACGTAGCAGGCGCCAGCTTCGGCCGCCTTCCACGGCGTACAGGCCCACCGTCGAGACATCCCGATACCCCAGCAGCCGAGCGGCGACCGCCGTCCAGGGGTTCATGGCGATGATCGGTCCGGTCACCAATGCCAGACGGGCACGCGCAGCAACTCGGAATGCATCGACTCCCAAACCGAGCCCCCGAGAGCCGAGGCGCCGCCCGCTCGGCGCTGGCTTCTGGAGCCGGATGACCCGTCGAATGCGGTCGTCTGTTCCCCACCGTTCAGCACCGTCGATCGGGCGCGCCCCGAGGTCGAGGACAGTCCATCTCATCAACGAGCCCACGTCTTCCATCCGTCGAGTGCTCTGGTAGTCGCAACAGCTCGTACTCGCTCGAGCACAACCGGCTCGCTGTCAATAGCTGATCGGATCATGTCCACCCAGTCGCGCACGTTGGCGTCTGAACGCAGGAGGAACGGATAGTCCCGGCCGGTCATCGAGGACAACTCGTCGCTTCGTCCGATCACGGGCACCGCCGCTTCGATGGCTCGCGCAGCGATGCCGCTTTGGTAGTACCGCCGGTACGGGATCAACACTGAGGAGCTCGTCCGGATCAGTCCGTCAAGCTCTCTTTCAGAGACAAACTCATCCCGGACGATCCAACCGGGAACTGGGGGCCACCCTCTGCCCACGATCTCGAGCCGCGAGGAAGGAAGGAAGGTGGCGAGCGATTCGAGCAACGAAACGTCGCGATCGGGCTTCCACTGTCCGAGTACTCGCACGACGGGAGAAGCCGGGCGAACTGGAGACGTCATCGAACTCAGCAGAGGGTGCGGAAGCTGGACGACGCTCCTTGCGCTACCCGGCAGGTGCTCGGCGGCGAGTGCGCTGTGGACAATGAGTGAGCGCTTCGGGGCGAGCAAGTTCGCGATCTTGACGACTACGGTGCCGTACCCGACCGCGCGAACAAGCGGCCGTGGATCGTGCATGACAACACTTGTCTGACGGCCGGAGAGCAGTGGAGCGACGATTCGGTCGAAGTGCCCCAAGACAGGCCAGGTCACGACGACGCGACCACCCGAACGTCGCGTCCGCCGGGCTTTGACCAGCGTCTTGGCATACTCCCAGAGCCAAGTGAGTCTCGACTTTCCCGAGATCGATGGCTCGGGGATGGACAGGACGGCGACAGAGATCGCCGAGCCGTCGAACATCTGCTCCAGCTGCTGCGTGTAGTGGCGTAGTGCTCCTGCGAGCGGATTCACGATGACGAGGTCGGCGTTCGACCGAATGAGTGCTCTTGGTTCGGTCATCCCCTCGTCCCCTTGATGTTTGGTGCGCCCGGGTCGCAGCGCGTCGATCCCCGTGCCCCATCGGTGATCTCGCCATGCCCGCCGATGCTCATCCAAGTGAGAGCCTATCGACCCGCGATCGCGGGCCAGCGTCATTCATGGAGCCATGAGTCAGCGGCTACCCGGCCGTCGATGGTTGGGAGCGACTCGCGAACCGACGGGCGCGGAAGCACCTGGTTGAGCGTGTTGACAACTCGTGCCGCGAGTGTGTCGCCCAGCTCAGCTGCCGGCACGACAGTGTGCCCGTGCTCTGTCAACCAATCTGCGAGCCCCGTCTCGTCCGAGGCGACGATGGTCAATCCGTTCGCGAGCGCTTCGCGAAGTTGCAGGCCGATCTGCTCCCGCCACCGGCCGTCGCGGACGCTCGGGGCAATGAGGACATCGGACCCTTCGTAGAACGACGCCAGCTCTCCATGGGGAAGCTGCCCCAGGAACCGCCGTCGTTCCGGGGCGAGGCGCACCCAGTCTTCGACTCGGGATTGCAACGGGCCGCTGCCGATGATCGTGATCGTCACGTCTGGGGCCGCAGCTTCTACCTCGTCCCAGACGTCGAGAAGGATCGAGATCCCCTTGCGGTACTCAAGCCCGCCGACGAACAGCGCCGTCACCCCCGTGCTTCTCGGCGTCTCGGCCTCGGCAGGCAAGGTTCGCCGCGCTGGCAGAGCCGTGATCACCCGAGAGCTCTTGATCCGGAGCCGCTTCATCTCGTCGTAAGCACGCGCAGCCCCGCTGGAGCCGAAAGCCACCCGATCAACGAGTGGGGTCACCATGGTTCCGAGCATCCAGATGAAGGCCCGCTTCGCAACGGCGGGCACTCGCGAAGTGCCGAACAGTGCGCCGGCCGGCGTGTTGTTCTCCAGCGAGTAGAACACGGTCCTGCTCGGCCGCTGCCTCAGCCGGCGGGCTAGTCGCGCGCTGACCATGAGGGTCAAAGCTGTTGGGAGGAAGCGGGCCCAGAGCGGCTCTGGGATCTCGATGGTCCGGGCCTGAGTCGTGAAGATTCGCCGGACCGCCGTGAACACGTTCACTCGGACGCACCACGGTGGGAGCGCGGAGGCGTGTGGTAGGTCCGTGTGTGGCACGAAGTACCAGATCTCCGCCGGCCCCATCCGTTCCATGAGTGCCAGGTCAGCTCCGCGTAGGTGAACGTGGATACGGATGGATCGAGAGCGGTCAGGGTGGGGGGCCGTCATGAAGGCTCCTCGTCGGTGCTGGCGGTCGCGTAACGTGAGTCTCGCATGGCCGTCACCTCCGACGTACTTCGCCGCGGAAGGGAATTGATGCGAGTCATCGCATGCATCGTGACGTACGAGCCCGAGGTCGATCTCCTCCAGGCGAACATCGCCGCCGTTCTCGGCCAAGTCGAGGGCCTGGTCCTGATCGACAACGCTTCTTCGAGCCTTCCGGCGTTCCTGGAGAATCTCGAGCCTCGTGTCGAGATCCACCGCCAGTCTGAGAATCTCGGTTTGTCGAAAGCGATGAACCTGGCTGCGGTCCGTGCGCGTGCGCGCGGAGCGGACGCGATCTTGATGTTGGACCAAGATTCGGTTCTCTCCGAGGGTGCAGTCGCATCGCTCTCGGCCGCTCTGAGCGGTCACCCCGAGTGCGCAATCGTTGCTGCTCGCATGGTCGACCGGAACGTGGACAGCACCTCAGGGCTTTCGGCGGGCACCCTGGAGGTGGTCAACGCGTGCATCACTTCGGGGTCCCTCATCCGATTCTCCGACTGGGCAGCCGTTGGAGGGTGGGACGAGCAACTGTTCATCGACTACGTCGATTTCGACTTCTGCTTGCGTCTTCGGATGCGTGGGAGGGGAATCGTGATCGACCAAGCGACGACGATGGGGCACAGCATCGGCAACGCTCGGAGGACCGGCCGAGTCGTCGTTTGGGGTCATGGAGCCGGGCGACTGGAGCGCATGGCGAATGACGTCGTGCTCTACGCGCGAAAGCATCGACGGTCGCCAGCCGAACTTCAGGTGGTGTCTCGAAGCGTTGCTCGCGCAGTGGTGGGGCTCTGCTGGAAAGCTGTCGTCATCGTGGGGTACGAGCAGAGCAAGTCCGCGAAACTGTGCGCACTGGCCAGGGGAGCCACGAAGGGACTGAGTCGGCGGCCGGGCCGGAACGTGATGCGGCGTATTGTCCCGTCTCGCCCTGGCGACGCCGGGTAACGAGCGGGTTCATCCACATGATGCGGCTCGAACCACGCGAGGGCCATGGCGTCGAGCGACAGAGACATAGGCTTACGTCATGTCCGACGCGCCCGAGTCGCGACGCACTGCAGGTCACCGGGGGTCCAGGGCCCGGATCGTTCTGTGGGTCGTCCTCGCCCTTGTCCTGCTGCTCATCCTCGCTGTCGCCTGGGTGGGGATCCGTGCCTACCTTGCAAAGGGGCATCTGGAACGCGCAGTCGGTGACGTGGACACGCTGCGGTCGCAGTTGACCGGTGGTGCCCCTGCCGCGGTCCAGAAGACAGCGGCGCGTCTCGAGGACGAAGCGGCGTCCGCTCGCTCGCTGACCGGCGACCCGCTGTGGGGAGCAGCACAGCACGTGCCGTTCTTCGGGCCCAACCTGCGCGCGGTGCGTGACATCTCCGTGATCGTCGACGACGTCGCGCAGAACGCTGTCACGCCGGTCGCCGGTGTGGTTGGGGAGCTCGGGTCGGACTCGTTCGCGCCCAAGAACGGAAAGATCGACCTGCAGCCGATCGAGGACGCCCAGCCTTCGGTCGCCAAGGCGACCAAGACCCTCGCCGGCGCGCACCGCGACGCCGAGGCGATCGACGTCAGCGGCACGTTGTCGCCGGTGACGACAGCGGTCGGCCAGCTGCGGAACGCGTTGTCGTCGGCGTCCGCGCAGGCGACGACCGCGAACCGCATCGTCCAGCTCGCCCCGGCGATGCTCGGCCACGACGGCGACCGGAGCTACGTCCTGCTGTTCCAGAACAACGCCGAGCTCCGCGCGGGCGGCGGGATCCCGGGCGCGGTTGCGCTCCTGCAGGCGAAGGACGGGGCAATTAGTCTCCGCAACCAAGCGTCCGGGTCGTCGTTCGGGGAGTACGACGAGCCCGTGCTGCCGCTCACCGCGGACACTCGTGGGCTCTACGGGGAGATCACCGGCGAGTACATGCAGGACGTCACGCTGACGCCGCGCTTCGACGTGTCGGCGAAGCTCGCGCGGGAGATGTGGAAGCAGCGATTCGGGCAGCAGGTGGACGGTGTGCTGGCCATGGATCCGGTCACGTTGAGCTACATCCTCAAGGCGACCGGCCCGGTGCAGCTGCCGACCGGGGACACCCTGACCGCCGACAACGCGGTGAAGCTGTTGCTGAGCGACGTCTACGCGAAGTACCCCGACGGCAACGTCCAAGACGCACTGTTCGCCTCCGCTGCCAGCGCGGTCTTTGACAAGATCTCGTCCGGAGGGTTCGACACGAAGGCCTTCGTGTCCGCTCTGACCCAGAGTGGTGGCGAGGGGCGCCTGCGCGTCTGGAGTGCGGACAAGGCCGAGCAGCGCCGCATCAGCGGGACACCGGTCGCCGGTGAGCTGCCGACGGCTTCTGCGGAGTCGCGCCAGTTCGCCGTCTACCTGAACGACGGCACCGGCGCGAAGATGGACTACTACCTCGACAAGCGCCTGTCCGTCGGCAGCTCGGTGTGTCGAAAGGACGGGCGGCCGACGTCCGTCGTCCAGGTCACCATCAAGAACACGGCACCGGCTGACGCAGCGACGAGCCTGCCCGAGTACGTCACGGGTGGGGGCAACTTCGGTGTGGAGCCGGGCAAGATCAAGACGCTCCTCGCCGCGTATGCGCCGGA
>Ga0308160_10006069_pt1 | contig 12426 bp, 10 predicted proteins | sample PhyFR1_FD_201036 | JGI IMG/M metagenome (GOLD analysis project Ga0308160, IMG submission 201036) | Phyllosphere microbial communities from UC Gill Tract Community Farm, Albany, California, United States - DLSLF.R1 | ecosystem: Host-associated > Plants > Phyllosphere > Unclassified | place: USA... | reverse complement strand
CGCGCGCGATCTCGTCCAGCACGTATTCCATCGCGATCGCGCCCTGCGGCCCGCCGAAGCCGCGGAAGGCGGTGTTCGACTGGGTGTTGGTCTTGCCGCAGGCGGCGCGGATGTCGACGTCGGACAGGTAGTAGCTGTTGTCGAAGTGGCAGACCGCGCGCGTGGCGACGGGGCCGGACAAGTCCGCCGAGTAGCCGGCGCGCGAGACCATGTCGACCTTGGCCGCAACAATGCGCCCATCCATGTCATAGCCGACTTCGTATTCGTAGTGGAAGCAGTGGCGCTTGCCGGTGACCAGCATGTCGTCGTCGCGGTCGGCGCGCAGCTTGACCGGGCGTTTGCTCAACTTCGCGGACACGCTGGCGGCCGCCGCCCACAGCGCCGACTGCGATTCCTTGCCGCCGAAGCCGCCGCCCATGCGCCGGCATTCGACCGTCACGTGGTGCGAGTGCAGGCCCAGCGCGTGCGCGACCACGTGCTGCATCTCGCTCGGGTGCTGGGTCGAGCACAGCACCAGCATGCCGTCGTTTTCCTGCGGGATGGCGTAGGCGATCTGGCCTTCCAGGTAAAACTGTTCCTGGCCGCCGACGTAGAGTTCGCCCTTCACCTTGCGCGGCGCACATTCGAACGCGCTTGCCGCATCGCCGCGCGCCAGGCGCATCGGCGGCAGCACGTAGCTTTGTGCCGCACGCGCCGCCTGCGGGGTCAGGATCGCCGGCAGTTCTTCATAGGTGACGACCGCCTTGCGCGCGGCGCGGCGCGCGTTGTCGTGGCTGTCCGCGACCACGATGAAGATGGGCTGGCCCACGTACTGGACCAGGCCGTCGGCCAGGATAGGATCGTCGTGGATGATCGGGCCGCAATCGTTGGTGCCGGGGATGTCGCCCGCCGTGTAGACGGCAACGACCCCGCGGCTGGCGCGGACGGGAGCCAGGTCGACGTCGAGGACGCGCGCATGCGCCTTGCTGGACAGGCCCAGCGCCGCGTGCAGCGTGCCGCGCACTTCATCGATGTCGTCGGTGTAGTCGGCCTGGCCGAGCACGTGCAGCCGCGCCGATTCGTGCTGGCGCGAGGTGCCGACCGCGGTCCATGCGGCGCTTTTCAATACCGGGGTGCCTGCGTCGTTCATGTGACTCTCCTTATGCCCCGACGGCGAATGCGTTGACGGCATCAAGCGGCAGCGGGTTCTCGACCCTCGTCTCGAGCCAGAAGCGGCGCAGTAGGTTCTGCGCGGCCTGCATGCGGTAGCTGCTGGAGGCGCGCATGTCGGACAGCGGCGCGTAATCCAGGGCCAGCGCGGCCATCGCCTGCTTTATGTTGGCTTCACTCCAGGCCTGGCCGCGCAGCGCGGCTTCGGCCTGGGCCGCGCGCTTGGGCGTGGCCGCCATGCCGCCAAAGGCGATGCGCGCGTCGCGCACGATACCGGCGTCGTCGAGTTCGAGCGCGAAGGCGGCGCAGACGGCCGAGATGTCCTGGTCGAAGCGTTTCGCCAGTTTATAGGTGCGGAACACCCGGACCTGCTGCGGCATGGGTACGCGCAAGCCCTGCACGAATTCGCCGGGCCGCAAATCCTTCTGCTGGTAGCCGAGATAGAAATCTTCCAGCGCCAGCGTGCGTTCGCCTTCGGGCCCGCGCAGCACCAGTGTGCTGCCCAGCGCGATCAGCCAGGGCATCGAGTCGCCGATCGGCGAGCCGTTGGCGACATTGCCGCCCAGGGTGCCGGCATTGCGGATCGGCAGCGAGGCAAAGCGCTGCCACATTTCGCTTAGCTCGCGCGGATAGTGGCGGCACACGGCCGCATAGGCGTCCTGCAGCGACACGCCGGCGCCGATCTCGATCGTGCCATCGGTCTCGCGTACCGTCTTCAATTCACTCACGTGGCCGAGGTAGATGATGTCGGTCAGCTCGCGCATCTGCTTGGTGACCCACAGGCCGACGTCGGTCGACCCCGCCAGCAGCACCGCGTTCGGGTGCGCCACGCGTGCAGCCACCAGTTCGTCCAGCGTACGCGGCGCGTGGAAGACCTGGCCATGGGCGCTGTAAACCGTCCCCGATTCACGCTGCAGCGCGCGCAGCTGTTCGGCCAGCGCGGCGCGGTCGAAATCGACGCGCGGCAGTTCGGTCATGCGCTGGGCGGCATCGATGATCGGGCGGTAGCCGGTGCAGCGGCACAGGTTGCCGGACAGGGCATCGTCGATCTCGCAGCGGCTGGCCACGCGGCCTTCCTGTTTCAGGTACATGCCCCACAAGGACATCGCGAAGCCCGGCGTGCAGAAACCGCACTGCGAGCCATGACATTCGACCAGCGCCTGCTGGACCGGGTGCAGCTCGCCGTCTGCCTGCTGCAGATCCTCGACCGTGAACAGGGCCTTGCCGTCCAGCGTGGGCGTGAACTGGATGCAGGAATTCACGGCCTTGAGCTGCAGCCCGTCCGGCTCCAGCGAGCCGACCACCACCGTGCAGGCGCCGCAATCGCCCTCGGCGCAGCCTTCCTTGGTGCCCGTGCAGTGCAGATCCTCCCGCAGGTGCTGCAGGATGGTCTGCGTCGGCGCGGCGCCGCTCACTTCATGGACAGCGCCGCGGAAAAAGAAACGGATCGGTGTGGACATTGGCGCCTCGGATTGAACCCAACATGCAAGATTAGCATCGGGCGATCATTCGATTATAAATTTTTGATGATTTTAGATATCATCGATCTTATATATCGGACTGGAATGGATGCACGCTTTTCCAATGCTCCGCGATATCGATCCGGCGCGTGATCCAGACATGCTGGTGCGTCTGCACGTAGTCGAGGAAGCGCGCCAGCGCCGCCGCCCGCGCCGGCCGTCCGACCAGGCGGCAGTGCAGGCCGATCGACAGCATCTTCGGCTGGTTCAGGCCGTTCGGGTCGCCTTCGGCATACAGTACGTCGAAGGCATCCTTCAGGTAGTCGAAGAACTGGGTACCGGAATTGAAACCCTGCATGGCGGCAAAGCGCATGTCGTTGGTGTCCAGCGTGTAGGGCACGACCAGGTGCGGCTGCTGCGCATGCAAGCCGTTCTGGTCGGTAAAGCTGACCTGGGTCCAGAACGGCAGGTCGTCGCCGTAGTGGTCGGCGTCGTAGACGAAGCCGCCGTGTTCCAGCACCAGTTTGCGGGTATTCGGCGAATCGCGCCCGGTGTACCAGCCCAGCGGCGCTTCTCCCGTCAGCTCCCGGATGATGTCGACCGCTTCCTTCATGTGGGCGCGCTCGGTGGCTTCGTCGGCGTGCTGGTAGGAGATCCAGCGCAGGCCGTGGCAGGCGATCTCGTGGCCCAGTTCCTTGAAGGCGGCCACCGCGTCCGGATTGCGCTTGAGTGCCATCGCCACGCCGAACACCGTCAGCGGCAGCTTGCGCTCTTCAAAGATGCGCAGCACCCGCCACAGCCCGGCGCGCGAGCCGTATTCGTACAGCGATTCCATGCTCATGTGGCGCATATTGAAGGCTTGCGCGCCGATGATCTCGGACAGGAAGGTTTCCGAGGCCGGGTCGCCATGCAGCACGCTGTTCTCGCCGCCCTCCTCGTAGTTCAGCACGAACTGCAGGGCCACGCGCGCTTGCCCCGGCCATTGCGGGTGCGGCGGGTTGCGGCCGTAGCCGATGAGGTCGCGCGGATAGTTCTCGTAGCTGTTGTTCATGGGCACTCGCTGTGGGCAGGTATATCCCTCATCTTATATTGCAAGAAGCACATCGGTATATCATCGTCCGCATACGAGACTTCATCCTTTACGTATAGGAATCATGATGGGAAAACTCAGCACCCACGTTCTCGACACCGCCCAGGGCAAGCCGGGGGCCGGCGTCCGGGTCGAACTGTATGCGCTCGAAGGCGGCGCGCGCAGGCTCCTCAAGAGCGATACCACGAATGCCGACGGACGCTGCAACACGCCGCTGCTGGAGGGCGCGGCGCTGCAGGCCGGGCACTACGAGCTGGTGTTCGCGGCCGGCGATTATTTCGCGGCCCAGGGCGTGGCGCTGGCGGAGCCGCGCTTCATCGACCGGGTGACGATCGCATTCGGGATCGCGGACGCGGCGCAGAACTACCACGTGCCGCTGGTGGTGACGCCGTGGTCGTATTCGACTTACCGGGGAAGCTAGCGTACCGTACGCCGGCAGACAGAACGCGTTTGGTAATCTCGGCAGGATAGACGTGCGCGACCGCGATGGTCGCGCCAATTAATATCCCAGGAGAAAATCGTGCGCAATGTAGATGTGAAAGTCACCGTCGATGTCCGCGTCGACCCCGCGGGCGTCGTCCTGCTGCTGGCGTCGGCGGCGATGGGCCTGTTTTTCCTTCGAAAAAACAAAGGCAATGTGTAGACCCTGTCCTGACCGGGAGCCCGTCATGTCCTTGCACGTCGTCCACTTCATCGGCCCCATCAACGCCACCTCGGCCTGCACCATCCGCAACCTGTGCCTGCAGGCGCTGCAGAGCGGCGCCACCGAGATCGAGCTGCACATGTCGACCGAAGGCGGCAACATGACGGCCGGGTTCGCGCTGTACTTCTTCCTGAAATCGCTGCCGCTGCCGCTCACCACCTGGAACGTCGGCAGCGTCGAATCGGTGGGCGTGGCCATCTTCCTGGCCGGGCAGAAGCGCTATGCCTGCCCCGGCACGCGCTTCCTGATCCACCCGCTGCACTGGGGCTTCGGCAACCTGGTGGCGGCCGACCATGCGCGCATTTCGGAGTGGCGCGACTGCCTGGATTTCGACGCCGAGCGCTACGCCGCCATCTTCGACGAAGCCACCCGCGGGGCGCCCGGCACCCACGACATCCGCCCCTACCTCACCGGCAGCTCGCGCATCTACACCGCCGAACAGGCGCTCGAGGCCGGCATCGTGCACGCGGCGCGCCAGGCGCGGCTGCCGGAAGCGGGCACGACGGCTCATTGGTGGAACTGAAGACAGGGCCGTTCAGTATCTGACACATTATGATGTCGGATTGAAACAACAGTTTCCACGCTGTCATTCCTTTGTTAACTACCTTTTCCTTGCTGCAAGAATTGCGGGGTAGCTAAACTTATTCCGTTTCACGCACTGGTGTGAGCGGGTGTCGGGCCTGGCCTGTCAAGCGACGGGCCAGGCCCTTTGCTTTTTATTGTCGAAACTGACGATTGTTGCAAGACAACTTTTGTGAACACATTACAACAGAAGTGTGAAATTTCCGCATAGAAACGTAGTCGACTTAGTATTTTCGTTGCGGCAATAAACGATAGCCTATTACAATCAATTTCAGCAATTCTTCGCGCGGCCCAGCCCATCGCCGCCATGCTTGCGTCAAGTACTGCTCTCCCAACCGTATTCTAGGAATTCAATGAAAACCCGTTTTCTCGTGGCGGCCCTCGCTTTGCCTTTTGCCGTCTCATCCGCGTTTGCACAAGACACTTCCGCCGTCCGCATCAGCGGTTTCGGCACTGCCGCCCTGACCTGGAGCGATACCAATGACGCCGAATTCGGCCGCCCGAACCAGGCCAGCGGCGTCAAGAAGAATCCGCGCACCGGCGTGGATTCCAACCTGGGCCTGCAGGCCGACTACGCGATCAACGACTGGCTCTCCGTCACCGGCCAGGGCCTGGTGCGCAAGGATGGCACCGACAACTACGGCGCCGAACTGACCTGGGGCTTCGTCAAGGCCAAGGTATCGAACGACGTCAGCGTGCGTGCCGGCCGCCTGGTGCTGCCGACCTTCATGATTTCGGAATACCGCAACGTTGGTTACGCCAACACCTTCCTGCGTCCGCCGTCGGAAGTGTATTCGCAGGTGCCGCTGAACAGCGTCGATGGTGCCGACCTCACCTGGCAGCATGCCTACGGCGACACAACGATTACCGCCCAGCTGGCGTTCGGCCGTGCCAAGACCGAGCTGAGCAGCGGCATCGACGCCGACCTGAGCCGCGTGCACGGCATCAACCTGACCGCCGAGCATGGCCCGTTCACGCTGCGTGTCGGCCGTACCGAAGCCAGGCTGACCGTCGACCAGGCTTCGCTGAACACGCTGGTCGCGACGCTGAACAACGCCGGCAACGCCTACAAGATCAGCCAGCTGAACGACATGGCGCGCGTGCTGGACAACCACGACAAGAAAGGCAGCTTCACCTCGATCGGCCTGGGCATGGATTGGAACAACATCATCGCCCAGACCGAATACGCCAAGCGCAAGATCGACAGCGCCTCGGGTTCGACCGATTCCTGGTACGTGCTGGGTGGTTACCGCATCGGCAAGTTCCTGCCTTACTACAGCCACGCCAAGCTGTCGCCGTCGAGCGACTTCGCCAACACCATCCCGACGGCCTGCGCCGCGGGTTCGCTGGCTGCCTGCACCCCGACGGTCCGCGCCCTGTCCAGCACCCTGGAAAGCCTGCGCAACAGCACCAACAGCGGCGGCCAGAGCACCGACAGCATCGGCCTGCGCTGGGACTTCATGAGCTCGGCCGACATCAAGTTCCAGGTCGACCGCATCAAGCCGGACGGCGGCAAGGGCCTGTTCGTCCACGCCGCGCCCGGCTTCAAGGGCCCGGTCACCGTCGGCGCCATCGCCCTCGACTTCGTGTTCTGAGGAGAGCCGCGATGAATAAACTGTTTGCAATGATTGCAGCTGCCGCCGGCCTGTCGCTGGCCGTGCCAGCGATGGCCGAAGTCGTCGTGATCGTGAATCCGAAGGCGGCCGAAGCCTCGATGACCAAGGACCAGGTGGCCCAGTTCTTCCTGGGTAAATCGAGCGCCATGACCCCGGTCGACCAGCCGGAAAGCGCCCCAATCCGTGCCGAGTTCTACAAGAAGGTGACGGACAAGGACGTGTCCCAGGCCAAGGCCCTGTGGTCCAAGCTGGTGTTCACCGGCAAGGCCACGATGCCGAAGGAAGCCGGCGACAGCGCCGCCGTCAAGAAGGCGGTGGCGAACGATCCGAAGGCCATCGGCTACATCGAGAAGAGCGCGGCCGATGCCTCGGTCAAGGTGATCTACACGGCCCAATAAGCCGGCTTCGCCCACCCGCCCCTTGTCCGGCCGCAAGCGCGAGGCCGCACAAGGGGCATCGTCACTCCCTATTCGCGCTCATTTCATTTCAAAGGCGGCAGCATGAGCATCAAGCGCAGGATCTGGGCACTTCCAATCATCTCGGCCATCATTTTCGGCATCGGCGTCGCGGTCAGCGCCAGCATCGCGACCGGAGCGCTGGACTCCATCCACACCACCGAGAGCGTCGACTACCCGGCCCTGGACGCCTCGAAGACGCTGGCGGCCGAGATCGAAGATGTGACCAATGGCCTGCGCGACGCCGTCAGCGAGGGCGACAAGGCACGCGTCACCCAGGTGGGCGAGCAGGCGAACAAGGTACGGGCACGCATCGCCGGCATCGGCAAGATCGACGGCATGGATGCGACCGGCAAGCGCCTGGCCAAGGAATTCGACGACTACTATGCCCCGGCGCTATCGGCCGCCAAGATCATGCTCGAACTCGAGCAGGGCGACCCGCAATCCACCGTCACGAAGATGCAGGGCGCACTGACCGTCCTCAACAAGGACGTCGCCAAGTTCAACGACGACGCGCAGAAGCAGTTCAAGGCCGGCATCGAGCGCAGCGAAAGCAAGGTGCGCAGCGTGCTCACCATCACCATCGTCACCGCGCTGGTCGTGATCCTGGCGCTGGCCGCCGTGTCCTGGTTCGTGGTCCGCACCATCTGGCAGCAACTGGGCGGCGAACCGGAATATGCGCGCGAGATCGCCCGCGCCGTGGCCCAGGGCGACCTGGCCATGGAAATCCGTACCGAGCCCGGCGACAACACCAGCCTGCTGGCCGCGCTGAAGGAAATGCGCACGCGCCTGGCCGGCATGGTGGCCGGCATCAAGACCTCGGCCGAGACCATCGCCCTGGCCAGCAGCGAGATCGCCAGCGGCAACGCCGACCTGGCCAGCCGCACCGAATCCCAGGCCGGCAGCCTGGAACACACCACGCGCGCCGTCGAAGCCCTCACCGACACCGTGCGCGCCAACGCCGCCAACGCCAACCAGGCCAACCAGCTGGTGGTCTCGGCCAGCGACATCGCCACCCGCGGCGGCGAAGTGGTCGGCAACGTGGTCTCGACCATGGGCTCGATCAACGAATCCTCCAGGAAGATCGTCGACATCATCAGCGTCATCGACGGCATCGCCTTCCAGACCAACATCCTGGCGCTGAACGCGGCGGTGGAAGCGGCGCGTGCCGGCGAACAGGGTCGCGGCTTCGCCGTCGTGGCGGGCGAGGTGCGCACGCTGGCCCAGCGCTCGGCGGCGGCGGCCAGGGAAATCAAGGAACTGATCGGCGACTCGGTGGCCAAGGTGCACGCCGGCACCGCGCTGGTGGACCAGGCCGGCGCCACGATGGAGCAGATCGTCGCCTCGGTGCGCAAGGTGCACGACATCATGGCCGAGATCACCGAAGCCGGCCAGCGCCAGAGCGAAGGCATCGAGCAGATCGGCCAGGCGATCGTCGCCATGGACCAGATGACGCAACAGAACTCGGCGCTGGTCGAACAGGCCTCGGCGGCGGCGGAATCGCTGACCGACCAGACCGGGCAGTTGTCGGCGGAACTGGCGGTGTTCAAGCTGGACGACGCGCTGGTGCCGAGCGCACCCGCCGCCAGCCGTCCGGCGCTGGCGCTGACCAGCGGCCGTTGAACCGTCGCCCCTGCGCAGGCAGGGGCGACGTGCTGGCGTCAACTAATATATATACGGACTCTCCCTGCCAGTTCTGTACAAACTTGCAAGCCCAGCCCGGCTTACCGTAGAATCGTCCCATGCACGATTCCTTACGGTGAGACTTGGAAACCGTACCTCTCTGGGTGCTCCTCCTCGCACTCGCACTCCTGATCCTTTGTTCCGCCTTCTTCGCGCTGGCGGAAACCGCCTTGATGGCGGCCAACAAATACCGCCTGCGCCACCTCGCCCGGCGCAATCACCGCGGCGCCGTCACCACGCTGTCGCTGCTGGAGCGGACCGACGAGCTGCTGTCGCTGGTCCTGATCGCCAGGACCCTGATCAATGCCATGGCGACGGCGCTGCTGACGGCGATCGCCATCATGTTCTTCGGCTATGCGGAAAGCGTGATCACGGCCGCCATCGCCGTCATCGCCTTCGTGCTGATCGTGTTTGCCGAGATCTCGCCGAAGATCGTCGGCGCCAGCTTTCCGGAGCGCATCGCGCTCGGCACCAGCCCGGTACTGCAGCCATTGATGAAAGTGGCCGGCCCGGCGATCTGGTTCGTGAACCTGTTCGTCACCGGCCTGCTGCGGCTGCTGCACATCCGCAGGGGCGCGCATGGCCAGGAACTGCAAGGACGGCTGTCGATCGACGAACTGCGCTCGGTGGTGCTGGAAGGCGGCAACCTCATGCCGCAAAAGCACAAGAGCATCCTGCTCAACCTGCTCGACCTGGAAAAGACCTCGGTCGAGGACATCATGACCCCGCGCACCCAGGTCGAGGCGCTGAACCTGGCGCTGCCGGTCGCGGCCATCAAGGCGGCGTTGACGACCTGCTATCACAACAAGCTGCCGGTCTATGAAGGCGAGATCAACAGGATCGTCGGCGTCCTGCACGTGCGCAAGGCGATCGGCCTGCTGAACCAGGACGACGAGCTCGAGGTCGGCCACATCCGCGCACTGTTGTCGGCACCGTATTTCATTCCACAGGACACGGCCGTGCTGGACCAGCTCCAGTATTTCCAGGAAAACAAAGAGAGGCTGGGCATCATCGTCGACGAATACGGCGAGGTCCAGGGCTTGGTCACGCTCGAAGACATCATCGAGGAAATGATCGGCGACTTCACCACCTCGGCGCCCGGCGCGGGCCGCGGCGACAGCATCGCCTGGAATGCGCGCGGCGAATGCCTGCTCGAAGGCGCCACGCCCCTGCGCGACATCAATAAAAAGCTCGGCCTGGACCTGCCGCTGGACGGCCCCAAGACCGTCAACGGGTTATTGCTCGAGCATCTGCAGGAGATTCCGGAATTCCCGACCGCGCTGCGCATCGGCCATACCGTGATCGAGGTCGTGCAGGTACAGAACCAGTCAATCAAGGTCGTGAAACTGTTGCGTCCGGCGGCAGTCAAACGCTGGCTGGCGGCCTGATCGGAGGCATCGCCGGCGTCCGCCAGGAGCGCCCATGCCATTGACTTTCCGCCAAGACGTTTGCCAACGAAGCATTGCATGCCATTTCATCTACGTGGTATGCAAGCCTCTCCCCCCATGCCAAACGCTTGACCAATTTGATGCCCACAGGCATCATCCGATGCATCCACCGGGCTCGTCCGTCATGCCCTGCGTCCCTTCCCTGACCCGTCCTTGACCCTATGGCAGCAGTCCTACCCAACACCACGACAGGCAGCACGCTGCCCGGGTTGGCGCGCGCCCTGGTCCAGTCAGGACGCCTTGGCCTGCCGCAAGCGGACACCTTGCAAAAGAAGGCGTCCGCCGACAAGGTAGGCTTCATCGATGCCTTGCTCGGCTCCGGGACCATCGATGCGCGCAGCCTGGCCGTGTTCTGCGCCGAAACCTTCGGCTACCCGCTGCTCGACCTGTCGACCTTCAGCGTCGACATGCTGCCGCCGAACGCCATCGACACCCGGCTGATGCAGACGCTGCGTGTGGTGCCGCTGTCCAAGCGCGGCAACAAGATGTCGGTGGCGCTGTCCGATCCCACCAACTCCCAGGCCCTGGACCAGATCAAGTTCCAGAGCGAAGCTTCGGTCGAGCCGGTGATCGTCGCCCACGACGCCCTGCAGGCGCTGCTGGCCAGCCTGGCCAAGAATGGCGAACAGACCATCGCCGACCTGGTCGGCGACGACGGCGAGATCGAATTCGCCGAGGAAGACGCCCAGGCGGCCGCGGCGGCCGAAGCGCCCACCTCGGAAGTCGAGGACGCGCCGATCGTGCGCTTCCTGAACAAGATCCTGATGGATGCGATCACGCTGGGCGCCTCGGACATCCACTTCGAACCCTATGAAAAGCAGTACCGCATCCGCCTGCGCGTGGACGGCGTGCTGCGCGACCACATGGCGCCGCCGCTGTCGATCCGCGACAAGCTGGTCTCGCGCATCAAGGTGCTGGCCAAGCTGGACATCTCGGAAAAGCGCGTGCCGCAGGACGGCCGCATGCGCCTGGTGCTGTCGCCCACGCGCACCATCGACTTCCGCGTCAGCACCCTGCCCACGCTGTTCGGCGAAAAGACCGTCATGCGTATCCTCGACGCCACCCAGGCGCAGATGGGCATCGATGCGCTCGGCTACGACCCGGACCAGAAGGCGCTGCTGATCGACGCCATCACCCGCCCCTACGGCATGGTGCTGGTGACGGGCCCGACCGGCTCCGGTAAAACCGTGTCGCTGTACAGCTGCCTGAACCTCCTGAACAAGCCCGGCATCAACATCTCGACCGCCGAAGACCCGGCCGAGATCAACCTGCCCGGCGTGAACCAGGTCAACGTCAACGAAAAAGCCGGGCTGACCTTCCCGGTGGCCCTGAAGGCCTTCCTGCGCCAGGACCCGGACATCATCATGGTCGGCGAGATCCGCGACCTGGAAACCGCCGACATCGCGATCAAGGCCGCCCAGACCGGGCACATGGTTTTTTCAACTTTGCACACCAACGACGCGCCCTCGACCCTCACGCGCCTGATGAACATGGGCGTGGCGCCGTTCAACATCGCCTCGTCCGTCATCCTGATCACCGCCCAGCGCCTGGCGCGCCGCCTGTGCTCGTGCAAGCAGCCGCTCGACATCGGACGCGACGTGCTCAAGGCCGCCGGCTACCGCGACAGCGACCTGGACGGCGAAGCGGAATGGAAGCCCTACGGCCCGATCGGCTGCGAACGCTGCCTGGGTTCCGGCTACAAGGGCCGCGTCGGCATCTACCAGATCATGCCGATCAGCCCGGCGATCGAAGAGCTTATCCTCACCCACGGCAACGCGATGCAGATCGCGGCCCAGGCCGAGCGCGAGGGCGTGAATTCGCTGCGCCGCTCGGGCCTGATGAAAGTGAAACAAGGTTTGACCAGCCTCGAAGAAGTGCTCGGCTGCACCAACGAATAGGACACCACATGGCCACCACCACAGCGAGAGCCCGCTCCGGCGCCGGCGCCCAAGTCAAGGAACACGTCTTCGCCTGGGAAGGCCGGGACAAGACCGGCAAGATCGTGCGCGGCGAAATGCGCGCCGGCGGCGAAACCATCGTCAACGTGACCCTGCGCCGCCAGGGCATCATGGTGACCAAGGTCAAGAAGAAGGCTTACCGCAGCGGCAGGAAGATCGTCGACAAGGACCTGACCCTGTTCACGCGCCAGCTGGCCACCATGATGAAGGCCGGCGTGCCGCTGCTGCAATCCTTCGACATCGTCGGCAAGGGCCACGCCAACCCGTCGATGTCCAAGCTGA
>Ga0308160_10006068_pt1 | contig 12427 bp, 8 predicted proteins | sample PhyFR1_FD_201036 | JGI IMG/M metagenome (GOLD analysis project Ga0308160, IMG submission 201036) | Phyllosphere microbial communities from UC Gill Tract Community Farm, Albany, California, United States - DLSLF.R1 | ecosystem: Host-associated > Plants > Phyllosphere > Unclassified | place: USA... | reverse complement strand
CGCCGGCAAGGTGCTGGCCGTGGTGTTCGCGGCGATGGACCTGGAAAGCCTGGACACCTTCGTCAACGACATCAACCTGCCGCCCGGCTCGATCCTGGCCACCGGCGACTCGCGCGGCGGCATCATCTCGCGCCGGCCCGACCCCGACAAGTGGTTCGGCAAGGACCTTCCCGGCCCGATCCGCGACGCCATGAAGGCCGCCAGCCAGCGCACCCTCACGCTGCGCGGCGAGGACGGCGTCGAACGCCTGCACGCATTCGCCCGCGTGGGCGGGCCGACGCTGTCCGACTACACGGTCACGATCGGCATCCCGACCGCGGGCATCCTGCAGGCCGCGCGTCACGACCAGGTGATCTCGCTGCTGGGCCTGGGCGCGACCATGCTGCTGGCCCTGCTGGCGGCCTGGCTGGTGGGCAACGTGCTGATCGTCCAGCGCGTGCGCAAGCTGAAGGACACGGCCGAGCGCATCGCCGCCGGCGACCTCGAATCCCGCTCCGGCATCCGTTACGGGCACGAAGAGATCGGCAGCCTGGCCCAGGCGCTGGACCGCATGGCCGAGTCGCTGCAGAAGAAGGAGACGGCGCGCTCCCAGGCCGAGCGCGAGCTGCGCGCCGCCGACCAGCGCAAGGATGAATTCCTGGCCATGCTGGCACACGAGCTGAGGAATCCGCTGGCGCCGATCAGTACCGGCGCCCACCTGCTGCGCCTGCTGCATTCGGAAAACGCCCAGATCAACCAGACCTGCTCGATCATCGTGCGCCAGGTCGAACACATGACCAGCCTGGTGGATGACCTGCTGGACGTCTCGCGCGTGACGCGCGGCCTGGTGGCGCTGTCGACCCAGGCGCTGGACCTCAAGCGCGTGGTCGACGATGCCGTCGAGCAGATCCGCCCGCTGGTGACGGCGCGCCGCCACCGCCTGCAGATCGACCTCCCCGCCGGCACGGCGCAGGTCAAGGGTGACCACAAGCGCCTGGTGCAGGTGGTCGCCAACCTGCTGGGCAACGCCACCAAGTACACGCCGGAAGGCGGCACCCTGCGCCTGCGCCTGGACAGCGAGGGCAGCGACTGGGTACTGGGCGTGGCCGACAACGGCCTCGGCATGGAGGCGGACCTGGTCGGCCGCGTGTTCGACCTGTTCACCCAGGCCGAACGCACGCCCGACCGTTCCCAGGGCGGCCTCGGGCTGGGCCTGGCGCTGGTGAAGAGCCTGGTCGAGCTGCACGGTGGCACGGTCCAGGCCGCAAGCCCGGGACCGGGCCGGGGTTCGACCTTCACGGTGCGCCTGCCGCGCCACACCCAGCCAGCGCCCCGGCCCGAGGCGGCTCAGCCGGAGCAGCCCGCCGGCGCGCGCGCGGGCAGCCGGCTGCGCATCCTGCTGGTGGACGACAACGTCGATGCCGTGCATACGCTGCAATTGTTCCTGCGCTCGGCCGGGCACCAGGTCGAGATCGCCTACTCGGCCGGCGATGCCCTCGAACTGGCGCGCATGACGATACCCGACGCCTGCCTGCTCGACATCGGCCTGCCCGACTTCGACGGCAACGAACTGGCGCGCCGCCTGCGCCAGCTGCCCCAGGCCGCGGGCAGCACCCTGGTCGCGATGACCGGCTACGGGCGCCAGCAGGACCGCGAGACGGCCATGGCGGCCGGCTTCGACCATTACCTGGTGAAGCCACTCGACACGGCGGCGCTATCGGCGATCCTGGCGGCCGTCGTGACCACAAGTCACGGCAACCCATAACTAGTTGCAAGCGCGTGCCAGTTCGTGAAACTGGTGCGCATGGCCGACGCACTGGGCAGGGCGCAGGGGTCCGGACAGCCCCGAGGCATTCCGCGAACCAGACCACGCTCGGCCGTCCATTCCTTTATCATCCGGTTTCATACTATGTAAACAGGATATAAAAGGATGGAATCGATTGAAGTCGTGCTGGTGATGCTGCTCGCGGTGGTCGCGAGCGGCTACCTGGCCCGTATGCTGCCCTTCGGCGTGCCGCTGCCGCTGATCCAGATCGGGCTGGGCGCCGTCATCGCGGGCGTGTTCAAGCACGGCACGGCACTGGAACCGGACATCTTCTTCCTGCTGTTCCTGCCGCCGCTGCTGTTCCTGGATGGCTGGCGCATCCCCAAGGTCGGCCTGTTCCGCGACAAGGGCACGATCATCGAACTGGCGCTGGGCCTGGTGCTGTTCACCGTGGTCGGCGCCGGCTTCCTGATGCACTGGCTGATCCCCGAGCTGCCGCTGCCGGTCGCCTTTGCGCTGGCGGCGATCGTGGCGCCGACCGACCCGGTGGCGGTGTCTTCGATCACCAGCCGCATCCCGATGCCGCCGCGCCTCATGCACATCATCGAGGGCGAATCGCTGCTGAACGACGCCAGCGGCCTGGTCTGCTTCCGCTTCGCCGTGGCCGCCGCCATGACCGGCAGCTTCTCGCTGGGGCAGGCCAGCCTGACCTTTCTGTGGCTGGCGCTGGGCGGCATCGCGGCCGGCGTCGCGGTGACCTACGCCATCTCGCGCGCGCACCGCTTCCTGACCCACCGCTTCGGCGAGGACGAGGGCGAGCCGGTGCTGATCAACCTCCTGACCCCGTTCGGCGCCTACCTGGTGGCCGAGCACATCGGCGGCTCCGGCATCCTGGCCGCGGTGGCCGCCGGCATCATGATGAGCTACATCGAGCTGGGCGGTTCCGCCACGGCCACCACCCGCATCCGCCGCAACGTGGTCTGGGACACGCTGCAGTTCACCCTGAACGGCGTGATGTTCGTGCTGCTGGGCGAACAGCTGCCCGAGATTTTCCACGGCGCCCTGCACCCGCCGGGCGGCGGCCATCCCTTCAATGGCTGGTGGCTGGCCGGCAATGCGCTGGCGCTGAGCGGGGGCCTGGTGCTGCTGCGCTTCGTCTGGGTGTGGGTCTCGCTGCGCCTGACCATCCTCAACCAGCGCCGCCTCGGCCAGCAGGAATACAAGCCGCGCCTGCGCCTGATCCTGGCGACCTCGTTCGCCGGCGTGCGCGGCGCGCTGACCATGGCCGGCGTGATGACCCTGCCGCTGCTGCTCCCGAACGGCGATCCCTTCCCGGGACGCCACCTGGCGATCCTGCTGGCGTCCTCCGTCATCATCGTCTCGCTGGTCCTGGCCAGCGTGATGCTGCCGCGCCTGCTGCGCGATCTGGAAGTGCCAAAGGAGACCGAGGCCGAACTGGAAGAAGACCGCGCCCGCCACGCCGCCATCCAGGCCGCCGTCGAGGCGGTCGAAAAAGCCGGACGCCAGCATATCGGCACGCCCGACGAGGAAATGCATGCGAGCGCCTACGGCACCGTGGTGAACGTCTACCGCAACCGCCTGCGCGACATCCAGACCGGCGAAGGTGCACACGGCGGCGCCGACGTCCATGCCACGCGCCGTGCCGAGCGCGAGTACCGCATCACCGCCCTGCGCGCCGAACGCGACACCATCCTGCGCCTGGGGCGGCGCCGCGAGATCTCGGACGACACCGCGCGCAAGCTGCTGCGCGAGATCGATTTGGTCGAAACAAGGTACCGCTAGCAAAGTTAGTTCCCGTACGGTGCGCTTATCCGATACGCGTAGACTCACCCTTCCCGGCGTACCCGGTCGATGGAGGGAAACAGGATGAGCAGCGAAGCGCAGCAGGACAGCAACAGCATCCCCAACGCGGATCCGCCCACCGCCGCCAGGGCGGCCGGGCTGCGCTACGTCCACGACGACCGCCCCGGCATCCGGCGCGAAGCCGCCAAGGATGGCTTCCGCTACCTCGACGCCAGGGGCGAACCGGTCGAGGACGAGGCAACGCTGGGGCGCATCAAGTCGCTGGTCATCCCGCCGGCCTGGACGGACGTCTGGATCTGTCCGCAAGCCAACGGCCACCTGCAGGCCACCGGGCGCGACGCGCGCGGGCGCAAGCAATACCGCTACCACCCGAAATGGCGCAGCGTGCGCGACGAGGTCAAGTACGAGCGCATGATCAACTTCGGCAAGGCGCTGCCGCAGATCCGGAAAGAAGTGGACCGCGCCCTGCGCCTGCCCGGCCTGCCGCGCGAAAAAGTGCTGGCGACCATCGTCTACCTGCTCGAGGCGACCATGATGCGCATCGGTAACGACGAGTACGCGCGCGAGAACAAGTCGTACGGCTTGACGACCCTGCGCAACCGCCACGTCAAGATCGACGGCAGCGAAGTCGAGTTCCGCTTCCGCGGCAAGAGCGGCGTCCACCACGACGTCAGGGTGCACGACCGGCGCCTGGCGCGCATCATCCAGCGCACGCGCGACCTGCCCGGCCAGCACCTGTTCGAATACGTCGACGACGACGGCCAGCCGCATACCGTCGACTCGAGCGACGTCAACGACTACCTGCGCGAGATCACCGGCGAGGATTACACGGCCAAGGATTTCCGCACCTGGTCGGGCACCGTGCTGGCCGCGCTGGCCCTGCAGGAATTCGAGAAGTTCGATTCCGAGACCCAGGCCAAGAAGAACGTGGTGCGCGCCATCGAATCAGTCGCCGAAAAGCTCGGCAACACGCCTTCGGTCTGCCGCAAGTGCTATGTGCACCCGGCCGTGCTGGACGCCTACATGGACGGCACCATGCTGGAAGGCCTGCGGGCCATGGCCGAGGAAACCCTGGTCGAGGACCTGCACGACCTGCAGCCCGAGGAAGCGGCGGTGCTGGCCATGCTGCAGGCGCGCCTGGCCCAGGAAATCCCGGCCGACACCCCATTGCAGGTCAAGCGCCGCGCGGCCTGAGGTTTAGTCTCTTACAACACCAACATGAAAGGAAGCACGATGACAGCAGGCGCATGCACGATCGAACTGGTGGCCGAATTCGGGCACCAGGTGACCGGTGTTTCGGTGGCCGAGGACGGCCGGATCTTCGTCAATTTCCCGCGCTGGACCGAGGACAGCGAAGTCTCCGTCGCCGAACTGAAGGACGGCAAGCCGGTCCCCTATCCGGATGAGGAATGGAACGCCTGGCGCAACGCCAAAAAGGACGAGATCACCCCGGACGACCACTGGGTGTGCGTGCAGAGCGTCGTCGCCGACGGGCGCGGCAGCCTGTGGGTGCTGGACCCGGCGGCGCCGGCCCAGGCGCACATGGTGGCCAAGGGGCCGAAGCTGGTGCGGATCGACCTGGCCAGCGACAGCGTGGCCCAGGTCATCGCTTTTGAGGAAGATGCCGCGCCCCAGGGTTCCTACCTGAACGACGTGCGCTTCTCGAACGACGGCAAGTACGCCTTCATCACCGATTCCGGCGTGGTGGGCGCGATCCTGGTGGTCGACATCGCCGCGAACAAGACCGTGCGCCTGCTGGACGGCCACCCGTCCACGCAAATGAAGAAGGGCTTGAACGTGAGCGCCGACGGCAAGGTGCTGCGCCGTCCGGACGGCCGCGGCGTCGAGTTCTCGGCCGACGGCATCGAGCTGTCGCAGGACGGCAAGTACCTGTACTGGCAGGCGATCAAGGGCGACGACCTGTACCGCATCCCGACCGAGGCCCTGCTGGGCGCCGGCCTGCGCGGCGAGGACGTCTCCGGGCAGGTCGAGCCCTATGGCAAGAACGGCGTCAACGACGGCCTCCTGATCGCACGGGGTACCGAGGACATGTATCTGACCTCGGTGCAGGACAATGCGATCAAGGTGCGCCACCTGGCCGAGGGACCGTCGAGCGAACCGCGGATCGTGGTGCAGGACGAGCGCCTGCGCTGGCCCGACACCTTCAGCCAGGGACCGGACGGCACCATCTACGTGACCACCTCGCACATCCAGGACTCGGCCTTCTTCAAGCCGGATGCGCCGCCGGCCTTGACGACGCAGTTGTGGAAGCTCAAGTTCGCCGGGTGATGGCAGGCGCCGCGTTCGCCGCCGGCGCAGGGCGAACGCAGCGCATTCCGCATATCGATTCACGTATTATTTAGTAGGCAATTTCCAAATATCCTATTGCTGAAAGATTCGTTTTATCTTGTCTTTCATGCAAATAGAATCGGGGTCAGACCGGCCGAGCACGCCGCCCTTCACGGACCCCGATCCCATGCACCCACCCACCTTCCTTGGCAATCTCTTCCAGCGCGGCGTCGTCGCGCTGGCCTGCGCCAGCATCGCCATGCTGCCCGGCTGCGGCCGCAGCGACGGCCCCAACGCCGGCCCCGACATCCCGGCCCCGGTCACGAAACGGCCGAACATCCTGTACATCATGGCCGACGATCTCGGCTACTCGGACATCCACGCCTTCGGCGGCGAGATCAACACGCCGAACCTGGATGCGCTGGTCCAGACCGGCCACCTCTTGAGCAACCACCACACCGGCACCGTGTGCGCAATCACCCGCGCCATGCTGGTATCGGGCACCGACCACCACCTGGTCGGCGAAGGCACGATGGGTGCGCCGAACGACGAGCGCGCCGGCCGGCCCGGCTACGAAGGCTACCTGAACGACAGCGCCCTGTCCTTCGCCCAGCTGCTGCAGGACGCCGGCTACCATACTTACATGGCCGGCAAGTGGCACATCGGCTCGGGCATCGTGGGCGTGAACGGGAGCGGCAAGACGCCGGACCAGTGGGGCTTCGAGCATAGCTTCGCCCTGCTGCCGGGCGCCGCCGGCAACCACTACGGCCACGAAGCCGCGGGCTCCAGGAACTACACCGAGGACGGCAAGTACGTGCAACCGGGCCAGCCCGGCCAGCCGGGTGGCGCCGGCGGCTCGCCCTCGACCTTCTATTCCACCGACTTCTATACCCAGAAGCTGATCGCCTACATCGACGCCCACAAGGCCGACGGCAAGCCCTTCTTTGCCTACGCCGCCTATACCTCGCCGCACTGGCCGCTGCAGGTGCCGGAACCCTGGCTGCACAAGTATGCCGGCCGCTATGACGCCGGCTACGAAGCCATCCGCGACGCCCGCATTGCGCGCCAGAAGGCGCTCGGCCTGGTGCCGCAGGATTTCAATCCCTACGGCGGCGCGCCGGAAACCCTGGCGCAAACGCCGGCGAGCGCCAACAACGGCACGCCCGCCGCGAAATACATCAACGCGCTGAACGGCCCGGCCCAGGGCTACGTCGACTATGGCAGGGGCAAGGTCAACAAGACCTGGAACAGCCTCAGCCCGCTCGAGAAGAAGGCGCAGGCGCGCTACATGGAAATCTACGCGGGCATGGTGGAAAACCTGGACCACAACATCGGCCTCCTGATCCAGCACCTGAAGGACATCGGCGAGTACGACAACACCTTCATCATGTTCCAGTCAGATAACGGCGCCGAAGGCTGGCCGATCGATGGCGGCGCGGACCCGAAAGCCACCGACGAGGCCAACGCCAGCGAACCGGTGTACTCGACGCTGGGCACCGACAACGGCCTGCAGGCGGCCAAGCGCCTGCAATACGGCCTGCGCTGGGCCGAGGTCAGCGCCACGCCCTTCCGCCTGACCAAGGGCTATGCCGGCGAAGGCGGCGTCTCGACCCCGCTGATCGTGCGTATGCCCGGCCAGGTCCGCCCTGGCGCCATCCAGCGTGCGTTCACCCACGTGACCGACAACACCGCGACCTTCCTGGCGCTGGCCGGCGTGACGCTGCCCGCCACGCCGGCGCCGGCGGCGCTCGACAGCGCCACCGGGATCGACCGCAACAGGGGCAAGGTCGTGTACCGGGGCCGTAACGTGTACCCGGTCACCGGCAAATCGCTGGTGCCCTTGCTGGAAGGCAGCGCGGCGGGACCGGTCCATACCGAACCCTTCGGCGACGAATCCTATGGCCGCGCCTACCTGTTCAGCGCCGACGGCCGCTGGAAAGCCTTGTGGACCGAGCCGCCCACCGGGCCCGTGGACGGCCATTGGGAATTGTTCGACGTCAGCCGCGACCGTGGCGAGACGACCGACCTGTCGGCCCAGAACCCGGCCGTGACCAGCCAGCTCGTCACGCAATGGCGCGCCTACATGGACCGGGTCGGCGGCGTGGAGCCGGCGCGGCCCCAGGGTTACTACTGAGCGCGCGATGAGCTTCGTCTCCTGGACCTTGCAAAGAGCGGCACTGCTGGTGCTACTGGCCGTGGGTGCGGCCGCGATGGCGGCCTACGGCAGGGGCGCCGTGCGCGAGGGCACGGCGCTCGAGCTCGGCAGCGAAGCGCGCTGCGGCGCCTACAGCGGCCTGCCGCAGGGCTGGGGCGGCGACCGCCGCGCCGGCATGGCCTGGATCGAAGGCGGCAGCTTCACCTTCGGCAGCGACAAGGGCTATCCGGACGAGCGTCCCGCCGCCCCCGGCAAGACCCGCGTGGCCGGGTTCTGGATCGACCAGACCGAAGTCACGGTGGCCCAGTTCGCGGCCTTCGTGAAAGCCACCGGCTACGTCACGGAAGCGGAGCGCCAGGGCGGCGCGGCGGTGTTCCACACGCCGTCCGACGCGGAGCTGCAAGGGCGGCCGCTGGCCTGGTGGCGCTTCGTCGAGGGCGCCAGCTGGCGCCGTCCGCACGGCGCGGACAGCGCCCCGCCGCCGGCCAACCTGCCGGTAACGCTGGTCACCCAGGCCGACGCCCTCGCCTACGCGCGCTGGCTGGGCCGCGACCTGCCGACCGAAGCGGAATGGGAATACGCGGGCAAGGCCGGGCGCGACGACGACGCGGAACTCGACACCGCCCCGCGCGACGCCGCCGGCAAGCCGTCCGCCAACTACTGGCAGGGCATGTTCCCGACCTACGACGCCGCAGCCGACGGCCATCCGGGCCTGGCGCCGGTGGGCTGCTATACCGCCAACGCTTTCAAGTTGTACGACATGATCGGCAATGCCTGGGAATGGACGCGCGACCCGTACACTGGGCCGCGCCAGCCGCACGCGAACGGCGACACCGCGGCCGTCCTGCCCGCCAGCCTGCGCGGCAGTGTGGCCGGCCCCGGTGCGCAGATGGTGATCAAGGGCGGCTCCTTCCTGTGTTCGCCGGATTACTGCGTGCGCTACCGCGCCGCGGCGCGCGAGGCGCAGGAAGCCGACCTCGGCGCCGGCCACATCGGCTTTCGCACGGTGCTGCGCAAGGGCTAGGCCATGATGGATGCGATCGGCTTTCACTGCAATGCCTGCGGCAAGTGCTGCAATTCGCCGCCGGCGATGTCGGTAGCGGAATTGTTCCGGCACCGGCAGCGCTTCATCGGCAGCCTGGCGGTCGGCCAGGCGCGGCGCCTGGCGGCCGGCAGCCGGATCGCCGACGGCTTGGCCAGGCGCGTGCTCGACGAGGACGACGCGCACGCGCTGGCGGACCTGCAGGATGCCCTGTTCCATCCGTGGCCGGCAGCCGGCCGGGTGCTGACCCTGGTGACCCAGGCGTTCGACTATCCCTCGCTGGCGCGCTGCCCGGCCCTCGCGGACGACGGCAACTGCACGGTCCATGGCCAGGACAAGCCGCGCATGTGCAGCGTCGTCCCGCTCGACCCGGCATTGCCCGACCACTTGCAGGACAGCGTGCTGCGCAACCGCCGCGCCAGCGCGGCCTGGACCGGCGTGTCCTGCATCCAGCCGAGCGTGGCGCCGCCCTACCGGCCGCTGGTCCTGCAGCGGCGCGTGGCGGATCCGGCCTACCGGGACGACCTGCGAGGACGCCGTGACGACATGGCCGGCGACAAGGCGCGCTGGGGCCGGGCCGTGGCCGGCATGCTGGAAAAGGAATGGCGCCAGGGTGCCGCGCCCGGCCCCAGGGACGAGGCGGCCCTGGTGCTGCCGCTGGTACCGGTGCTGGCCGTGCTGGCCACCGAAGGCGAGTCGGTGCGCGCCGAGTGTGTCGACTACATCGACTGCCAGCTGGCGCTGATCGATGCCGCGATCGGCCGCGCCCTGGTCCGCAAACGCCCGGCGGACCGGGAGACCACGGCGCAGCTGAGGGGTTTCGCCCAGGCCTACACCCGCCAGCGCAGGCTGCTGGCCTAGAAGGTCAGGCGGCCCTCGATCGAGTCGTCCAGCGTCTTGCCGATCAGGGCGCCGACCGCCACCTTGGCGCCGGCGACCACGTTGCCGTGCTTGTTGTCCCAGTAATAGCCTGACTGCGGCGTGAAGCGGATCACGGTGATGCGCGGATCGTCCTCGCCTTCGGTGAACCAGGTCTTGAGCAAGGGGTTCCACAGTTCGTGGATGCGCGAACGGTCCTGCAGCACCTCGGCGCGGCCTTCGAGTTCCAGGAAGCCGGCGTGGTGGCCGACCTGGAAGTAGAGTTTGACGGCCGGGTTGGACGCCAGCTCGTGGTTCTTGTGGCTGTCGCTGGAACTGAGGAACCACAGGTTGCCGGCGTCGTCGGTCTGGCGCACGCTCATCGGGCGCACGCCCGTCGTCTGCCCGATGTTCTCGCCGCTGCTGGCGGAGGTGACGAAGAAGCAGGACTCGGCATCGTCGGCCATGTCCTTGACGCGCTGGACGGCGTCCAGGCCGCTGAGGTCGCGGCGGTTTTCTTCGGGTTGGTTGCGGTTGATCGAGTCCATGTGGGTCTCCTTGGGCCGGGATGGCCGATTTGGCCCACTGTAGGGATTCCGAATGGCCGCGTATGTGCGCCGCCGCACGCCGGAAAGGTATGACTGCTTGTCTATGCTTTTATGCAATAGAATTGAGGCATGCCCCTGACTTCCCTGCTTCCTGTTTTCCTCCTGACCGCCTTCGGCGCCGTGCTGGCGCGCCGGCCCTGGCTGCGCGCCGACTGGCACGCCGGCGTCACGGCGCTGGCCACCAAGTTCCTGCTGCCGGCGCTGCTGCTGGTGAATAGCTACCGCACCGGCATCCCGTCCTCGATGTCATGGCAGGTGCTGTGCGCCTTTTACGTGCCGCTCGGGCTGCTGTTCGGCTGCGCGCGATTCCTGGCCCGGCGCGACGCCGCCGCCGGCGCCCTTGCCGCCACCTATTCCAATACCGTATTCGTCGGCCTGCCGGTGCTGGTGCAGACGCTGGGCGCCGGCAGCCTGCAGTTCGCGCTGCCGGTGATCGCCTTCCACAGCCTGTTCTGCTTCACGCTCTACCACCTGTGCGACGAGCAGGCCGGGCGCGGCTGGGTTGGTTCGGTCCTGAACACGCTGCGCAACCCGATCGTCGCCGCCCTGCTGCTCGGGCTGGCGCTGAACCTGGCGCGGGTCGAACTGCCGGGCGCGCTGACGAAGGCGCTCGACATGCTGGCCGGCGCGGCTTCGCCCTGCGCGCTGCTGTCGCTGGGCGGTTCGGTGGCGCTGCTGAAACCCGGACGCTGGCGCGCCACCATCGCGATCTCGCTGTGCAAGCTACTGCTGTTCCCGCTGGCGGTGATGCTGTTGTCGGTGTTCGTGTTCCGCCTGCCCGCGCAAGCGGCAGCCGTGCTGGTGCTGCTGGCGTCCTGCCCGGTCGGCGTCAACGCCGCCTTCGTGGTCCCGGCGGGCAGCGAAGGCGCGCGCCTGGTGAACTCGGCGATCCTGCTGTCCAGCCTGGCCTGCGCGGCGACCATCCCCGCCTGGCTCTGGCTACTGCGACACGTATGATCCGGCTCGGTTATAGTAGCTGGCTTTGGCTTCGACTTTTTCGATTGGGGCAAGCTTGAGTTCGAGTTTCGACTTCCTGGCCGGCGGCGGCGAGATGGGGGCCCTGATGCGCGCCCACGACTGGGCAAGCACGCCGATGGGGCCGCCACAGGCCTGGCCTTCCACGCTGAAGACCACGATCCGCCTGATGTTGACCAGCAAGCATCCGATGTTCATCTGGTGGGGCGAGGACCTGGTCCAGTTCTACAACGACGCCTACCGCGACACCATGGGCTCCGAGCGCCACCCGTCGGCGCTGGGCCAGGCGGGACGGGAATGCTGGGCCGAAGCCTGGGACGTGATCGGTCCCGACATCGAGAACGTGATGGCCGGCGGTGATGCGCCCTGGTACGAAGACCGGCTGGTGCCGCTGACCCGCTTCGGTGTGCGCCAGGACGTGTGGTGGACCTACGGCTACAGCCCGATCGAGGACGAGAGCGGCATCCACGGCGTGCTGGTGATCTGCAACGACGTCACCGAAGACCACGTGCTGCGTGCCCGCCTCGAACAGACCAACCACGCCCTGATCGAGACCATGGATGACGGCTTCTGCCTGATCGACATGGTGCTCGACGAGACCGGCCGCGCGGTCGATTACCTGTTCGTCGAAGCCAACAAGGCCTTCGCCGGGCAGACCGGGCTGGCCGACAGCGTCGGCAAGACCGCGCGCCAGCTGGTGCCGGATATCGAGCAGCGCTGGATCGACATCTACGACGACGTCGGCCGCACCGGCGTCGCGCGCCGCTTCGTCGAGGAGTCGCCGGTGATGGGGCGCTGGTTCAACGTGTATGCCTGCCGCATCGACCACCCGACGCGGCGCCGCGTGGCCCTGCTGTTCACCGACATCACCGACCGCAAGAATGCCGAGCGCGCGCTGCGCGAGAGCGAGATGCAGGCGCGCGCCGCCGCCG
>Ga0308160_10006067_pt1 | contig 12431 bp, 12 predicted proteins | sample PhyFR1_FD_201036 | JGI IMG/M metagenome (GOLD analysis project Ga0308160, IMG submission 201036) | Phyllosphere microbial communities from UC Gill Tract Community Farm, Albany, California, United States - DLSLF.R1 | ecosystem: Host-associated > Plants > Phyllosphere > Unclassified | place: USA... | reverse complement strand
GGACAGGCTCAGCGCGCACGCCAGCGCAATGCCGGCACGCAGGGGGGAACGAATCATAATTTCTCCAAAAAAGGGGAGGGGCAAGGCGCGCAACCCGAGGCACCTGGCCGCATGCTGGAAAGTTTGCCCATCATTTTAGAGCATTTGACAAGCCCGGGGCTCATTAGGGTTTGTATCACGGTGTAACGACGAGCACACGTTCGTACCGGTTTGCATGCATTTGCTTTTCACCGCTGGCCTCGTTATGCTGATTTCTCCTACACGACAGCCACCGATGAAGCCCTCCAACCGCCGCCCCTGGCCCAAAGCCATCCTGTTCGACCTCGACGACACCCTGTGGCCGATCGCCCCCGTCATCCTCCAGGCCGAGCAGACGCTGTTCCAGTGGCTGGCCAGCAACGCGCCGCGCGTGGCCGAGCGCTTCACCATCGACAGCCTGCGCCAGGCGCGCCTGGAATTGCTGGCGCGCCGGCCCGAATTCCAGCTCGACCTCGGTGCGCTGCGCCGCGCCGGCCTGATTGCCGCCTTCGAACAGGCCGGAGAAGACGCCGACAAGGTCGAACTGGCGATGACCGAATTCTTCGCCGCCCGCAACGCCGTGATCCCCTATGACGACGTCTTACCCGGCCTGCTGCGCCTGAAAGGGCGCGTCCTGATCGGTTCGGTTACCAACGGCAATGCCGACCTGCAGACGATCGGCCTGTCTCACCATTTCCACGCCTCGGTGTCGGCGCCGGGTTTCGGCCGCGCCAAGCCGGACGCGGCGATTTTCCGCGCCGCCTGCGACGCCCTCGGCGTCGCCCCGCACGAGGCTGTCCACGTCGGCGACGATCTGCTGCTCGACGTGCAGGGCGCCCAGCGCGCCGGGCTGCGCGGGGTCTGGATGAACCGCACCGCCAGCCGGCGCCACCTGGAAGAGGGCGTGCAGCCGGATGCGATCGTCGCCAACATGGATCAATTGATCGACTGGCTGAAACGCGAACACGCTTGAGAGCACGCTCGAGCGCACAGCACGGCTTCCGCGGTGCATAATAGCCGTGCAACCATTCCGCGCGCTTCTATTCCATGCAACTTGAACCCCGAGCCCAAACCCTGCTGAAAGCCCTCGTCGAGCGTTATATTGCCGACGGCCAGCCGGTCGGGTCGCGTGCGCTCTCGAAGATTTCCGGCCTCGACGTGTCGCCCGCCACGATCCGCAACATCATGGCCGACCTCGAGGAAATGGGCTATGTCGCCAGCCCCCATACCTCGGCCGGCCGGGTGCCGACGCCGCGCGGCTACCGCCTGTTCGTCGATACGCTGCTGACGGTGCAGCACCTCGAAGGCCAGCACGGCCAGCACGGCGTCGATCCCGAGCGCATGCGCCTCGCAAGCCAGCAACCGCACAAGGTCATCGCCAACGCGGCGCAGATGCTGTCCTCGCTGACGCAATTTGCCGGCGTCGTCCAGAGCCCGCGCCGCGAATCCGTGTTCCAGCAGATCGAATTCCTGCGCCTGTCCGAAAAACGCATCCTGCTCGTGATCGTCGATCCGCGCGGCGACGTCCAGAACCGCCTGCTGCTGACCGACGTCGACTACACGCCGGCCCAGCTGGTGCAGTCGGCCAATTACCTGAACCAGAATTTCGCCGGCCTCAGCTTCGACGAAGTGCGCCTGCGCCTCACCGGCGAGTTGCGCCAGTTGCGCGAAGACATCGGCGGCCTGATGCAGACCGCCGTGGAAGCGGGCAGCGAGGCGATGGCCGAAGGCAGCGAAGAGATGGTCATTTCAGGCGAACGCAACCTGCTGTCGGTGTCCGACCTGTCTTCGAATATGAGCTCGCTGCGCCAGCTGTTCGAGATGTTCGAGCAAAAAACCGGCCTGATGCAGCTGCTCGACATGTCGAGCAAGGCGGGAGGGGTGCAGATTTTTATCGGCGGCGAATCGAAGCTGGTGCCGATGGACGAAATGAGCGTCGTCACCGCGCCCTACGAGGTAAACGGCAAGATCGTCGGCACCCTGGGCGTGATCGGCCCGACCCGGATGGCGTATGAGCGGGTGATTCCGATCGTCGACATCACGGCGAAACTGCTGTCGAATGCGCTGAGCAGTTCGTGATCGGTTGGGGACAACAAAAAACGGCGCCGCGGCGCCGTTTTTCGTTACAGACATACCTTGATCAGTTGTTGCCGCGGTGCGGGCAAGCCGTCTTGGTGCAATTGCCGTAAATCGCGAGCGCGTGCTCGGCAATCTTGAAACCGCGTTCCAGGGCGATCTTGTTCTGGCGCGATTCGATCTCTTCGTCGAAGAATTCCTCGACATGGCCGCAATCGAGGCAGACCAGGTGGTCGTGGTGCGAGCCGGCGTTCAGCTCGTAGATCGCCTTGCCGGTTTCGAAGTGGTTGCGGTTGAGCAGCCCGGCTTGCTCGAACTGGGTCAATACGCGGTAGACGGTCGCCAGGCCCACGTCCATATTTTCGGCCAGCAGGATTTTATAGACGTCTTCCGCCGTCAGGTGCCGCACTTCGCTGTTCTGGAAAATTTCCAGGATTTTCAGGCGCGGCAAGGTCGCCTTCAGGCCGCTCGCCTTCAGGTCGGTCGGTTTGTTACTCATGTTTGTTACTCGTAGATGGGCGGAGTGCTTTATGATATAGCGTTTTGGAAGCTCCCGCTAAACGTTTTGAGGTTACTTATGCGCGTCTTTGATGCCCTTGTTCATCGCTCCAAGGCCCGGGCCCTGCTTGCCGCGGGCCTCGCCTGCACGCTGGTCCTGTCCGGCTGCGCATCCTGGCGCAACCAGACCAAGCCTGCCGCATCGGTGGACACGTCCCCGGCCGCATTGGCGTCCGACGCCAGCAAATCGGCCTCGCTGGCCAATGCCGGCGCCCAGACGACCGAAGGTACGAAGCTGCAGAAATTCCTGTGGATCTTCTCGCCCTACCGCCCGGACATCCAGCAGGGCAACTTCGTCTCGCAAGAAATGCTGAACCAGCTGAAAGTGGGCCAGTCCCGCGAGCAGGTGCGCTTCCTGCTCGGCACGCCGATGCTGATGGACATGTTCCATGCCGACCGCTGGGACTACCCGTTCTACCTCGCGCGCGGCAACGGCGAGCTGACCACCAGCCGCGTCACCGTCTATTTCAAGGACGACGTGGTCGAGCGCTTCGACGGCGGCAACCTGCCGACCGAGCGCGAGTACATCGCCCGCATCGCCGGCCCGGCAAAGAACGTCGTCAAGGAAGCCAAGAAGGCCGAAAAGGCGGCTGCCAGCCGTCCGGTCGAGCCGGCCACTCCTGCTTCCCCCGCCACTTCCACGACCACCCCGTAAGACTGTCATGACGCAACTGAAAATCGCGGTCGCCGGCGCCAGTGGGCGCATGGGCCGCATGCTGATCGAGGCGATCGCCGCCGCTCCCGATGCCGTGCTCGCCGGCGCCCTCGACGTCGCAGGCTCGCCCTTCATCGGCCACGACGCCGGCGCCTTCTCGGGCCAGCTGACCGGCGTGACCATCGAGTCCGACCTGGCGCGCGCCCTGGCGAACGCCGACTGCCTGATCGATTTCACCCGCCCCGAAGGCACGCTGCAGCATCTCGCCTACTGCGCTGCGAACAATGTAAAAATCGTGATCGGCACCACCGGTTTCGACGACGCCGGCAAGGCGGCGATTGCCGCCGCGGCGGAAAAAGTCGCGGTCGTCTTCGCGCCGAACATGAGCGTGGGCGTGAACGTGACCCTCAAATTGCTGGAGATGGCCGCGAAGAGTTTTGCCGAAGGCTACGACATCGAGATCATCGAGGCGCACCACCGCCACAAGGTCGACGCGCCCTCGGGCACGGCCCTGAAAATGGGCGAAGTCATCGCCGACGCCCTCGGCCGCGACCTGAAGGACTGCGCCGTCTACGGCCGCGAAGGCGTGACCGGCGAGCGCGATCCGTCGACGATCGGCTTTGCCACCGTGCGCGGCGGCGACATCGTCGGCGACCACACGGTGCTGTTCGCCGGCACCGGCGAGCGTATCGAGATCACGCATAAGTCGAGCAGCCGCGTGACCTACGCCCACGGCGCCCTGCGCGGCGCGCGTTTTATCGCCGACAAGGCGAACGGCCTGTACGACATGCAGGACGTGCTGTCCCTGAAAGGATAAGACCATGGCAGTGGCAGAACTGAACGGCGCCGTGATCGTCAACGAAGCGAGCTTCTTCGCCGAAAGCCGGCGCGCGTTCGGCTTCCACACGGCCAGCGGCGACACCATCGACACGTGGGTCGATTGCCTGAGCTACCTGCGCGACGACGAGAACATGACCAAGTTCCGCCTGCAGCCGGACGAGGTCCTCGAAATCGTCATCACCGACAGCGCAGCCCTGCGCTCGCGCCTGCCGGACCTGGTCGACGAGATCGTGTTCTGCGTCGGCGGCATCAACGAGCGCTACGAGGACTACGGCGAAAAGCCGGCGCTGGAACTGGTCCTGCGCTGACCAGGCCATGACGCCGCCGCCTTTTGCTCGCAAACGGCCTGCGGCGTCGCCCGTAGGGTGGGCTCTTGAGCCCACGCGGATCATGCGCACCACTAGCAGTGCAGCTGCAGCTCCCCAGACAACGTCATGCGATGGTCGCCAGCCTCTCCGACCATGACCGCAGACGATCTCCTCGCGATCTCCAATTACATCATGCCGGCCCTGCCGCTGCACCCGGCAAAGCTCGGCTTCCTGTTCGGCACCCGCCACGGCGTCGAAGAATTTTGCATTGAAACATACGCCCTCTGGCAGCGCGGCATGTTCGAACGCCTGCTGGTTTCGGGTGGCGCCACCGCGGGGCAGGCCCAGCCTGAAGCCCTGATCATCGCCGAGCGCTTGGTCGAACTGGGCATCCCCCCATCCATCCTGATCCTCGAATGCGAGGCGCTCAATACCGGCGACAACGTCATCCTCGGTCGCCGCAAAGTGGCGGAAGTCATCGATCTGGCTGAGATCGACAGCGTGCTCGTGATCGGCAAAGTCTGCGCCATGCGCCGCTACCTGATGACGCTGGCGCGCCACTGGCCGGGCATCACCGTCTCCGCCTGCGCCATCAATTATTTCGGCCTGCCGGCCGAGCGCTGGCACGAGCACGCTGAGTTCCGCCGGCGCGTGCTGGCCGAATTCCACAAGATTCCGCAGTACCTGGAGCAGGACTTCCTGCGCGAGCTGGAGGGGCATGGGCCGTATCCAGTGCTAGGGGGGCGGTAGAACGAATATGCTGGACTGCTATTCTTGCCGACTATTTTGCAGAGATGATACAAAATCGAGCAATATTGCCTTTGTGACATTTGGTGAGATTTTTCTCATGGGAAATCGATATAGTGTATGTATTGCCTCTGCCGGAGGCTACTCTATGAGCGATTACCATGCACGGTCCCGTTGCCTTATCGTTTCAGCCTCCCCATCCAATCCTACTCAAGCTGGCAGTGATCTTGTCGTGTACAAGTACACTTTGCTTTGCTGACACGATCTACGCTGATCAGAACAAGCTTTTCAAGTCGACACGCAATGTGATCACCCTTGGCCCCTCGTTGTTTGGCGATAAGGTGAATCTGAATACAGGGGCGCTCGAATTCGTTCAAACCGATGTGGCGCTACTCGGAAACAGCAAGCTGCCCGTATCGATTGGACGTCGTCTGGTTACCGGCCAGGAGGCGAAACACGGATTTTTCGGAAACTGAGATCTGGAGATTCCCCACCTTCATGGCGTTTTTGCGAATGGAATGGGGTGGCAGTCGACTTCCGGGCAGGCAAGTACCCGCTGCTCGGATTTCGGCGCACCACCCGATATTGTAGGTACGCGCGGATCGGGTTGGCGAGGAAACGATTACTGGCATGGCAGTTTCTTATACATACCTGGCTTAGGTGACCAGGAAATGTTGAGGCGTTCGCAAGCAAATTCGCTCGCCCCATCTGGAACTTACAGCTACCCCGTCGTTACGCGAAATAACTGGCAGTTCCGCTGCCTTCCATCCATGGCCTCGGGTAGCAGTATCGCAGGTGAAGCGTTTCTCGCAATTTCACCGGATGGTACCGAATACCGTTTCGATTGGGGAATAAATCGCAGCGCACCCACGTTAACCAGAAACGGTGAAGCGCCTGATGCTGCCAGTACCTCATCCGATTCCGATCTTTCCAGTGGTTTTCGGGTCTCATCCGAATCGATGACGTCTTCTCGGTTGCGCGACGAGTCCGAGACACCAGCACTGAATTATGTGAGTACGCTCGGGCGCCACGAAGTCTGGATTCTGCCTACGCGTATCACCGACCGCTTCGGCAATTCGGTCACTTACACCTACGACCCTGTCGGCAAATCGCAGCTGCAAACTATCGTCGCAAACGACGGAACCGGTACCCCGCGTACGATCAGCCTGACGTACGTTAGTCCCGGCTCATCGACGCTCATGCTGGTGAGCTCGGTCACGGACGGTACCCGAACCTGGACTTACCAATATAACGGCACCAACAATAAAAGCGAACTTCGGTCCGTGACTTTGCCTGACAACTCGACCTGGCAAGTCGAGGGTCTCTTTCCGTTGATGTTCGGCATCCAATATGGCGAAGGTGGTGGTTGTGACACGCCAGGCCAGGTGGTATCCGCGCCCGTGACAGGAAGCCTTACCCATCCATCGGGAGCAAGAGGCGAATTTGTCTTAACGCCAGTTAAGCATGGTCGTGTAGGTGTACCGAGAAATTGCCTGGAATATGTCGAGCCGACCGCATTTGCTCCGTACCAGCCGAAAGAGTTCGATACCTTTGCCCTGACCAAAAAGACGATCACGGGACCAGGCTTGCCAACGATGGAGTGGAGCACCTCGTACGCACCCGCAGTGTCCGGTTGGGCTCCGTGGGATGGGCAGAATGGAACCCGGAAAGTGGAAGTACGCGACCCCGACGGGCATGTCACTCGCTACACGTTCGGCACAGTGTTCATGCAGAGCGAAGGGCAGCTACAACTCGTCGAGCAGATCGACGCGACTCGGGGTCTGCTTCGCAGCACCGCAACGCGCTACGCTGAACCGATCCAGCCGCGCGGGTTCAGCCAGCAAAAGCGAGGCAATGGCGAAATGGCTGCGCGCGTGTTCGAGACCGACCGCCGCGAAATTACGCAACAGGGGACGAGTTTTGTTTGGGAAGTGGGCTCCTTTAACGAGTTTCCACAGCCGACGCGCATCACCAGGTCGAGCAGCCAGGGGGCATCCCGCATTGAGGTGACGGCATATGACAACAACCTGGCGAAATGGGTGTTGGGTCAGGTTGCAACGGTGACTGAACAGACTTCAGGCAGGGAGATGCTGCGTAATGAATACGATGCTTTAACAGCAAACCTCAAGTCCGTTACACGCTTCGGTTTGCTCGAAAAGAGCATGACCTATCACGCTGACGGCAATATCGACAGTGAAAAGGACGGTCTCAACCAGGAAACGAAGTACAGCAACTACCGGCGTGGCATCCCGCAAAACATCGCGTTTGCTGACGGCGCGACGGTCAGTGCCGTCGTCAATAATTTGGGAGGCATTGACTCGGTTACCAACGCAACAGGTGTCACTACCACATTCGGCCATGACGCAATGGGGCGTTTCTCATCCATCGTGTATCCAAAGGAAACTTCCGGCAGTCCGATCGACTGGAATGCGACAACGATCAGCTTCGAACAAGTTTGGTCGCCTGAACACGACCTGATTGCCGGACACTGGCGTCAGACAATAACTACGGGTTCCGGCGTCGAAGCCAATTATTTCGACGCCTTCTGGCGCCCGGTTTATTCGGAGCGCTGGGACAATGGCGACCCGGCCACGCCCCGGCGCATCGTCAAGCATGGATACGATACCGAAGGCCGCAAGACCTTCGAGTCTTATCCGGCTCGCACTGTCGCCGACACCTGGCGCGGCGTCAAGCGCAATTACGATGTCCTCGGCCGGCTCGTTTCTACCGACGCGGACAGCGAACTCGGAGTGCTCCATTCCACTGTCTCGTACGATGCCTCGGCATTCAAAAAAACCGAGACGAATCCACGTGGCCACGCCAGTACCTACGCATTTCAGGTATTCGATCAGCCATCGGAAGAGGCAATAACGGAAATCAAAGCACCAAACAATGTCAAGGTCAGCATTACGCGCGACCTGTTCGACAAGCCGACGTCGATTACGCGTAGTGGGGACAACGCAAGCCTGACACGCAGCTATGAGTACGATGTTCACCAGCGCCTCGTCAAGTCAGTCGAGCCGGAAACCGGGGCTACGCTCCAGGATTATGATGCGGCGAGCAATCTCACCTGCCGTATGGTCGGGCTTTCTGTGTTGGCAGCGACTTCCTGCGACAAGTCGAGCATGCCGGAGACGAAGAAAACACGTTTCGCCTATGACCTCCGCAATCGCCTGAAAACGACGACGTATGGCGACGGCAGTCCGCCTATCGGCCGTACTTATACCAGGGACGGTTTGCCGGAGACCATTTCTTCCGGTGATTCGGTTTGGACCTACGAATACAACAACAGGCGCTTGAAGACCGCCGAGAAGCTTGCCTACGGTGGAGAGACCTACCGCATCGGTTACGGTTATGACGCCAACGGTTCTCTCTCGCAGCTCCAATACCCGCGCGACAATCTGGTCATCAATTACGATCCGAATGCGCTCGGGGAGGAACGTAGGATCGGTGGCTTTGCAACCGGAATCCAATACCATCCTAATGGCGCTGTCGCAGCTTTCACCTACGGTAATGGCATCCGCCGCACACTCGATCAAAATGAGCGCGGCTTGCCGAAACGTTCGACTGACACTGGCGTACTCGACGAATCCTATATCTATGACGCCAACGCCAACGTTGAGAAGATCGTTGACGAATTACAGCAAACTGCAACGCGTGGCATGGGATACGACGCGCTGGATCGACTCTGGACCGTCTCCGCGCCCAACCTTTGGGGAACGGCAACCTATGGCTACGATGCGATCGACAACATGGTGTCCGCCACGATCAGCGCCGGCCCGAACGCCCGCACTTTAACAAACGACCTCGATTCAACGACGAACCGTCTGAGAGCCACCACAGGCGGCCCGGCAGCATTTAGCTTCTCTTACGGCTATGACGACCAGGGCAATGTGACGAGCCGCGGTACGCAAACCTATCGCTTCGACCAGGGCAACCGCATGACCGCAGCGGTTGGCCGCGCTACCTACGCCTACGACGGCCTGGGCCACCGTTTCAGTACGGTCGGCGCGGATGGCGTCAATACGCTTCAGATCTACACCCAGGAGGGCAAGCTGCTGTACTCCGGACCGCCCGCAGGAGGCGGGACGAAATACATCTACCTGAACAACCACGTCATCGCGGAGGTGAAATGATGCGCGCGCTCCGCTGTTTTCCGATGGTCGCTGCGAGCCGGATGGTGTTCATGCGCATGATCCTGGTACTGCTGATGTCGTTCAGCTGCATACTGGGTGGGAATGCGATGGCGCAGGTGCGAGGCGACGTCGACGCCGCTGTCATTCCGCCGCCGGACGATGGCGGGGGCCCGACCAACAACGGCCGCATGGACAGCCAGTCGGTGCCGACAACGATGGTGGCCGGGTTTGTCTACAACGTCGTCGTCACGATGAAGAACACGGGTAGCAAGGATTGGTATCCGACGACCGGGCATATGCTGGCTTCGGTCTCTCCCGATTTCAATACGACCGGGGTGTGTCCCGGGTCGGGGTCCCGTACCCCACTCTGTTCAACCAGACGGCGCAGTTCTACATCCAGGTACGTGCGCCGGCGACCCCCGGTACGTACACCTTCCAGTGGCGGATGATGCAGGAAGGCGTCGGCTGGTTCGGCACCGCGACCACGCCGCTGACGATCAACGTGCGCGAAGCCGTCAACAATGCGCAGGTGCTGGGCCAGAATATCCCGACCCAGATGTATGCCGGCCAGCGCCAGGAACTGGCGGTGACGATGCAGAATACGGGCGACCTCCCCTGGACGCGCACCCAGCAGTACACCCTGATGGCGCAGGCGCCGCACAACAACATGACCTGGGGTCTGAATCGGGTGCCGTTGCCGGTCGAGACAGTCAATCCAGGCGAAAGCACGACCTTCCGCTTTGTCGTAACAGCCCCGGCCAATCTGGATACATACGCTTCGCAATGGGGCATGCAGCGTGAGGGCCATGGCTCGTTTGGCGGCTCCACCAGTGTAGCCTGGGTCAACGTGAGGGAACCGATCAACAATGCCCAGCCGGTGGCGCAGGATGTGCCCTTGCAGATGGAGTCGGGCAAGAGCTACAACGTCTCGGTTACGATGGCGAACAATGGCGAGTCGACCTGGACGCGGGATAAGCTATACACGCTGATGTCGCACAACCCGCAAAACAACACGACTTGGGGGAATAATCGCGTCCCGCTCCCGGTCGACAACATCGCACCGGGGCAGAGCGTCACGTTTAATTTCCCGGTTACCGCGCCGAGCAAACCGGGCAGCTACGCGTTCCAATGGGGTATGCAGCGCGAGTATTACGGTGCGTTCGGGCCGGGAACGGCTACGGCCACGATCAATGTTCCGTCTGTCGACAATGCACTGGTCCTCAGCATGTCGGCGCCGTCGCCCATGGTGACCGGCAAAAGCTATGCCGTCACCGTAGCTATGCGTAACACGGGAAATACGACCTGGACCGCAGGTGTGCATACGCTCGGATCGGCAAATCCTTACGATAACTTCATTTGGGGCGTGAGCCGTGTTGCTCTGACGAGAAATGTCGCTCCCGGTGAAGACTACAGCTTCAATTTCCAGGTGACGGCGCCTGGTGCAGGCGACTATACGATGGCATGGGGCGTGCTGAGCCAGACGGCGTGGTTCGGCGCCCTGGTGAGCAAACCGGTGACGGTGACCGAAGACCTCAGCCGCACCACCTTCATCCACACCGACGGCCTGGGCAGCCCAGTGGCGCGCACCGACGGCGCCGGCAACCTCGTCAGCCGCACGCGCTACGAGCCATATGGCTATGTCGCCAGCGGGGCGGCGCCGACGATCGGCTTCACGGGGCATGTGAACGATGCCGATACGGGGCTGACTTACATGCAGCAGCGGTATTATGATCCTGTGGCGGGGAGGTTTTTGAGCGTCGATCCGGTTTCCACCGATGCCAACACGGGATCAAGTTTTAATCGGTACGCGTATGCGAATAATAATCCTTACCGCTACATTGATCCTGATGGTCGCGATGCGGTCGCCATTGTATTTCCCGACTATAAAATCCAAACGCCCATTGGAAAAATGGGTGGGCTCGGTCATGCGGGTGTGCTCTCAATCGACAATAAGACGGGAGCCACCAAATATTATGAGTACGGCAGGTATAACAAGGGGGAAGGGGCTGTTCGCACTGTCTCGGTTCCGAACGTGGTGATTGGCAAGGACGGCTCACCAACGACGGCATCATTGAATAAGACACTAGACACAATCTCGTCTAAATCAGGGCAAGGTGGTTCGATTCAGGCTGCTTATATTTCCGGTGCAGACCCGAAGAAGATGGAATCATACGCGCAGCAGCAAATGCAGGCAGCCAATGCGGGAGAGACTTCATATAGCCTCATGACTAATAATTGTGCAACCTTCATGAAAGATACGATCCAAGCTGGCGGGGTAGACATGCCATCAATGGTCGATCCTCGCCCAAACAGTTATATCAAAGAGGTGCAAAGTGATTTTCCAAAGATTGATCACGTTAAATAGGACGGTCCTTGTAGTGCTGGCGTTGGCCGTCGCTTTTTGGTTCATCTATCAACCGGCGGAGCACGTAGTGCCAATTAAGCCTGCGTCGGTGCCGCTGGGCGCGCGTTGGTTAGGTGGCATAGATGGCGGGGTCTGGATTGAGTGTCGCCCGATGAGCGCACACACAGTAGAGTGCGAGTTTTTTGCGGACGTCACGGGCGTGCAAGTCGACAAGGCCGTTTTCATTTCGCCAGATCGGGAAAAAAAATTGAGGGTCGATAACGCGTTCTATGAGTCGTTGAGCTACTTTGATGGAGAAAGGATTCGCACGAACACCGGTGATTTCTTCGTGAAGGAATCGGGTGGCGGAGGTAGAGCCGACAAACATACGAGGGCGGATCTGTAGCGAGAGCAGCATCTGAATGTCAGGCCGACCTCGGATTTTTAGGCCGCCGCAAAGACAAAGAGCGGGGCCAGATGCCGTCTGGATTGCAAGCCCTTTGGACAGGTAATGTGAGAAGCCGGTGTCAGGTCTGACATTCAGACACGGTCTCGGCCGTAATGCGCAAGGTTCGCGTTGTCGTCCCGGTCGAGATACCGAAGCTGGTACTCGGTTAAGTAGGCCGGTGTCATGAAGCCGGTGTCAGATACCGTCTTGAATGGCAAGCCGTTTCGGCAGGTAATTTGCGTCAAATGGCTTGCCAGTGCGGATCACCCCGTAAATCAGATGAGTCAACTTGTGCATGACA
>Ga0308160_10006064_pt1 | contig 12435 bp, 9 predicted proteins | sample PhyFR1_FD_201036 | JGI IMG/M metagenome (GOLD analysis project Ga0308160, IMG submission 201036) | Phyllosphere microbial communities from UC Gill Tract Community Farm, Albany, California, United States - DLSLF.R1 | ecosystem: Host-associated > Plants > Phyllosphere > Unclassified | place: USA... | reverse complement strand
AGGAAGCCTGGTATCCCGGCGACACGGTCAACATCGCCATCGGCCAGGGCGACTGGAAGGTGACCCCGCTGCAGCTGGTGCGCGCGGTGGCCGGCATCGCCGATGGCCAACTGCGCACCCCGCACCTAGTGATGGCCCAGCGCGGCGCGTTCGACCAGCCGTGGGCGCCGGTGGCGCTCGGCGCGGGCAAGCCGATCAGCGACAATCCCGGCAATCTGCAGGCGGTGCGCGAGGGCATGATGGACACCATGCGTCCGGGCGGCAGCGGGCATGCGATCGCGGTCAGCGCGCCGTACCAGATGGCCGGCAAGACCGGCACCGCGCAGGTGGTCAGCCGCAAGGGCCTGGCTGCGGTGGATCCGCGCAGCCTGCCGATGCACCTGCGCCATCGCTCGCTGTTCGAGGGGTTCGCCCCGGCCGAGCAGCCGACCATCGCGCTGGCGGTGGCGGTGGAAGGCGGTGGCTACGGCGCCAGCACCGCCGCGCCGATCGCGCGCAAGATCTTCGACGCCTGGCTGCTCGGCCGCCTGCCCGCCGGCATTGAGCCGCTGGACAGCCTGCGCGGCGCCACCGCGTTCGGCAGCCAGCTTTACTACGCCGAGGATCCGGGATCGCGCGGCGCCGCCGACGCGGTGGCGCTGGCCGCCGGCGAGCGCCCGGTGCTGGTCGGCCCGGTCGAAGTGGAAGCCGCCGCCGTGCCGCTGCCGGCCGCGCCGCCGCCGATCCCCGACGAGATCCCGGACGAACGATGAAGGATTTCCTGCGCTGGCTGGCCGATCTCGGCGGCCGTTTCGCCCGCACCCTGGACTGGCCGATGTGCCTGGCCCTGGGCGCGCTGATGGTGATCGGCCTGGCGGTGCTCAAGAGCGCCGGCGGCCAGGCCGGCGGCAACCACCTGATGCTGGCCCAGGCGATCCGCTTCGCGATCGGCGCGGCGGCGATGTGGGGCCTGTCGCGGGTGTCGGCGCTGCGCCTGCGCGCGTGGACGCCGCTGATCTACGCGCTGTCGATGCTGCCGCTGCTGGCGGTGTTCGCGCTGGGCACCGGCAAGTACGGCCGGCAGTGGCTGGACCTGAAGGTGTTCTACCTGCAGCCGGCCGAGCTGCTGAAGATCAGCATGCCGATGATGGTGGCCTGGTACCTGCACCGCGTGCCGCTGCCGCCGCGCGTGCCCACGGTGCTGGTCAGCGCGGTGATCATCGGCCTGCCGACCGCGCTGATCATGCTGCAGCCGGACTTCGGCACCGGCGTGCTGATCGCCGCCAGCGGCGGCTTCGTGCTGCTGCTGGCCGGGCTGCCGTGGTGGTGGGTGGGCATCGCGGTGGGCGGCGTCGCCGCGGCCGCGCCGGTGGCCTGGCTATGGCTGCTGCGGCCGTACCAGAAGGACCGGATCATGATGTTCCTCAATCCGGAGAACGATGCGCTCGGCGCCGGCTGGAACATCATCCAGTCCAAGATCGCGATCGGCTCCGGCGGCCTGCACGGCAAGGGCTGGGGCCTGGGGTCGCAGTCGCACCTGAACTTCATTCCCGAGCAGACCACCGACTTCGCGTTCTCGGTGCTCAGCGAGGAATTCGGCTGGATCGGCGTGGCCACGGTGCTGACCCTGTACCTGGTGGTGATCGCGCGCTGCCTGTGGATCGCCGCGCAGGCGCGCGACACGTTCTCGCGCCTGCTCGCCGGCGCCACCGGCCTGGCGTTCTTCGTCTACGTGCTGGTCAACGGCGGCATGATCTCCGGGCTGCTGCCGGTGGTCGGGGTGCCGATGCCGCTGATGAGTTACGGCGGCACCTCCGCGGTGTCGCTGCTGGCCGGGCTGGGCCTGGTGATGGCGGTCAAGGCGCACCGCCCGGTGCACGGCTACTGAGCCGCCGCGGCAAGCCGGCGCGCGCAGGCTTAACCGCAAGTATGCGGTGATGTGGCAAACGATTGCGGCGTATGTCGGCGCTGCGCACAATTCGCGTCGATGCCACGTCGCGGCGCCGCTGGAGCCGGCCCGCCACGAGCGCAGGATCTGTTCCGGGTGAGCCATGCGCGGCGTCGACGCCGCCCAGCCGGCCCGCGTCCATCGAGGGGAGCCAACGCAGCGCATCGTCGATCCGGGCCTGGCCCGTGTCGTTCTTCTGCGTCCGTCCGCGCCTGTCCTCCTCGCGTCTTTCCCGTGGTTCCTGTCCGCTCGGCTGTGCCGACATGGATGTGTGTCGATGAAATTCCTGCGATTCCTGTTGCTGCTGAGCGTCGTGCTGGGCCTGAGCGGCTATGCGCTGATCCGCTACTACTTTCCCAAGGGCGCCATGCACAGCCACGGCTACGGCCGGGTCGCGCTGACCCAGCCGGCCGGCCCGCCGCGGGGCGTGGTGATCCTGTTCGCCAGCGGCAACCGCGCGCAGCGCCAGGCGGCGGCAGCGCGCATCGCCGCGACCGGCGCGGTGGTCGCGACGGTCGATGGCGATCGCTATCTGATGCGCCTGCAGCGCGGCGGCAGCGGCTGCGGGCATGCCTGGCACGATGCCGAGCAGCTGAGCCGGCACCTGCAGCGCGACCTGCACGGCGACCGCTACTTCCTGCCGATGCTGGCCGGCACCGGCACCAGCGCGACCCTGGCCGAGCGCATCGTCGGCGCCGCGCCGGCGGCGACCCTGGGCGGCGCGATCGGCATCGCGCCGGCGCCGACCGAGGTCTGCGCCGGCACCGCGCAAGCCAACAGCGCGCAAGGTTTCGTCGATCTCGCGGCGGCACCGGTGGGTGCGGCGCCGGAGACGGCGCTGGCCGCGCGCGTGGCCGCGCACCTGCACGCGCCGGGCAGCGGCGGTGCGCTCGACGATCTGCCATTGACCGAACTGCCGGTGCGCGTGCCCGGCGCGCCGCTGGCGATCGTGCTGTCCGGCGACGGCGGCTGGCGCGATATCGACAAGGGCATGGCCGAGGCCTTGCAGCAACGCGGCATCGCGGTGGTCGGCTGGGACAGCCTGCGCTACTTCTGGCGCGACAAGCCGCCGGCGCAGGCCAGCGCCGACCTGGCGCGGGTCATCGCCCACTACCAGCAGCGCTGGCACCCACAGCGCATCCTGCTGGTGGGCTATTCCTTCGGCGCCACCGCGATGCCGTTCATGTACAACCGGCTGCCGCCGGCGCAGCGCGCGCAGGTCGGCCTGCTGGCCTTGTTCGGTGTGGACCACAAGGCCGATTTCCAGATCCGTGTGCGCAACTGGTTCGACCTGGGCGATGCCAACGACGCCAAGCCGGTGTTGCCGGAAATCGCGCGCATCGCGCCGTCGCAGCTGCTGTGCGTTTATGGCGACAAGGAAAAGGACACGGTGTGTCCGGAACTGCGCGACAGCGGCGCGAAAGTCGTCGCGCTGCACGGCGGCCACCATTTCGACCAGCACCCGGCCGGATTGGCGACGATCGTGGACGCGCGTTGGCAGCAGCTCGCGGAAGACGCGCGCCGTCCCATTGCTGCAATCGATGCCGGGCATCATGCGGCAGCTGCGGTGCCGCAGTCCTCTCCGCTTCGTACCCCCACCGGAGCTCTTCAATGACGATGTCCAACACCCTTTCCGCAGCGCTTGGCGGTCTGCTGGCGTTGGCGGCGCTGGATGCCGCCGCCGCGACCGGCGATACGCGCGTGGTCGCCGAACCCACGGTTCCCGGCCTGTGCGAACCGGCGCTCGGCGCGACGCTGCAGGCGAGTGGGCGTCTCTTCAGCGATGCGCAAGAGCAGAACGCGCCGGATACCGCGCGCATCCAGGCCGCGCTGGACCGATGCGCCGCCAAGGGCGTGCGCTCGGCGGTGCTGCTGCGCGCCGGCACCGGCACCGCCTTCCTCAGCGGGCCGCTGAACGTCGGCAGCAACGTGACCCTGGTGATCGATGCCGGCGCGACCCTGTTCGCCTCGCGCAAGCCCTCCGACTACCAGGTCGCCGGCGCCAACACCTGCGGCAAGGCGGCAGGCTCCAGTGGCGGCTGCCGTGCGCTGCTCAATCTGAAGGGCACGTCGCTGGGCGTGATGGGCCTGCGCGACAGCGCCGGCCGCCAGGGCAGCATCGACGGCCGCGGCGACCTGCCGATGCTAGGCGGCAGCGACAGCTGGTGGCAGTACGCGGAAAAAGCCAAGGCCAACGGCCTGACCCAGAACAGTCCCGACCTGATCAAGGTGCAGAACGCCAGCGCCGCGACCTTCTATCACGTCAACCTGATCGACGCGCCGTACTTCCACCTGTTCGCGCACATCGCCGACGGCCTCACCGTGTGGGGCGTGCGGGTCAAGGCGCCTGCGAGCAGCCCCAACACCGACGGCCTGGACCTGGACAGCGTCAGCAACGCCACCTTGAACGACAACGACGTGATGGGCGGCGACGACGGCGTGGCGATCAAGACCATCGCCTCCAGGTCGGCCAACATCACGGTGCGCAACTCGCGCTTCTACGGCACCCACGGCATCTCCATCGGCAGCGAGGTGATGTACGGCGTGGACAATGTGCTGATCGAGGGCAATAGCGTGGTCGGCAGCGACGCCGACGGCACGCCGAGCACCGACAACAACGGCCTGCGCATCAAGACCGGCCTGGCCAAGGGCGGCGCGGTCAGCGACGTCACGTTTCGCAACACCTGCCTGTTCGGCGTGGCCAATGCGCTGGTGATCAACCCGTTGTACAGCGGCGGCAGCAGCGGCAGCGTGCCGACCTTCGCCAGGATCGTGGTCAATGGCTTGAAGGCGCAGGGTTCGGTGAAGGGCAAGGGCAGCTCGGTGCAGGGCTACAACGCCTCGGCGCCGTTGGATCTGGTGTTGGCCAATGTGTCGGCCGACCTCACCGCGCTGAAAGCAAGCAACGCGCGCATCGGCGTGGACCGTTCCAACCTGCAACTCAGCGCCGACAGCACGGTCAGCACCTATGCGACCTCGGTGGCCGGCGCGGTGCCGGCGTGCGCCAGCAAGCCGGTCTTTCCCGCCTTGTAGTGTCTGTTGGCGCGGCTAGCCGGCGCTGACCCAACAGCGCCGGCGGGCGCGATCGCCGCCAGGATCGTCTAGCGCCTGTACCGCAGGCCAATGCGCCGGCCGCAATTGATCGCAATCAATGTTGCTGGTGGGCCGTGCGCGCACCGTGTCTGTGACTTACCGACAGGCACTGACTCATGGCGTTCACCGTAGCGGTAGTGAAGGAAGAGCAGGCCGGCGAGCGCCGCGTGGCGATGGTGCCCGCGGTGCTGCCGAAACTGGCGAAGCTGGGCGCGCAGTTGCGCCTGCAGGCGGGAGCTGGCGCGGCTTCGCGCTTCGCCGATGCGGCCTATGCCGGCGCCACCGTGCTCGACGATGCGCAGGAGGTCGTCGCCGGCGCCGACCTGGTGCTGGCGGTGCAGGCGCCATCGCTGCAGACGCTGGCGGCGATGCGTCCGGGCAGCGTGCTGGTCGCGATGCTGTATCCGGCCAAGGCGCCGGGCTTGCTGGAATTGCTGTGCGAACGCCGCATCACCGCGTTCGCGATGGAAACCGTGCCGCGGATCAGCCGCGCGCAGGCGCTGGACGTGCTGTCCAGCCAGGCCGCGCTGGCCGGCTACTACGCGCCGCTGCTGGGCGCGGTGCACCTGCCGCGGATCCTGCCGATGATGACCACCGCGGTCGGCTCGCTGCGCGCCGCGCGCGTGCTGGTGATGGGTCTGGGCGTGGCCGGCCTGCAGGCGCTGGCCACCGCGCACCGGCTCGGCGCGATCACCGAAGGCTACGACGTGCGGCCGGAGACGCGCGAACAGGCGCAATCGGTCGGCGCCAAGTTCGTCGATACCGGCATCGATGCGCGCGGCGAGGGCGGCTATGCGCGCGAACTCACTGCAGAGGAGCGGGCCAAGGCCGCCGCGGTGCTGACCCAGCACATCCAGCAGGCCGACATGATCGTCACCACCGCCAACGTACCCGGCCGCACCGCGCCGATCCTGATCGACCGCGCGCAGATCGACGGCATGAAACCCGGCGCGGTGATCGTGGACCTGGCCGCCGACAGCGGCGGCAACTGCGAAGGCAGCGTGCCCGGGCAGACCGTGGAAGTGGGGCCGGTGACCATCGTCGCGCCGTTCAACGTGCCCTCGGCGCTGGCCCAGCACGCCAGCGAGCTGTATGCGAAGAACCTGCTGAACCTGCTCGAGCTGCTGGTCCGCGACGGCGCGCTGGCGCCGGACTTCGACGACGAGGTCGTGGCCGGCACCTTGCTGACCCGCGACGGCCAGCGCTGCCATCCCACGCCGCAGGCCATCGCGCCTGCACCCGCCGCCAAGGAGTCCTGAGCGATGAATCTCGATCTGTCGATGAGCTGGATGATCGCGTTGTACGTGTTCATGCTCGCTGCGTTCACCGGCTACGAAGTGATCGGCAAGGTGCCGTCGATCCTGCACACGCCGCTGATGTCCGGTTCCAACTTCATCCACGGCATCGTCGTGGTCGGCGCGATGCACGCGCTGTTCAACGCCGACACCGTCGCCGGCCAGGCGATCGGCTTCGTCGGCGTGCTGCTCGGCGCCGGCAACGCCGCCGGCGGCTACGTGGTCACCGACCGCATGCTGGCGATGTTCAAGCCCAGCGCCAAATCCGCCTCCGCCACCCCGAAGGAATAGCGTCATGCTGCAGTTACTGGTGGAGCTCAGCGGGTTCGCCGCCGCCCTGTTGTTCGTTCTCGGCCTCAAGCACATGTCCTCGCCGGTGACCGCGCTGCGCGGCATCGTGCTGGCCGGCATCGGCATGCTGGTGGCGGTCGCCGCCGCGTTCGGCTATCTGGCCGACCTGCAGCCGAGCGCGCAGCCGCATGCGCTGACCAATCTCGCCCTGGCGCTGCTGGCGCTGGCGCTGGGCGGCGCCTGGGCCTGGCGCAGCGGGCGCAAGGTGGCGGTGACCGCGATGCCGCAGATGGTGGCGCTGTACAACGGCATGGGCGGCGGCGCCGCGGCCGCGGTGGCCGCGGTCGCGCTGACCTCGCGGCAGTCGTCGCACGGCACCCTGCACCTGACGGTGACCGTGCTCGGCGCGCTGATCGGCGCGATCTCGCTGTCCGGCTCGGTGATCGCCTGGGCCAAGCTCGATGGGCGCATCAACACCGCCTGGCGCTTCAATGGCCAGAGCGCGTTCAACGCGTGCGTGTTCGTCGCCGCGCTAGTGCTCGGTACGCTGGTGGTCGCGCAGTGGGGCGGTGGCTGGGCGGCACTGGCATTCTTCGTCGCCGCGCTCGGCTTCGGTGTGCTGATGACGCTGCCGATCGGCGGCGCCGACATGCCGGTGGTGATCTCGCTGTACAACGCCTTCACCGGCCTGGCGGTGGGCCTGGAAGGCTTCGCGCTGCAGAACCCGGCGCTGATGATCGCCGGCATGGTGGTCGGCTCGGCCGGCACCCTGTTGACCATGCTGATGGCCAAGTCGATGAACCGCTCGCTGGCCAACGTGCTGTTCAGCAATTTCGGCGACGGCGCCGCGGTGGCGCAGGGCGACGTGCAGGGCCGCATGACCGCGGTGGAAGCCAGCGATGCGGCGGTGGCGATGCGCTATGCCTCCAGCGTGATCATCGTGCCCGGCTACGGCCTGGCGGTGGCGCAGGCGCAGGCGCGGCTGTACGAACTGGTCAAGTTGCTGCAGGCCGCCGACGTGGACGTGAAGTTCGCGATCCATCCGGTCGCCGGGCGCATGCCCGGGCACATGAACGTGCTGCTCGCCGAGGCCGGCGTGCCCTACGACCTGATCTTCGACATGGAAGACATCAACGACAGCTTCGCCAGCACCGATGTGGCGCTGGTGATCGGCGCCAACGACGTGGTCAATCCGGCTGCGCGCACCGACAAGGCCTCGCCGATCTACGGCATGCCGATCCTCAACGCCGACCAGGCGCACCAGGTCTACGTGATCAAGCGCGGCCAGGGCAAGGGCTATGCCGGCGTGGAGAACCTGCTGTTCTACGGCGACAACTGCGAGATGGTCTACGGCGATGCCGCCGCGGTGCTCAACCGCATGGTGCAGGCCGTCAAGGATCTGGCCGCCTGACCGGAACGATCCGACCGATCCCATCCTGCGCCGCGGCGACGCGCCGGCGCTTTCCGACTTTCCACGAGGACACGACCATGGCTTATGCGACCCGCAATCCCTACACCGGCGAACTGCTCGCCAGTTTCCCCGAGGCCACCGATTCGCAGGTACTCGCCGCGATCGGCGCTGCCGACGCCGCCTTCCAGCAGTGGAAGCAGGCCTCCTTCGCCGAGCGCGCCAAGGTCATGCACGCGGCGGCGCAGCTGCTGCGCGCCGACGTGCGCGGTTACGCGCAACTGCTGACCCTGGAAATGGGCAAGCTGATCGGCGAGGCCGAAGCCGAGGTGACCTTGTCGGCCGACATCTTCGAGTACTACGCGGTCAACGCCGAGCGCCTGCTGGCGCCGGAGAACCTGCCGGTGGCCGACCCGGCCGAAGGCGAGGCGATGGTGGTGCACGAACCGCTGGGCGTGCTGCTGGCGATCGAGCCGTGGAACTTCCCGTACTACCAGATCGCGCGGATCATCGCCCCGCAGCTGTCGGCCGGAAACACGGTGCTGCTCAAGCACGCGTCCAACGTGCCGCAGTGCGCGGCCAAGTTCGAAGCGCTGATGGCCGCGGCGGGGCTGCCGGCCGGCGCGTTCGCCAACCTCTACGCCACGCGTTCGCAGGTGGAGACCATCCTCAACGATCCGCGCGTGCACGGCGTGGCGCTGACCGGCTCGGAAGGCGCCGGCGCCATCGTCGCCGCGCAGGCGGCCAGGGCGCTGAAGAAATCGACGATGGAGCTGGGTGGCGCCGACGCGTTCGTGGTGCTGGCCGATGCCGAACTGGACAAGACGGTGAAGTGGGCGGTGTTCGGCCGCCATTGGAACGGCGGTCAGGTATGCGTGTCGTCCAAGCGCATGATCATCGTGCGGGAGCTGTACGACGAATTCCTGCGCCGTTACAACGACGGCGTGGCCGCGCTCAAGGCCGGCGATCCGATGGACGCGGCGACCACGCTGGCGCCGCTGTCCTCGCAGGGCGCGGCCGACGAGCTCAAGCTGCAGATCGCCGCGGCGGTGAAGCATGGCGCCACCGCCACCGAGGTCGGCCCCAAGGTGCCGACGCAGGGCGCGTTCGTGCAGCCGACCATCCTGACCAACGTGACCAAGGACAACCCGGCCTACTACCAGGAGTTCTTCGGCCCGGTGTCGATGCTGTTCGAGGCCGCCGACGAGGACAATGCGGTGCGCATCGCCAACGACTCGCCGTTCGGCCTGGGCGGCTCGGTGTTCACTGCCGACACCGCACGCGGCGTCGAAGTGGCCAGGCGCATCTCCACCGGCATGGTGTTCGTCAACCATCCGACCATGGTCAAGGCCGACCTGCCGTTCGGCGGCGTGCGCCGCTCCGGCTACGGCCGCGAACTGATCGGGCTGGGCATCAAGGAGTTCGTCAACCACAAGCTGATCGACGTGGTGGATATCGACGCGCCGTTCTGAGCGTCGCCGCTGCGCAGCACCCCGGGCCGTCGGTGGGCAACCACCGGCGGCCTTTGCGTTTGCGGTGCACGGCTGGCAATGGCGCCGACGCCGCTGCCGTGTCTCCACGGGGCATCGCCATGCTCCCCCAGCATGAATACGCCAGGCGCACTTGACTCAGGGCAAAGTTCTTTTGTTTCATGGCGTTATTGGTGGAAATTCATCTGGACTCTGTTAACCTGCCGCCATGATTCGACGCTCGCTGATTTGCCTGATGACGCTTGGCCTGGTCGCTTGCGCGACCCAGCCCAAGGCTCCGCCGCCGCCGCCGCAGGCCAATGCGCTGCCGCAGTCCGCGCCGCGCCCGGCGTTGCCGGCGGAGGCGGCGCCCGAGGCGGTGCCCGCGCCGCCGGTCGACCTGACCCCGGTGCCGTTCGAGATCGCGCGCGCCAACTTCGTCCGCGACACCGCCGCCAAGTACGGCCTGGACCCGGCGCAGATCGAGGCGACGCTGGCGCAGGCGCAGTTCAAGGATGCGATCGTGGCGGCGATGTCGCGCCCGGCCGAGCGGGTCAAGCCGTGGAACGAATACCGGCCGATGTTCATCAGCCAGGCGCGCATCGACGGTGGCCGCGCGTTCCTGGCCACGCACCGCGAAGAACTGATGCGGGTGCAGGCGCGTACCGGCGTGCCGCCGGAGATCATCGTCGCGATCATCGGCGTTGAGACCAGCTACGGCAAGAACGCCGGCAGCTACCGCGTGCTCGACGCGCTGTACACGCTGGCGTTCCGCTATCCGCGCAGCGGCGACCCGGCCAAGCTCGAGCGCGAAGTGCGCCGCGAGCTGTTCTTCCGCGACGAACTCGGCCAGCTGTTCGCGCTCGGCCGCGAAGAGAACCTGGACGTCGCCACCCTGATCGGCAGCTACGCCGGCGCGATGGGCCTGGGCCAATTCATGCCGTCCAGCTACCGCCAGTTCGCGGTGGACGGCGATGGCGACGGCAAGCGCAACCTGTTCACCGACTACGACGACATGTTCTCCTCGATCGCCAACTACTTCGTCAAGAAGGGCGGCTGGGTGCGCGACGGCGTGGTGGCGGTGCCGGCCACGTTGCGTCCTGGCGCCGAGGAACTGAATCCGACCGACTGGACCCCGAGCTACACGCTGGCCGACCTGGCCGCGCGCGGCTACCAGCCGGCTGCGCCGGTCCCGGCCGGCGCCAGCGCCACCCCGATCACGCTCGACGGCAGCGCCGGCAAGCAGTACTGGCTCGGCTTCCAGAACTACTACGCGATCACCCGTTACAACATTTCCAAGATGTACGCGATGGCCGTGTACCAACTGTCCCAGGCCATCGCCGGCAAGGAGTTACCCCCGGCATGAACCCGAACGCGCTGCTCCGGATCGTTCCCGTCGTCGCCCTGCTGGCGCTGGCCGCCTGCAGCAGCGCCCCGAAGAAGACCGCCGCTGGCGGCGCCGCCGCGCCCGGGGTCAGGGTGGAAGGGCGCGGCCCGGCGCATGTCGCCACCGGCTGCCCGTCCACCTCGCCGTACGCACCGGCCAAGGAAGACCCGTCCACGCGCGGCAACTACACTGCCGGCGGCCTGTACGCGCCGGGGGTCAGCGACAGCACCCCGGACTACGTGCCCAACGTGGCCTGCATCCCCGAGCCGCTGGTCACCAACGAGCCGCGCTCGGCGGTCGGCAACCGCTCGCCGTACATGGTGCTGGGCCGCGAATACAAGATCATCGACGACCCGCACAGCTACGTCGAACGCGGCACCGCCTCGTACTACGGCAGCAAGTTCCATGGCCGGCTGACCTCCAATCGCGAGGTCTACGACATGTACGCGTTCACCGCCGCGCACAAGACCCTGCCGCTGCCCAGCTTCGCCCTGGTCACCAACCTGGACAACGGCGAATCGGTGGTGGTGCGGGTCAACGACCGCGGCCCGTTCCACGACGACCGGGTCATCGACCTGAGCTACGCGGCGGCGGTCAAGCTCGGCATCACCGGCAAGGGCACCGGCCGGGTCGAAGTGCGCGGGCTGACCCCGGCCGACAACGGCAACCTGCTCGCCTCGCGGCGGACCGGCAAGCAGGTCGCGACCGGCACCGCGCTGGCCAGCGCGGCAGCAGCGGGCAGTGCCGCGCAGACCGCGGCGGCACGTCGTGCCACCGACATGGACAACCTGGTCAAGGCCTTGCCGGCCAAGCCGGCCACTGTCGTCGCCGCGGCCAGCGTACCGGCGCGCAGCACTGCCGCGTCCAGCACCACTGCCGCGCCCAGCGCCGCCAGCGCGAGCGCGGCGGCGGCCGCTTTGCCGGAAGGCGAGCGCTGGCGCTACCGGGTGCTGGCCGATGCCGATACCGCGGCCAATGCCGACCATTTCGACGACTGGATGAAATCGCGCGGCGTGCGCGTGGCGACCGGCAAGCCGGCCAAGGTCGATGCGGCCGTGGCCGCCACGCAGGCGCCGCCGCGACGCGCCACCGCTGCCGCCGCGCCGGCGCCCGCCGCGACCACCGTCGCGGCTGCGGCACCGGCACCGGCCGTATCGGCGACCCGCGCGGCCGTCGACAACGCCGCGGCGCGCGGCCCGCTCGGCATCCTGCTGCAGGTGGCCAGCTTCGCCAGCCGCGAGAACGCCAACCGCGCGCTGTCGCAGCTGGCCTCGGCCGGCATCGTCGGCGCCAGCGTCAGCGACATCGTGTCCGGTGGGCGCACCTTGTGGCGGCTGCGGGTCGCCGCCGAGGACCATGGCCGCGCCACCGAGCTGGCCAGCCGCATCGCCGGCCTCGGCTTCGGGCGTCCGCAGATCGTCAAGGACTGAAGCGCGCCGCGAACCCGCACGCCTGTCGCCGGCGCCGCCGCGCGCCAGCCGTCGCCAGGTTCGCGTGCCGCTCCCGCGCCGATGGCTTAACGCCGCCTCCCGCCTGCGCCGCCGTGGCGCCTGGGCGGGCGCCGG
>Ga0308160_10006063_pt1 | contig 12437 bp, 9 predicted proteins | sample PhyFR1_FD_201036 | JGI IMG/M metagenome (GOLD analysis project Ga0308160, IMG submission 201036) | Phyllosphere microbial communities from UC Gill Tract Community Farm, Albany, California, United States - DLSLF.R1 | ecosystem: Host-associated > Plants > Phyllosphere > Unclassified | place: USA... | reverse complement strand
TGGCCGCTTTTCAGAACCCCGAGTTTTACAAGGCACAAGCTATGCGCATGTCGGTGTGGGACAAGCCGCGCGTCATCGGTAACGCTGAGAACTACCCGCAGCATATCGCCCTCCCCCGTGGCTGCCTCGATGCCGCGCTGGAACTGTTACGCGACAACAGCATCGCCTGCGACCTGCGCGACGAGCGCTTTAGCGGTGAACCGATTGATATCTCGTTCCTCGGTACCTTGCGGCTGGATCAGGAGGCAGCCGTGTCGCGGATGCTTCACTACGACACCGGCGTACTGTGCGCCCCAACGGCCTTTGGCAAGACGGTTACTGCTGCAGCAATGATCGCCCGCCGAGGCGTAAATACGCTCGTACTAGTGCATCGGACCGAGTTGCTCAAGCAGTGGCAGGAACGCCTGCAGGCCTTTCTGGGCGCGGTCAATGGCGTAGTTGGCACCATCGGTGGCGGCAAGTCCAAACCCACCGGGAAGATTGATATCGCAGTGATGCAGTCGGTATCCCGGCAAGGCGAGGTGAATCCGCTGGTCGAGAACTACGGTCATGTGATCGTGGATGAGTGCCACCACGTCGGCGCTGTATCCTTCGACGCCATCCTGAAGCGGACCAAGGCGAAATACGTGCTGGGCCTGACGGCGACGCCGATCCGGCGCGATGGCCAGCAGCCAATCATCTTCATGCAGTGCGGGCCAATCCGATACACTGCAGCCCAACCGCCCGGCGCGCCTCGGGATCTTAAGGTGCTGCCTCGATCACACGTCACGCGGATCGAACTGCCGACCGATACGGGCATCCAGGACGTGTTCCGGCATCTCGCCAACGATTCCGTCCGGACAGAGGCCATCGTGGCTGAAGTCAAAGATGCGTACGAGCAGGGCCGCAAAGTGCTTGTGCTAACTGAGAGGACGGAGCACCTCGAAGCAATTGCAGCCGCCCTAGCTAATCCATTGAACACGCTGTTCATGCTGCACGGTCGAATGTCGAAGAAGCAGCGTGCTGCGCTCATCGCTGAACTGAACGCATTGCCGCCTGACGCGCCTCGCATCTTGTTGGCGACCGGAAAACTCGTAGGTGAAGGCTTCGATCACCCACCGCTCGATACGCTGGTGCTGGCAATGCCAGTCTCCTGGAAGGGCACGCTGCAGCAGTATGCCGGGCGTCTACACCGCGAGCATGCAAGCAAGACTGACATTCAAATCATCGATTTCGTGGACACTGGGCACCCAGCACTATTACGGATGTGGGACAAACGTCAGCGTGGTTATCGGGCGATGGGATACACACTGGACTCGACGGAGCTGAACGATGACCTGCATGTTTGATGGAGCATCAAGGTAAGCTGCACCCTGACCGCGACTGTTCTTCATGAGCGCAACGGGCCTGGCAGCGCTTGTGCGGGATCGCAGTGCCAATTGCACGCTACGGCCTCGAATCGCGGAATAGATCCGGCTATGGAGATGGGCTGTATATGGACTCCTCTCGTTTGCAAATAATCCGTCTTCAAGCCACGAGGTTACACCCGCAAGAGTACGCCGATGCAGGGCGTACAAGGACAAAAGCCAGCGGGACAGTCGCCTGCCCCGCTGGCTTGTTGGCGCCCGCGCAGCCTTACTCAGGCTTGATGTTCCCTTCAACGATCACCTTGTTCCACTTTGCGCTTTCCGCGCGCAATGCCTTGGCGGCGTCCTCGGGTGTCGTCCAAGTGGCCATCGCCCCTTGGGCCAGCAGTGCGCTCTTCACCGCCGGATCGCCCAGGATCTTCTTCAGCGCGGCATTGAGGCGGGCCACTACCGGGGCCGGTGTCTTGGCAGGGGCGGCAACGCCGAACATTGAGGTCACTTCGAAGCCCTTCAGTCCTTCTTCGGTCGCGGTCGGCACGTTGGGCAGCGTAGGCACGTGGTTGGCTGATGCCACCGCTAGCGCGCGCAGCTTGCCAGCCTTGATATGGCTTTGCGCCGCCGGTGCGGTTTCAATCATGCTGTCGACCTGCCCGCCAATCAGGTCGGTCATGGCTGGACCGCTGCCCTTGTACGGCACGTGCAGCATCTTGACGCCGGCGACGCGCTGAAATACCTCGCCAGCGAGGTGTTGGGGCGAACCATTGCCCGCAGATGCGAAGGTTATGCCTCCTGGTTTCGCCTTGGCCAGCGCAATTAGTTGGTTGAGGTTGCTGGCCTTGATCTTCGGGTTCACCGTAAACACAAGTGGCACGTGCCCGACAATCGCGATCGGCACGAAGCTTTTCTCCATGTCGAATCGGGCGATCTTCGGGTTCAGCGCGGCGCTGATCGAGTGGCTGGTCATTGCGCCCATCAGCAACGTGTAGCCGTCCGGCGCTGCGTTGGCCACCACGGCCGCTCCGATATTACCGGCGGCGCCGGCGCGGTTTTCGACCATTACCTGCTTGCCCAACTCGGTACTGAGCTTCTGGGCCAGCACGCGGCCGATGACGTCAGTTGCTCCGCCCGGCGGATAAGGTACGACCATCGTGATGAACTTAGTCGGATAGGCCTGGGCCATGACCTGGCCTGACATCATCATGACCGCCGCGGCAGCGGCACCGGTCAACCAGGTGCGTCGACTTTTTGTGGGGGTTGCATTGGAATCAACTTGCATTGCGTGTCTCCTGTTGAATTGACGACTGCTCCTAAATACTAGGCTCGGTACTGCAAGTACTTGCGCACCTTCTTGTTCGGATTTATTCGGGCGCCTTCCCCATGCTGCGCGGGGCGCGCAGGAAGTCGAAGTCGACGCCCTGGTCAGCTTGAGTCACCGTCTGCAGGAACAGCTTGCGGTAGCCGCGCTCCGCGGTCGGCACCACCACCGGGCGCGCCGCGGTACGGCGCGCCAGTTCCTCGTCCGACACGAGCAAGCTGATCTCGCGTCCTTTTACGCTGAGGCGGATGCGGTCACCGCTTTGCACGTAGGCCAGCGGCCCACCGATCGCAGCCTCTGGCGTTACGTGCAGCACGATGGTGCCGAACGCGGTGCCGCTCATGCGGCCGTCAGACACGCGCACGATGTCTTTGACGCCAGCGCGCGCCAGCTTCTTCGGGATCGGGATGTAGCCCGCTTCGGGCATGCCGGGCGCGCCTTTCGGGCCGATGTTTTTCAGCACCAGGATGTCGTCGGCGGTCACGTCGAGGTCGTCGCGGTCGATTCGGTTCGCCATGTCTTCACTGTCCTCAAACACTACCGCGCGGCCTTCGTGTTCCATCAGCTCGGGGTGCGCGGCCGACTGCTTGATAATCGCCCCGCCCGGCGCCAGGTTGCCGCGAAGGACCGCGATGCCGCCCTGCGGATAGATCGGGTTATCGAAGCTGCGCACCACGTCCTGCTTGAATGGCTTGCCGGCGCGCTCGATTTCCTCGCCGAGGGTTCGCCCGGTGACGGTCAGCGCTTCCAGGCGCAGCAGGGGTTTCAGCTCGCGCAGCAGCGTCGCCATGCCGCCGGCCTTGTGGAAGTCTTCCATGTAGTGGTCGCCCGACGGCTTCAGGTCGAGCAGCACCGGGGTCTCGCGGCCCATGCGGTCAAGTCCTGCCAAGTCGATGTCGACGCCCATACGCCCGGCAATCGCGGTCAGGTGGATGATGCCGTTAGTCGAGCCGCCGATCGCCAGCAGCACGCGCATCGCGTTCTCGAACGCGGCTGGGGTCAGGATCTTGTCGATCGTTAGCCCGTCGAGCGCCATGCGCACCGCCTGAGCGCCGGTTTCCTCGGCCACGCGGATGCGGTCGGCGGTCACAGCCGGCGGCGAGGCACCGCCCGGAACAGTCATGCCAAGCGCTTCGGCGATGCACGCCATCGTGCTGGCAGTGCCCATCACCGAGCAGGTGCCCACGCTGGCCACTAGCTGATTGTTCACCTCGGCGATCTCCTCGCCATCGACTTCGTCGGCACGGAACTTACCCCAATAGCGACGGCAATCGGTGCAGGCGCCAACGCGCTCACCGCGGTGGGCGCCGGTCAACATCGATCCGGTGATCAGCTGGATCGCCGGGATGCCGGCGGACGCAGCCCCCATCAACTGGGCCGGCACCGTCTTGTCACAGCCACCGATCAGCACCACGGCATCCATCGGCTGGGCGCGCACCATTTCCTCGGTGTCCATTGACATCAGGTTGCGCAGGTACATGCTGGTCGGGGTGGAAAAGCTCTCGTGGATCGAGATGGTCGGGAAATCAACCGGCAGACCGCCAGCCAGCATCACGCCGCGCTTGACGGCCTCGATCAGCTGCGGAGCGTTGCCGTGGCAGGGATTGAAACCGCTACCGGTGTTGGCAATACCGATGACGGGGCGGTCCAGCGCATTGTCGGTAAAGCCGGCGCCCTTGATGAAGGCCTTGCGCAGAAATAGTGAGAATCCTTGGTCGCCATAGTTCGCAAGGCCTTTTTTCATGCCACTTGGCTCGTCATTCGTGTCTTTGCTCATCGTTTGTCTCCGTCGTGTTGATGCGCCCTAAGCCTCAGCGCGAGTAATAAACATTGTGTAATGGCGAGGACGAAAATACAATTTGGCATTGCTTTGTTCAAAGCAAAGAAACTCTTTGGTTTCATATGGAAATTCGTTATCTGCAAACCTTCGTGGCCACGGTCGAATGCGGTTCGATTGCCGCGGCGGCGCGACGTCTCGATATCACTGCGCCGGCCGTGGCAGCCCGGCTGCAGGCGCTTGAGGATGAAATCGGCACGGCGCTCGTACGGCGCACGGGGCGCTCAGTCAAGCCCACTAGCGCCGGCCTGAACATCTTGGCGAGCGCGCGCGACATGCTGCGCATCGAACGCGACCTGCGGGCGATGGCCTCCGACCAAGCGCTGCCGGGCGAACTGACGATCGGTACCTTCGTCTCGGCCCTTACCACCGTCCTGCCGCCAGTGCTCACGCGCCTATATGCCGAGCATCCCGATTTGTCGGTATCGGTAATATCGAATTCCTCCACTGAACTGTGCCGCCTGGTGGGGAGCGGCGAGCTGGATGCCGCGGTGGTGGTCGAACCGCAGTTTGCCCTACCCAAGACCTGTGCCTGGATGCCGCTGATGGACGAGCCGCTGGTGGTGGTGGCGCCGGTCGACCAGCTGCACCGCGATGCGCACGACCTGCTGCGAAACGAACGTTTCATCCGCTACGACCGCTCGGTGTGGGGTGGCCAGCTGGCCGACCGCTACCTGCACGAACACGGCATCACGCCGCGTCAGCGGCTCGAGATCAACGGGCTGATGTCGATCGCCGTGCTGGTGGACCAGGGACTCGGCGTCTCGCTGCTTCCGGACTGGTCGGCGCTGTGGTCGCAAGGGATGAGGATCGGGCGGGTGCCGCTGCCGGGACATGCGCCGGTGCGGCGGATCGGAATCGTGTGGGCAGCGCACAGTCCGCACGTGACGCTGACCGAGCAGTTCCTGAAGCATGCCGCCGCCGTGTTTGAACGTCCGTAGGTGGAGCACCCCCGCCTTATAAAAACGCTGGCTAACCTTCAGCATGCCTTTCCCGTCAGTCGCCGCTTCAACTGCAGCACGGCGCTGTGTACAGTCGTCATCACTAATTTGCCGCTCGCCTTTTCACACGCATCGCGCGCGCGGGCCATGCTGAACTGCGCGAGGGCGATTGTGTTGCAGCCAGCTGCAGCTAGAATCTCTGCCTGCTCGGCGATAAGTTGATCATGGCGCTCTGCGTCGCCGCGGTTGAGCGCATCGAGCGCACCAGTTGCTAAGACATAGCGCACGTCGACAGAATGACGAAATTCAGATGGCATGGACTCCAGTGTCGGTCCGAAGGTCGCAATGAGTCCGACCGGACCGGGTGAACTCTCGGCATCGGCTATCATCGCCTCATTCGGCTTGAGTACAGGGATCTGCGGGTAGCGGTGCGCAACCGCTTCGATGCATGGGCCGAATGCCGAACACGTAAACAGGATGCCATCCGCTCCAGTGCCGACCGCATAGGCGGCCAGATCCTGGAATCGCTTGTGCATCTGCTCATCTAACCCCTGGCCAGACCTTGCCAGATGGGCCGACAATGAGTCGTCAAGCAGATTCATGCGATTGGCCTCGGGCCATTCGCTTGCCATGACCGCGTTGATCGGGTCCACCGAGTGGCTTAGTGCGTGTATGAGTGCAATACGTGGCATATGTGGTGTCCGATAATATGGGTTGATGGTGTTCACTGGTCTTCGATCGGCGGTAATTCTGGCGCCAGCAGGCGCAACCCGGCCATCAGCATGTCGTCATACCGCGCGCGCTCCGCGGCGATACTTTCGGGTGTCCATTTATAGAAGCCTTCTCCCGATTTCATGCCGAATTTACCGGAAGCATAGCGCTCAGTCAGCGCTTTAGCCGGCTCCGTATTGGCAGCGAGTGACGGATACATCGTGGCTGCAGCCGGGCAGTGCACGTCGATGCCAGCGTGATCGCGCTGCAAAACGGGCCCCGCCGCCAGAAAGCGGAAGCCAAAGCCAAACCGTACCGCGGCATCCACGTCTTTAGCGGTTGCGACGCCATCGTCGATGAGCGCAAACGCCTCCCGCGCCAGAGCATGCTGCAGCCGGTTGGCGAGGAACCCAGGCATGTCTTTGCGCACCAGCACCGGCACCATCCCGCACGAGCGCATGAAGGCAGACAAGGCGTCGGCCAAGGGAGCAGATGATCGCGCGCCCAAGACGACTTCGACCAGCGGCACCAAGTGAGCTGGCATGAAGAAATGCAGACCCAACATGCGCTCAGCGGTGTCGAGTCCTTCTGCAATCGCCGAGATCGGGAAGCTCGAACTGTTGCTGCACAGCAGTGCGTCTGGGCGGGCGCGTGTCACCAGTTCCCCGAACAGCGTCTGCTTGAGGGGAAGCTTCTCGGGAATGCACTCGATGACCACATCGATCGACTCCCAGTCCACCTCGTCTAAGCTGGCACAGGTAGAGAGTCGGTCCAGCTTGTGCTCTACGCCCAGCCGGCGCATGCCGGCCTCGAAGTAACTGTCCAGCTTCTGGCGGCGCTCATCGCCAAGTTCCAAGACGACAGTGCGGCATCCACCGCGCGCCAGCACAAGAGCGACGTCTGCGCCCATAGTGCCGCCGCCGACAACAAGGGCATGTGCTTGGGATGGCTTAGACAGAGCAGAACCGGAAGTGGCAAGGGAAGCGGCGTTGGTCATGGGTCTCGAGAGCATAAGATTTTAGAAAGATCAGTTTGCTCTTAACCATTTGATCTGTGAATCGCTTTTTTTCTATAGACTTATCGATTATGGAGATAAATCTTTCAGCACGTGATATCCGGGCGTTTCTCGCTGTCGCCGAAACTTTAAGCTTTAGCCAGGCTGCGCAGCAGATGCATCTCTCGCAGTCGGCGATCTCGACACTGATCGGCAAACTTGAAGATTCGGTTGGCGCACGCCTATTCGACCGCACAACGAGATCGGTGGCGCTAACGGCGGCGGGAGAGGTACTAGCCTCGCAAGCTGAGCAGTTGCTTGCAGAGATCGAACGCACCGTCTCAGCAGTGCGCGACGTAACGACATTGCGTCGCGGCCGGGTGGCGCTGGCTGCCATGCCGTCGCTGGCGGCGCGAATCATTCCGCGCCTGTTTCGCACCTTCAGTGAGCGGTATCCAGATATAAAACTGTCGCTGGCCGACACGCTTTCGGAGCCTGCGTTCGAGCTCGTGAGAGATGGGCGTGTTGATTTCGCGATCACCGCAGCTAACCCAGCGTATGGCGACCTCGACTACCATCCGCTGACAACCGACAGTTTCGTGTTGCTCGTTCCGCGCGCGCACCCGCTTGGACAAACCGGCGCCGGCGTGAGGCTAGCTGAGGCGCTCTCGTACCCACACATATCGATGTCGCGCCATACAAGCGTTCGCCAATATGTCGAAGCGGCTGCGCTGCAAAAGAAAATTGGTTTCTACCCCGCCTACGAGGTCGATCACCTTGCGACAGTCGGGGCAATGGTAGCGGCAGGCCTGGGCGTTGCCGCGCTACCGATCTTTGCTGCCGATGTAATCAGCCCCGAGGGACTGACGCAACGCCCATTAATCGAACCAGTCATCCGACGCTCGATCGGCGTTATCAGGCGCAGGGAAGGCGCATTGTCGCCGGCGGCCGAGGCAATGCTCGCACTGCTACAGAAGCAAGTGGCACATGAACACGGAAGAGCGCCAACGAAGCGGTGACGGGAGCAAAAGCCAAGCCAAAGTAGAGTCACACGCCTACGCTTGCGGGGCTGGGCCGACCCGAACGGGTACTGTCAAGTTGCCGGCTTCCGCGGCTGTTCCTTAGAATGTCGGTATGGCAAACACTCGACTTTACCGCGGCTTTCGCTACCCTCGTAAAATTATCAGCCACGTAGTCTGGCTCTATTTCCGGTTCTCGCTGAGCTTTCGCGACGTCGAGGAACTTATGGCCAACCGGGAGTCATCGTAACGTATGAGACGATCCGCCAATGGACGCTGCGGTTCGGCCAGCAATTTGCCGCTGAGCTGCGGCGACGTCAGCCGCGGCGCGGCGACAAATGGCATCTCGACGAAGTCGCTCCGATTCGATAGCGTCGTCAACAATCGTTTCAAGCGCCCGCGCCGAGCTACGTCATCGGCATCTAGCTACGGCAACTTCGAGTTTCGTGTTGTATACCTCTCATGCGGCCGAGTTTGTTAGCACCGTCTTCCGCACCGCGGCTGGATGACCGGCTGCATGGGACAACGTTAAGCCAGTCGGAAGTGAGGCGTGGTGAGCCGTGATCGACTAGAAGTCGACAAGCGTTAAAGCGAGCATTACCTAAAAATAAATACGCTTCGAACGATTTGCGACACCCTGTAACCCTGGCAGGCAGCATGCGACTGTACCGGCGATCGTAAGCTTGCCACAGCGCTACCATTTGTAGATAACGCAGCCCCCCGCATCAAATACCACGCGAGGTGCTCCGGTAGAATCTAGCTCGCTTGACGCAGGATGAATGTAGAGGTTAGTGAAGTCTTGGGCTTCTATACGTTTTTCGATGATGCGTACAAAAGCTGAAACCGCCTCACGTAGCTTGAGGTGTTTTTCAAACTCGAAATCCTGTAACTGAACGATGAATCCGACGTAGGCACAGCCCTCCAACACAGGTTCTATCGATGCATGCTCTGCCAGCAATTGGCATGCGTGTGTTGCGTCCGAAAAGGTTGTACTGAACAAGGAACACATGACTACGCTCCGAGCTAGACATAATGCAATATCCTAGCCCTGACCGGCCAGCCTGGAACCTATCATTTCTGATAGTTGCTTCGAGCTAGCCCAAGCCGAACACATGAGCCATCGAGGCGTATGCGAACTGTTGGTAGCTGGGCAGCGTCCGTGTTGACGGCCACAGGTACTGATGCTCGGGAAAATTTTGGACCGGTAGCAGGTAAATCTGCGCCACCTCCTGATTAGCTTGGTCCATGCGTACCCATAAAACGAAGTCGACCTTCGGTGCATGCTGCACAGTCACTTTCCAACAAGGATGGCTACGTTCGTAGCGACACCTGGTGCATAGCAGACGCACAGTTACGCCGTTGACCCGATATGTCCGCGTCGTCACTTTTTCTATCTGCGCACTTGCACGCACGGCACAGCGTTCGAGTTCGGCGACTATGTCTTTGGTCACGCACCGAAGTCTGTATCGTGTGATCGTTGCACGGGATAATGATGGTCCAGACACCCCAGCGGCCTCAAATGCCGCAACCAGGCCTCGAAAGCGCAGTGCGTATGACTTGGCCGATGGAAGATCACTGTTATCGATGAGATCGGCGGAAACCGAGCCATGCTCAACAAGGATGCCGCGCAGGCCGTCGAGCATTTCGTCATCGGTCCAGTGTTTTCCGCGACGCAGGCGGACCTGCTTGGTATGGTTGAACATCTCCCTGGTGACAATTCCAGGAAAGGCGTCCTCGACCCTGATCCATTTATGCGAGTCATTAGGACGGCGCGAACTTTTTAGGCGCTGTGTACTCCGGTTGAAGATGAGGGTACCGGCATACTTCTCGTTCGTGAGTATTGCTTTGACGTTGTGGGCAGACCATGATCGGCCGTATTGGTTCTTCAGCCCTTCGGCATTGAGTACCTGAGCAATTCTTGTGTCAGGCATTTGTTTGCTCGTACACATGTCGAAGATCCTACGCACTACTTCGACTTCTTCGATTGGACCATGAACGAAGCCAACTCGATCAGTAGGAAAGCTCTTCCGCTCGCCAATCTCGAGTAACCGCGGCATACGCCCATCGGCTGATAGACACTGGCGCCTGAGGCCGTACCCGGCTGAGCCACCTTGTTTGAATCCAGCCTCGGTAAGCCGGCACTGTGCTCTGAAGACCTTCGCTGAGAGTTCTCGACTGTACTCTGCGGCCATCGCACGTTTCAGACCTTTGAGCAAGGTTGCGAGCGGCGAGCCGTCATTCGTGAAGGGTTCGGCGCAGTACGAGACCATTATCCCGGCTTTACGACATGCGTACTCATAGTAGGCACTTTCGTCTACATCTTGGAACCGGCCCCAGCGGCTTACGTCGTATACCAGGACCGCCAAGTAATCAGCTTGTCCTGACTGAACGTCTTTAAGAAGGCGCAGCAGCCCGTTTCGCCCGTCTAGCGTAAGACCGCTTCGTCCTTCATCCCGGTATACGGCGACCACCTTAAAATCGTGCTGCGCTGCATATTCTCGCAGGGCCGACTCCTGATGGTCGGTCGAATAGTTCTGGTGTTCAGTCGAGGCCCTGACGTACAGAGCAGCACCGCGGGTAGCAGGCAAAGCCATAGTGAAATCCTTAGGAGGCTAACGCCTATACGTCAGGCCTTGGTTACACTTGCTACTAGCTCATTGACCAAATATTGCAGCGACCGACCTGTACCGTATGTCAGCAAACTCTGTTAAATTCGATTCCTTCAGGTACAGCGCTCCATTGGCCAGCTTCGCTGCCGGAATCAAGAAATAGTCAATCAACTCATGCGTGTCTCCGTGCAGTCGTGCTGTGATGACGAAATCGGCCCCTGGACAAGGTTTAACTCTCCAGTTCACCAGGCCCCTGCTTGGCCTACGTCGGGTTGCTATCTCGACCTTAACGCAAATGGACTCGTTAATGATCAATTGATCTGGTGCTGCGCCGTCATCGACCACGGCGCCTGCGGATCGTGCTAGCCCCGCTACCTCGATAGCAAGGTCATGCAACCTTGCAGCAATGATTCTCTTGGTTTCGACAAAGACGTGCGAGGGACAGCGGTCTAAACCGGCAGCCTCATAGGCAGCGATAAGTGATCCAAAACCACGCACAAAAAGCTGGGGATCTGGCATCAAAGGATCTGCTGCGATGATCTTTGCATTCACCCTGCCATGGGTTTTGTAGCATATCCGCAGTAGGACCAATAACTCGTCTAGGGCGTAGCGTCGGAGGCGTCTCGCTCGCTCATCTCGTGCTTGGGCAAATAGCGATGCCGAAACTAGGGGTTCAACGGCGCCTTCATTTACGATCCATTGTTCGCTAGGGTTAGATGTCCGGCGGCTCGAGAGTTTGCCGGACTTTCGATTGAACGCCAGCGTTCCGCAGTACTTCAGGTTCGTCAGCAGTGAATTAACCATCGAGTGCGTCCAGGGCCTGCCGAATTCGCTAGCGACGCCTTCATCGTTCAAGAGGCGGGCAATAGCGGGTTCGCTGAACTTTTTTTCAAGGTAGAGTGCATACACCCTTCGAACCGTCGCTGCCTCATGCTCAGGTCCTGGGATGAGTACAACCCGATCGGTAACAGCTCCTTTAGCCTCTCCGAATTGTAGTATGCGGCGTGGGATACCGTCCTTCGTGATGGCTAGGCGCCTCAGGCCATAGCCGGCGTGACCGCCTTGCTTGTAGCCGAACTGGGTAAATCGGCACTGGGCATTGAACGTCTTTGTTGAAAGCTCACGGCTATACTCAGCTGCCATCGTGCGCTTGATGCTCTTCATTAACGCGCCAAGGGGCGTCCCATCGTCAGCGAATTGTTCGCCACTGTAGAGGACCTTGATGCCGGCGCGACGGCATGTGTGCTCGTGGTAGGCAGCTTCGTCAACGTCCTGGAACCGGCCCCAGCGGCTGACGTCGTACACAATGATGAGCTGAAAGGCAGCTCCGCCCGCTTGGACGTCGCGAATCAAATTGCTAAGTCCAGCACGGCGCCGAATGTCGAGCCCGCTTTTTCCTTCATCAACATACTCTTTTACGATCTCAATCTCATTGGCGAGCGCGTACTCGTGGATCTTGGCACGCTGGTGGTCAGTTGAGTAGTTTTGGCTCTCGGTTGACATCCGCACATAGATGGCGGCTTGCAGCTTCTGGCTTATTGACACGGACGCGCTCCTTGTTGAGCTACCGATGGGATCTGTGAGCTGTAGAAGAGTATCCGAATAGAAGAAGGCGCGACGCGCGCTCCCGATGGCGGACCAGTAGAGGGCGAATGCAAGTCAAGT
>Ga0308160_10006062_pt1 | contig 12440 bp, 9 predicted proteins | sample PhyFR1_FD_201036 | JGI IMG/M metagenome (GOLD analysis project Ga0308160, IMG submission 201036) | Phyllosphere microbial communities from UC Gill Tract Community Farm, Albany, California, United States - DLSLF.R1 | ecosystem: Host-associated > Plants > Phyllosphere > Unclassified | place: USA... | reverse complement strand
GCTGCCGCGTTGGCTCCTGCTTGCAGTGCTCGCACTGCGGCGCACTCGCCGCCTTGCATCGCCTCCGGTTCTGTTTGCCAAAACTCACATTTATTTCTTGTCGAGTACTTAGCGGCTACGCTAGCAGCCGATCTCGCGGTAGCGCTGGCGCAGGCTGAACGTCTCCTGCTGCAGCGGATCGATCAGGCCGCGCGCGCTGCGGCGCTGCTCGACGTCTTCGTTGTCCTGGATCGTCGCGCGCAAGGTGAGGCATTCGCGCCGTGCGCGCGGACCGAGCGCCTTGCGGCGACTGGCCGCCGCCATGCGTTCCGGGTCGTCCATCGCATCCTTGACTTGCTGGCAGGCGGCGCGGCTCTTCGCATCGGCGTCGCAGGCAGGCATGGATGACTGCGGCTGGGCGTGCGCGTGCACCAGCGCCGGCAGCAGCAGGCAAGCGGCGAGGGCGGTATTGATCGTGGCTGGGGTAGGAATCATGGTCTCGACTATGTGATTGTTCACCGCATCATGGCGGGTAGGCGTCTGCGCGCCGGCAAGGGCAAGAGGATACTCCAGTTGGCATCTTGCAAATATCACCAATTGTCACGCCAGCGGACCGCGACCGTGCGCGGTAAAATATCCGGTTTGGCGGGCCACTGGCGGCCCGCATGCATTTTGACGAGGAATCGATGAACAAGAAGTTGGTGGCGGCCGGTGTGCTGGCGATGATGTCCGGCCTGGCGCTGGGCCAGGAAGTAGTAAGGATCGGCCACGCGGCTGCGGTGACCGGCCCGGTTGCCTACTTTGGCAAGGACACCGAGAACGCGGTGCGCATGGCGATCGAAACGCTCAACGCGCGCGGCACCACGATCGGCGGCAAGAAAGTCACCTTCCAGCTGGTGGCCGAAGACGACGGCGGCGACCCGAAGCAGGCGACCAGCGTGGCCCAGAAGATGGCCGACATGAAGATCAACGGCATGATCGGCCACCAGACCTCGGGCACCACGATCCCGGCCTCGAAGATCTACAACACCGCCGGCATCCCGCAGATTTCGCCGTCCAGCACGAGCCCGAAATACACCCAGCAAGGCTTCAATACGGCCTTCCGCACGATCGCCAACGACGTGCAGCTGGGCCAGGCCCTGGGCCGCTATGCCGTAGGCACGATGAAGGTCAAGCGCGTGGCGGTGGTCGACGACCGCACCGCCTATGGCCAGGGCCTGGTCCAGGAATTCTCGCGCAGCCTGCAAAAGCAGGGCGGCAGCGTGGTCGCGCGCGAGTTCACCAACGACAAGGCGACCGACTTCTCGGCCATCGTCACCCGCATCCGCGCCACCAAGCCCGACCTGGTCTTCTTCGGCGGCATGAACGCCACCGCCGGCCCGATGCTGCGCCAGATGAAGCAGCTGGGCATGAACGTGCGCATGATGGGCGGCGACGGCATCTGCTCGGACGAGATCTACAAGCTGTCGGGCGGGACGATGACCGATGGCCAGGTGGTGTGCGCCGAAGCGGGCGGCATCCAGGGCCAGGGCAAGGCCGGCATGGACAAGTTCCGCGCCGACTACAAGAAGCGCTTCGGCATCGACGTGCAGATCAATGCGCCGTATGCGTATGACGCGACGATGGCCATGGCCGCGGCGATGGTCAAGGCCGGCTCGGCGGCGCCGGCCCGGTACCTGCCGGTGCTGGCCGGGATCCAGCACCAGGGCGTTACCGGGCCGATCGCGTTCGACCAGCGCGGCGATATCCGCGATGGCGCCATCACGCTGTATACCTTCAAGGGCGGCAAGCGCGCGATGATCGCGGTAACCAAGTAATCAGCGACGGATCCGCCGTGCAAGACGGCGGGCCTGTGTCAGTCCCCCGGGCCTTCCCCCGGCATCGTATCGGCCATCAGGCGCAGCTCTTCCGGCGTCAACTCTTCGGGTTTCTTGTCCTTCAGTCCATCGGGTTCGCCCGGCTGGGCGGTTGCCGGCTGCTCCGGCGGTTGTTGTTCACGCGTCGTCATGATGAGCTCCTTCACATGCGGGATTCGAGAAGGGCAGTGTCGCATGGCCGCGGATCGGACGGCGTCCCGGATGGCCGGCGGGCGTGCGGCTAGCCTCGGCGCGGCGGCGCGATCAGGTGACGAAACGTCGGCTCGATGTCCAGCGCGTGCAGGTGGCGCACGATGTCTTCCAGCGTCGCATCCTTCAGCAGCAGGCCTGGCGCGGGCGCGTAATACGACACGGCCGGCGCCAGCGCCGGCGTGGCGGCAGGCACGGGAGCCGCTGCCAGTGCGCTGTCGTGCGCCGCTTCGAGCGCGCTGAAGACCTGCTCGAACTGCTCTGCGCCGATGCTTTCCAGCCGTTCCAGGAAGGCCGCCTGGCCCAGCGGCGGAGGCGCCATGTCGAGCCCCGGCTCGTCGGCGAACGAAGCGCCCATGCCCGGATGGATGAAGGCTGCCCATTTGCCGGTGCGCGGATGCAGGCAGGGCGGCAGCGCGACCGGCGCGCGCACGGCGTCCGGCGCGATCTCGACTTCGGGGAAGTGGGCGTCGCGCAGGCGTTCGAGGAAGGTCTGGGCCCGATCGGCCGGCACCGGCGTGGCCAGCGACAGCCACAGGTAATAGGCGTCGCCGCCCGAGATGCTCACCGCCGGCGCCGGCAGGCCGAGTTGCGCCTGCAGGGTGTTGGCGACCTCGCACAGGCGGGTCCAGTGCGCCTCGCCGTCCGCGCCCTTGGGTTTGCGGAACGGGATCATCATCGCGCGCGTCAGGCCATCGCTGCCGGTGAGGCTCACAGGAACGTTCTGCTGGCCGAGCACGTGCAACGCCAGCACGTCCAGCGGCAACGCGTCCGCGGGCAGGTAAAGGCGCATCAGTTCGGCGATCAGTTTTTGCATGGTGGTCTCGGCGGGAAAGGAGGCATTTTGACACAGCGCGGATTGTTCCGGTTCTTTGCCTCATCGCGCGGAAATGAAAAAAAAACGGCCCGCGAAGTTCGCGGGCCGCTAGCATTAGGCCGGATCGCGGCCGGCTATCAGAACTTGTGCGCCAGGCGCGCGAACATCGCCGCGCCGTTCAGGCCGAACTGCAGGCTCTCGTACTTGAAGCCGTTGTCGGTCTCGTTTGCGTCCTGGCGGGTGGGCTTGACGTCGAAGATATTCGTGCCGCCCACGGTCAGGCGGGTCTTCTCGGTGAAAGCCCAGGTGAATGACAGGTCGGCCGAGGTCTTCGCTTCGTACTTCTGGTTCGGCACCGGCGGGCCCGAGAAGGTGCCCAGGGTTTGCGGACCGTAGTGGATCACGCGCAGCGAGGTCTCGAGCTGGCCTTGCGTCCAGTCGAGGCCCAGCGTGGCCTTGCGGCGCGGCGCGCCTTCCTCGATGAACAGGCGCTCGCGTTCCGACAGCAGCACGTCCTCGAAACCGGCCAGCGCTGCCGGCGCCTTCACGCGCTGCACTTCGGTCTTGCTGAAGTTTACCGCCAGGAAGGTGTTCAGGCTGCCTACGCCTACCTTGGCGCGGTTCGACACGGTCAGGTCCAGGCCCTGCGTCTTGGTGTCGACCGAGTTGACGAAGAACTGCGCCTGGCCCACGCCCAGTTGCTGCAGGGTGGCGCCCAGCGCCGGGTAGTTGTCGGCGTCGAAGCGGCCCGACAGCACGATACGGTCATCGATGTCGATGCGGTACAGGTCGGCCGTCAGCGAAGTGGTCGCGGTCGGCGACCAGGTCAGGCCCAGCGTGTAGCTCTTGGATTCCTCATCCTTCAGCTGCGGAATGCCTGCGGCGTTGGCCACCGGGCCGCCGTTCGGCGCCAGCACCACGTCCAGCGGCTGGCCGCTGACGAAGTCGGTGAAGGTCGACGAGAAGTAAATCTGCTGCAGCGATGGCGCACGGAAGCCCGTGCTGGCCGAACCGCGCAGCAGCACACCGGGGGCGACCCTGTAGGCGCCGGCCAGCTTGCCGGTGGTGGTCGAGCCGAAGTCCGAATAGCGCTCATGGCGCACCGCGGTCTGCACCTTGAAGCGGTCGGTCACATCCGTTTCGATATCCAGGTAGGCGGCGTTGCTGTGACGGTCGCTGTCGGTCTCGTCGCCCGGCTGGAAGCCCGGGAAGCCCTGGCTGCCGGCGTTACCGCCTTCGCCCACGCCGTCGGCGTCGATCCACGAACCGGTTTCGCCGGCGAAGATCTTGTAGTTCTCGCGGCGGTGTTCGAGGCCGAAGGCCACGTTCATGCCCTTGAGGATATCGCCATAGAAGCGGCTGATATCGAGGTTGGTGGTCGACTGCTGGAACGAGAAGCCGCCTGCGTAGTAGCGGTTGGCGCTGACGCCCTGGCCGCCATTGACCAGGTCGAGGTTGGCGATCGAGGCGTTGAGGGTGTTGGCGATGTCGTACTTGAGGCGGTTGTAGCCGTAGGTCTGCGACACGTCGGCATTCCATTCGCCCACCGCCCAGCGGTAGCCGACGGTGCCCCAGCGGTCGTCGACGTCGCCGTTGATGAAGGGGACGAAGCCGTACGGGTACATCGCGGCCGAGTTACGCGACGGGATGTCTTCGGAGCCCAGGCCTTCGCGGCCGAAAGCGGCCGAGGAAGCGTCGCGCTTTTGTGCGCCGGCCGTGAAATACAGCTTGCCGGGACCGGTCGGGAATTCGCCGTTCAGGTACACGGTCTGGTTCTCGGACTTGGTGTCGCCGATGATGCGCAGGCTGTCGGCATCGGCGCGGTTGGAGCGGCCGCGGTCGTAGTATTCGCCGGTAATACCCAGCACGCCGCCGCCCAGCGCGACGCCGCAGTAGGCCGAGGCCAGCCAGTTCTCGCCGTCGCCTGCGGTGTACTTGCCGTAGCCGACCACCGATTCGCAACCCAGGCTGCGCTTGAGGTCGATGTTGATCACGCCGGCGATGGCGTCCGAGCCGTATTGGGCGGCGGCGCCGTCGCGCAGCACCTGCACTTCGCGGATCGCCATCACGGGGATCGCGTTCATGTCGGTGCCGGTGTTGCCGCGGTTGCGCGCGCCGAACAGGTTCACCAGCGCGACGGTGTGGCGGCGCTTGCCGTTGACCAGCACCAGGGTCTGGTCGGAACCCAGGCCGCGCAGGGCGGCCGAGTCGATCAGGTCGGCGCCGTCGGCGCCGGTCTGGCGGGTCGAGTTGAACGATGGCGACAGGGTGCTGAGCACCTGGGCGAGGTCGAACTGGCCGCTTTTTTCGGCGGCGTCCGTCATCGGGATGAAGTCGATCGCGACCGGGGTGTCGGTGCTCGAGGCGGCGCCGACGCGGCGCGAGCCGACCACGCTGACACTCGGGATCACGTCGCCCGTGACTGCGGCAGGGGCGGTTTGCGCATGGGCCGACATCGGGGCCAGGGCGGAAAGGGCGATGAGGGTGGCGCTACCGTACAGGGCGGATAGCACTGAGCCAGACATTATTTTCAGTTTAAACACGATTTTCTCCGAAGGAAATTCGGATATTAATCAATTGTGACTTCGATAACCATCGCACTGTAGCAATAACACAACGGTGTATTGCTATAGCTCGAGCTTATTTAGCCAAGTGGCGACAAATCGCGACAAAAAATGTGTCAGCCAGGTACGACACGGCCCCCGACCAGGACGGCGCCAGCGTCGAGCCGGGTGAGGATCAGGCAGTCGCGACCGGTCGCGCGGCCCTGGCGCAGGCTTACTCCGTGACCGAGCAGGACCGTCAGGGCGCCGGCGGCGACGCCGGTGGCGCTGTCTTCCAGACGCGGGTCGAGATGATTGAAGTTGCGGCCTTCGACGTGGGCGTCATCGTTACTGTCCGAGCGGCAGTAGGCGTACAGGCCGTTGACGCCATTTGCCTTGCTCCAGTCGGCGATCGCGTCCAGGTCCGGCGCCAGCGCGTGAAGGGTCGGTGTGTCGCGGACCTCGACCAGGAGCTTGGGGCTGCCGATCGAGGCGACCTGGGCCGGCGTGAGGATGGCTTCGCGGGGGAGGCGTAGCAGGCGTGCGGGCAGGTCGGGCGTCAGCGGCGGCTGTGGCGCTGTCTGCGGCGCCAGGCTGACGAACAGGTGATCGCCTTCGCGTGCCAGGCCGAGTGGCTGGGCGTGCATGGCTGTCTTGACCGTCAACGGCGCGTCGGCCCCGGCGCGTTTCCATAGCCTCTCAGCTGCCGCCAGCGTGGCGTGCAGGCAGAGCGGGCTGCGGGTGTGCGGATAATAGAAGTCGACGATGGCGGTTGCGCTGTCGTCCCGCGCTGGGTCGATCCACACGCAGGTGGTGTTGCGCTCGCGCGCGAAGGCCTGGCGCGCGTCTGGACTTGATGCGTCTTCTTCGATGACCAGGGCGGGATTACCGAGGCCTGGGGCGGCGCCGAAGCAGCGCAGCAGGTGGACGTGCATAAGGCTTCCTTCATGATCGATGCTGGTTGGATCATAGCGGGAATCGTTCGCCGTGCTGACGAAAAGAAGGCGATATCCGGGCTCGAAGGCGATCGCCAGCGAGGTTTGATCGGTTAAAATTTGTACATGTTTTTAATAAACGCATTGTGCCGGGACTGCCCCATATTGCAGGAATATCTTGACGCGCCCGTGGCCAGCTTCTCGGGTGAGCACGCGTGAGCGATCCCGAAGCCACAGTGACCACCTACGGCATGTCCGAGAGCTTCGGCGCGGCCCCGGTGCTCGGCATGACGATTCTCTGGCATCCACAACGCGACCGGATCGGCGAGCAGATGCTGGGGCCCGCTGCGGGCGGCGCGATTGCACTTAATCGATTTGCGCCGTTGTTCGCGCGCGCTGGCATGGGGCCCGATGGGACGCCACTCGGCGAGCGCTCCATTTCGCGCGAGCCGGTGCAGATTCGTTTTGAGGCCGATGGCGGCGTCGCGATCGATCATGTGCGCGGCAAGATGGGACTGGAGATCAATGGGCGCTTGTCGACCGGCTTTGATCACTTCACGGCAGGCGATCTCGAACGTGGCATCGTGCTCGGCTTGGGGAGCCAGATATTCGTTTGCCTGCATCTGATGCGCGGCTTGCCGCGGGTGAGCAAGGTGCCTGCACTGATTGGCGTGGGCGATGCCGCGCTCAGGATGCGGGAGGCGATCGGGCAGGTGGCGGGGACCACGATGCCGGTGCTGCTGCTGGGCGAGACCGGGAGCGGCAAGGAAGTCGCGGCGCGCGCCATTCATGACCTGAGCGCACGGCGTGGTCAGCCCTTTGTCGCGATCAATATGGCAACGCTCAGCGAATCGCTGGCGGCGGCCGAGCTGTTTGGCGCGGTCAAGGGGGCCTATACCGGAGCGACCGGCAATCGTGGCGGGTGGTTTGCCGAAGCGGGCGGCGGCACGCTGCTGCTGGACGAGATCGGGGATACGCCGGCGTCGGTCCAGGCCATGCTGTTGCGGGTGCTCGAGAGTGGCGAATATCGGCCGCTTGGGGCTGGTGCGGATGCGGTGTCGACTGCGCGGATTGTCGCGGCGACCGATCAGGATCTTGGGGCCGGCGGGTTCAGTCAAGCGCTGCGGCGCCGGCTCGAGGCGTTCGTGATTCGCGTGCCGGCGTTGCGCGAACGACGCGAGGATATCGGAGTGCTGGTGCGGCACTTTCTTCAAGCCGAGGCGCCTGATCAGGAATGGACTCTGCCGTTCGACGTGCTGAGCCAGGTCTTCAATGGCGAGTGGCCGGGGAATGTACGGCAGCTGGCGCATGCAATGCGGCGGGTGGCGCTGGAGTTAAAGGCGGGGATCGTGCCGGTGCTCGAGCAGTCGATGTCGATGCCGGTGATACCGGTGCAGCCCGTGGCATCCATTTCAGCGGAACGCCCCGTACGTCGCAAGGTGTCGGAGTTGAGCGATGACGATCTTGTCGAGGCGATGGAGAGGAGCCAGTGGCAGATTCTCGCGGCATCCAGGCAGCTAGGGGTGTCGCGGCCTACTGTTTACAAATTGCTGGAGGCGCACCCTCGGATTCGATTTCCCTCTGAGATTGCGGAGGAGGAGATTCGGACGGCTTGGCATGCTTGTGAGGGTGACCTTCAGCGTTGCGCCTCGCGCTTGATGACTCCGGCGGAGGCGCTGAGGCGGCATCTTGGATTGCTAGGTTTTGCTAACAATGCATAAAATCGACTATTTCGATTTTGGTGGGTAAGTACCGTTGCCGACTTCGCCCTCTGGGTCGAAATAAAACACCCGAAGCTGCGTTTGCTCTTCACCGATTCGCTTGATGCTGACCGTGACGTAAAAAGAAATATCCCAGAATCCGTTATATGGACCTACTGTCAAGTGTCCATCCCATAACAGTGTTACTTTTCGGCCTTTCGTCGGATCTACCCCAGTGCTGTGTACAGAGAATGCCGAAGGAGCGACCTGATACAAAGCACCGAGCTGTGCGCCGTTATCGTCAACGAAGAGTGATGGCGGCGCGTACCAAGTGCGGACGTTTGGCCCACAACACAAAATTCTCGGACGCGTAATCATGCAGCAGTCAATCACTTCGAAAGACTCGAAGCCTGTTTTGTCTTGGTCGCTTGCTGAAATGGCAATTCGAAACTCCTGGCCTACGGAGAAATTGATGTCGCGATTCCAATGTGGGTCGGTTAATGATCGATCACTGCCGACTAACTCGATATCGGAAAACAGCCAATCGATACCGTCATCTACTTGGTTGACGTCGAAACGTGCATTAAGTGCCATTAGTGGTTGTTTCATTATTTCCTTTCCATTCGAAGCAAATCAAACCGCGGATCGCTCCGCAGTGCCATTAAGTCAGGTTCAGTGCCGACTAGACTCGTAGGGTATCCTAGTTGCTGTGCACTCGCCAGTTCTTTCAGAGCAGCATCGCGTTGACCTGTGACTTCATATGCGACGGCCGCTCTGAAACGGATGTCTGCATTTGAAGGCTTCGAGACTACAGCCTGTTGACTCATCAGCGTAGCAGTCTTCTTGTCACCCAGCTTAGCGGCATACAATCCCATGCGCGAGATTTGTGTGGCATCGTCCGGAACGCGTTCAATTAATGGCTTCAGTAATGCGGCGGCATTTTTATATGCCCGTTGAGAGTCGTGGCTCCTGCCAGGAATCCAGCGCAATGTATCTGCTAAGTTTGCCCATCTCAAGTATGCAATGCTATTTCCTTTAGAGCTAGATACGGCATGTTCATACGCCTTTGCTGCTCCCATATAATCGCCACGACTGAACAGTGCGGTCCCCAAATTGCTATAAAGTTGCCCATTTGGCCTCACTTGTAAGCCTTGTTGTAGTACCTGTAATGCTTCACCATCACGGCCAAGGCGCACAAGCGTTGCGCTCAGACTTGAATAAGAATACACGGCATCGGGCTCAAGTTTAATACTGCGCCTAAACGCTATCTCGGCACTGGCATAATCGCTTCGACGATAGCTCAACTCACCGAGTTGATCGACAAATAAACGCTCGGTTGGGTGTATTTGAATTGCGGCCTGAATACTTTTCTCAGCCTCGTTGTAGCGCTGCATGTAGATCAGAGCACCATTTCTGATGTTGAGAGCGAAAAGGTTTGATGGATCCAGCTTCAAAGCTTGCTGAGCGAGTGGAAGTGCTTCATCGTCCCTGCCTTGTTGTGATCTTACGAATGATTTTGCAGCGTAGCCAAGTGCTAACTGATCGTCGAGTGTTAATGCTGTTTCTGCGCTGGCTTCAGCACGCTTTAGCCAGCTTTCGTCACTACGATCGCTTACGTAGCGTAAAGCATATGCTAAGGCGATGCCAGCGGCGGCAGCGGCATGATTAGGCTGTCTATCTAAGATCGAGCCAAAGTTTTCTATCGCAATATCTAGACTACCGTCGCGATCGAAATGACGTAGCGCTATCATGCCATTTGACATTCGATAAGATTCGGAGGCTGGTCGCACCCACTCGCGAGTCAAGTCCTGTGAAATCGCAATGTAAGTTGAGATCCCAAGCACCAGCAGGGCAGTAAAGGACCATACTGCGACGCGGCGCCAAATATTTCGAGAGAAGTAGGAAGAGGAAAAGGTTTTGGGTGAAGAGACCTTAGCGGTTGAGTTGCGTTGTGCGATTGCCTCCGCCGCTATTGCTCGCATCGTCGTTATGCGAGTGGTGGGATCTGCCGCACACATCGCGCGTACTAGCTCGACCATGTCTTCACTAGCTTTGGGGTCAAAAAACCAGTGCTCGCAAGTTGATTGGACATGGGCAGCGGCAAGTGCCAGTCCGTGCAAATGAGCGTATGGACGCTCTCCATGCATCATTTCATACATCAAAACACCAACAGCGTAAATGTCGCTCAGCGCACTAGGATGTTTGCCATTCAGGATTTCCGGGGCCAGGTAGGCAATCGTCCCTTGGGTTTGGAATACGTCGCCGGATTCGGTCGCCAGCGGATCGATCTTGCGCGCCAGTCCAAAATCCATGATACGTAACTGCCCAGAAGGCTCGATCATCAGGTTGGCCGGCTTCAAATCACCATGGATCAAACCCGCCGCGTGCGCCTGCGCCATCGCATCGGCCAACTGGGAGACGATGTCTAATATCTGATCTCTCGTGAGCCTAGTCGTGGACAGCAATTGATGCAGTGTCTTGCCGCCGACCAGCTCCATCACGATCGACTTGCTGTTGCCGTCGTCTTCAAGCGAGTAAATCTGAATGAAAGCAGGGTGCCGCAGCGAGGCAGCCAGTCGTGCCTCTTTCAGCAGGTTGTCCGGCTGGTCACGCACCAGATCGGGCTTCAGGCGCTTGATGGCGACAGTGCGTTGCAGGGCCGGATCCCAGGCCTCGTGCACGTCACCGAATCCGCCATGGCCAAGCAACTTCCCGAGCCGATATCGCTCAGTGCTGGAGTTGGCAAGCAGGTCAGGCGATGAGTTCATTGCAGCTCGTTCAATCGGCGCAGTCGCCGTAAATACTACAGGAAAAGAAACTTGCCGAATATACATTCTTGATTCGGCAACACAGGGATGAACATGTCAACTTGCCGGTTGACATGTAAAAACATCTGCTTTTTTACACGCAACCTGCATAGTTAGTCGACAAAAAACTTACTTTTGTTGCTAATAAACTATTGTTTGATGTTGGCACGGAGTTTGCAAAGTAACGGGATACGCCTGCATGGTTTGCCGTTGCAAACGATGCAGCCTGTCAGTTCTGGCGCAAGGCATGCTTTTCATCCGAAAGAACATTCAAATAATGGATACCCAAACCTCAGGCGTTCTGCAGATCGTCGGCGCGGCCTATGGACTCAGGCAAGTCACTGCCCAGGTCATCAAGCTGGTTGATCGCCAGGCGTTTCCGGAGTCCCTCAGTGTGCAGGTGAGTAATCGCGTGTTCGGCGATACCTGGATCGGCCACGCCAAGACGCTCACGGTCGTCTATCGCTACGACGGTGGTCCTGCTTGCGTCGCAACCGCCGTGGAAGGCGAGATGCTGTGTATCGGTCCACGGGAATTCAATGAGTCGGCGCAGCTTGCGGCTGACACGCCGGTGGTTAATCCCGCACAGCCAGGATTGACCATCTGGGGCGCGAGCTTCGGCCCCGCCAATGTCAGCGCCGCCGTACGTGCTCTGGCCGCTCCCACCGGGGCCCTGTCTCTGGTCGCCGATAGCGCTACGTTCGGCGATACCGGCGAAGGCAGGCCTAAGACCTTCGTCATCGTGGCCAGTTACGCTGGCCAGGTTCCCTTCATCGACATCGTTGTCGAAGGCGCGCCGTATGCACTCAGCCACCGGCCGCCCCTTCATATCCTGAGCGCGTTCTACGGCCTGAAAGACGTCACCGACATCGTCCGCGCCAGCGTCTCCCGGCGCAGCCTGTGCATTGCTGCGTCGAGCAGTGTCTTCGGCGACGGCTGGCCGGGGATGCGCAAGACCCTGCATGTGGCCTACCAATACGCCGACTGCAAACCACAGATGGCGGTAGCCACCGAAAACCAGACGCTCCATATCGACTACGACGCCACGGTCCCCGGTCCCCAGGCGCCGCGCGATGCGCGCGCCTTGAACGTGATCGCGGCCGCCTATGGCCCGCTCGACGTCACGGCCAAGGTGGCGGCGCTGGTGACCGACCAGGGGTTGTCGTTCACGGTTGGCAGCCTTGCCTTGGGCGATACCTGGCCCGTCGCCGTGAAGTCGTTCTCGATGGTCTACAGCTGGGGCGCGGCGTCGGTATCGAGCATCAACGTGCCCGAAGATACACCGGTGTCCATCACCCAGCCCGAACCTGCTTTCGTGGCCGACCGCACCTTCGTGTCGCTGGCCGGCCTGTTTGCAGCTGGCGACGAGGTCAAGCTGCAGACCGCGGCCGGCGGCTACTGGTCGCTCGCCGCGGATGGCCAGGTGACGGCCCTCGACACATCGAGCGATGCGGCCGAAGTGTTCACGGTCGGTGTCGTCGATACCGCCGAAGCGAGCGCCATCACCTTGCAATGCCGTGACGGGCGCTATGTCGTCGCCGGCGCAGATGACACGCTGCGTGCGGGCGACAGCGCGCAGGAGGCGGTGCGGAT
>Ga0308160_10006061_pt1 | contig 12442 bp, 8 predicted proteins | sample PhyFR1_FD_201036 | JGI IMG/M metagenome (GOLD analysis project Ga0308160, IMG submission 201036) | Phyllosphere microbial communities from UC Gill Tract Community Farm, Albany, California, United States - DLSLF.R1 | ecosystem: Host-associated > Plants > Phyllosphere > Unclassified | place: USA... | reverse complement strand
CCCTGACTGGCGGCACGTCCGAGCGCCAGTTCAACCTGCAGGTCTGCCCGGGCGTGGCCACGGCCGACAAGCTTCTCACCGTGCGCTGGAACGACGGCGCCAACAGCGGGTCTGCGAGCGCGACGATCCGCGCCAACAGCGCCGCCGCCGGCAGCGCCATCGCCGACAGCAAGCGCCTGAACGACACCGGCATCACCGCCTGCGCGAACGCCAGCGCCAACAACCTGGCCTGTCCGCAAACCGGCTTCGCCGTCCAGGATGCCGAAACCGGCCGCGACGCCACCGACCGCTTCGTCGGGCAGGGCAGCTACAAGACCACCAGCTTCGTCATGACCGTGCTGCCGGGTTCGACCTGCGTGCAGGACAGCGTCACCGGTTTGATTTGGGAAGGCAAGGGCGGCAACGGCCTGCACGCGCCGGACAACACCTTTACCTGGCTGGCCCGCAGCGGCGGCAATGGCGGCGCGGTCGGTACCGCCAACGGCGGCATCTGCAGCGGCAGCAATTGCGACACCGAGAGCTTCGTCGCGGCGGTGAATGCCGAACGCTGGTGCGGCTTCTCGGACTGGCGCATGCCGACGGCCGACGAGTTGTCGGGCATCGTCGATGCCGGCGCCGCGGCAGCGCCGGTCGTGCGTCCGCAGTTCACCGGACAGGCCGCTGCGCCGTACTGGAGCGCCTCGCCGAAAGCCGGCGACAGCGCCGGCGCCTGGATGGTCGACTTCAACAGCGGCGCCGTCGGTGCCGTGGCCAAGTCGAACGCCCAGCGCGTGCGCCTGGTGCGCGGCAACTGAGCCAGCGCGGCGAACACCCTGCAACCGATACCGGAGCTTATATGAATTTCCCACTGCGCCACTGCGCACTGGCGCTGGCCGTCCTGCTGGGCGGCGCGCAACCGGCCCACGCCGCCTGCAACGGCGCCGACATCGTGGCCGACACGCCCGATGCGCGCTTCAAGATCGTCAGCGAAGGCGTATCCGACACCGCGACCGGCCTGGTCTGGAAGCATTGCGCGGAAGGCCTGAGCGGCGCCAACTGCGAAACGGGTACCGCGCTGACCGGCAACTGGGGCGATGCCCTGGCGCGGGTAGCGGCCGTGAACGGCGCCGGCGCCACGCTCGGCGAAGGCCGCAGCGACTGGCGCCTGCCGAACCGTCACGAACTGGCCTCGCTGGTCGAGCGCCAGTGCACCGCGCCGGCCATCAACGCCACGCTGTTCCCGCGCACGCCGGCCCAGAGCTTCTGGACCGCGTCGCCTTACAGCCTGAACGCCAGCCTGGCCTGGTATGTCGACTTCAACGCCGGCGACGTCGCCGCCGCACCGAAGAGCGGCGCAAGAAACATCCGTCTGGTCCGCGCCGGGAACTGATGGAAGAGGGGGGCGCAGGAAGTGCCCTGCCTGAGTAGCACAGACCATTCGCAATACCAACACAGATTCTGGAGATTCACATGTTCAAGCAAGTCGTTCCCGTCAACCAGCAGCGTCACGCCGGCAAAAAAATCAAGCAAGTCGAAGGCTTCGGCTTCGCTTCGCAGTTCCACATCGCCTACGTGACCACCCACGAATTCGTGCGTTCGGCTGCGATCTACCCGCTGGTCTTCATCGAAGACAAGGAAAAGGACGAGTTCCGTCCGGTGGCCCTGCTGGGCCTCGACGCAGGCGAAAACCTGTTCGTCGGCGAGAACGGCAAGTGGTCGGCATCGTACGTGCCGGCGATCATCCGCCGCTACCCGTTCGCGCTGTCGCAAGCAAGCGAAGACGGCCGCTTCCTGGTCTGCGTCGACGAAGGCAGCGAGCTGCTGAGCGACACCGAAGGCACCCCGCTGTTCAACGAACAGGGCGAGCCGACCGAAGTCATCGAGAACGTCAAGCGCTACCTGTCGGAACTGCAGCAGATGGACGCGATCACGAGCGAGTTCTGCAAGTTCCTGGCCAAGAACAACCTGTTCGTGCCGCTGAACATGCGCGTGCGCCAGAACGACCGCATCAAGAACATCTCGGGCTGCTACGTCATCAACGAAGAGCGCCTGAACAACCTGTCGGACGAACTGTTCCTGGAAATGCGCAGCAAGCACTACCTGCCGGCCATCTTCGCCCAACTGACCTCGCTGTCGCAGATCGAGCGCCTGGTCATGCTGAAGGACGAGCAGGCCAAGCCGGCTGCCTGATCGCCGCAGCAGGGGCGGGCCTTCGGGCCGGCCCCGATTTTTACGACCGTCGTATGCATTCTCGGGCCCGCAGCTGACACAGTTGCGGGCCCGACGTAATTCTGCGTCCCGTTTTTTTGGTATTTATGGCAATGACCGCCTTCCGTTCTTCGATGTCTCCCGTGCGCCGCGCCTGCGCGTTGCTGGCACTGGGCCTGGCCTGCGCCGGTGCGCAGGCAGCCGATGCCGCCGGCCCGGCCCTGTTCGATCCGGGCGCGCGCTCTGCGGCCCCGGCGCCGACTGCAGCCTTGCAGGGCAGCGTCGTGCTGACCCCGAAACTGCTGCTGCAGCTGATCGCCGGCCACAGCGCCGAAGTGGCCTACAGCCGCGCCCAGATCGAGGTGGCCGGAGAACTCAGCAAGGCCGAAGCGGCGCTGTACGAGCTGGTGCTGTTTTCCAGTCTGCGCAAGGACGACACCCTGCGCCAGCGCACCGTCGAAGAACGCATTTCGAGCATCGCCACCAGCAAACTCGACGTGCTCGACGAGCGCCTGCAGACGGCCGAATTCGGCCTGCGCGAGCGCCTGCCGAGCGGCGCCGACATCAGCCTGAGCTACCGTGCGCGCGAACAGCGCAACAACATCATCAAGAGCGCCTCGGCCAGCGACACCCAGTACGACGGCGCCCTGGTGCTGCAGTTGCGCCAGCCGCTGCTGCGCGGCTTCGGCAAGGGCGTCATCGAGACCGACCTGAAGGTGGCGCGGGCCGAAGAAAAAATCGCCGCGCTGCAGTACCGCCAGCAATTGCTGAAAACCGGTAACGACGCGCTGGCCCTGTACTGGCAGCTGTACCGCGCGCTCGAAGTGAGCCGCATCCGCCAGGTGGCGCTGGATTACGCGCGCCGCGTGGAAGCCGATACGCTGGCGCGCATCGACGCCGGCAAGCTCGCTTCCAGCAACAAGATCGAAGCGCGCAGCGCCGTGCTGGTGCGCGAGGTCGAGCAGATCCGCGCCGGGCAGGGCGTGCGCGAAGTGCAGTCGCGCCTGGAAACCATGCTGAACGTGCCGAACCTGTCCGAGCAGATCACGCTGTCGGTGCCGGCGAATGCCGCCGAGGCCAGCCGCGTCGAAGCGCTCAGCCTGGCGCAGCGCTACAACGAAGCGCTGGGCCGCTGGCCGGCGCTGGGCATCGCGCGCCTGCGCCACGAGCAGGCCGGCATCCGCCTCGATTACGCGCGCAACCAGAGCCTGCCCCAGCTCGACCTGGTGCTGAGTAACACCCGCACCGGCCTGTCGGGCAGCTACGGCACCGCGCGCGAACTGACCGAGGGCGGGCATTATCCGTCGTGGTCGATCGGCGTGAACCTGGAAGTGCCGCTCGGCGGCAACCAGAAAGCGCGTTCGCAGGCGCGCGCCCAGGATGCGCGCGTGCACCAGGCCGAACTCGAAGTCGACGCGATCCGCTCCTCGCTGGCGAACGACGTGCGCACGCGCTGGGAACAGGCGCGCGCCGGCACCGACGAAGTCGAGCGCATGCGCGCCGACATCGACCTGCGCACCGAGATGCTGCGCATCGAACGCGTGCGCTACGACGCCGGCATGGGTCTGCTGTCGCAACTGCTGCTGCGCGAATCCGAACTCACCGAAAGCCGCCAGCGCCTGGTCGACAGCTTGTCGCGCATGGGCCAGGCCAACGACGCCTTGCTGTACGCCGACGGCAGCCTGCTCGACCATTACGCCATCACCCTGGAACACTGATATGCCTTCTGCCCGTTCGCTCCACCGCACCATCTTTTGCGCCGTGCTCGCGTGCACCGCGTTGCCGGCTTTCGCCGCCGAATACGTGGGCCTGGTCCATCCGAAGAACGAACTCACGCTCAGCATGGGCGTGCCGGGCGTGGTGGCGCGCCTCGACGCGCGGCCCGGCCAGGCCGTGCGCGCCGGCCAGACCCTGATGGTGCTGGACGACCGCATGCAGGCGCTCGAAGTGGCGCGGCGCCAGGTGGTCTACGAGGACAACAGCGAATTGAGCGCGGCGCGCGACCGCGTGCGCGTGCTGCAGGGGATGTACGACAGCAGCAAGCGCGTGTTCGACAGCACCGGCTCGATCAGCCGCGACGAAATGGGCAAGCTCGAAGTCGAATACTCGGGCGCCCGTGCGCGCATGGAGCAGCTGCAGGCGCAGAAGCGCCGCGAAAAGGTGGAGTACGACAGCGCTTTGCAGGAACGCGCGCTGCGCGCCTTGACCGCGCCGCGCGCCGGCGTGCTGACGCGCGTGGAGCCGAAGAGCGGCGAGTGGATCAAGCCGGGCGAGGCGCTGATGGTGCTGGTCGACGCGTCGCAGCTGTACCTGACGACGAACGTGCCGCTGGCTGCGGTGCCGGGCCTGAAGGCCGGGCGCGAGATTGCCGTTCGCTTCGAGGATGCCGCCGCCACCGTGCCGGCCAAGGGCCGCGTCAGCTATGTATCGAGCGTGGCCGACGCCGCTAGCGGCCTGGTCGAGGTGCGCGTCGACGTGCCGAACCCCGGCCTGCGCATCCGTCCCGGCATCAAGGGCATGATCGACCTGCCGTTGCGCCCGGCCGGGTCCAAATAATTTTCGGAGCAGCGATGAACCGCCCAGCAGACTTCCAGCCGCCCGCCGCCGCGCCGGCCCCGCGCGACGCCAGCACCGTGATCCGCGACCTGACGGCCCTGCGCCGTCAGCCGCGCGAACGCCTCGGTTACTGGAACGACTACTGCACGCTGCTGCGTGAGCTGTGCCGCGCCGGCGCCGCCTTGCTGGTGGTACGCGAAGCGGCGGACGCCGGCGTCAAGGAGTGGCGCCTGATCGGCGGCGCCGCCAACGACGACTGGGCGCTGCGCCACTGGCCGGCAGTGGTTGCCGGCCGCGCCGGCCAGCCGCTTGACAAGGGCTTTGCGGTGGCGCCGCTGCAGGACGACGCGGGCCGCCTGCGCATGCTGGCCCTGGTCCAGGTGACCGGCTTGCCGGAAGCGCTGCTGGTGATCGATATTCCCGAAAGCGAACGGCCGCAGCTGAACGAACTGCTGATGCGCGCGATGCTGGTGGCCGACGTCGGCGACGGCATGGCCTCCGCTCCTGCTCCTGCTCCTGCTCCTGCCCCCCAGCCTGTTCCGTCGTCGGCGCTGGCCGCGTTCAACGGCGCAGCCGACGCGCCTGCGCTGGCAAAAGGCGACGCCGATACGGCCGCGCTGTTCGATCTGACGTCACTGGTGGTCGCCGAGCCGCAGTTCGGCGCCGCGACGCTGGTGCTGGTCAACGGCCTGGCCGCCCACTACGGCGCCTCGCTGGTGGCGCTCGGCTGGCGCACTACCGGCACCGCGGGTAAGGGCAGCGCCGCCGTGCGCACCGTCGCTCTGAGCCACGTCGACCGGTTCGAGCGCAATACCGAACAGGTGCAGCTGCTGGACGAAGCCTTCTTCGAAGCCCTGGGCCAGCCCGGCCCGGTGTGGATCGACGGCCTTGCTGATTCTGACGCTGCTGGAGTTGAAGCTGCGGCGCCGGTACTGGCGCGGGTAGCGCGTTCGCTGGCCCTGGCGCGCGTGTATGCGCTGCCGGTTCCCGACGCCTCGGGCGTTTGCGCCGCGGTGCTGCTGTTCGGCTTTGCCGAGCCGCGCGCCCAGCCGCCGGCGCCGCGCGCGCTGCTGCAAACGATGGGCTTCCTGCAGCCCTGGCTGGATGGCCAGCGCGGCCGCGAACGCTGGTGGGGCCTGCGCCTGCGCGACTGGAGCGGCAGCCGCCTGGCGCGCTGGCTCGGCCCGGGCCGGGTCTGGACCCGCACGGCGGTGGGGATCTTTTCGCTGCTGCTGCTGTTCGCCGTGTTCGGCAGCTGGGATTACCGCATCGAAGCGAGTGCCCAGCTGACCACCGACAGCACGCGCCTGATCAGCGCCCAGTTCGACGGCCGCATCGACGCGGTGCAAGCCACCGCCGGCGACGTCGTGCGCGCCGGTGCGCCGCTGGCCACGCTCGACACGCGCGAACTGCGCCAGCAGCAGCTGGATCTGGGCGCCGAACGCCAGCGTCTCGGCGCCGAAGCCGACAAGGCACGCGCCGCCGGCAATCTGGCCGACCTCGGCATCGCCCAGGCCAAGGCGGCCCAGGCCGACGCCCGCCTGGCGCGGGTGGGCCAATACCTGGCCCAGGCCCAGGCCTTGGCGCCCTTCGACGGCGTGCTGGTGGCCGGCGAGCGCAAGGACTTGCTGAACGCGCCGGTGAAGAAGGGCGACAATCTGTTCCGCATCGCCCGCATCGACGGCCTGTATGTCGAGATCATGGTGCCCGAGCGCGACGTGCGTTTCGTCCATCCGGGTGCGCACGGCGCACTGCGCCTGATCGGGCGGCCCGATGAAACCATCGGCTTCACGCTGGCCACCGTGATTCCGGTAGCGCAGGTGAAGGGCCAGGAAGGTAATCATTTCCTGGTGAAAGGACGCCTGGACGCCGCGCCGCAAGCCTGGTGGCGCCCCGGCATGAGCGGCATCGTCCAGCTCGACGGCGGGCGCCGCAACGTGGCCTGGATTCTCACGCACCGCCTGGTCGATTCGCTGCGCATGAAACTCTGGTGGCTGGGCTGAGGAGAAAACAAAGATGAGCAGCGCAGTTTTCAGCGATTCCTGGTTCCGCATCGCCGCCGCGCGCGTGGCGCTGGCCGCCAGCACGCAAGTCGAGCGCCAGCGTTTCGGCGGCGAGTTGTGGTACGTGCTGCGCGACGCTTATTCGCACCGCTATTTCCGCGTCACGGCCCAGGCCTACGCCTTCATTGCCGCGCTCAGCACCGCGCGCACCGTGGAGGAAAACTGGCTGGACTTCGTCGCGCGCCGTCCCGACGACGCGCCAGGCCAGGAAGAAGTGGTGCGCGTGCTGTCGCAGCTGCACACGGCGAACATGCTCACTTACCTGGATTTGCCCGACAGCCAGGCCATCCACCGCCGCAGCGCCGTCCAGCGCCGCCGCGAACTCAATAGCAAGCTGCTTGGCTTCCTGTACACGCGCATCTTCCTGTTCGACCCCGACCGCCTGCTGAACCGCTACCCGAAGCTGATCCGCGCCACCACCGGCCCGCTTGCGCTGCTGGTGTGGCTGGCGGTGGTGCTGGCCGGCGCCGTGGCCGCGTTCGAGAACCTGGGCGCGCTGAGCGACCATTCGCAAGGCCTGCTGTCGCTGTCGAATCTGCCGCTGCTGTTCGTGACGCTGAGCGTGATGAAGCTGCTGCACGAGATCGGCCATGCCTTTATCTGCAAGCGCTATGGCGGCCAGGTGCATGCCTTCGGCATCATGTTCCTGATCCTGACGCCGCTGCCTTACGTCGACACCGCGTCGGCCTGGAGCATGCCGAGCCGTTACAAGCGCGCCCTGGTCAGCGCGGCCGGCATGCTGGTCGAGCTGTTCCTGGCCGGGATAGGCGCCCTGGTCTGGTCGGTGACGAGTCCCGGCATCGTCAACAGCGTGGCGTATAACGTGATGGTGGTCGGCTCGGTCTCGAGCCTGCTCTTCAACGGCAATCCGCTGCTGCGCTTCGACGCCTATTACATCCTGGCCGACCTGGTCGACATCCCGAACCTGTACCAGAAGGCGCAGCAGTACTGGATGTACCTGGGCGACCGCTACCTGCTCGGCAGCGCCAACGCCGAGTCGCCGGCCCACGACCGGCGCGAGCGCCTGTGGTTCGGCTGCTACGGCATCGCCGCCTTCTTCTACCGCATCCTGGTGTCGACCGGGATCATCCTGGTGGTGATGGACCAGTGGTTCCTGGTCGGCGTGTTCATGGCGGTGGTGACCGCGCTGACGCTGCTGATCTGGCCCCTGCGCAAACTTTACCAGCACCTGAACGGGCCGAAGGTGACGGCCAACCGGCGCGGCGCCACGCTGCGCGCAGCGGGCCTGCTGGCCGCGCTGGCGGCCTTCGTGCTGGTGCTGCCTTTCCCGTACTCGGTGCGCGCCCACGGCGTGCTGCAGGCGAGCGACTCGGTGGTGCTGCATATCCCCGGCGAAGCGCGCCTGGAACGCCTGTTGGTCCAGCCCGGCCAGCGTCTGGAAAAGGGCGACCTGGTGGCCGTGCTGGCGAATCCCGAACTCGAAGTCGACTACGAACTGGCGCGCCAGCAGAGCGCGGAACTCGAGGTGCAGTACCGCCAGTCGCTGCTGCGCAACCGCGCCGACACCGCGCCGCTGGCCGAGCGCCTGCGCGCCCTGCAAAGCCAGATGGCGGAACTCGATCGCCAGCGCGGCCTGCTGACGGTGCGCGCCCCAAGCGCCGGACGCTGGAGCCAGGCGCCGTCGCTGCACGAACGCGTCGGCAACTGGCTCTCGCGCGGCCAGCCGCTGGGCGAAGTGGTGGCCGACGCACGCCTGCGCTTCGTGGCCGTGGTGCCGCAGGAGCAGGCCGACGAACTGTTCGGCCATGGCGACGCCGTGGCCGCCTTGCGCCTGAACGGCCAGGCCGACGTGACGCTGCCGCTGGGCGCCGTCAGCGTGATTCCGTACAAGCGCGAACGCCTGGCTTCGAGCGCGCTGGGGTTTGCCGGCGGCGGCGAGATCGCCGTCAAGCCGAACGACCCGAGCGGCGAGACCAGCGCCGAACCCTTCTTCGAACTGAGGGCAGGCTTGCCGGCCGACCTGGACCCGGCCCGGACCCAGGGGCTGGCGCCGTTGCCCGGCCTGTCGGGCATGGTGCGGGTGGACTTGCCGGGCAAGCCGCTGTTCGCCCAGGCGCGCAAGGCGCTTTCGCAACTGTTCCAGAAGCGCTATGGCCTTTGACCGGAGCCGCCGCCTGGCGGACCGCGCCGCCGCCATCGCAAGCGAGGCGGCAGGGCTGAGCATCGACGCCGCCGTGCTGGCGGCTGCGCGCACGGCGCTGCGGCGCGCGGTGGCGCTCGGCCAGGGCAATGGCGCTGGGCTGGACCACGCGTTGGACCGTGCGCTGGCGGCACTCGCCGGCGCCTGCCGCGTGGCCGGCCTCGGCATGCCCTCGGCGCGCCAGCTGGCCGCCGCGCTGCTGATGCACGAGGGCCGGGCGGTGGCATTTGGCGCATGCGGCGGCGCCTCGACCGCCGTGGCCCTGGCTGCGCTGCTGCATGTGTGGAGCGGGCGCCGCTGCCATCTGGTGCGGGCCGCAGACTGGCTGGCCGTACGCGACTGCGCCGCCTTTGCGCCGCTGTTCGCGCTGTGCGGCGTGCGCGCGGCCGCGCTCGAAGCCGATCTCGACGAAGCCGAACTGGCGCGCCGCTATGCGGCCGACCTGGTGTACGCCACCGGGCGCCAGCTGCTGTCGGATTTTTTGCGCACGCGCCTGGTGACGACCGGCGTGGCGGCCGCTGCTTGCCGCCCGGCGGCCGACGTCGCCCTGGTCGACGACATCGACGCCGTATTGGCCGAGGAAGCCGCGAGTCCGGTCGTGATCAGCGCCGCCGGCAGCGGCGGCGTGCTTGACGCGGCCACGCTGGCGGCCTGCGCCTTGATCGAGGAACTGGAAGCCGGGCGCGATTACCGCATCGTGCGCGAGCCGGGCTGGCGCGTGGACTTCAGCGACACCGCGCTGACGCGCCTGGAACTGCTGGCGCTGCGGTTGCCGGTGTACTGGCGCCATCCGCAACGGCGCGACGACGTGCTGTCGTCGGCGCTGCTGGCGCGGGACGAACTCCAGCGCGAGCGCCATTACCTGGTGCAGGAGGGGCGGGTCCTGATCGCCGACGACGGCGTGCTGCGCCGCCTGGCCGGGCGCGTCTGGCAGTTCGGGATGCTGCAGGCGGTCGAAGCGCGCGAAGGCTTGCCGCTGTCCAGCCCGCCGCGCACCGTGGCGCGTACCGCCATCCAGAGTTTCCTGCCGCAGTACCGGCGCCTGGCCGGCATCGGCGCGTCGCTGGCCGGCATGGGGGACGAACTGCGCGACTGTTACGGCTTGCAAACCGTGGCGCTGCCTGGCGCGCAAGCCATCCGCCCGCTGCGCCGTTACGGCCTGCGCGACGGCGCCGTCAAGCTCGACGCCTTTGTCGATGCGCTGGAAACGCGTCAGCGCCGCGGCGAAGCCTTGCTGGTGGGCGCGCCGCGCACCGCCGACCTGGCTGCCATCGGCCGCCTGCTGGCCGCACGCACGATCGCCTTCGGCCTGGCCGACGGGCGCGAACCGGACGCCGACGCCGCGACCCTGGCCGCGGCGGCCGAGCCGGGCAAGGTGACGCTGGTGATTGCGGCGGCGCTGCGGCATGGCGTGCTGACCGAGGCGGGGCCGGCGGCGCCGCTGCACGGCATGCTGTTCGAGCACTGGGACAACGCGCGCGCCGACGCGGCGTTTTTTGCCTGGTGCACAGCGGGCGAGGTATTCGGCGCTGCCAGCGACGAGCTGCTGCTGCGGGCGCTGCCGGAATGGCTGCCGCTGCCGGTCGAGCGCCTGGCGCGCCATGCTGCGCTGGCCGCGCCGCTGGTCTGGCTGGCGCAGCGCAATGCCGCGCGCCAGTCTTCGCGCTACCGCGTGTCGCTCGGCCTGCGCGAGCGCCAGATGGACGAGCAGCTGGCGTTTGCGCGCATGGGTTGAAGTCTTGCATCAGCTGATTTGTGCGGCTACTCTGGCCGCATGCCTGGTCCTGTCCGGCTGCGCGTCGACACCGGTCCAGGCGCCGTTCGCTACCGACGGCTGCAGCCTGTTTCCGGATCGCGCCCCTGGCGGCGGCGCCGATTGGTGCGGCTGCTGCGTGGCCCACGACCTGGCCTACTGGCGCGGCGGCAGCGCGGCCGAGCGTCTGGCCAGCGACCAGGCATTCAGGCGCTGCGTGCAGACTGCCAGCCGCAGCCCCGCACTGGCGAGTGTGATGTATGGCGCGGTGCGCGTTTCCGGCGGGCCGTGGACGCCGGCGCCTTTCCGCTGGGCCTACGGCTGGCCCTACGGCCGCGCCTACCAGTCCCTGTCGGCCGCCGAACAGACGAACGCTGACACGCTGCGTGATGCCTGGCTCGCAAACGATGCACAGACCTGCAAACCGTAGGGTGGGCGGCTCGACCTGAACGAATGCGCACACACGCCGTGTGCGCCGCCCACGCGTTCAATCCACGCCCGCGCCCACGCGCCTGGATCAGAAACGGTTCACCGATCTCTGCACCCCGACCGCCGGCGCCACCGTGCGTCGAACGCGTGGGCGGCGCACGTGTTTCGTCTGCGCAGCCAGCAGCGGTAGAGCCGCCCACCCTACGTTTGTCATCGGGCGTATGTTCGCACACACGCTCGTAGGGTGGGTTCTCGAACCCACCAGCATCCCGCCCGACACCGTATTCCCCGGAAATCCGTGATGAACCAATAAAAAAAGGCGCCGCAGTTGCGGCGCCTTTCGCGTCAAAGCCTGCGGCCCGACGATTACTGCTTGGCCACCGCCGCCGGCTCGTCCAGCGTGAACGCCTTCAAGCCCAGCACTTCGCTGCTGTAGTGGCGGATGCGGTTCGCCAGGGCCGGGTCGTCGTTCAGCTTCTGGCCGTAGGACGGCACCATTTCCAGCATCTTGGCTTTCCAGGCCGGGGTTTCCAGGGCATCCTTGAAGGCCGACTGCTTCAGCACCTTCAGCATGATCGGTGCGGCGGTCGAGGCGCCCGGCGAGGCGCCGAGCAGGGCCACCACGCTGCCGTCGGACGAGCCGACGACTTCGGTGCCGAACTGCAGAATGCCGCCGTCCTTGCTGTCCTTGACGATCTGCACGCGCTGGCCGGCCGTGGCCAGGGTCCAGTCTTCCATCTTCGCTTGCGGCAGGTAGTCGCGCAGGGTGGCCAGGCGGTCTTCCGGCGACAGCATCACCTGCTCGATCAGGTACTTGGTCAGCGGGATGTTGTCGATCCCGGCCTGCAGCATCGGACGCACGTTGTTGGTCGTGACGGCGGCCGGCATGTCGATCCAGGAACCGTTCTTCAGGTACTTGGTCGAGAAGGTCGCGAACGGCCCGAAGAGCAGGGTGCGCTTGCCGTCGATGATGCGGGTGTCCAGGTGCGGCACCGACATCGGCGGCGAACCGACCGAGGCTTTACCGTAGACCTTGGCCAGGTGGGCATTTACCAGCGCCGGGTTGGTGGTGACCAGGAACTGGCCGCCGACCGGCACGCCGCCGTAACCCTTCACTTCCGGGATGCCGGTCTTTTCCAGCAGCGGCAGCGCGCCGCCGCCGGCGCCGATGAAGACGAACTTGGCGCGCACGGTCTGCAGCTTGTCGGTGGCCAGGTCCTTGACGGTGACGTTCCAGATGCCGTCGGCGCCGCGCTTGATGTCTTCGACCTGGGTGCGCAGGTGCAGCTCCAT
>Ga0308160_10006060_pt1 | contig 12443 bp, 15 predicted proteins | sample PhyFR1_FD_201036 | JGI IMG/M metagenome (GOLD analysis project Ga0308160, IMG submission 201036) | Phyllosphere microbial communities from UC Gill Tract Community Farm, Albany, California, United States - DLSLF.R1 | ecosystem: Host-associated > Plants > Phyllosphere > Unclassified | place: USA... | reverse complement strand
ATATCACCATACCACTATACATATATCGCATACTACGACTCACACCACCTCGGCCATGTCCCAACCTCCCTCGGGCAACGACACGCCCTCTCGCGTCAAGAGACTCGCATCGAAACCTCTCAAATTAGCCGCATCGACCTTCAGACCCCTTACCAATCGTACAAATTCATCAGCATCTTCCCTTCCCCCATCTGGTTCGACCGATGCAGCCGACCCGTCGTTAAGCGGGACCGTGCCCCCTCCAAGCGGCCGAAGGGGTTTAAGGAGCAAGACGAAACGAATCAGACATCTAAGGAGTAAAGATGTAGTCCCTGCCAGTCCACAACAGCTTGCTGCTGCTTCACATGGACCCAGGAAGCCTCTAGAGGGGGAAGAACCAGCTGCTTGGTTGAGGGTTAGGGTTGTCAAGGCTGAGAATCTGGTCGCGAAAGATAGGAATGGGACCAGCGATCCGTACGTCGCGTCCGCCCTTTTTTGGATGTAGCTCATCAAAAGATTCATCTCGTTGTTGTTACCCCCCTCGACAAGACATCAGACACCAGTCATCAAAAAGAGCTTGAACCCATCGTTCCCGGCTGATGGATCGACTTTTGATTATCCGATCTACCTCTCGCTTGCTGGTGTGGTCGGGGCAAGAGGTCTCGAGGGGGTCGTATGGGACAAAGTGAGCTGCCGTCCCTTGCGCTTCTGCGAATACAAGCTGATATCCAGGACCTGATGAGAAAGGAATATATGGGAGAAGTCAACATCCCATTCTCACAGTGGTTCCCTTCAGGCGATGCTCAACTTTGGACCGACAACCTACCTGTATGTCTAACCATCGAATTAAGCTGACGATAGCTTTTGACTGGGAACCTGCTTTCTACAAGACGAAAGCATGAAGTAACGGGAACGTTGTCGGTACAGATTGGATTCCTGGAGCCCAAATCCGCTACCAACCAGGAGGATGCTTTGAAGAAGATCAGAATGGTCTACAAGGCTCTAGGGGATCAGGCGCATAGTGGAAGGGATATTTTGGGTGTATTAGGTGTCCCTGCGGTACGTCATCCCAACTCGAAAAGACTGGTACTGATAGAATAGCATGAAGGCATCGGTACAGTCAAAATGCACCGTAAATCCAATCGAAAACCCATCCACCCCGCCGAATCAGGAGCTATGGCAGCTGTATCCGCGACCACTACATCGACCTTGTTTTCTCCTTTCTCACATCAGACTACTCCACTCCACCCACAGGACGATGAGGACGGTGATTCGGGCTCGGAATCGCTCACCGACGACGGCCTCACTTCCGACTCTTCCGACGAGTTTGAATCTGGAAACGAGGATGAAGATGGTCTACCTACTCTGCAAGAATCTCCTTCCATCCTCGACGAGACTGTTCAAACAGTCTACAACGCTTCAATCGGTCTTCCACCTCCACCAAAGACGAAATCGAACGACGACAAGCTCGCTCCCAAGACGGCTGGACTAATGGGACCGAAGGGTCAGAAGACGCCCGGAAGACAGAGCTCGCTACCTGGATATTTTGATGATGAGACTGGCGCGGGGACCGACGTGGTGCCAGGAACACCTGGAACGGGGATGGCTACTCCTGGAGGATCTCGTGTCAAGATCCCGATCTTCAAGCGAAATAAGTCGAGGGCGGCGTCCAAAAAGTCGAGTAGGAGGGATTTCAACTTTGATGTAGGGAGTGCGGCGGATGTCCAGGGGATCGTGGTGATGGAGATCCAGAGTGCTACCGACTTGCCTAAACTCAAGAATGGTACGTTCTTCATTACTACTTAGCTAATTCCAGCTCTCCGATTCTCATTCGATATGGACCCGTTTGTCGTCATTTCTTTTGGCAAGAAGGTGTTCAGGACCCGAGTGATTCGACATCAATTGAACCCCGTCTGGGATGAGAAGCTATTGTTCCACGTCAGGAGGAACGAGAATGCATTTACAATCCAATTTGCCGTTCTTGATTGGGATAAGGTGAGTCTTTTCCAAAGATGGGGCTGATGAACAGGTATCCGGAAATGATATGGTTGGAGCTTGTACCCTACCTCTCAGCCAGTTGATGGATGATGCGCCTCACCCCGATCCCGAGACTGGCTTGTATGATCCGGATGAGGATGGAAAGCACGACTCAAAGACTTTCTCGGTAAGACTACTTGAATGTCTAGTGATCATTGGCTGATTTCTAGCTTCCCGTTACGACCCCCAAAGAGGTCTCATGGGAATCCAAACACTCGCCAATCCTCAACATTCGCGCCAAGTACGAGCCCTATGACGCACTCCGCCAAAAGTTCTGGCGACAGTACGCGACTCAGTATGATGTTGACGAGACTGGCAAGATCTCGCATACCGAGCTTACTGCCATGTTGGACTCGCTCGGCTCGACTTTGACTTCGCAAACGATCGAAAGCTTTTTTGGTCGATTCGACAAATCGGTCGATACCGATGAATTGACAATGGACGAGTTGGTGCAATGCATGGAGCGGGAGGTGACCAAGAGTAAATCCGAGAAAGCCAAAGTCCATCATGACGATTCCTTGCTCAAAAGTGGATCGCAGACCCCTTCCATGGCGCCCGGACCAGCTGGACATGGATTGGATGAAAGTGGTCCTGAAGCCATCTCGTCACCTGTCGACGCCGATCAATTGCGAGATCAAATACTCAAATCAGTTCCCAACAATGTACCACGGGGTGAAGCTGGAAACGTCCACCCGATTCAGACGGACGTACCAGAAGTCCGACTCGATCGACCTGCCACTGCCGTCGAAGGTCGAAACGAGATTCCAGCGGTTTCTGGGTCTGTCTCTCCTGCCTCTGGTCTATCCGATAACGAGGAGTCCGAATCATCTTCGGATGATCTGGAACGAGTGATCAATATCCGTTCTTGCCCCTTGTGTCATCGAAGGCGACTCAAGAGGAAATCGGAACAGGATATCGTTACCCACCTTGCCATATGTGCAAGTTCAGACTGGTCCAGGATGGATCGAATCGTTACTTCGAACTATGTGACCAGTTCTCAAGCTCAGAGAAAGTTCTTTACGAAATTGATCGGGAAAGTCACATCTGGGGCTTATTCCCTTGGAGCCAATTCCGCCAATATCTTGGTTCAGGATCGTATTACTGGGCAGTTGCAAGAGGAGAAAATGGCAGTGTATGTCAGGTTAGGGATTAGGGTCTTGTACAAGGGTGCCCGAGGTGGGATGGCCAGTGCCAGGGGTGAGTTCTTGAATGATCAAGTTTGATCCGGTTTGCTGACTCGTGCAGCGAAACGGCTGCTCAAATCCCTCTCGGTCAAACAGGGGCTTAAATACAACTCGCCTGAATCAGCTATCGATATCCCCAGCTTTATCGCATTCCACGCTCTTGACGTGACTGAGATCCTACGACCCCTAGAAGATTTCAAGACATTCAACGAATTTTTCTATCGTCAACTCAAACCTACCGCTCGACCCGTCTCTGAGCCTGACAACGAAGCCCGAATGGTCTCTTGCGCAGATTGTCGAATGATGGCTTTCGACACAGTCAGTTCAGCCACTACGATCTGGATCAAAGGCAAAGACTTTTCAGTCCAGAAACTCCTTGGACCGAATTACAAAGATGTAGCGGATCGGTATGAAGGCGGAGCCCTTGGGATCTTTAGGCTCGCACCGCAGGACTATCATCGATTTCATTCTCCTGTTTCTGGGACTGTGGGCAAGATGACCATGATTGAGGGAGAGTATTATACCGTCAATCCACAGGCTATTAGGACGAGCTTGGATGTTTATGGTGAGAATGCTAGAAAGGTCGTTCCAATTCAGAGTGAGGACTTTGGGTTAGTCATGACCGTTTGGGTCGGCGCTATGAGTGAGTCTCATCCTTTCCTTCATCATTTGATCATCGCTAACGAAATAGTGGTGGGAAGTATCTTGACATCTGTTGAGGAGGGACAACATGTCGCCCGAGCTGATGAACTTGGATACTTTGCTTTTGGTAAGTCATTTGCTCTTCGACATCCTTGTATATACTGATGGACAGGTGGATCTACTATTGTCCTGCTGTTCGAGAAAGGCGCCTTGGCATGGGACGAGGACCTACTAGCAAACGGACGGGCCAGTATCGAAACCCTCGTTAGGGTCGGAATGGGTCTAGGCCGAAAACCTGCTTGAACGCCTCATGACCGTTCTGCATGTAGATCAAAACTGTATATATCACGACTTATGAATACTTGATGACCTTTCTGCATTTATGACTTGTTCGATCCTGTGCATGAGCAGTTGGAAGCACACACGAGTACCGCACTCGGTCTGCCAAGTGATGAGAAGGGTGAGAGATGAAAGACGTCATTCTTCTACCCGGATGATACCCGGCCATCTTCCCGATGCCCGTACTTTTTAGCGCAACATAAGCTATGTAAGCCAACTTGCATTCACCTCTCTTCTACATATACTTCAGGTAGTTAGACCAGTCTAGAGCGAGATTATCGACAATGCTATCACATCTCCTACCACTCTTGGCCATATCTGGCGCTGTCGCCTCCCCACTCCGACCCGAGCGACGGCAAGATGCCTCGGCCATCGTTTCATCGGCATCTGCTGCGGTATCCGGAGCTGGAAGTCAAGTCTCTTCAGCCGCCTCTGTAGCTCCTTCGATAGCGACATCTGCTACCACATACTCAGCACCCTCAGCCATGACCTCCGCCACGAGCTACTCTGCTCCGCCTGCCGATCCATCAGCTCCACCCAGCGAGAGTACCTCGGCCTCGGCCCCGAGCGTTACCATGTACCCCGATACATCTGCCGGAGAGCCTATTGTGGTTAACGGTGCCCAAGGACTAGTTCCAGGAGTAGACACGTACTTGGGTGTACCATTCGCTGCTCCTCGTAAGTCCCATTTACTTGACAGGAATCGGCTAACGATCCAGCTGTCGGTGATTTGCGATTGGCACCACCTCAATCCCCGATCTACAACTCGAGCTACGATGCGACTGCACAGCCTGCTGCGTGTCTTCAGAGCCCATCCGCACTTTCTGGAGACAACTACAGCGAAGACTGTCTTTACTTGAATGTTTTTACTCCTGCTGGAGCCAATGCCCAAACTGCTTTCTTGCCCGTCATGGTCTGGATGTGAGTCTTCAGTCGACCCATCGCGGAACAATGCTGATGTTCAGTTACGGAGGTAGTTTCACCGGTGGAAGTGTAGCACTCTATGACGGTTCTGCAATCGTAGCTACCTCTGCACAAGCTGTGAGTCCTGACTAGGAAATAGACTGACGAAACAGGAGAAACCGGTGATTGTCGTAGCGGTCAACTATCGACTAGGTATCCTCGGTTTCGGGTAAGTCACGTTCTTTCGCATCTTGACAGAGACTGATTACAGATATGGAGACGAGATCGCCGAGAACAACGCTGCCAATCTCGGTCTCAAAGATCAGATCAAAGCTCTTGAATGGGTCAAGCAGAATATCTGGGCTTGGGGAGGTGATCCCGACCGAGTAAGCCTGTATTTTGCTAGATGGCGGTTTTAGCTTATCCGTTCAGGTTACTGTATTTGGTGAGAGTGCTGGAGCGATCGCCATCTCACTCATGTATCTCCAACCCGAAATTGATCTTTTCCGGGGAGCCGTAAGCTTGTTTGTCGACGAGAAGGTGGATTTTTGCTAATGTCGCAGATCATGCAATCTGGAGCTCAGTCGACCGCACCAATCGGTCCGACCGATTCTACCTGGCAAATGCCTTACGATGCCATCGTCAATGCTATCGGGTGCGGTGACAATAGCACCGATAGCTCCAACTCTACTCAGTCATCTTTCGAGTGCTTGAAAGCTGCGCCTGCTGAAGCTATCCTCGCTGCACAGGAGGCTGTGGTCAACGCTACCGGTGGAGCGTAAGGCCATTTCCATTCTCTCGGTAAGAGAGCGAGCTGATTAGAAAGATTCATCTTTGCTCCCAGTATCGATGGTGACCTCATCCCCTCATCTCCTCACTACCTTCTCGAACAGGGTCAATTCGCCAAGATCCCATTCATCTCTGGTAACGTCAAGGACGAGTACGTCTCTACCGGTCTCATAGGTTCGACACTGACTAGCAGGGGAACCCTGTTCACTCCCGAAACCATAAACAATGAGACTGCTGTTGCCGCTCTCATCCTTGCTCTTTCTCCACAGGACCCACCTCTTGATATCCTACAGAACGCTATCTCGATGTACCCTGCCGATCCTGCTGCTGGATCGTACGTCCCATTCGACATGATTCAGGGATCAAGCTGATAATCAGGCCCTTCGATACTGGGAACGAGACGTTCGGACTAGAACCGGCGTATGTCATTAGACGCACCCGGATATAGCACTGACGGTATAGGTATAAACAAGCAGCTGCTATTCTCGGTGATGCCCAATTTCAATCTCAGCGACGATGGTTCCTCAAACAAGCCAACACCCACGGTCTGACCGAGACTTGGTCCTACCAGTTCGAGCAGACCCCACCTGCCGAGCTCTTCACACCAAGTCGGGGTAGTACGTGTTTGTCTCGTATCCGGATCGCTTGCTTATAAACTAGTCGCCCACGCGAGCGATGTTCTATACACATTCGGAGCTCCTATCATTGGTATTCTCGGCAATTGGACCGAGGCTGATCAAGTCATCTCTGCCCAATTGATCGATTACTGGTAAGTCCCACGCCTTCCAAGTTGTACAGAGCCGTAAACTGACGATCAAGGACATCATTCGCAAACTACCTAGACCCGTCCGAGGGGTTGTACCTACCCAACGCTACCACTTGGACCGCATACGGCGCGGACGACGAGAGGAACATGTTGCGATTGCAAGCTGGAAACGTTACCGTTTTCCCGGATACATACCGAAGACAGATGGAGTACTTTACTACCGAGCCAGAGGCTTTTAACCAGAGGAGGAGGGCTGTTGGGGCGTAGTCGCGCAAGGGGGAATAGCAGGTAGAGATCAATGTAGCTTATAATCGGGTGTCGTGAAAAGCGCTGTGAACGTGACGATGTCGGCGCACCTCCCGATGCTTGAACAAGTACAACTCGAAATTCAACCTCCTATCATCATGGATGCATGAACACATTAAAAATAAAACGGACTCTCGGACTACTCGTTTTTGTGGTTTCGAGCCGCGTTCATCCTCTCTGTATAATCATTAATTCTCACTCCTTGCTGCTCAAGGACTTGCTCCTTTGCATCCCCATTCAGGACGGTCAAGGCTTCTTTTACGGGTGAGCTATCACATAATCGGACAGTTCGAATGGCTGATTCACATACCACTCAGCAATGTCTCCACATAGGAAAAGAAGTCCTTGTCTTCAGGAGCCAGGGAGCTCTTCTGGATTGCCTCTCAAAGACCAGGCTTCTTTCTGTAGAGTCCTGCTTGAGAGCACCATCGTTGCAGCGGGGCTCAACTCTGTTGTCTGCCTTGTAAGCTGGACACGTTCGACCGCACTCAGTCATGCCACTCATTGACTGAGGTTGGGACAACAGAACGCACCCAATCACCTCTCCGATCATATAGCAGCCCAACGCATCAGCAACTTCCTCCGGAAATTTATGGGCAGTCCCAATGCTTGCTGCCAGAGATTTCAAGTAACCATCTTTGGTCGTTTTCCAATTCTGCGCGCCTGTAACAATTAGCAGAACCCAGGACATTACAAGGCTGCGCTCACAAGCAGTAACATAGGACTTGCATTCCTGCAAATTCATCCCATGATTGTCAAAGACAGACTTCATGTATCTGCTGACACCATCTCGTCGTTCAGTTGTTCCGGTCCGTTCAACATACGTCTTGTGAGCCTTGATACAATCCCATGGGCTGTGTAATCAGTCTCACATCCTCACAACCAGTAACATACTCAACAGTGTTCAGTGACAGTAGTGCCTCTTGCAATCTGATCTCAGCATCCTCTTTTGCCTTTTTGGTCTCTCTTGTCGCTCTTTGGGAAGAAGCCGAAAGTTCAGGATGTTGCCATTGGTTGGGAGATTCAGGCATCTTGATGAGAGAGAAAACTGGGAGCAAGGATTGTCTGACATGGTGGTTCTGACACTATCCACCACTTTGCTCTCAGACAAGGATTCTGAAGAGGATTCTGAAGAGGATTTTGAGGAGGACACAACTGAGCTAGACTGTGCCATTGAAGTATATGTTTAGTGTGTGGTGTTGGAAATGGTGGGTGGGTGGCAAATGAGAAAACAAATCTAAGAAGGACACCTATATATCCATGGGGCTAGCGGTTCTTTTCTCATTAAAGGGGATCATTGGAGATGCTGGAAAGGTCAAAGGTGGGAAAGATTCTATGCAGACAAAGGTTGGTGCATGAACAGGGAGTTGTGTTACCCCAAGAGGAGCTGGGTGCACCGGGTGCGTTCATGGTATACAGGGTATGTGTTTAGCAACATCATGGTCTGTCACATACTCCAGGAATGAGACAATGGTCTCTACATATGCCTTGCTTTGTCATGAATAATACATGCATTGAAGCAGTCTCAATTCAAATCAGTGGTAGTGCCTTCTACCCATGATTTAGTTCTTTGTCTTGCATGATCTTGATCATTGGCTGTCATCTGCTGTATTGTCTGTTCCTTGGCACGCTGATCAAGTCCCGCCTGATTGACCTTCAGATATGTCACTGATGTTAATCAGTGATTTGCAACCATGCCATAGAAGGAAGACCATACTATCAAGTCTGTTGACCACATATTCCAAGAGCTCCTTGTCCTTGGGGGCTAAGGAGCTGCCCTCCACCTGCAATACTCTTGAGCCACCAGCTGCTTGTGTACGGTCAAACCCTGTAGCCAAACACCAGCTGCGCAAGAGAAGAGGTTCATGACTGCTCTATCAGTCTGCTGCCCGGAAAATGGCCGCCAGACTCACTCTGGCTTTTCCCCAACAAAGCATTTGCCAAATGAGGCAGCCACCTCTTGCGGAAAGCCATGCTTGACTGCGATGTCTGTTCCCAATTCCCTTAAGCAGTTGGACCCTGTGATCTTCCAGCTTTGGGCAGCTGGCTGTATCAGTATTTTAAGGTAATAGATAATCATGGATGAGAACTAACAAGTGGCAAACGCTGACATCCCTTGCTTGGGGTCAAGACCGTAGGTGCTGAGGACGGATTGGATGTGATCTCTCAGACAGTCTTTGCCATTAGCTGTCTTGCTATACTCTGAAAGAGCTATGTACGCCTTGACACATTCCCATGGACTACACCATCAGCCGGGACCTTTGCTTACTGAATAACATACTCAGTAATATTCAATTTCTCAAGTTCCTGTTCCAATCGGGACTTTGCCTCCTGTCTTGCCTTCTTGGAGGCTCTGGTCTCCACATGTGAGAACACCTGTTGTTCTGTATGTGGTATTGACCCTGGGGCCGGTGGGAATTCAATTGAGGAAAAGAAGGCTGAGCATACATTGTCTCCTGCCACCAGGCTAGAGCTCTCCTCCAAACCACCTGAAGTTGACTGCCTGTACACTGACATGATTTAACGCCTGATAGATGGAGGTAATGAAGTACTGTAAGATGGGGCAGAAATGACAAGTGGATGGCAAATGAGTAGGAGCTTATCATGTAAGTGGGCACACCCAACAAACATGCCTGAATAAGCTGTATGGTCATACTGTATAGGTGACCTGAAAGGAGGTTTTGAGACAGTGAGTACGTAAAAGGTGGACATAATTCCATGCTGACAAAGGTTGATCAGTCGACATAGGTGAGTCGTATTGTCTCTGCCTCAGACTGACAAATGCAATGAGGAAATTGATGAGTCAAAGCTAGTTATCAAATAGATGTATTGACTCAGAAGCAGGGGTTGAATGCCAGTTGATGAGAGTCAGCTAGATCAATTTTGATGCAGCAGCTAGAAGTCTCAGTCAGCCAGTAGTAAAGGCAATAGAGACTTCTAGATGATCTAACTACTAAATATACGCACAGGGCGGAAGAGTTTCAATGACATATTATTACCTGCAGCCATCAAGACTTAATGAGCTCCTCAAGTCAAAGTTGAGTCAGGTCAAAGTTGGATCAAGGTTTTGTGTTGAGGTAAGGGTGAATTCCAACAGCAATAAGGGTATGGGATAAGATAGTACTGATGAAAGCAATGAGGGAGTTAACGAGTCAAAGCTAGTTATTGAGTAGATGTATCAGATAGATGGATTGACTCAATAGTGAGGGTTGAACGCCAGTTGATGAGAGTTAGCTAGATCAGTCTTGATGCAGCAGCTAGAAATCTCAGTCAACCAGTAGTAAAGGCAATAGCATAGGTACTCACCTAGAAGTCTCAGTCAACCAGTAGTAAAGGCAATAGAGACTTCTAGATGATCTAACTACTAACTATATGTGCAGGGCGGAAGAGTTCCGATGACGTGTTATTACTTACCGGTATCAAGACTCAATGACCTTTTCAAGTTGAGGTTGGATCGAGTCAAAGTTGGATCAAGGCTTCGAGTCAAAGTTAGGTCAAATTTCAACAACAACCAATGATGGATTGTGGGAATGTAAGATCAGCTAGCTCCGGCGGTGTCTCTCCATTATAGGTTCCCGACAGCAGTAGTCCAAGTTGCAACCAGCATCATTTGTGCATGTGGTTTCCTCTGTAATATGTACATATCATCCTCACTTGCTCATAGTCTTTGCCTTGACAAACTGGACTCTGCCACATCGCATAATCCTGTCTCTTTGTTCGTCATGACCTCTTCATATTTGCTTAGGCCACTGAGGATATCTTGCCATGATTTCACGGAAGGACTTTGCCGGTCTGGACGTTTGTCCAGTGTGGTGAGCTCCACTACCAGCTGGAGTGCTCCCAGTAGGATTGCTGGAGCTCACATTGGCAGTGCTTGGGTCGTTTTCAGTACTAGGAGGAGAACTTGCAATCTTGCGTATCCTTTCAACTGTCTCTAAAGCCTTGTCAGCCATGTTTGCAACTGGGGGGTGGGACCCACTGTCAACAGTGCTGATCACTGTCCACTGTGTTGCAGGATCTTTCCCTTCCAAGACGTTCCTGAGAGAGGGTTTTGAAAAGTCATTGTAAAGTCCTTGAGCCAATCCTTGGCCGTAGAGAGTGCAAGCCATATCATGACTGATGAATGAGTACTTGAGCTCAGGCACTTTGACTACCAGACTCTGGATGACTTTGCATCACTTACGAAATGTTATGGCCAAACATGCCTCGAACAAAAGGATCAACGGACTGTTCCGGGAAACCCACAGACCTCACAGCTGCCATATAGAGAGACTTTCTAGCTTCATAGGCTGTTTGCTGTTCTGTGACAGCCTGAGTGGATTGCTGATTGACAGGTTCTGCCATGATGAGTATTGCTGTGTTAAGTGTCTTGGTAGATAACTTGGTATGCAGGTGGCAAAAAGCTAAAATGTGAAAGGGATATGGGAAGCAAAGGTCTAGACCAAATGGGCTTGATATAAGTGGACAGCTCCTCAGTCCATCAAAGGGCAAACTAAGCATAAAGGATCACCACTAAAGACCTTTGAATATTAAAGGACAACCTTGCAAGAAGGTGGAGTAGAAAGAATCGGTCAAATATTCCTCTGTCGGCTCTGAGATGTGCAAATCACTGATGACTGGACTGGTTGCAGTCAACAGGTCTGGATACATGTCAGGGTACTACGCCAACCAACCAAGGGTCAACATCCAACAGCTAAGATGGTCGAGGAGATTAGCCTAATTAGGCGTATCAGTTGCCGAGATAGCCTAAGGGCGTGGATTACCGTTAGTCTATGAGTGGTTGGAGTAGATTATGCAATAAGACTACGGGATAAGATATTACTAGCTAAAGACTTCAATCGAGGATCGCTGATCTTCTTAGAAGCTTAGCGACCTTGTTATATAGTTTCCTAACTACGACTATTGTACGAGTCTTCTAACTACATCAACATGGCTTCCTTGGTCTCGGTCTTAGTCCCAGTCTTGGTCTTGGTTTGAGTCTCGGTCTTAGATCCTAGTCTCGTCTATCGTCATTGATGTGTTGATTGATTTGGCCAAGTTTGGTTACAACCGGTGAGGGATTGTGGGAATGTATGATCGGCTAAGTCAGGCGGTGTTGTTCCGTTATAGGTTCCTGACAATACACACCATTCCCTGAAGTTGCAAGGGACTGAGGAGACAGCTTGGAGAGGAGAGGATGTTGAAATTTGACCTAATCTTGACTCAGAACCTCGATCCAACTTCGACTCAATTCAACTTTGACTCAATTGGAAACCTCAACTTGAATAGGTCCGGTAAGTAATAACATGTCATCCAAACTCTTCCGCCCTGCACATATAGTTAGTAGTTAGATCATCTAGAAGTCTTTATTACCTTTACTACTGGTTGACTGAGACTTCTAGCTGCTGCATCAAGACCGATCTAGCTAACTCTCATCAACTGGTGTTCAACCCTCACTATCAAGTCAGTCCATCTATTCAATACATCTACTCAATAACAAGCTTTGACTAGTGAAGGGT
>Ga0308160_10006059_pt1 | contig 12444 bp, 16 predicted proteins | sample PhyFR1_FD_201036 | JGI IMG/M metagenome (GOLD analysis project Ga0308160, IMG submission 201036) | Phyllosphere microbial communities from UC Gill Tract Community Farm, Albany, California, United States - DLSLF.R1 | ecosystem: Host-associated > Plants > Phyllosphere > Unclassified | place: USA... | reverse complement strand
CTTTCGATCAGCAAGCACGACCACCATACAGCGGGACATTCACCAAGCGCTCTGCTGTGGTCGGTCCTCGAACTCCCTTTGCTCAAGATCCGATGTTTGACTACACCTACGATTCGGGAGACGACTGGGAAGAGGATGAAGGAGGCGAAGATGTAGATGACTTTGGGGAGGTGAAACCTGAAGAAGAAGAAGAGATTGATTCGGATCAAGAAGAAGAGGACGAATTCGATGATTGGCTCGATGATACGGAAGATGGTTATGGCGTCATTCCCGTCGACGACGATAATGATCCTCTTGCCCATGCTGGGCCTTCTTCACGGCAGGAGAGATTACCGGTCAATCCAGTCAAGAAGGCAGACAAGCCGAGGAAGGTGGTCAAGATTGTACCTTCTTGGAAAGGTCCGATTTGGGAGACGAAAGTGGGGGTGAATGATGAGTTTGCAGAGTACAGGATACAACTCTTGAATGGTAAGCTGGGTGCCCAATCAGGAAGACACAAGCTGACGAGCAGATACGCCTGATTCGTTCGATCCTTTCGAATACACCTCCAACGAGCCGGGTCAGGTGTTGAGAGGCACCGTATCCACGGTCATCATTGACAAGTTCACTGTGCGATGCCTCCACGCCACTCAGACATCTACCGCCGCCCCAGTCCCGGAGACCACGACAAACACATCATCGACTCAACCAGCTCTTCCAGCAGCAAAACCCCGTCCGTCCGGCCCCAAGATTGGTTTCCCAACTACCCATCTTGCTGAACTATATAATCTCATTCATGGAAATACCAACATCAAACCCGATCTTATATCTCAGCTACGTAAGCAATTTGACGAGACTATCACTTCCAAAGCCGCTATCGAGGCCAAGGTCAAGGAGGTAGCTTTTAGGGAGGGAAAGACGAAAGGCTGTCAGTGGAAAGTCAAGCCTGAAGCATGGGTGAGTTTCTAACTCCAATGTCTGGATGGTGACTGACGATAGATTGCTGCTGGCTTGACTCCACCTGTCGAAGCTGCGCCGGTCGCAGACGCTGTCGCGAAGCCGACGACGACTACCTAGAATTCTCTGTAAAATATCGGAACCGACTTCTCATTCATGATTTCTCACCCATACATATCATCAGGACATCGCCAATTGTATATATCACAGAGGCGATCAGTGCACACTCTTTTGGGTACATTATCTTCATATCATCAGGACATGCCACTTGTACATATCACACATGGTAACCCGAGCATACTCTTTTTGGGTAAATTCTCTTCATATCATCATGCATCACATCTGAGCTTCCTCTTGTCTTCTTCTCCGTCTGCCTGTCCCCATCCGCCTCCGCTCTCTTTCTCGCTCTCTGCTGCGTTCGATAGGTATGTATATCGGTTCGTATAAGGCGATCGTGAAGTTAATCAAAGGGATCGCTTGCCGAGGTTGTCGCCTCGATTTCGGGAACCCCAGTGTCGTTTGCCCGGCATGCCGGTAGGCTTGGCATCATCTGTCGAAGGCTCGGATTCCATGTAGTCTGAAGGCTTTACCGCGGTGGGATCTCGAACATCATCGGCATTCGCAAAACCTGACGGAGTAGGTCGTGCGGAAGAGGATGAACTGGTCGAACTGGTAATCAAGACTGCCGAAGGAGACTGGACGGGCGGAGCAATACTAGATGTCGCAGGTGGCGCAATACTTGATGCGGGATCATCTTGCCTTTTCCTCATGTTCATTTCCATGTCCATATCGGACGATAATTCCGGTACGAGGTATATCTTGGTTCCCATATCCCTTTCGTTTATTTTGATCCCATCCCCAAAGTAGGCATCATTAACTACATCCATCATTGATTGTTCCCTCCCCACCTGCTCGTATTGAAATTGAGAACTAGTAACTCCAATCAACATAACCAGCAATACTGACCATAGAATAGTCGTCATGGCAGGCCATTTCCGAGGTAGAGGTTCACGTCGACCATGCGTTTGGGAGATATGAGGCGAGTAATCGAGTTTCCTAGCTTTCATGGGCATGGGTATCGAACCGTCTTTAGCGAGAGGCAAAACCTGAGTTTGGGGGGATAAGAGGGATGAAAGGAGTTTGGTACTGAGTCTAGGAGCTTGGGGGGCTTGGGATTCGTGAGACAGTGATCGGCCTATTGCGGGGGAGTAGGGTGCCATTGTGGTTTGGTGGGTGGGTGCGTGTAGCGTGGGGTCTGGTGGAATATACAATTAGTGGAGTGGGGTGAGTGTGATGATGAGCAGGGGGTTGGAGGGAGGGATGTTATAGATATGCATCCTTACTGTAGGCCCGACTTGAGTTTCAGATCAAAAGATAAGACTCAGTCATGTTCATTGACATACGTGTTGTTCCGTAGTATAGTATGTTTCATAATTTATGATTCAAGGTAAATGATATCTAACCGAGACATTTTTTGTCTCACCGAAATTTCGGATTTGAGGAATGTCCCCCACTTGACCGCGTCTGGCCCTGTACTTAGTGCGCAGGACAGAACTACTCGAACATTATCAAGACGCAAGAGCGAGAGGATAAGAGGTTCGAGGCGGAGAAGATGGGATAGTTTTTCTTCCGATAGCTGTGACATCTGCAGTGTGGGGGAGCACTTGCCGACGTGTCTAAGCTCGGGTGGGGTTGGGGTGTGGGATGATATGGGTCGTAAGTGTTGTGATTCCAAAGTAGGGTGTAGTCGCCGGCTTGAGATAGGAGTGAGGGATGAGCTCGTCAGCAGAGCATGATCCCGACTTGCCATCTTGATGTCATCTTGGTGTTTCGAGTGTTCGTGGTAGTATGCTCCGCTCCATTATCGTCAGCTGTCATCTACCCTATCGTAGTCTGCACTGCGAATGGGAGATTGAGCAAACCACTGGGTAGTTGCAGGCTTCGGAACGTGATTTCTGACACGAGTGTTCCGCGGTTTACCAGACCATGATCTATCCATGCATCGCCTATACCTTTCGCCTGATCATCCCACTCATCAGATCAAAACTATTCCCATCAGGTTGTAGATCCACATACTCAACCTTCCTGTTCCTAGAAGATCGATCATCTTCACCGAAATCGCCTCTACTGTAGAGAGGAGTAAGGCCCGATGGGGCTTTCGCCGGGTTCGAGAGGGGTAGACATCTCAATAGTCCGTAGTCTGGGGTTATACCTATGATGCGGAGTTTGGTATGTGGCTCGGTGGTTGTGAGGGTGACTTCTTTGTCCCTATCATATCAGCAGAGATCAACTTGAAGATATCTGGGCGACTTGCGTATGAAGCCATCTTCCCAGATACTCATCCATGAACCCGCCGAATCCTTTATCTTCGACAAACTGCTCCCACTTGACCTCAAAGGCATTCATGATCTTGGCAAAAGTACTTTCCATCGTAGGTGGATTGATCGCATGCTCCGGAGATCGTCCAGCAAGTAACGAGTGTAATTGCGAGATGGATGTCGTAGGAAGAGCATTAAGGACGTTGATGCCGGTACCGATAACGACTCTCCATTGACCGTTGACAAAGTTGGTATTGACCAGTATACCCCCCAATTTCGCAAGGCCGTTCTTGCCGCTTCCTACTTCTGTACCCCCGACTCCTTCACATTCAGCGTAAATGTCATTTGGCCATTTAACTTTGACCCCTAGCCGACCATCGTCATCTACAGCCTCACAGACAGCGAGAGCCATGAAGTACTGGATAAAGACGATTTTCGAAGACATACTCGATGGAAGAGTGAGGAGGAGGGAGAATTGTAAACACCCAGCTGGGGATAACCAGATATTCGATCCTCTCCCTCGGCCGCTAAGTTGGAAGGAGGCCAGGAAAGCGACAGGAGTCGGCAGATGAGTAAGGATGATGGGATTGCGATCGAGCATTGTTTGAGTACTGGTGACTGTCTCGCCATATAGCAGTAGATCACCAACAGAGGCTCTCTCGTTACCAGACTCGTCTTTGCGCATGATACCGGTCTTGCGTCCGTAGCGCTTACGAGCCATATCCAGCTCATTCCAATACGTCTCGATATTGAACAGAGGCGTCCAACTCGGAGCGTAGGGCGTAGACGTCGAAGGGAGTAAAAGAGTCTTTGGGATGATGTGGAAGTCAGGCATAGGCGGAGGGGCAGGTGGAGTCGTCGAGTCGAGTGACAGATTCTCAAGGGCCGGTGGTTGAGGTGGCTGCTCTCGGCGACGACGCGCTAGGTATCGCGTGAGATCCTCGTCGGCGTCCGACCCATCTGGCTGGTCGACGGTCGATATGCGTAGCTCGTCATTCCCGTCCCGCAGGACTGTTACTCCGTCCTCCACCACCACCTTGTTCCTAATGGCAGGCGCATTAAATGTCTCGGGCGAAAGTCGAAGTAGATTCGGATGCGAGACGACGAAAATAGGCGAAGGATGTGTAGGGTGTAGTAGTAGATTGGGATCTTCCTCCCCTTCCACCGATGATCCGACCTTCCGCTTTCCGGGGGGCTTCAAGTCCAATTTGAGTAACAACTCTTCCATCCATGCTATCCGCCTTGATTCACTCTCTGCAAGATCGACCTGATCGGGCACATCATCAAGTTTGGCAATAGCATCCCGAGCAGGTGGATCATTGAGTGGGTATTCGGCATGGACCGAGCAAAGTAATGCTTTACCCTTTCCCTTTCTCGATAAAACCGCGGCTATGGGGTTTGGAGTGGATGGTGTGGAATCTGCGTATCGAGCTAGGATCTCGATATTGGCTGGGTGGGGGGTAGGGATGACGAAATGTCCTCCGCCGTTGTAGTATATATGGTCGAGGGTCTTCTGTGAGCTCGAGCCCTCTCCGAGAGTGAGCGAGACCGCTTTCGAGCCGGATTCAGCGGCATAAGCAAATCCGGGGAACGTAGGTCCAACACAGAAGCCCGGTACGAAGCCCTATATGATCAGTCTCATACCACAACACGATGCAGGGAGGCATACCAAGTCCCTCTTCCCAGCAACCTCAAGTCCGCCGCCGACATCAAACCTAACTTCCTCCGCCCCAAAGTATGCTCCGGCACAGATCCCGAGGTACCGCCCTCCTTCCTCTACAAACTCCCTAATACGCTTGGTGACTCTCGTCTTGGTCGTCAATTCCTCTACATAGGGCAGATCCCGACCACCAGGAATAACGAGAAGAGCACAAGCGGGTTCCCAAGGTTGTTGCGCTAGGACTTCGGGGGTGACTGGCTGAACAGTATAGTGGGGCGTGAGGAGGAGGGAGAGGGTGAGAAGTGTATATGACAGGGAGAGTGGAGAGACCCCTGGCCCAGAGTAGACTAAGACCTGATGGGCTGTGGGCTGTGGACCTGTCATTGTAGATGTATAAAGTACAGTCTATCATCTATAGAACGTCGGAGACCACTTCTGAGCTAGGTTGTGCCTGAATCGACAATGATGTCTGGAAATATTCGATACACTATACTGAACATTATCAAGCATGGGCAAACCAGGAAAAGAGAAGAATGTCAGTACAGGTCCATCGAGGGGGAAGCCTGGAGGTAGAGGTCGTGGTGGGGCAAGAGGAAGAGGAGCTGCTAGGGGTACTGGAAGGGGAGCTCGAGCTGGACCAAGTACTGCGCGAGTACCAGAGGTTGATTGGGCTGCTGATGCCCCCAAGCCTCGGAAATGGGACAGTGATGGAGGTACGTCGAGTATGCTCGACATGTCTCACAGCTAATTGTCCAGAATTATCCGAAGAAGAGGAAGCAGAGGACGACGAAGCAGACAGCAGTGATCTAACTGAAGAGGAGGAAGACGACGGCGAAAAGGGAAGCGGAGACGAAGATGACGAGGAAGAGGAGGAAGACGATGATGAAGAGGAGGAAGAAGAAGAGCAAGTCACGATTGGAGTCCCAGTGGGGATGTGGGATTTCGACCATTGCGATCCTAAACGATGTTCAGGCAAGAAACTGGAAAGACATCGATTAATGACGAGTTTACGTGTTGGGTCCAGGTTTAGGGGTATCGTCCTCTCGTATGTCATATTCTACCCCATGTATGATGCAAGCTGATCCTTAGGCCAAAAGGAAAGAAACCCATAGCACCATGTGACGACGAGATTGTCAAGATTAGTGGGATTGCTGTTGTCGAATGTTCCTGGGCTCGACTGGACGATGTACCATTCAACAAGATCCGATCACCTCACGAGAGGATCCGTGAGTCCACTATTGTCAAACAACGACAGTATGCTGACGAAAAGTACCGTATCTCCTAGCATCAAACCCCGTAAATTACGGAAAACCATACCGACTAAACTGTGCCGAGGCAGTAGCAGCAGGCTTCTACCTGACTGGTCACCCCGAATGGGCAGAATTGATCATGTCAAAGTTCGCATGGGGAGATTCATTCTGGAAACTCAATCAACATCTTATCGAGAGATATCTGACATGTCACACGGCCGAAGATATCATCGAAATGCAAGAACGTATACAAGAGGAATTGGAGCAGGAGGCTAGGGAACGAAAGGCAGATGGCAGGTCCCCATTCCCTTGTCTCAGTAGAGAGGTTGACTGATGTGCAGTACTTGATTACGGTGACGATCTGTTACGTGGAAACCTGAACCATTCACACGATGAGGGAGATAGCGAAGAGGAGCTCGATGATGTGGAGACCCTCATCGCTGGTGTCGAGAGAACGACGATATATGATAAATTGGGAAACTCTACTCAGGCCTAGACAGTTGAAGGTAGACGTGAAAGCAGATTGCATGACCATGTACAACAATATAAAGAATGTATCGAATAGACAACCGTATTAACCAAGACAAAATACTATATTACCACTATCGCTGTGCGGCCCGTAACTGTTTCCTCAATTCGCCAACTTCCGCCTGGAGCGAATTGAGCTATACGTCAGCTAAGCAGTTGGAAAACGTGGACAAGACTGACCTCATCAAGCAGCTGTATACGCTGACTCTGGCCCCTCATCTTCTGTTCATCCGCATCTTCCTCGCTCTCTTTCACTCGGATCTTCAGAGCTTCAATCTCATATTCTAATCTATCCCTCAGAGCTTTCTTTTCCCGCTCGAAATCGTCCGCCATCGTCAAAGATCGAGCTGAGAGTGATGCGTTTGCTTCGGCAAGTCGTTCACGTGCTTCAGAGCTGGCTTGGACCTGAGCTTCGGCTTGTTTCTTGGCCATTGAAGTTGCTTCTAATGCCGAGCGTAGATCGTTGAGTTCGTCTAGGAAATGTGATTCGGTAGATCCAGACTTTGCAAGGCGGTCTTCGAGGACTGCTACTTGTCTGCAGGTTAGCGAATCGAAGGGTTACACCAGAGGGAACTTACTGTTGATAGGTCTCCAAGCTGTGTCGACTATCCTCCACTAGTTTCTTGGCTTTGAGTGCATTATGTTTGTGCACCTCTCTCTCCTTGTCGCATCGAATAACCCGTTCAATCAGGACCTTCCCATCCTCCGCCATCCCTCGTATTCGGCTGACCATTTCGTCCATTCCCGCAAATTTCTCGTTGGTAGGTACATACAATTGTTGCAACGCTTGGAAATTAAGTGATTGATTAGGCGAGACGAGTCCGTGATTACTCCGTCCACTAGGATCTAGCAAATCGGCCGCACGACGTTTCTGTGGTGGAGGTAGGAGTGTCCAGACTGAATCGAATTGTGAGGCGATAGATTGGAGTTCTCGAGTCAGGGCGTCGACTTGGTTTTGAAGCGAATCTGTGGATTTGGCTGATGATGAGGTGGATTGGAGGGCGTTCTGAGCAGCCTTGAGTGATGATGAGAGGGATTCGTTTCGCAGACTCATATCAGAGATCTGGTTGGCGTGTTGCTAATAGTCAGCTCAATCCCTTTTCGCAGTCATGTGAACTCACCCTCAATTTCTTTTCCAGCTGCATGATCTCGTCCTTCTTCTGTGCTGCAGCCTTCTCGAGTTTGCTCTGCCAAGCATCCCGATCGGCTCGCACGCGTACAACCTCCTCTTCAAGACCGGTATTGACTTCCCGCATCTCATCCCTAAGCGTATAGACTTCCTTTTCTCTCCGTTCAACAAGCTTCTTGACTTCTTCAATCCCTTCGATCATTTCCGTCTCCCCTATGATACCGGATTTGCGGCCCAGTATAGCTCCCAATCCAGAACGTAATCGGTCCATTGTAGCGCGATCCCTATCCGACATTCGTCCTGATTCGAGTGATATTTGCCGATCTCGCGAAGCGTTGTCCCGTTCATCTTGTAGTGCTCGCTTCTCAGACTCCCATTGACTTTTCTCTGCTTCAAACGCTCGTCTCTCCCTATCCCACTCGCTCCGTTCTTGGGCAAAGGCCTGTTTCTCCTTACTCCCCGCGCTCCGTTCCCTTTCTAGTATCTCCCTTTCCTCATCCAATTGCCTGACTTCATCTTGCATCGCCCGTTCCCTCTGCCTCATCTCATCCACAATCTCCTGTAATTCAATCACCCTCCCACTCTTGTCCTGTAGGTCCTGCTCCAATTCGGTAAATTGTCTCCGCATAGCATCCTCCCTGTCTTTGTAGATATTGGCCTGGCTCTGCTGTCGGGCATATCGAGCTTGAGATTCTGCCGAGACTTTTTCTAACCGACGAACTTCCCACGCCATGACACCTGACCAATGTTCCATCAATTGTCTTCTCAACCCGGCTTCTCGCTCGCGGAGGACCAGGACTTCTTTCTCTGCTGCTTCGACTCGTTTCTCAGACTGTTCCAAGCTTTCCATAGTCTGCTTCGACATTCGTTTGTTATTGTTGTTTAGCTTCTGCAGCGTGCGAGCCGCTGTGAGGATCTTGATTTCCCGCTGGTGGCGAGATACGAGTGACGATAAACGATTCGACATCAGGTTCAATTCCTACTCGTCAGCTCCCCACGAGGAACATGCGTACCTTCTTCCAGCTTTCGACCTCTTCCCATCGACTGATTGGTAAAGTTTCGCAATCCAAAGCGGCCTGTCCCGCAAGAAGCGACATGAGCATCTCATCACTCCCCCCTCCCGTCATTGCCGATTCCTTTGTTCCATCATAGTCATCTTCCTCATATGCCGTTCCATCTGATCCAGTATTGTTTCCTCCAGATCCACCTCGTAGCGCAGAACCATGTGAACCAGGCGATAAAGGGCCATCGGACGATATCGTGGGGTTCCTAGCTAATCCAGTATCCAGCGGTGGAGTGTGTCCTAATGTCCCTATCGAAGATGCATAGCCGTTGTTTGCACCCATAAACCTCCCATTACTAGGTGCATGACTTTCGACCGAGCTGTCACCTTGATAATCGTTTTGTAATCGTGTAGACATGTCGAATCTACCGGCAAGATTGTTGACGTTGTTGTTGTTGATGAGAGCATCCTTTTCGGGTACGGGCGGAGATCTGGCTCTGAAGAACGCTGCTTTTGTCATGCGTTGATTTGCAGTTGGTGATATTGGACCACCGCCATTCATGACTGATGTGCTCAGTGCTGGCATGTGGATTTGTAAAGGATGTAGAATGTATATGAGGTAATTGGTATTGATTAGATGGTTATTTGTTGATGCCGAAAAGTCAAAACGCGTATTGTTTCCCTGAAACATTTTGACTAACAATAGATGGGAATCTCATATTAATTCATGTACTTCCATTCTTGCATAAATCTCATGCTCGCGATCCTTTTATCTAGGGTGTTCGCAAGGCAAGAATGGCAGGGAGGAGATGAGTAAGTGAATCGATCAGAATCTCGTGCTTCTTGGTCGGTGGTGAAGGTACATCAAGTAAATACATGTGTAAACCCAGTCGTGTCGAACCCTACGCCCTAGATCCCTTCATCTGGCTAACAGCATGTGCACTTCTAGCCTTACTCTTCTTGGCCTTAGGTTTAACATGTTTATCCTTACTTCGTCCAGTATCCAGTTTAACAGCACCCGTATTCCTATCTTGATCGAAAGCAGCCTTAGACTTCTTCTTGGCCATTCTTCTAGCTTGTCGATCAGCATCGGTAGCTTTGTACATCTTTCGCTCTTCCTTTGATAGATCCTTGATAGCATCTCCGAGTTTTGGGTTACCCTTGGGTACCGGGCCCTTGGGCAGTGTTCTCGTCTTTTGAGCAGCTGATTCGGCCGGTGTGGATCGGGCACCGAGGGGTAAGGTTTTGCATGGTTGTACTCGTAGGGGTCGTTTGGCGAATCGAAACTTCTTTTCATCCATGGCAAGGAGTTCCTCTACACTCTCACGGTCCTGTAAATTAGCTTTTGTAACATCCGTCTTGACGATCTACTCACCTTGAAGTTGATATATCCAAAGCCTTTACCAAGCTGAGTAGCGGCGTCTCGTACAATACGTACACCCGTGACATATCTCTCCGTACTAGCCCCACGCTCACTCTTGACCAGTTCCTCAAACAACACCCTGACATCCTCCTCTTTAGCCGCATAGTCCAGCCCACCGACAAACAAACTCTTCTTGGGATCGGCATTACTAGGCAGCCAGGCATCACGCTTTGATAGGGCATTGGTAGCTGTCTCGAGAGCTATTGCGGATGGTAGACGAAGTCTGTCGACTCGGATTGTACGTGACATGAAAGTTGAGCCGTTTGCCGCTAAGACTGCTGTAGCTGCCTCAAAGGGGTTCATGACGGGAGCGACGTTTGTAGGTCTGTCGGGATGAGGATGGGCAAAGATGACATAGGCATTACATGCGTCCATTTCAGAGTGGAACTATCCGTCAGCCTCAGTTAAGAAGGCGTTGAGATAACTTACGTCTTTCTTGATGAAAGCAACCTTTCTCTTTCCCTTGGCATCAATAAACGTCTTTGCCTTGTCTGCAGCTTCAATCTCGTCCTTGTTCCCACTCTCCAACTTATCTTGCTCCGCCCTCCAGGCTGCTGCTCGCCTCTTTTCTCGGTTCATATTCTTCTCCTTGGACTCGGCGTCTAGCTGCTCGGGTACCGCATCGGTAGGGGTCGCAAATGGGATGGACCTGAATCGGATGGACTCGATCTTGGCCGAAGGCGCGTGTGTAAGGAGTTGGCTCTTAAGCTGGTTCTGGGCAGACTGTTATCAGTCCTAAGATCTAGAGCGTAGGTGATGACTTACCTTGGACTTTGTGACCTCAATTGGTAAGTTGCCGACAAAGATACTACGTCTATCCCTATCTTGGGACGTCTCGTCGGCAGGTGTGTATTTAGGTAATTTCGTCGCTAGCTTTCTCTTTCGCTTCGAGGTCGTATCGGTAGTCTCGTGGACGAGCTCCTCGTCGGTATCGATCTCGGAGCCCTCAGATAGCTCTGCATCGTTGTCCTCTTCCTCCTCTACAGCTGTCGAAGGTCCAGCAGTGGGAGTTGGTCCGGCCTCCTCCTCATCCTCAGAATCTATCAAAACTTTGCTAGCCTTCTTCTGTCGCTTGGTCGAGCGTTCCTTCTCTCCCTCGACAGCTTTGGACGAGCGAGCAACGGCAGCTCGCAGAACAGGAGCAGACTTGGGCAAAGCATATTCGGACTGACTGTCAGCGCAAGTAATCTTTGACGAAGCAAAGCGACTTACACCCTTGCCAAAAACACCATCAAGCTCGGAAGCCTTGCCCTTGAAAAGCTGCAGACCAGCATCAACCTGTTTCGCCTCTTTGACCTTCTTGACCTTCTTATCCTTCTTGGCCGTCTTATCCGTCTTCCTGCCCTCCTTCTTCAAAGCGACCTCATCAAGGGGCGCATCAACCTTGGACATCTTGGATTGATCGTATATGGGTTATAGTGGACCTTGATTCTGCAAAAATCTCGTCGCGAGATAACTCATTTATTTATGCACTCCACTTATCCTTGTCATAATCCGCGTTCTTAAAATGCAGAGTCAATGCAACGGGGTTATCGATTGATGTAGCTGTAACCCCGGTTCCTCCTTGACGTGGGGTACTAGAGGAGATGAAAGGATGGTGGCAAACTTGGCCAAAGAAGTACGATCTCGCTCAATAAGGTAGCCGGAGTGCAGAATGATACACCGTGAGATATCTTTCCTCCTCTCCCTATAGCCTTGGTGGGTAGACCGACGGACGAGAGATCTTCTTCTCTAGTACGCTGAACAAAGCACATCCATTTTCGTCCTACTGTCGATTGCTCCAGTCGATGTCATTCATATTAGCGGACTCACATGGGAGCCCTGTCCAAACGACCCACTTGTGAAGACCTCAGTTGAGGTCTCTTGAGCTGAGCTAGCATCGTAGCATCTAGCGAGTTACCAACATGACCGTGCATGAGAAATAAAGTCGCCGGGTCTACCGAGTAATGCAATATTGCTGACCAGGTCTTGGAAGGCTTAACTGTGAACTTTGTGAACGAGCCCTCCTGATTCCCACGCCATCATGATTCCCTCGGCTACTACTGACAAGGGCGAGCAGGTCGCTCGGACATTCGGACACTCGGCGCCGTACCTCTGGTGCCTATTGAAGGAACAAGAAGGCATGCCCCAGCCCGCCCCAGGTGCCTATCCCGTTTTCTTCGCAGGCGCAAGCTACGCCATCCGGCTCGCTAACAAA
>Ga0308160_10006058_pt1 | contig 12450 bp, 19 predicted proteins | sample PhyFR1_FD_201036 | JGI IMG/M metagenome (GOLD analysis project Ga0308160, IMG submission 201036) | Phyllosphere microbial communities from UC Gill Tract Community Farm, Albany, California, United States - DLSLF.R1 | ecosystem: Host-associated > Plants > Phyllosphere > Unclassified | place: USA... | reverse complement strand
TGGGGCTCTGGCGATTTCGCTCGCGCAGCAGCAGCCCCCCCCCCCCTTCTCCCCCCCTCTCGGATCGCAAGCCCCTCCAGTCCCAAGATCAAGGGAGAAACAGCGACGAGCCATCGATTACAAGGGGTGGTGTGACTTATGAGTGTAAAGGTCAAGGACCGTCGGACGGCTAGTACGAGTAGACGAGCTCGGGATTCACGCGGTCCGTCATGTCCTTGAAGGCGTTTTTGTGCGTCTGCTCGACCGGGCTGTCGTCGTCGTCGCCGTCGTCCGAATTGGCCCCGGTCGAGGTCTGTACCGACTCAGCCCGCTGGACGGCCCGGAGCTGGCGGCGCTTGAGGACGTTTTGGCACTTGTAGTAGGCGCGCAGGAGGAAGAAGAGCGAGATGCTGAAGACGTAGCAGACGAGCTGGCCGATGAAGGCGTTGCGGTAGCGCGGCGCATCTGTCGCTTGGAAGACCTGCGACGGGAAAGAGGATGACGGTGTCAGAATAAGGCCGAAGCGGACGGCCAAAGGGAAGGACGGACCTGCGGCCCGATGGCGTTGCCGGCTGCCCAGGCAGCGAAGGTCATGGCGGTGGCGACGCTCTTCTTGGTACCTCCGGCGACGTTGCGTGTGAGTAGGGAGAAGGAGAGTGGGGATTGCGCGTTGAAAAAGATTGTGCAGTAGAACGCCAAAAGTAGGCCGACGCCATGCGCCGAGTCGTTTGGGACCGTCAGGAAGCAAATGGCGGAGGCTATGTTGGGCAGGGCTACCGACGGCAGGGCAGAGGAGGCACACGACGTCAGTCAAAGATCCGTCGCTCGAAGACCAGGCAGGGATGAGGCCGCACTGAAGGCCGCCATGACGAGCAGCGTCTGATTGGTCTTGGTGGCGATCCAGGCTGAGCCGAGCAGGACGCAGAGCTGGATCGCTCCCTGCGCGACCGAAAGCAGGTCGGCTTGGAGGATCGAGAAGCCTAGGTTCTGCGTGATGATGATGTTGCTGTAGGCTCCCAAGCCGCCGGTCGGGATCGTGTTGCCTAGCTGGATGAGAACAAACGCCCAGATCTGCGGATCTGTCAAGGCCTCGCGGACGTGCTGACGCGGGTCGAAGATAGAGGGGTCAGGCGGCTGGCTGACAAGGGGTCCGGCATTGCGAGAGACTCACATCCCAACGCCACTTGCGGCCCTGGATACCGGTGTCGTTTTCGCGGACGCGCTCGACGAGGATCGTCCGCTCGCGATCGGTGAAGTAGCGGGCCGACTTGACGGGCGAGTCGGGCAGCCACAACATGACGAAGATGCCCTAGCACACCGTGCAGAGACCCCTGCGGCGGGCACAGACGGCAGTCGCGGCCGTCAGCTGGTCTGCGCGCGCCGCGTTGTTGGTGATGGAAAAGAGGCTCACAAGACGAGAAACATGATCTGCCACGACCGCAAGGCCGCGCCCTGGATCTGGAAAAAGGCCAGTGCGAGGAGGCCGCCGACCGCGGTCTGCAAGGCGTTCATGCTGTACCAGAGACTCGTCGCGCCGGCCTGCTCGCCCTTCTTGAACCTGTGGAAGAGAAGAGTCAGGGTCGAGATGCTATAGACGCGGCGCTCGCAGGGCGAATCCGGACACACCACGCGCTGACGAGAAAGACGTGCGTCGGCTGGATGACGCACTCGAAGGCACCCAGGAGTGTGCGGAGCTAGAGAAAGAGTAGCAGAAGCCCCCGGTCAGCGTTCGCTGGTATGCGGGCTATCGAGGGAGAGATCGCAACGCACGACGACGAGGCCGGTGAAGTTGTTGGCGGCTGCCGAAGCCGCGACCGTGATGCCCTGGAGGGGGGGGTGACAAGGGAGGGTGAGCGGTCGATCGAGCCCAAAGCACCTCCGAGATGCGGGCGCTCACCCAGGCGATGATCATCGTCGAGTACCACCGGGCGACCGGCAGCCGTTGGATGGCCCAGTTCTGAGGCAGCTCGCAGACGAGGATCGCGAGGTAGACGCACGTCGTGAGCCAGCTGGTCCGTGGGAGAGGCAGTTTGCGGTGAGCATGGACAGCGCGGGTTGAGCGTGTGTCACTGGCGGGACCGCTCACCTGTACTGCTGTCCGACGAGATTTGCGTCCTTTCGGATGCCCATGATTGAAGCGACTGCACGGTGCGGCCACGTCAGCGGGAGGTTCGAGAGGCGAAGAGACGACTTGCGACGGAATCGCGCACAGCTGAGCGAGGCCTTGTCTAGCGACTGGACGAAATAGGTTCCTGTACAGCAAGTGAGAGCGCGGTCAGACGGGCAGAGTCGCGCAGAGAGTGAGCGTCACTCGTCTCTCCGCACCTAGCATGGGCAGGAGGCTGACGAGGGCAACGGCATCAGTCATTGGTGAGCCCGGAGAGAGTCGGCAGGAACGCGCGACGTACACGTGGAGCGCGATCTTGCGCCGGATCCTGCGCTCCTCCTCGGGCTCGACGACGAGACTCTCGTCGGTGTAGCGGGCGATCTCCTCGTCGACCTCGTTCATCGTCGCGAGGCCGTTGCCTAACGGAAGAGGGGGCGGTTTAGTGGGCTGCGCAATGAGGAACAGCCGGCGCGCGCGTCGATCGACGGGCGACGTACCTCGCTCGAGGTGCCGGACCTCGCCGCCATGCTTCTTGAGGTCGTCGGTGGCAGAACTATCGACCTGCCTGAGGCTGTTCGTTGCAGTTGCGCCGCTCGTCGTCGCCGTCATCTCTGCAACGGAAGGCGACGAGCGAGGGCATCAGCATCGGACGCTCGCCAGGCTGCATGCGAGGCGGCGCTCCCTCGAGCCGGCGGCGGCGGCCAGCTCCGACGGGCGACGACGCCCCCGGCCAAGGAGCAAGAGCCGGCCTGCGCTCCGGGAGACAGCGAGACGACGCACATCTGGTAGTTTCTTGGGCGAATCGTCGTCGTTTGTTGTAACGAGAGGAGAGAAGCTGGCGACGGCGGCCCTAGCTAGCTTCCCTTTGAACCGGGTTCCGAGACGGCCGCAAGCGCCGGCACGACACGGCTGCGTGGCCGGCCCATAGACGGACCGAGCCAACGGGCCTCATCAGCCGACACCAGGAACACTCGCCCACCACCTTGGTAGCTCCTCGGCCGGGTCGCCTCACAGAGGCTGGCTAGCAGCAACGCAGGAATGGCCGGCCATCATGGCCAGCGATGAAGCTGCGCCGGCTCGCTGCTCCCTCCTGGCGGCGGCGAGCATCGTCGCTGCAGAACGGCGGTCGCGCGGCCGTACCGACCTCCAGGCTACCAGTGGCCGCTCGCGCCACGCGCTAGAGACGCTCCGCTGAGAGCTTCAGGTCGGCGGGCGGCGGCCAGGCTTTGCCTCGAGCTGTCGGCAGCCGGCCGGCTCCCAACACCCCTCTCGGTCCTTGGCTGCTGCCGACCAAAACATCTTCGCGCTTGTCCCTGTCCGGATGAGTCGCGCAACCGAGTGGTCAGCTGTCCGCGCTTTCCGGAAAGAGGGAGGGCTGCCGCAGGACGCACTCTTCTGTTATCGCCAGGTGCTCTGCCGGTCGTCGAATCGATTGCTGGTCGCTCACGGCCAGGAGGAGGAGCCAGCGCCGGCGCGCAGTCGTCGCCTCGGAGCCCTCGGAGCGACGACAGGAGCTCGGCCCTTCGTCCGAGGAGCCGGCACGATGCTCTCCGGCTAACGATGGCCCTGCCCGCCCACAACGATCACTCTTCCTCGACGACATGTCAACCCCGCATCCATACGAGGTCCCACTCGGCTCGCAGGCGCCGTTCGAGCTCGCCAGCTCGACCGGCTCGGCCATCACGCTTGAGCAGCGCCGGCTGTTGAGCAGCGACGACGACGATGGGCGGCCGCCGCCCTTCGTCTACAGGCTCGACGTCGTCGGACCTGACATGGTCCGCGTCCGGCTTGGTCGGAAGGGCCGCGACGGCGTCTTGCAGAACAACCTCAAGCCCGACTTACCGACCTACGCGTTCGACGCGCTCGAGGTCCGCGACCCATCTCGGCTCCTGCCGCTCTCGCTCTGCAGGCAGGCTGACCCAAGCTTGCTTTCTCCTCTCGCCTCTTCAGATCGATGAGAAGAACAAAGTGGCTCGTTTCAAGCTTCCCGACGGCGTCTCGGGTACGCTCGCCTTCTCGGCCTGTCCGCAGCTGACGATCGTCGACTCGGCCGGTCGCAACCTGCACGCCGACCATCCGCTCCAGCCGTTCTCAATCCTCCCCGCGGCCGGGCGGCGGGAGGGCGGCCTGGCCTGGTACTCGAAGCAGCCGCTCGAAGACGTCGCCATGGGTCTCGGGGAGAAGGCTGCCCCGATCAACCTCGCCCACCGCCGTTGGGAGTTGCGAGCGACGAACGCCAGCCACTACAGCGCCGACGCCTCGGATCCGCTCTACAAGAAGCTCGACTTCCTGCTGCTCCTCCCGAACCCGCTCGATCCGGTCCGCAAGCGCTTCAAGGCTGCGCGTGATTCCCTTTCCATCTTGCGAACTGCGGTCGAGGCTCGGGCGCTGATCTGTTGGCCTTCTTGCTCCCTTTTCCGGTCGCAGACCCGGACGCCCCGCCCCCGCGAGCGGTCGGCGTCTACACGCCCAGCAACAGTACCGCCATCTGGGACCTTGGCCACTCGCTCAACGACCCGACCGGCGAGCTCAAGTCTTTCACTCAGACAGAGGGCCCGCTCGATATCTTTCTCTCGTGGGGCGCGTCGGGCGTCGAGGTGAAACGCGGGTGGCGCAGCCTGCTCAAGGGTGACGGCGGACGAGCGATGCTCGCCGGTCGCAGCTGGCTCGGCTACCTTGCTTCGACGATGGGCCAGGCAGAGTCGGTGAGGCTGCGCGCGACGCTCTCGCTCACGGGCCGACATTGACCGAGAGCCTGCTCTTACATGCCTGCAGGACAACCCGCCAGCGCAGGAGCTCCTGACCCAGTTCCCCGAAAAGTGCAGGCAGCACGGCATCCCGTGCAGCGGCATGCATCTGAGCTCTGGCTACACAGTAGACAAGGAGACCGGCTTCCGCTTTGTCTTCAACTGGAACCGGGAGCGCTACCCCGACTTTGAGGCGCTCATGCGCACCTACCACGAGTCGGGCATCCGCGTCTGCGCCAACATCAAGGTGCGCGCACCTGGCCCGCTGGACCCTGATCCCTCAAAGCCTGGCACTGACTCATGCCTCCCAACCGTTCTGCAGCCTTACGTGTCGTCCAAGCACCCGTCCTACGAGCGTCTGCGCGCAGCGGGCGCACTCTTCAGGGACCCGGCCACCGGCGAGCACTCGACGACGGTCAGTCAGCCAGCCTGGCTTCAAACTTCAGCTGGGTCGCTGATCGGGTCTCTGACCCTCCCGCTCGCCATGCAGCTCGTCTGGTCGGGCCTATTTGAGGAAAACTTTGCAGGCTCCTGGGTGGTGCGGATCTACCCTGCCCGCTGATCTGACCCTGCCAGCTGCTGAAACTCCCCCTACGGCCGCGCGTGCAGGACATGACGTCCAAGGCCGGCCGCGAGTGGTGGGCCCAAGGCGTCAAGTCGCTGATTGACCGCGGCGTCGACAGCATTTGGAAGTCAGTCTGGCTGCCCTCGTCCTGATCCGAGAAGCCTATAGCGCAGGCCACTGACTCGGACGTGGCCCCTCCTTCAGCGATGACAACGAGTATACCATCACCTCGAGCTCTCACGAGTGCGCCTGGGAGATGCCAGACGATTTTACCGCCCCTGGCAGCCCTGGCCCCAAGAGCGTCGGCCAGAGCGGCGGGCTCGTCAGCTGCGAGATGGTCGGCCTCGTCAGCAAGACGGTCCTCGAGCGTGAGCTGCCCGACCGGCGGCCGTTCGTCCTCTCGCGGAGTCTCAACGTCGGCGCGCTCCAGCACGTTAACTCGTCTTGGTCGGGCGACAACGTCACGTCTTTCAAGACCATGCGCTGTCAGATCGCGATTGGTCTCAACAGCTCGGTCGCCTTCCTTCACTCGTACGGCGACGACATCGGCGGCTTCGCCGGGCCCTTGCCGACGCCCGAGCTCTTTGTCCGCTGGTGCCAGGCTTCCGTCTATCGCTCGCGCTTCTGCATCCACTCGTTCAAGCCGACGCCCGACTCGCCGACCGGTGGCGGCGAGATCAACGAGCCGTGGATGTATACCGAGGTGCTGCCGATCGTCCGCAGCGCCATCGAGCGGCGGTACGAGATCGTAAGTCTGCCGTTGGCGTCAGTTATTCATCTGCTGACGGTGGCTGACCGACCAGGACCGTCCGTTCAGATCCCCTACCTCTACGCGCTGATGTGGGAGGCCGCCGAGGATGGCCATGCGCCGATGACGTGGTCTGGCTGGGGGCCGTTCGAGCGGGACCCAAACGTCTACGAAGAGGAGGTGCTCGATGGCCAAGACTTCTGGGCCGGCACCGGCCGTGTCCTCGTCGCCGGCTGCTACTGGAAGGGGACACTCGAGCGCAAGGTACGGGTCTGACGCCGGGCTCCAAGGCTTTTGAAGGTACGGCTGACCGCTCGACCCCTGCAGGTCTACCTTCCGTCGTGCGCTCTCTCTGGCGAGCCAGACGAGGGCTACTACGACCTCTATACAGGCGGCTTCCACGCGGCCGGCTCGACTGTCACGACACCGACGCCGCTCGAGACGATCGCCACCTTTGTCCGCGCCGGCACCGTGGTACGTTCCTGCTGGCCGGCCTCTCTCTCGATCAACACTTGGCTGCGCTCTGACTCTCTTGCATCTTCCGATAGATACCGATCGGCAAGCCGTGTGTTACGATCACCTCTGCCTCCGGCCTGCCTTCGATGACAGCCGATGGGACTCGCATCCGGCTGCGGAGCGAGGGCGGCGTCGTCGAGCTCGACGACTGGCGCGGGGTCGAGATCTTTCCGCCTCCAGCGGGCGAGAAGACCGGCCGATGGAGCTTTGCCTGGACCGAGGACGACGGCGAGTCGCACCTGGACGGTCTGGCGGTGCGTCTTGTGTAGGCTTGCTGCGCCTCTCTGCCAAGCGCTGAGCCCTGCCCTTCACACGCCTTCTGCTCAGACCTCTCGCGTGCGGCTTACCTACTCAACGGAGGAGGACGACAACGAGGTCATCGTTACGGCCAGTTGGCTCAAGGACGAGTTCCAGACGCTCTGGACGACGCTCTGGGTAACCCTTCCAAAGGGCGATGTCCGCGTCGTCGCCGGCGGCGAGGAAGAGGTCGTGCGCGGGCGGCGGGGTTGGCGCATCCCGATCAGCGGATGAGCAGGCTGCCATTCTCATGGCTGCTTTTTACGGCGTAGCGCTGACGATTGAGGCGCCAGTGTTCCTTCAGCTCGCCGCCGCCGCCGCCACCTGGGAGGCTCGTCGCCGGGGTTGCGAGCGAATGTAAGGCAGCGCGGACGAGCCCCAGCCGAAGCATCGGCTGCCGGCAGTTGCTCGTGCTCTCCCGACCGAAGCGACGCTCTCCTGTTCCCTGGGCCTGCTGCTCGCTCGGCAGCCGCCGGTGACCTGTCGACGATTAGGGGAGGACGACGTCGAGGCGGCGGCGCACGTCGCACGCCTCGGCTACTCGAGCCTGGCCGAACGCTGCTGAGCCTGGCGTGCAAGACCTCCCGGGCGCCGCCGCCCTCCACCTTTCCCCTCCGTCATCGAGGGCTGGCCCTCACCTACTGAGAGCGACCGACCGGCCCGGCAGAGACAGCAGCAGGAGGAGGGGCAGATTGCGGACGACGCTACCTCGCCTTGCAACACCCACCCACCCCTTGACCACCCCTGCTTTCTGTCTCCGAAATGTCGACCCCTTCCACCTCCAAGACCTGGATCGTCGCCAACAAGCCGGACCAGGAGATCGCCGACGACGTCTTTGAGCTCCAGACCAAGGACCTGCCCGAACTCAAGGACGGCGAGATCCTCGTCGAGGTCGCCTACCTGTGCGGAGCGGACTCCTCTACCCTTCGTCGCTGAGCTCGCAATCCGGCGCTGACGCCTGCCTCCCTTGTCCTCGCGCGCTGTTCCTTGACTGCCCGCAGGTCGAACGACCCCGCCCAGCGCAGTGCGTTCTCGCCGAGTCAAGAGTCAGCGTCCTCGTCAAATGAGCTCTAGCGGCTGACGTGCGCGTCGACCCTCTTCACCTGGTAGCTTGGATCCAGAAGGGCCTCGACCCCGCCCGGGCGTACGGGCCCTATGTCAAGGAGGGCGAATCGATGGCGAGCGGCGTGCTCGGCAAAGTCCTCGCCTCCAAGTCGGACAAGTTTGCCGGTGCGTCGCCTCTGCCTGCCGGCTCCATCCATCGTCCTCTGCGTGCGTCCTTCCGCTGACCTCGCTGCTGACCCTCTTCTCGCCGGCGTCCCTAGCTGGCGACTGGGCCCAGGGCTTCCACAGCTGGTCCAGCTACTTCGTCGGATCCGCCCAGAGCTTTAACAACGTCAAGCCGATCGAGGGCCAGTCGCCGGCGATCGCGCTCTCGCTCCTCGGCCTGACGGGCATCACCGCCTACTGCGGCCTGCACTTTGTCGGCCAGGTCAAGAAGGAGCACACGGTCGTCATCTCGGCCGCGGCCGGCGCGACGGGCTCGGTCGCCGTCCAGCTCGCCAAGAACGTCGTCGGCTGCAAGCGGGTGATCGGCATCGCTGGAGGCAAGGAGAAGTGCGACTTTGTCAAGAGCCTCGGGGCCGATGCGTGCCTCGACTACAAGTCGGCCTCGTTCAAGGCCGACCTCGCCAAGGCGACCGAGGGCGGCGTCGACGTCTACTTTGACAACGTCGGCGGCGAGATCCTCAACGAGCTGCTCGCCAAGATGAACCGCTTCAGCCGTATTATCGCCTGCGGTGCCATCTCGAGTGCGTCCCCTCCTGCGTCACGACTTGGCCTGAAGCCCCCCGGCTGACCCCTCCTTTCCCCATCCCCGTCCGGCACGCAGCCTACAACGACAGCAACGTCGTCAACCTCTCGAACTTCTTCGAAGTCATCTCCCAGCGCATCACGGTCCAGGGCTTCATCGTCGTGCGTCGTCCAGCGGCCTGCGCCCGATCGCTCCCTCCGCTCCGTTCGCTGACCTCCGACGTCTCACGCCTTCGCAGAGCGACTTCATGGACAAGTGGTCCGAGGTGGTCCCTGAGCTGCGGCAGGCGATCGAGGACGGCAAGATCCAGACCAAGGGCTCCGAGACGATCAAGGAGGCCAAGTTTGAGGAGATCCCCCAGGTCTGGAAGCAGCTCTTTGACGGCCGGGGCATCCAGGGCAAGCTGATCACGCAGCTCAAGTAGACACGCCGACGCCCGTCGGAACTGTATCTCTTTAGCAAATCTTGTTTCATGATCTCTTGCGGCAAGCAGGCGAGACGCAGGCGAGACCAAGGGAAGGAAAAGAGGGGGTAAAGTATGGAAGGTAGAGGGGGGGGGGGCAGCCGACGAGGAGGACCTGCCTCCGGCGTCGCAATGGAGAAGGGGGTTAGAAAGGGGTGGGTGGGTATTTGAGGTGTCTTCCCGAGGGCAGCCTCAGAAGTTCTCCTTGCCTGGAGGGCAGAACGAGCCGGAGCACGTCAACCGATGGCCGCCACACCCACTGAACTCTTCACAGGACGAGCGCGCACCAAAGAAGAAGCGCGTGCCGTCGGGCCGCGTATACTTGTTGCACATGCGGCGCAGCTGGGTGCTCAGCGCCGGCGGGCCGCACTGCCCGCAAGCAAAAAGGGAGGCGAGCGATAGGCTGGTCAGTTTCGGTGTCCTCGGCTGCAGCGCCCATGGGCGAGTCGGGAGGCAAAGGGGGAACGGACGCACGAAGAAGACGCCGACGTCGGTGTCTGGGTGCTGGTCCGCGATGCCCTGGTACACCTGGTCCCAGTTCGGCCGGCCAAAGTGAGTCGGCGCACGCTGCAGAGCCGTCCGCGTAAGTGGAGCTCGGGGTCAGGGCCGCCGCGGGTGCGCAAAGGAAGGGTCGGGTGCCCAGGCCGCAGCGCACCAGAGCCGTGATCGCATCCTTATCCGCGCCGACGTCTTGGACCTGCGAAGGAACTGACTGGGTCAGCCAAGGGGGTCTCCGGGCTCAAACAGCGCTCCAGCGGCTGCGCGGGGCCGCACGAGGATGTTGTGCATCTCGTCTGGAGGGCCCAAAGAGGCTCGGTCAGCCGAGGCCTCGGTCCAAGCCAGCCGAGCTGAGCGACGCACCGCTCTTGATCTTGGCCGTCAAATAGATGCTGACCTCGATCCGTCGGAGCGAGTCTTGCTCCTCGATCGCATGCAGGAGCGACTGGAACCACTCGGCCGTCCCAAAGTCGCGGATGACCTGCGAGCGATTTCGCGCGTGAGGGGCCGGAAGGAGGAGGGGGTTGCGCAGCCGACCCCACAGGGCAAGACGCACCCAGACAAAGTAGACTTTGGACAGCCGGGTTGGTTTGGACGTGCCGAAGCTGAACGGTCATAAGGTCAGCCGAGAAGCCAAGGCGTCGCGCGTCGAAAAGAAGAAAAAAACGGGACGACGCACTTGTTGAGCCGGTACCAGATCGACTTGAGGATGCTCGCAAACGGCGTCACGCCGATGCCGCTGGCGAGGGAGGGGGGGGGGGCGCCGGGGCCGTTCCGTCAGTGCTTCCGTAACGAGCCCGATGAGCCGGACGGCCCAGTGGTGGGCGGGGGACTCACGCGCCGACGAGTAGGATCGTCTCGTACTTGACGAAGTCCTCGGCCGCGCTACCGAAAGGCCTGCAGGGCAAGCGATGTCGAAGTCAGCCCCCCCCCCCCTGGACCGACCAAAGGGCGATAGGCTCGAGGCCGCCGAGGAGCCGCACGCACCCGTCGACCATGACGCGCGGGAGGTTGACGTTGACAGGCAGCTGGACGAGCTCGCCCTCGCCGCCGCCGAGCTTCCCCTCGTCGGCCGGTCCGGCGACCGTCGTCTGGCGTCGCTGGCGCTTCGAGCAGGCGTCGTCGGACTCGGCGTCGGTCGGGGTCGACGCCTTCCCCGTCGGTGCGAAGTTGCAGCCGAGCGCAGCGGCGAAGGCCGTCGTCCAGTCGCCGACGACACTGGGGAGACGGGCGTGCCGGGGGTGGATTAGGGCGCTGGCGCGAGAGCCTCGAACGTGCAGGTCGGAACGCACCGGATGTGGACCGAGAGATAGTCCTCCTCGGGCGCCGAGGTCAGCGTGAAGGGGTGGTACTGGAGGTAGGAGACCTCGGGGCTGAAAAAGGCGGGGCGGCCAAGCGGTTCAGCAGAAGGGAGGGGCGCTCTTACCTCTGGACGGCCGGACGAGTCAGTCACGTACCAGTTGAGCATGACGTACTGGCCCGCGCGGGCCTCGAAGTGCTCCTTCTTGATCTGGACCTCGAAGACGTCGCTCGGATGGGCGATCACCTGCGCAAAGTCATGCTTCAGACACGTCGGAGCGACGGACACCCACACCGGGCCGGCGTACGGCGCTCCTCCTGCCCTGCGGCGGCGCGCGCACCTTGGAAACGTAGGTCCGGTGTCGGCCACGGACCTCGCGCAGGATGCGCTCGCCAATGTAGAGCAGGCCGCCTGGCAGCCAGAATTTCTGTTCGTTTCGTTTTCCGCGGTCGACACGGGGGAGATCCTTTCCGGTCAGTCGATCTGCGCGGGGAGGGCGGGCACCCGCGGAGAGTGGGGGTGGTGGGGAAGGGGGGGGGGGTGCAGACCCAGAAGACGCCGATGCTCATGAAGGAGCAGTAGGGCGGCCGGTCGGGCTTGATCATGCAGACTGGAGAGAGAGTGTCAGCTGACGCCTCGAGCTCACGGGGGACGGGGAGGGAGGGGGGAAAGGGGGAGGGTGAGTTGCGACGCACACATGCCGTGGAGCTGCCAGGCGGCAAAGAAGACGATGAGCAGCTGGAGGGGGAAGGGCAGATGAGCGGACAGTGAGCTCGGGTTCCCTCTTCCGCCCCCCTTGCGTCAAGCCAGGGCGCCGAGCAAGGGGGAAAGGAGACCCGGGGGGGGGGGCGGGTTGCGGACGTGGTGCGTGTACCAGAAGCGTTCGTACCCGCCGTTGGGCCTCCGTCGCTTAGGCTCGCGTGCGAACCAGACGATCGTCCCGAGCGCTACCGTCATGAGCCAGCCCGTCAGGCCCGGGCCGGTCGTCAAGTTCAAGCGGAAGAAACCGCCGAGTCCGGTCGAGCTGGCCGAGGCGAGCCGGGCAAAGTTGACCATGTCTGACGAGGGAAGGAAAGGGCGGCGCAAGAAGGGGGAGGAGGCGATCAGGTCCGGGTGTGTTGCCCGAGTGGAGGAGAGGGGACGGACGAGCGACGGTGTGGACGATGGACCAGAGCACGATCGACCAGCCGACCTTCTGATGGAAGTCGACGCTACGGTCAAACCTGGCGCGGCCCCGGGCGGCAAGGAGATGAGTCAGGGCCAGCTGATGTGAGGGCGGAGGGGTGGGGGGGGGGGGTCAACCGGGCCGTTTTGAACTGCGGGCGACGACGTACGGGATGAGGTCGTTGAGCGGCGTCCGTCGGAGGAGCGAGATGAAGGAGCGGCACATGGGCAGGAGGATGACGATCGCATCGAC
>Ga0308160_10006057_pt1 | contig 12455 bp, 3 predicted proteins | sample PhyFR1_FD_201036 | JGI IMG/M metagenome (GOLD analysis project Ga0308160, IMG submission 201036) | Phyllosphere microbial communities from UC Gill Tract Community Farm, Albany, California, United States - DLSLF.R1 | ecosystem: Host-associated > Plants > Phyllosphere > Unclassified | place: USA... | reverse complement strand
TCGAGCGTCGTCTCCTCTGCGACGGCCTGTCGCACGGCATTGCGCAGGTTGAAGACACGCGCCCGACTCTGGATGAAGCCGGCTCTGTGAGCGGCGTCCTGCACGCTGTCGGTGAAGACGAGCGCCTTCTTCTCGCCGTCGTCGAGGTGCCGATCGCCGAAGAGGGTCGTGACGACGGTCGACAACTGCGTGGCGATCGCCGATCCGAGGAACCGGACGCCGTTCGTCTTGCCGCAGTTCGGGCAGACGTCGTCGCGTGACTCTTCGTCCGCGTCGTTGCCCGTCAGAGTGAGGACCGGCACGGCGACGCCCTCGTCGTCCGCGCTCGGGCGCTCGCTGGTGATCTGCCGGTCAGCGACGCGGAACCACCACGGGCCGGTGGTCAGGCCGTCGTCGTCACTCGCCCCAGCGAGGGCCAGTTCCCCTTCGCGGGGAGCGTGGATGAGTGCCCGGAACCGGCTCTTCGACTGCTTGTTGGCGTGGTTCCGACGGATGTTCGCATCGGTCTGTGACAGGTCCCAGCCGGTCGGCGCCAGCTCGACGCCCCAGCCGCTGCGACCGCAGTGCCGGCAGTAGAGCGCGGGGAAGGCCGGGGCGACCTCGGCGGCCGTGTCTCCGGCCCCCACGTCGGTGCGCAGCTCCCCATCGTCGGCCCAGCGGAACTCCGGCAGCGACTGGGCCGCCCGGTCGACGCGCGTGAGCGCGCGGACCCAGAGATGGAGATCGACCGACACGGACCGGCGTCCGAACTCCTTACGGAGGTGGCTGAGCGCGGCGAGCACCATCACGATCGTGGTTCGGCGAGCGTCGTCACGGTCTGCGGGCCGCTCGCCGGCGACGAGTTCGTCGGGGAACAGCGTCCGTGCGAGCTCTGCGAGGGACGTTGCCTGCTCACTCGCGGTCACGAGCGCGCGGACGAAGGGATGAGCCAGCATGAGCGCGAACTCGAGTTCGAGCCGGTCTGCATCGTCGGTCGCCGAGGCAAGAGCGGCTTCGTAGCGCTCCTGACCTTCCTCAGCCTCCATCGCGACGTAGAACAGCTCAAGCACCGCGGCCGTGATCTCCTCCGGGCTGCGGCGTTGCCCACCGAGCCGCTTCTGGAGCTGCGCGGCGCGTGCGTCGATCACCGGAACCGGCGCCAGGTGCAGCTTCTCCACCGACTCAATGGACTCACGAGCCCACTCGTCAACGGACAGTCGCGTCTCGGTGACGACGCTCGACGCATCGAACCCTCCGCCGAACACCGTGTTCGCGAACGCGACCATCGCGCTCGGGTCGCTGCCGTCACCGAGCGTCGCCGAGGTCGCGACTGGCGTGATGACTCCGAGGGGGCGCTGCCGCGCCGCCTCATCGAAGTCGTCCTCGGCCCAGCGCCCCTTGAGCGCGAGTCCGAGCCGACGCAGCAGCATGGCCACATCCGTCCCCTGCGCGCCGTCGTACGTGTGGAACTCGTCCAGGACCAGGTACTGGAGGCTCGTACCACTCTGGTCCCACAGAGTCGCGTCCGACGGACGCAGCAGGAGCTGGTCCAACATCTTGTAGTTGGTGAGCAGGATGTCCGGCGCTTGTTCCCGCATCGCGGGGCGCGAGGTGATCAGCCCGTCCGTCGTCACGGTCGATCGTTGCGGGCCCTCGTCACCGACGTAGAGCGCCGCACGGATCCCGCCGAGCGCCGGGTCGGTCATGATCAGGTCGGTGATGCGTCGCGCCTGGTCGTTCGCCAGCGCGTTCATCGGGTAGAGGATGAGCGCCTTGATCCCCTCGATGCCCTGTCGCTTCGCGCGCAGGACATGGTCGAAGATCGGGTAGAGGAACGCCTCGGTCTTGCCCGAACCGGTCCCGGTCGTGACCAGCGTCGGCTGCGGGCCGTTGTGCGCGGGCGTCTGGAGGCTCGAGAGGCGAGCGATGGCTTCTGCTTGGTGTCCGTACGGAGGATTCGGGGGAGTCCACTCGAGCGCTGTTTCCCAGCCGGGATCCGCTGCGCGGAACGGCAGACGAAGCCGGACGTACGGCCCCCGGAAGATCCCGTCCTCCGGGTCCTGCAGGAACTGCTGCAACGTCGTCTGCGCTTCGGGCTCCGACAGCGCGAACGTCGTCGTCAGGAAGTCGACGAGTCCCTTCGTGATCTCGCCGGCTTGTATGGAGGGGAGCAGCTCGCTCATGCTTCGTCCTTCAAGAGCTGTTCAAAGTGGGCATACGCCTGGCGCATGTCCGCCTCGCGATCGAGTGTCCGGAATGGCAGCTCGTACGTGTACGTGTTGCCCGACGCGTTCGTCGCAGTGCGCTCGTCCTCACTGATCGCGTCCTGCTTCTGTCGCCACACCTTCAGTACTTCGGTCGGCACCAATCGGCCGTTGGAGTCGTAGAAGTACGCGTTGCGGTCGTATCCGTACAAGACTGCGAACTGCGTGCGGTAGAGAGTGCAGAGTTCGTCCGCGCTCAATCCGAGCGAAAGCGCCACAAGGGCATCAATCTCCAGAAGCGCTTGCCGACGGTCAGACGCGCGTCGGAGTGGGAAGTCTCCTGACCACTCCTTTGCAACGTCAGCCATTTTCGGTCGCGCGACGTATTCAATACCTCCCGACCAACCCATCGTCGAATCACTGGGCTGTACGACATTCGCCAGCGCGCCAAACGCGCACGTTAACGCATTCAACCTCGCGGCTCGCAAGGCGATCTGGGGAGCCAAGCGGGGCGCGTCAGAAAACGGCATACGGGAGATGGTGCTGTAGAGAATCTCTGACTTCGGCACACTACGCACCGCTGCGTCTGCGACTAGTGAAGAGAGGAATCCGAAGGCAACAAGTTGGTCGTGCAGCGAGAGATCAGGGCCGCCGAAAGAGTACATCGGATGGACGTGAGCAGCGTTCGGCGGAATGAAGGCCGGAATAAGCGTGCGCTCGCCGGTATTCGCCGCCATCCTTCGCCATGCCACTCGGTAAAAGCCGCGGGCCGGACGCTTCTCGGCGCCCCAACGGGTGTACGCGGAGTCGTAGGCAGCGCGGTCGCCGGCTGGCTTGTACGAGGTGACGGGCATCGCGTCCGGGGCGAGGGTCTCAAGGTCGACCGGGGACCAGTCCTTGTTGCTCGACATGCTCTCGTTCGGCGACTTGTAGAACGGATTGCCGACGAAGATGTGCGGCCCCTGCAGGATCGCGTCGTCCCAGGACTCGACCGGGCCCCAGTTCACCTCGAACATGCCCTTCTTGCGGTCGATGCTCTCGTCCCAGCCTCGGCTGAACTCGAGACCGAGGTCGCCGATCCGCTTGCTCTTCGAGAGCTTGTCGAGAACTGCGGCCGTCGAACGGTTGACCGCGTACACCATTCGCGACTGTCGCACCGGCACTGTGGCGTCCTCGAGGACTGCGTGCCACGTGCCCAGCGTGGCTTCGGTTACATTCACGATCCTGAAGTGGTGGGGGCGTAGGTCCCACTTGCCGTCACGGTCCTTCAAGCCCGGTTCTTCGCCTTCGCCATTGTGGCGGAGCGATCCGATCACGGTCTGAGGGTGGTAAAGGTTCGTCGCTTGTGTGAAGTCGACCTTGCCGAAACTCGAGTACACGTGGGTGCCGTAGGTGACGAGATTGTGGATGTCGAAAAGGCGAAGTTCATTCACGAACTGCCAATGGCGCCGAAGTCGGGGGTACGTAGCGGCCCGCAGAGGGCCGGCCTTTTCGTCTGTGAAGTGCGTCTCGGGGTGGATGAGCCCGATTGTTCCCGACGCGCTGCCATTACGCCATGTCTGCGCCATGAAGCAGCGGTAGAGGTCCGGCTGGAGCCCCGAAAGTACCGGGAAGTTGATGGGCGAACCGACAAAGCTGGACAAGACTGCGACTTCGACGGTTCCGTCTACCAGTAGGTCCCGAATCCCAGTGACCTCGAGCGTCTGTGCACGCCTCGAGGCGACGACCGACTGAGTCGGTTTGACAGCGAGCTGCCACCAGGGGTCGCCCTCTGCGAGGAGCGCGTTGACGTCGGAGCGGGGGCGAACCCATGGGGGGTTCCCTACCTGCAGATCGAAGCCACCGCGCTCGAATACCGTCGCGAAGTCGAGCTCCCAGTGGAAGAAGCCCTGCTGATTCGTGACGCGTTGCGTCACCGCGAGCCACGGGTGGTCTCGAAGGACATCATCGACGTGGCGTGCGCTGGAGAAGTCGAGATCGTCGCGTTCCTCATCGTTGAGCGCTTCCCAGCCGGACTGCGACGAGCCGAGCGTGACCTGACCCTGAGCTACTGCCTTCGGCTTGGCAACGGTTTGTTCCCCGAGGATCTCGCGAAGGGTTGTGATCCATTCGTCCAAGCTCGGTGGCGTAGCACCGTTGGTAAGCGTGTTGGTGAGTGGCCAGAACCACATCGCGCACCATGCGTCCATCACTCGACGGAGTCGCTGATACGCGCCGTCCGGGGCGTTTAGAGTCCGCTCGATCTCCTCGCGCGAGACGACGGGCTTCCGCTCCGAGTCCGGCCGTTCGCGGCCCCAGAGCGGGATGTCGCGCCGGATCTCCTGCTCGGCGATGGTCAGTCGACGTCGCGCGAGGTCCCACAGCGTCTCGACGCGGTACGCGAGCGCGATGAGTTGGTCGATCTGCTTCGTCGTCGGCTTCGCCAGGATGCCGCGTCGCCACGCCTTCAGCGCCGTGAGCGCTTCCGGCGCGAGTTCCTTCGCCTCCTTCGCGTCGACTGCGCTACCCCAGCCCTCAGCAGGCAGAAGGAAGTGGTGCACGGTGCCGGCGGTCGACGCACGGAGCTCAGCTTCACCGAGCTCCGTCTCGCTCAGGAGCGGGACGTCCCGCGGCACCTGCTTGAGCCACGCCTTGCTCGTGATCGACGACCGGTCGTAGATGGCGCGTCGGGCACCGATCAGTGAGTTGCCGCGGCGGAGGTGCAGTCCAAACCACGGAGCTTCGAGGCCCTCCGACATGGTGTCGAGCCAGAGCGTGATCTCGGCGAACTCGACGGCGGTCGCGTTGAGGTCGACGCCGTACACCTGGTGAAGCGCAATCGCCGCCTTGATCTTCTGCAGCTGGCGCGGCCGGTCGTCCGGGTCGACGCGCTCGCCGAGCTCCTCCTCGCGGCGCTTCAGGTACTGCTCCGCGAGCTGGCGGACAGCCTCGATCGCAAATGCGCCCGAGCCGAGAGCCGGCTCGCAGACCGTCAGGGAGAGGATCTCCTCCGCGCTTGTCCGTTGACCGTCCTGGTCGAGCAGCTCCTCGAGCGCCTGCGACACCGTGAACTGCGTCAGCACCTCGGGCGTGTAGTACGACGCCGACTGCTGGCGCTCACGGCCGGCGAGCCGGTAGACGAAGGAGCCCGCGGGGTGACGCACCCGCTTCGGTTGGCCCGTCGTCGGGTCTTCCCGCGTCACGAAGTGGTGTGACTCGATGCCGTTCTCTCGTCCGATGGGGACGACCCACGAGCCCTTCGACGGATCTCCGTTCGGCGCCACCTCGAACAGGTCTTCCTCGGCGAAGAAGCCCGTGTAGGACATCAGGCCCTCGTAGACCGCACCGAGCTGGTTGATCCCGAGGTCGGCGTAGCTGATGTAGCCCCGATCCCTGCCCTTCGTCTCCTTGCTGAGGAGCAGCCGACGCAGTACCTGCTGCAGGTTCCGGTCGCTCAGACCGACCTCGCCGATGAGCGCGATCGCCTCCGGCTTGAACAGGTCTGCGCGCAGGCTCTCGAATTGGAGGCCCGGCTCGGCTGCGTCGTCATCCGACGCCGTGGGCGCATGGCCACGATCCACGAGGCGGAACAACACGTCGAGCGACTGGTAGAGGTGGGTCGCGCGCTCGCCCTGCGGGCTCTGAATCACGACGAGCGCGAGTTCCCGGAGGCGGTCGAGGCTGTAGCCGTTCTCGTACTCCGGCGCGTTGACCGGCAGGACGCCGAGCTGGGGTAATGCCTCGGCGTAGAGCAGGAACAGGATCCGGTAGAGGAACCGTAGTGATTGCTTGGCCAGCGGCTGTGCCTGGTCCTTCGGCAGGGGTTCGAGCCCGCGCTGCAGACGTCGCTGTACAACGTCGTTCGCGATGATCTCGATCGATTCGCGGACACCCTCCCGCAGGTCCTCGGAAACACCGACGGTGTGCTTGATCGCGTCTTCGAGCGTCGAGGTCCACCAGACCTCGCCGTCGCCGTCGCCGTCGGGGGCGAGTGACGCAGCTTCGACGCACGTCAGCACACGGTCGATCTCGCCGCCTCGCTTGGCGTCGTTCCGCTCGCACGCGAGCTGCACGTCGAGGGCGAGGTACCTGCCCTCGTACCAACGATCGCGTTCGGCGACCAGGAGCCAGCGCCCGGCGAAGACGAGCGCGAACTTCGCGGTCCCCTCGAAGATGACCGACAGCGCCCGTACGACCGAGGTCAGCGGCTTCGGGTCGTCGATGTCCGGCGTCCATGCAGACAGCAGCGTGTTACCGTCCTTGCCGAGCAGGTCCTCCAGTTGCGCGACTGGCTTGGCATCGATGAGGGCCAGCGGCGCTGCATCTTCGAGCCCGTGGATGGCCACGTGCCGGACCGGACCTGCTTCGTCGATGTGGAAGACGCCCTGGGCGTACCCGAGGACGGACCGCAGGTGCGTCGACAGGGCGTGGAGAGCCTCCTGGCCGTCAGCAGCGTCATCGACGCCCTCCGGGTTGACGGTGGCGAGGAGGTCCATCAGCTCGGCGCGCTTCGCGCTGAAGCGAGAGCGCGTCGACGTGCGTCCCTCTGCGTCGTCGGCGTCCCAGGTTGCCCGACGCTCGAGCACCCGGCTCTGGAAGGACTGCGACTTCGCGTCGGTGGTGAGGTAGTGCTCGCTGATCCAGTCTTCGCCGACGACGATCGCTTCCGAGGTCAGGTTTCCCACGCGTCAGTGCTCGCTTCCAGGGTGTGCTTCGGGGGCTGTGGGGCTGTCCGCGGGGACGACGACCAGCAGGGGACGCACGAAGTGCTGGTTTGGTGTCATGCGGTCCACGAGCTTCGATTCGTCGTCGACACGGTCGCGGTGTTCTCGGAGCCCGCGCAGTTGGGTCTGTTCGGCCGCTGAGCCCTGCCAGTCGTCGATCCGCGCGGCCCACTGGTGCACACGGCGGCGGATGTCGTCTGCCGTCGACTCCATCTGCTGCACCGCCTGGCTGCGCGCCGCCGCGACAGCCGTGGGGATCAACCGCTGCAGCGGTGCGGCGTCGACCGGGCCCGGGTTCGTCTTCACGTCGGACGTGAACCCGACGTGGGCCAGCGCCGCGCGCGCATCGGCGTGCGGCTGGGTGAAGTGGAACGAGTGCTGCTCGACGTCGGGGAAGTCGACGGTGAGGAAGGAACCTGCGACGACCTGGCCGGCGCGGTTCGTCAGGGTGGCATGGACGAGGACGACGGGGTAGTCCACGGCGCCGCGGACGGCGTAGACCCGGTTGCGGCCGAGCCTGGAGAGTGCGCTGTCAGCAGCCCAGTCGAGGACGGGGTGCAGCGGACCGAGGAAGTGCGCGTGTGGCCAGGTCGACGGGCTCGATTTGTCGTTGATCGCGCTGTCGACCTCGGCCTTGCCCTGAATCGCGGTCGTCGCCAGGAGGAGGCGCTCAGTGACCCGCCGGTCCCGGAGGTACGACTGCGGGAGGACCTCGAGCCGTTGACGGAGGTCCGCTGTCGGTTCGAGCTGCGCGATCGCGTTCGTGCGAGACCACGCAACACCACCGTGGTCGACGTCAGCGGTCGGGACGGTGAAGCGCTCGGCTAGAGCCGTGTCGAGGAAGGAGACCAGATCGGGGAACAGGCCGGTGCCGATGTCAGCCTTGTCGCGCTGCTCTGCGCCAGCTGCCGTGCTCCCCGGCGCGTTCTCGGGTACACCTGCGCCCTCGTTGCTGCTCTCGCTCGCCTGCTCAGCCGCAAGTTCCGCCAGGAGTCGCGTGATCTCGTCACCGTCCTCGAGGGTCGCTTCGACGGTCGGCACCGCGTCGTCGAAGCTGCGCTTGCGGAGCAGCACGTCGCGGATCGCCGACTCCTCGGCAGCAGCGCTGTACTCACCCATCAGCGATGCGACGTCGCCGAGTGCCGTGTGTGCCTCGGTCTCGCGTTCGAGCAGGTTCCTGAGCACCCGGATGTCGCCCGAGAACTCGTCGTCGTCGATGTCGAGTAGCAGGGTCGTGATGCGAGGGGAGTGCTTCTGGCCGTACCGGTCGATGCGGCCGTTTCGCTGCTCGATGCGGATGAGGCTCCACGGGATGTCGAAGTGCACGAGTTCGTGGCACTGGGAGTGGAGGTTCACGCCCTCACTCGCGACGTCACCCGTGATCAGGACGCGGATGGGTGAGGCGGACTGCTTGAAGCTGTCGACGAGCTCCTGCTGCTCCTGGTCCGTCAGACCACCGTGCATCACACGGATCTGCTTTTCCGACAGCTTGAGGTCCTTCGCGAGCTTCTGCCGGAGCCAGTGCAGGGTGGCCACGCGCTCCGAGAACACAACGAGGCGTTCATCGGACCTCGGACCGACACCGATGCTCTTCGCATGTCCCAGGAGAGCGTCGTACTTGCCGGAGCTCGAACTGAGCGCAGAGACAGTCAGTTGCTCGAGCCGCTCCAGCGCGTCGATCTCTCGCTGCACGTCTGCGTCAGCATTGCCCTTCCGGAGCCGCTTGAGACGCTCGCGCACCGACTCGTCGAGCGCGCTCGGTGACGACAGGAAGGCCTTGGCAAGCGTCCACGGGAAGAGCGAAGCGTTCTCCCCGGAGTACGGGGAGCGCCCGCCCTTCGGGTGGAGCCAGGTCGTGGAGAGCTCGGCAGCGATAACAGCCTCAGCCGCTGACGGGGCCACCAGGACGTTGTTCGGCTCCTGCCGTTCCGCCCAGGCGGCGCCGACCTCCATCGCGACTGCGGGACTGTTCCGGTGCCGGCGGATGATGAGCCGTTTGACCTCGTCCTCAATGAGGTCGCCTTCGGGCGTCACCGCTGTCGGTTCGAGCAAGCGCACGAGTCGTGCGAAGGAGTCCTTCTTGCCGTTGTGCGGCGTCGCGGACGCCAGGATGAGTGCGTCGGTCTGCGGTGCGAGACGACCCGCGAGTTCGCCGTTCAACGTCGTGTTGTTCATGACGTTGTGCGCTTCGTCGATGACGACCGCGTCCCATCGCTGCTTCTCGAGATGACTGCGGTACTGGCTCTGCTTCAGCGTGTCCACCGAGATGATGGCGCGCTTGTACATGCTGAAGGGGTTGCGGGTCGCCGGGAGCTTCTGGCGCACGCGCTGGATCCCGAGGGAGTCGAGACGGACGAAGGGGAGTGCGAACTTCGTCCACATCTCCTGCTGCATCTGCTCGAGGACGTGCTTCGGCGTGACGATGAGGATGCGCTCGCCGCGGCCCCGACGAACGAGCTCGGAGAGGATCATGCCGATCTCGATCGTCTTGCCGAGTCCGACTGCGTCAGCGATGAGCAGACGAGGTCGGAGATTGTCTCGGTCGAGGGCCTTGCGGACCGCTGCGCGCTGGTAGTCGAGCGGGTCGGCGAGCATCTGCGTCGAGACGGTCAATGCGTCCTCGTGCAGCGGCACCGGAGTCTTCCGGAGGGTGGCCTCGAGCCAGAGCTTCGCGCGGCGGTACCCCGATGAGTCATCGGCTTGGACCTTCGCCTGAGCGGGGTCGAGTGGCTCGATGTCGTCGAGGTCGCTGTAGAAGGTCGCCGTGGTGTCCCGGACGAGCTCGGAGAGTCCTTGCGCAGTCACGAGGAGACCGGAGCCCGTCGGTGCCGTCGAGAGCACCAGCCACTCGGCGTCGCGGACGAGCACCACGCTTCCCGGGGCGATGTTCGGCCATGCTCGGCTGGCAATTGTCGAGTCCACGTCGATCAACGACACGCGTTCTTCCCTCTCACCCCTGTGTAGCCAGCTTGGTTGGCTGCACCATCTCTCACCCTAAGGGCCGTGGACTCGAACACCGCCCACGCCGAGGCTCACTGCCCACTCGAAGGGCTGGCCAGATGTCTCAGTCCAGGGCGACATCCTGCAGCTCTAGTCGCAGTCCGCGTTTGGGTGAAGTGTCTCATCGGCCGAAACCCGCCTTTGTCGTCGCCGAGTTTGTCCGCGTCCCATTGCTCTATCCTCCGATGGCCGGTAACGAACGAGCCGGCGCGATGGCCTGTGGAAGACGTACAGCCGGTGAAAGCACAGCAGCTGGCGCTCTAGTTCGTCCGCACGAAGATCGTCGCGTCTGCGAACGAAAGTACCCCGCCGTTGAAGTCGTTCGGAACCTCGAACGCTATGCGGCCGCTGGATGACTGGCCCTTGCCGAGCGTCACGCTCGGGATGTCCTCCACACCGGACAGGTACGTCTCCTCGTAGACCTTGCCCTGCTTGTCCGTGAGGTTGACGTCCCAGGTCTCGACGCCGGTGTGCACGCCTGCCTGGAGCGCCTCCACGTGTACAACGACCGTCACGTACTTCATGCCGGTGTCCGGAGCGTCCCAGGAATCAGTTGAAGGCTGATTCCCGGCGTACCCGTCGAACCAGATTCGGTACTCCGGATCGTCGTCGTCAGGTCGACCCCAGGAAACCATCCCAAACTTCGTTCCGGCCTTCGCGGGGTTCGTGACCGAGCTGCCTGCCGGGCTGGTCGCCTTCAAGGTGACCGTGCTCCCGGCTTCGGCCGACGTGCCCGCGGTCGGACTCTGCTTCGAGACCTCGTCGTCGCTGCCCGCGCCCGGTGACGCGACTTCGAAGCCCGCCATCTCGAGCTCCGCGCGAGCCTCGTCGACGGTCTTGCCAATAACGCTGGGGACAGTTCCGTCACCAGAGCTGTCATCTGGCTCAGCGACGATTTGCTCAGAGGCGTCCATGGGTTCGTCGCTGCTGCTGAAGTTGACCATCCCGATCGCGATCGCGATGACAAGGCCTGCGGAACCCATGATCGTGCCCGCGACTCCTCGACCGGTGCGCTTCCGCAGCGAAATGAGGCCGAATGTCAGCGCCAGCGCCCCAAGAAGAACCGCCAGCGCTGCCGCCGAGGCGAAGGCGAAGAGGAGCGCGAGGATACCGAGCACCAGGGCCGCAGTCGCAAAACCGTTGCCGCGAGGCTGAGGGGGCGGGCCCTGCATGAACGGCGGTTGGCCATCTGGCGAGAACAGCGGCCGTCCATTCGGCGGGAACGGCGGCCCGGGAGGGAATGGCGGCTGATTACCCTGCTGGTATCGCGGAGGACCGTTGGTCGGGTATGGCTGCTGCCCGTTCGGTGGCATGGACGGTTGACCGTTTGGCGGGAAGATCCCGGACATGGCGACTCCGTGTTCGAGCAGATGAGCAGTTGGACTCAGATTACGGATTGACGTCCACTCATGAAAGTGGACGGTCGCCCCCAAGACGGGGTGTCTCTCAAGATCTGCGGTATCGCGCAGCGGGCTAGCCTAGCCCGGTCGCAGAGCGATCATCGGTGGACACACTCCCGGCGCCGTCGCCGTCCGGGACGCTGCGGTCCGACGTCAGAGCATCGCCAACGCCAAGTTCCGGCTACTGGCATGGATCGCGCGACCTTCCATCGACACCGAACCAAGGACCGCCATGCGATCGTCGGAGGGCAAGTTGCGCAGCGTGATCCCCACCTCCCCGCAGTACCTCCCCGCCGACGCTAACTGCACGATGACCGACCCCGCGGGCCTCGGCTGCCTACCGACCTCGGGCAGCGGCAGCTCGGCGAACCGCTCCCGCGAGTGCTCCAGCCGGATCATGGCCTCGGCAGCGTCGGGGCGGTTGCGGTCGGGGACCGCCAGCGCCTCGATGACCGCCGGATGCACGCCAGGGGCAGCGGTGCCGTCGAGCACGACCCGGTCCTCGAGGACGAACGAGCCCAGCCGTGACCACGAGCGGTCGGTGAGCGCCGGATCACCGACGTAGACGTTGTCCACGCCAGCGTCGACGAGCGACAGCGCCTGGAACAGCGGCGCATTCCGGTGCTCCTCGACGGTCGGGAGCCCTTCGCCGAGCGGCCCTCGGCGGACCGAGTCGCCCGCGATGAACGCACCGACCCGCCAACCGAACTGGCGCGCGACTGCGATCGACGCCGCGACCGAGGACAACGCCAGGCCGGTCCACTCCCGCGGGTAGAAGTTGTGAATGAGTTCGACGTCCAGGTCAGCCAACGGCGCAAGGTCAGCAGCACGCAGCGTGCTCGCGTTGAGCGCGATCGGCAGCACGGATGCGATCGACTGGATCTCAACAACCGAGAACCCGAAGGCGATTCGCACCCGCGCGACCCCGATCGACCGCAGGAACCCCCGCGGTGAATCCCCGAGTAGCTGAGCGGTGTTGGGGGAGACGTCGGCCACGACCGACAGCCTCGCCGACGCGGCAGCGGAGACGATCGCGGTCGCCGCGGCTCGTGCGCCGGCGGGGGAGTCCTCCGGGATGTGCAACGAGGTGAACGCGAGCGTCGTACCCGCCTCCGCTGCGGCCGCGAAGGTCGGACCCGCCAGCGGAGCATGCGCCTGGTACGCGCTCG
>Ga0308160_10006056_pt1 | contig 12455 bp, 10 predicted proteins | sample PhyFR1_FD_201036 | JGI IMG/M metagenome (GOLD analysis project Ga0308160, IMG submission 201036) | Phyllosphere microbial communities from UC Gill Tract Community Farm, Albany, California, United States - DLSLF.R1 | ecosystem: Host-associated > Plants > Phyllosphere > Unclassified | place: USA... | reverse complement strand
TACCTGAAGCACCGCGAGCAGGCCGACCGCGACCCGGCCATCCGCGACGCCGTGATGCGCGCCTGGATGGGCGCCCAGGCCTATACGCTCTCGTCCTACCACACGGTCGGGCGCCTGCAGGAAGGGGCGGCGATCGGGGCCGAGTCGAGCACCAACAAGATCTTCTGGTCCGAACTCGACCTGGAAATGCACGAGACCGCCCTGCGCATCCTGGGCGCGAATGCGGAGCTGACCGGCGGCGCGCCCGACGACGGCGACGGTGGAGCCTGGCTCGACGGCTTCCTGTTCGCCCAGGCCGGCCCGATCTATGCGGGCACCAACGAAATCCAACGCAACATCATCGCCGAGCGTGTGCTTGGCCTGCCCAAGAGCTAAGCCGGAGAACAGTCGCATGAACTTCACCTTCACGCAAGAGCAGGTCGCCTTCCGCGATTCGATCAGCCGCTTCTTCATGACCGAGGCGCCGCCCGAGATGCTGCGCGAGATCTGGGAAACCGATGCCGGACGCTCACCCGGACTGCGCGCCAAGATCGCCGAACAGGGCCTGTTCAGCCTGTCCGTGCCGGAAGCCGAAGGCGGCCTGGGGCTGGGCGACGTCGACTGGGCCCTGCTGACCCAGGAACTGGGCTATTACGCGATCCCCGACTCGATGTCCGATACCGCCTACGTTGCCGCCGGCCTGCTGTCGGCGCTCGAACCGGGCCACCCGCTGCGCGCGCAGTGGCTGGCGCGCATCGCCGCCGGCAGCTGCCGGATCGCCGTCGGCCATCCGGTCAACCCCTGGGTGGCCGATGCCGCGCTGGCCGACGTGCTGTTGCTGGCGCACGGCGACGAGGTGCACGCGGTGCCCCGCTCCGAAGTCGTGCTCACGCCGCTGCCCAGCATCGACGCTTCGCGCCGGCTGGCGCGGGTCGAGTGGCGGCCGGGCCCGGACACGCTGGTGGCAAGCGGCGAACAGGGGAGGGCAATCTGGGCCGAGACCCTGGACCGTGCCGCCCTGAACGTCAGCGGCCAGTTGATCGGGCTGGCCCAGCGCATGCTCGACCTGGCGGTCGACTATGTCGCCCAGCGCAAGCAGTTCGGCAAGCCGATCGGCTCCTTCCAGGCCGTCAAGCACCACCTGGCCGACGTCGTGACCAGGATCGAGTTCGCCAAGCCGGTGCTGTACCGCGCGGTCTATGCGCTGGCGCACGGCGAAGCCCACCGAGCCCTGCACGTGTCGCACGCCAAGCTGGCCTGCGCGGAGACTGCCTGGCTGGCGGCGCGCAAGGCGATCCAGGTCCACGGGGCGATGGGCTACACCTGGGAAGTCGACCTGCAGATGTTCATGAAGCGCGCCTGGGTGCTGGACGCGGCCTGGGGCGACCGCGCCTTCCACAAGGGGCGCGTCTCCGAGGCCCTGCTCGGTGCGGACGCGCCGCTGGGCCCGACCGCCGCTTTTTCCAATTGAAGAGGAGCTCGAATGGCTGAAGCCTATATCGTCGACGCCCTGCGTTCCCCGACCGGCAAGCGCAAGGGTTCGCTGGCCGGCATCCACGGCGCCGACCTCGGCGCCCACGTGCTGCGTGCGATCGTCGAACGCAACGCAATTCCCGCAGCCGACTACGACGACGTCATTTTCGGCTGCGTCGACACCATCGGCGCGCTGGCCGGCAACATCGCCCGCACATCCTGGCTGGCCGCCGGCTTGCCCCTGAACGTGCCCGGGACCACGGTCGACCGCCAGTGCGGCTCGTCGCAGCAGGCGATCCACTTCGCGGCCCAGGCCGTGATGAGCGGAACCCAGGACGTGGTGGTGGCCGGCGGCGTGCAGACCATGTCGCGCATCCCGATCTCGTCGGCCATGCTGGCCGGCCAGCCGCTCGGCTTCACCACGCCCTTCGCCGAGAGCAGCGGCTGGCAACGGCGCTTCGGCGACGCCCCGGTGAACCAGTTCTACGCGGCCCAGCGCATTGCCGATCACTGGGACATCTCGCGCGCCGACATGGAGCGCTACGCGCTGGGTAGCCACGAGCGCGCCCTGGCGGCAATCCGTGCCGGACGTTTCGATCGCGAGGTGGTACCGCTGCCGGGCGTGCTGGCGATGGACGAAACGGCGCGCGAGAGCACGCTGGAAAAGATGGCTGGCCTGGAGCCGGTCGACCCGGCCTATCCCGCGATCACCGCGGCCGTGTCCAGCTCGACCTGCGACGCGGCGGCGGCCGTGCTGGTGGTGTCGGAGGCGGCCCTCGAGCGCTACGGCCTGACCCCGCGCGCGCGCATCCATCACCTCTCGGTACTGGGCGACGACCCGATCTGGCACCTGACGGCGCCGATCGCCGCCACCCGGCGCGCGCTCGAGCGCTGCAACATGCGCCTGGAAGACATCGACCTGGTCGAGATCAACGAAGCCTTCGCCTCGGTGGTCATGGCCTGGCTGAAGGAAACCGGCTACCCGCGCGAACGCACCAACGTCAACGGCGGCGCGATCGCGCTCGGGCATCCGCTTGGCGCCTCCGGCGCCAAGCTCATGACCACCCTGCTGCACGAACTGGAACGCAGCGGCGGACGCTACGGATTGCAGACCATGTGCGAGGGCGGCGGCCTGGCCAACGTCACCATCATCGAGCGGCTGTAAGCACTCGACCAACCACTCAATGAACAAGGGAGCAAACATGGGTATCTGCGACCAGCGTGTCGTCGTCATCACCGGGGCCGGCGGCGGCCTGGGCCGCGCGTACGCGCTTGCCTTCGCGGCCGAAGGGGCCAGCGTCGTCGTCAACGACGTGCGCATCGAGGCTGCGCAGGCGGTGGCCAGTGAGATCGCCGCCAGCGGCGCGCGCGCGCTGGCCAACGGCGACGACATCACCAGCATGGCCGGGGCCGGGCGCATCCTGGACGCCGCCCTGGGCGCTTTCGGGGCCGTGCACGTGCTGGTCAACAACGCCGGCATCCTGCGCGACCGGATGTTCCTGTCCTTGTCCGAAGAGGACTGGGACGCGGTGATCAAGGTCCATCTGAAGGGCCACTTCTGCATGGCCAGCACCTTCGGGCGCCACTGGCGCGAGCTGTCCAAGGCCGGCCGGGCGCCGCAGGCGGCGATCGTCAACACCAGCTCCGGCGCCGGCCTGCAAGGCTCGATCGGACAATCGAACTACGCCGCCGCGAAGGCCGGTATCGCCGGCCTGACCCTGGTGCAGGCGGCCGAGATGGCGCGCTACGACATCACCGTGAACTGCCTGGCCCCTGCCGCGCGCACCTCGATGACCGAAAGCGCGATGCCCGAGCTGGTGAAGAAGCCGGAAAGCGGTTTCGACGCTTGGGACCCGATGAACGTGGCGCCGCTGGTGGTCTGGCTGGGCAGCCTCGAGGCGCGCGCCGTCAGCGGACGCTGCTTCGAAGCGAAGGGCGGCGAACTGTCGCTGGCCGACGGCTGGCGCACCGGGACGGTGCGCGACAAGGGCGCGCGCTGGGAGCCGGCCGAGCTGGCGCCGGTGGTCGAACGCCTGATCGCCGAGGCCCGGCCGCCGCAGCCGGTGTATGGCACTTAAGCCGGTCGAACCAGCCATGAAACACCGGGAATGCGGCGCCGGCATCATCCATTAAGACGATGCCGGCGCGCCGGACACTGTCAATAATGGGGCGTTGTCGGTCACGCCCGCACCATCAGGGTGCATCAAGAGTCTGTTTTCGCATACACCGCTGCCGGATCGGTATCGCCCTGCAGCGGCCTGGTTTTCCATCTCGATAGAAAGACACCGTCATGCAAGAAGCCGTCATCGTCTCCACCGCCCGCACCCCCATCGGCAAAGCCTACCGCGGCGCCTTCAACGACACCGAAGCGCCGGTGCTTGGCGGCCACGTGATCCGCGCCGCTCTCGAGCGGGCCGAAGTCGAGGGCGCCGACGTCGATGACGTGATCCTCGGCGTCGCGGCCCAGCAGGGCACCCAGGGCTACAACCTGGGCCGCCTGTGCACCTATACCGCCGGCCTGCCCGAATCGGTCGGCGGCATGGCGATCGATCGCATGTGCGCCTCCGGCCTGATGGCGATTGCCGGTGCGGCCAAGGGCATCATGGCCGGCGAATACGCCATAGCCATCGGCGGCGGCCTGGAATCGATCTCGCTGGTCCAGAATGCCCACAAGAACAGCTACCGGGCCCAGTCGAAGGCCGTGCTGGAAGCGGCGCCGACCGCCTACATCCAGATGATCGAGACCGCCGAGATCGTGTCCCGGCGCTACGGAATTTCGCGCGCCGACCAGGACGCCTATGCCCTGCGCAGCCAGCAGCGCACCGCCGCCGCCCAGCAGGCCGGCCTGTTCGCCGACGAGATCGTGCCCCTGGCGAGCACGCGCCAGCTGTTCGACAAGGACGGCCAGCCGAGCGGCAGCGAGGAGGTGATGCTGACCCAGGACGAGGGCAACCGCCCGGGTACCACGCTCGAGAGCCTGGCCCAGCTCAAGCCTGTGTGGAAGGGCGGGAACTGGAGCGGGGAAGGGCAGTTCATCACCGCCGGCAATGCGTCGCAGCTGTCGGACGGCGCCTCGGCCTCGGTGCTGATGAGCCGCCAGGAAGCCGCGCGGCGCGGCCTGCGTCCGCTCGGCACCTACCGCGGCCTGGCCGTGGCCGGCTGCCGCGCCGACGAGATGGGGATCGGCCCCGTGGTGGCGATCCCGAAGCTGCTGGCGCGCCACGGCTTGAGCGTGGCCGACATCGGCCTGTGGGAGATCAACGAGGCTTTCGCCTGCCAGGTGTTGTACAGCCGCGACGTACTCGGGATACCGGACGATCGCCTGAACGTGAACGGCGGCGCCATTGCCATCGGCCACCCGTTCGGCATGTCGGGCGCCCGCCTGGTCGGCCACGCCTTGCTTGAAGGGCGCCGGCGCGGCGTCCGGTATGTCGTGGTCAGCATGTGCATCGGCGGCGGCATGGGAGCGGCCGCACTGTTCGAGCTGGCATGAGCGGCGCATGCATGGTGCTTGAAAATATGGCAACCGATGCTATACTAAATTGCACAATGGAAATCGACCTGGACCCGATTGCCGCGCCACAGGCGGCGCCTTCCTCCAGCGCTGTGAATGCCGCAGCGCCATTGTCGCTCGCGTGTTTCAGCCGCCTGCTGGGGGCGATCTACGAAACCGCCCAGGATGCCGACCGCTGGTCGCAGTGCCTGGAGCACGTACGCCGCGAGTTCGGCGGTAATTTTTGCTCGCTGATCGTGCGGCGCGCCGCCGGAGCCGATCTCGGCTACGTGATCTCGGCCTCGGGCGAGCGCCGCCCGCTGCTCTCGCATAACCCGCTGAGCGCGATCAGTCCGTTTTCCTGCCTCCGCCCCGGCAAGGTGGTGACGACCAGCGACCTGCTCTCGCTCGACGAATGGCAGGCTTCGGAGTACTACCGCCAGTGGTGCCAGCCGCAGGGTGTGTTCCATGTGCTTGCGGTCGACATCGATCTTCCCGGCATCGGCGTCTACGGGTTCCGTATCACGCGCCCGATCGACGCGCCGCCGTTTTCCGGCGCCGACCGCGAGCTGTGCGAGCACCTGATTCCCCACCTGCAGCGGGCGCTGACCCTGTATGCAGCCGTGCACCGCGACCGGCAGGTCGATTCGATGTACCGGCACGCGATGGGCCAGCTGATGGTCGGCGTGTTCGTGCTCGACGAGAATTGCGTCATCCTGGAAAGCAATACGATGGCCAGCGCCATCGTCGCCCTCAACGACGGCGTCAGCGTTTCCTCGCAAAAGCTGTGCGCATCCTACCAGGCCGAGAACCGCAAGCTGTACCAGATGATCCAGAACGTGCTGAGCCGGCGAGACCCGGGCAAGATGGGCGTGGTCGAGGCGATGTCGCTGAGCCGTCCATCGGGACGCGCCGCCTGGGGCGTGGTGGCGCAGGCGATCGACTCGACCGAGTGGACCGTCGGCAAGCGCCGCCCCAGCGTGGTCGTGTTCATGCGCGACGCCGAGGGCAAGTCGGACCCGCCGGCGCGCCTGGCCCAGCAGCTGTTCCAGCTCACCCCGGCCGAGACGGCGCTGGCGATCCAGCTGGCCAACGGCCTGTCGCTCGACGAGGCCTCGGAGGTGCTGGGCATCCGCCGCAACACGGCCCGCGCCCACCTGCGTTCGATCTTCTCGAAGACCGGCGTGCGCCGCCAGACCGAGCTGGTGCGCATCTTCCTGAACAGCGTGGCGCTGCTCGGCAACCAGGATTGACCGCGCTTGATCCCGCTTGATCCTGATTGCCGCTCCGGTCCGTCCCGGCTCAGAACCGGGTCGGGCGCATCAGCGCGTCGACTCCGCCGTCGATCACCATCTGGGCGCCATGGATGAAGCCGGCGTGCGGACCCATCAGGTAGGCGATCAGGGCCGCGATTTCTTCGGGCTGTGCGTGGCGCGCGATCGGGGCGACGAAATCGCGGATCGCCTGGCCGAAGCGCGGATCGTCCATGCCGGCGCGCAGCAGCGGGGTGGCGACCGCGCCCGGCGCCACCGTGTTCAGGCGCACCCCGGCCGCACCCCAGGCAGCCACCCGGCGCCTGACCGCGACCGTCACCGCATTCTTCGAGCCGGCATACGCCAGCTGGCCGCCACCGGCCGCCGTGGCCAACTGGCCGGCCTGGGCCTCGTCGCCCTGTTCCAGGGCCGCAGCCAGCGGATTGCGGTCCCAGGCGAGCTGGGTCGAGGCGACCGAGGACACCACCACGGCCGCGCCGTCGCGGCCGCGCTGCAGGGCCGGCAGCAGGGCGTCGAGCAGGTCGACCACGCCGAAATAGTTCACCGAGACGGTGCGCGAAGGCGGCTCGGCCTGCGGGCCCAGGCCGGCGCACAGCACCAGGCCGTCGAGCACCCCGCCGCAGCGTTCGAGCACCGCCGCGACGACCACGGCGCGGCCCGCGGCGGACGACAGGTCGGCGACGATATCGGCGTCGCGCAGGTCGATTCCCAGCACGGTGTGGCCGGCGGCCAGCAGTGCGGCGCGGGTGGCCGCGCCGATTCCGGACGCCGAGCCGGTGATGGCGGTAACGGGCATGTCGCTCTCCTTGGTGTAATGGTCAATGGGTCGATGATAGGGGCAGCCAGTATCGCGCGCCGGCGCCGGCCCGGCGTCATGCAAACGGACGATGCCGCGCCATGAGGGGACGCGCACTATTGGGCACGGGCCGCGCCGCGGCCATCCGATCGAACCAACTACTGCCGGGAGGCGCTCTCATGCAACATGTACCAAGCCTGTTTTCACTCGAGGGACAGGTCGCCGTCGTGACCGGGGCCGGCAAGGGCATCGGGCGCGCCTGCGCCATCGCCCTGGCCCAGGCCGGCGCCGACGTGGCGCTGGCGGCGCGCACCGCCTCCGATCTGGAGCAGGTGGCGCAGGCGATCCGGGCGCTGGGCCGGCGCGCCATCGTCGTGCCCGGCGACGTCAACGACGCCGCCGCCCTCGACACGCTGGTGCAGCGCACCGTCGCCGAACTGGGCAAGATCACCATCCTCGTCAACAATGCCGGCGGCGCCGGCCCCAACGATCCGCGCAGCATGAGCGGCGCGGATTTCGCCGGGGTGCTGGCCTGGAACGTGGTGCCGGCCTACCTGCTGATCCAGAAGGCCGCGCCGGCCATGCGCGCGGCCGGCGGCGGCGCCGTGGTCAACATCTCGTCGATGGCGGCGCGCCTGGCGCAAAAGCATTTCAGCGCCTATGGGGCGGCCAAGGCCGCGCTGAACCAGATGACGCGCAACCTGGCCCAGGACTTCGCGCCGCACCTGCGCATCAACGCCATCGAGCCGGGTGCGATCCGCACCGATGCGCTGGCCGCCTACCTGACGCCGGAAATCGAAGCCGGCCTGGTGCGCGCCACGCCGCTCGGTTCGCTGGGCGAGACGGAAGACATCGCGGCCGCCGTGGTGTACCTGGCCTCGCCGGCAGCGCGCTGGGTCACCGGCAAGATCCTCGGCGTCGACGGCGGGTGCGAAGCCCCGGTCGGCTGAACCCGCATCGCCAACAACCTACAACAATGGAGACATGCATGGGATACTCAACGATACGTGCGCTGCTCGACGCGCAGCAGAAGGCCTTCCGCGCCGAGGGGGCGGTCACGGCCGAAGTGCGCAAGGCGCGCCTGCAGGCGGCGATCGACCTGCTGGTCGAGCACAACGATGCGCTGTGCGCCGCGATGGACGAGGACTTCGGCGGCCGCCCGGCCGTGTTCTCGATGATGAACGATATCGTCGGCTCGCTCGCCTCGCTCAAGCACGCGCGCGACCATCTGGAAGCGTGGATGGCGCCGGACCCGCGTCCGAGCGTGGCGCCTTTCGACGCATTCGGCGCGACGGCCTGGGTGCAATACCAGCCAAAGGGCGTGGTGGGCATCATCGGCACCTGGAACGCGCCCCTGTACACCCTATTCTCGCCGCTGGCCAGCGTCCTGGCGGCGGGTAACCGCGCCGTACTGAAACCGTCCGAGATCGCGCCGCGCACCGCCGCCTTGCTGGCCTCGGTGCTGCCCGCCTACTTCGACGCCGAGGTGGTCGCCCTGGTCAACGGCGACGCCGAGGTGGCGCGCGCATTCAGCGCCGAGCCCTGGAACCACCTGGTGTTTACCGGCTCCACCGCGGTCGGCAAGGCGGTGATGGCCGCCGCCGCCGCCAACCTGGTGCCGGTGACGCTGGAGCTGGGCGGCAAGTCACCGGTGCTGGTCGACCCGGGCGCCGACATCGGCAACGCGGCCGAGCGCATCGTGGTCGGCAAGGCGGGCAATGCCGGCCAGCTGTGCGTGGCGCCAGATACCGTGTGGCTGCCGCGCGAGCGGCTCGAGGACTTCGTCTCGGCCGCGCGTGCTTGCCACGAAGGCCTGTTCCCGACTGCCGCGGACGTGGTCGCCGTCGTCAACGAGCGCCACGCCGCGCGCCTGCAGGGCTATATCGACGAAGCCCGCGCGCGCGGGGTGCGCATCGAAACGGCCGGCGTGGGCGAAGGGCGCCGCATGGCGCTGCACCTGGTGATCGACCCGCCGGCCGGCAGCGCCTTCGCCACCGAGGAAATCTTCGGGCCGGCCCTGGTGCTGAACACCTACGAGCGCTTCGAGGAGGCGCTGGACGCCGTGAATGCGGGTCCGCGGCCGCTGGCCCTGTACTGGTTCGGCAGCGACGGGGAGGCGCAGCAGCAGGTACTGGCGCGCACGCTCTCGGGCGGCGTCTCGCTCAATGACGTCACCATGCACCCGGCGCTGCACGATGCGCCTTTCGGCGGCGTCGGCGCCTCGGGCATGGGCCACTACCACGGCCGTGAAGGTTTCCTCGAGTTCAGCCATGCGCGCAGCGTGTACGGGGCCGGCGGCCACGATCCGCGGCGCGAGTGGGGCATGCTCCCGCCATACAACGATGCCTTCCGCCAGGCGATCCGCGCCGCCGTGACGCGCTAGGCCCGCTCCTGCGCCGGCCGTCCTGGCCGGCGCCTCTTGAAGTTGCCGGAGAAGTCCATGCAGAATCCCCGCTACATACTGGCGATGCTGACGGCGATGTCGGCCCTGTCCTTCATGGACCGGCAAATGCTCGCGGTCCTGATCGAGCCGATCAAGGCCGAGTTCGCACTGTCGGACATGCAGGTCGGGGTGGTGTCGGGCTTCGGCTTCGCGCTGACCTTCGCCCTGGTCGGGATTCCGCTCGGGCGCATCGCCGACCGCGGCGATCGGCGCAGCCTGGTGGCCCTGTTCCGCAGCCTGGGTGGGGCGATCGCCGCGCTCGGCGCCTGCGCCGGCGGCTTCTGGACGCTGGCCCTGACCCGCACCGGCGGCGCCCTGAGCGAGGCGGGCAGCGCGCCGGCCTCGATGTCGATGATCGCCGACCTGTTCCCGCCGCAGCAGCGCTCGCGCGCGCTGAGCGTGTTCGGCCTCGGCGCCGCCATCGGGTCGCTGATCGCGCTGGTGGGCGGGGGCTGGCTGGCGGCGCGCCATGGCTGGCGTGCCGCGCTGGCCACGGCCGGCATCGCCTCGCTGCTGCTTGCCCTGCTGTTTCGCTGGCGCGCGCACGAGCCCGCGCGTCCCGTGCTCGCGCCGGCGGCGCCGGCCCTGGGCGCGCCGGGTGCGCTGCGCCAGGTCTGGGGCCAGCCGGTGGCGCGCGCCCTGATCGTGGCCTCGGCCTGCGTGCTGGTGCCGGCCTATGCCTTCGGGGCCTGGAATTTCACCTACCTGGTGCGCTACCACCAGCTGTCGCTCGGGCAGGCCGGCCTCATCTCGAGCACGGCGGCGGTCGGCTCGGTGCTGGGCGGGCTGGGCTCGGGCATGCTCACCGATTACCTGGCCCGGCGCGACCTGCGCTGGCAGATCGGCGTGCCGATCCTGGCGCTCGCCTGCGGCTTGCCGGTCAGCCTGGTTTACTTCATGGTGCCGCCCGGCGCGATCGCGCCCGCCACATTGCTGGTGGTGGTGTACGCGATGCTGCTCTCCGGCTGGGCCGCGCCCACCTACGCGGCGCTCAGCTTCGTGGTGGCGCCGCGGCGGCGCGCCACGGCGAACGCCATGATGCTGCTCGCCAGTTCGCTGATCGGCAGCGGCGCCAGCCCCATCCTCATCGGCTGGCTCAGCGACCGGCTGGCGCCGGTCGCCGGAGCCGACTCGCTGCGTTATGCGCTGGCGCTCTCGATGTGCCTGTTGCTGGCCGCGCTGGCGGCCTTCGTGGCGGCCTGGCGCGCGTATCCGGCGGCGCACCGGCTGGCGCGTGAAGAGGCCGCGAGCGCGGCCTAGCGCCCTTCGAAAAGCGGCGATCGCTTTTCGACGAAGGCCGCCATCCCTTCCTTCTGGTCGCGGCTGGCGAACAGGATCTGGTTCGCTTTGCGTTCCAGCATCAGGGCGACCTCGAGCGGGGCGTCCATCCCGGCCAGCACCACTTCCTTGATCTGCTGCACCGCCAGCGGCGGCATGGCCGCGATCGTCGCAGCCATCGCCAGGGCCTCGGCCAGCACCTGCTCGTCGGGCACCACGCTGCTCACCAGGCCCATCTGGAAGGCGTCACGCGCCGACACCGGCTGTCCGGTCAGGAGCAGGCGCATTGCATGAAACTTGCCGACCGCGCGCACCAGGCGCTGGGTGCCCCCGATGCCGGGCATGATCCCGATCCGGATTTCGGGCTGTGCGAAGCGGGCGCCTTCGCCGGCGACGATGATATCGCAGTGCATGGCCAGCTCGTTGCCGCCCCCATAGGCATAGCCGCAAACGGCCGCGATCACCGGTTTCGGGCACTCGGCGATCGGCGCCCAGACCCGCTCGGTATGGCGCGCCATGATCTCGATCGGGCCGGCGCCGGCCATCGACTTGATGTCGCCGCCGGCCGCAAACACCGCCGGTCCCCCGGTCAGGACGATCGCCCGCACTTCGGGATCGGCGCCGAGTGCGCGGAAGGCGCCCGAGAGCAGGGCCTGCAGTTCCAGGCTCAGGGCGTTGGTCGCCTGCGGGCGGTTCAGGCAAAGCAGGGCGACGCCCTCGCGCGGACGTTCGATGGTCAGTTCGGGGGCGGCCGGGGCCTCGCTGTGGCTGTCGCTGTGGCTGTCGATGTGGCTGTTCATGCGCTCCTCGTGGATGGCGCCGCGCGCGCGGAAAGGGCGCCGGCAGTGGTCCCATGATCGGCGGCGCAGTCCGCGCCAACATCGTCCTTTCGGACGTAGCCGCAGGCAGGGCCGGCTCCTACAGTAGGCCTCAACTGCTACTGCGACGAGAACTCTCCATGACCGATTCAGCCTGCTTCAAGAACCAAGTCGTCCTCATCACCGGCGGCACCCGCGGCATCGGCCGCGGCATCGCCGAAGCCTTCCTCGCCGCCGGCGCCCGCGTCATCGTCTGCGGGCGCAGTGCGCCCGAAACGCTGCCGGCGTCCGGCCACGCCAGCGCCGAGTTCGTCGCCTGCGACGTGCGCGACGCCGAGGCGGTGCAGGCGCTGGTCGCAGGCATCGGCGCGCGCCACGGCCGGCTCGACATCCTGGTCAACAATGCCGGCGGCAGCCCCCATGCCGAGGCCGCGACCGCCTCACCGCGCTTCCACGAAAGCATCCTGCGCCTGAACCTGCTGGCTCCACTGCACCTGGCGCAGGCCGCGAACACCCTGATGCAGGCCAACGGCGGCGGCGTCATCGTCTTCATCGGCAGCGTCAGCGCCTCGCGCCCGTCGCCCGGCACCGCCGCCTACGGCGCGGCCAAGGCCGGCGTGCTGAGCCTGGTGTCCTCGCTGGCCGTCGAATGGGCGCCCAAGGTCAGGGTGGTCGCGGTCAGCCCGGGCCTGGTCCATACCGAACAATCGCACCTGCATTACGGCGACGCGGCCGGCATCGCCGCGGTCGGCGCCACGATTCCGGCCGGCCGCATGGCCGACCCGGACGACATCGCCAACGCCTGCCTGTTCGTCGCCTCGCCCCGGGCGGCCTACATGAGCGGCACCAACCTGCTGCTGCACGGCGGCGGGGAAAAGCCGGCCTTCCTGGCAGCCGCCAA
>Ga0308160_10006055_pt1 | contig 12461 bp, 10 predicted proteins | sample PhyFR1_FD_201036 | JGI IMG/M metagenome (GOLD analysis project Ga0308160, IMG submission 201036) | Phyllosphere microbial communities from UC Gill Tract Community Farm, Albany, California, United States - DLSLF.R1 | ecosystem: Host-associated > Plants > Phyllosphere > Unclassified | place: USA... | reverse complement strand
CCCGATCCTGTTCGGCGGCGGGCAAGCCAAGCTGGTGATGACCGGCGACGAGATTCTCGATGCCGGCGTCCAGGTCATGGCCCAGCCGCCGGGCAAGAAGAACGCCACCATTCACCTGCTGTCGGGCGGCGAAAAGGCGCTGACCGCGACGGCACTGGTATTCTCGATGTTCCGCCTGAATCCGGCACCGTTCTGCCTGCTCGACGAGGTCGACGCGCCGCTCGACGACGCCAACACCGAGCGCTTCTGCCGCATGGTCAAGCGCATGTCGGAACAGACCCAATTTCTTTTCATCTCCCATAACAAGATCGCCATGGAGATGGCCAATCAACTGATCGGTGTGACGATGCAGGAGCAGGGCGTATCGCGCATCGTGGCGGTGGACATGGAGTCCGCCGCCCACTTCGCACAAGAGGCACAAGCAGCATGACAGACTTCCAAATGAGCCTGATCGCGGCTGGCGGCGTATTCGTCGTCGGCGTCATCTCCTATAACAAGTGGCAGGAGTACAAGGCGCGTAAAACCGTCGAACGTGCCTTCGCCTCGGACCACGACGATGTGCTGATGCGCAGCGGCTCGGTCGGCGTCGACCGCCAGGAACCGGTGCTCGACGTCGGCATGCCCGGCACCGAGGCGATGGAGCCGACCTTCGGCGCGCCGCCGCACACCGCGCCGGATCTTGGCGCCGTGGGCGGCAGTGCCGGTGTCGCCGCCGGGACCATGGCTGCCGCCGGTGCTGCAGCCGGCGCTGGCGCGCACGATCCCCTGGCGCCACTGGCGCCGCCGCCCGGCGTGACCGCGCCCGGCGTGACCGCCGGGCCCGCACCGGCCGAAGTGGCCGAGAGCCTGGTCGACCCGCTGATCGACTGCATGATCGCGCTGGCGCTGGAAGGCGCGGCGCGCGGCGACAAGATCCTGCCCTCGCTGCTGAAACTGCGCCGGGTCGGCAACAAGCCGATCCACTTCATCGGCCTGGCCGTGAGCGGCGACTGGGAGCCGATCGTGCACGGCGGCGTGTACACCAAACTGCAGGCCGGCGTGCAGATGGCCACCCGCACCACGTCCCTGAACGAACTCGAATACTCGGAACTGGTCACGCGCCTGCGCGCCGTGGCCGACGAAATCGGCGCCGAGCCGGAGGTGCCGGACATGATCGAGGTGATGAGCGAAGCGCGCACCCTGCACAAGTTCGTCGCCGGCCACGATGCCCAGCTGGGCGTGAACCTGAAGTCGAACGGTCCGCCATGGCCGATGAGCACCCTGATCGGCGCGCTGGAAAAGGTCGGCTTCGACGTCGGGCCAAGTGGCCGCTTCGCCATGCCCGATGGCCATGGCGGCGTGCTGTTCACGCTCTCGACCAACGTCAACATGGGCGCCGAGAATACCGACCGCCTGACCCTGCTGCTCGACGTGCCTTGCGTGGCCCCGGAGCGCGACGGCTTCGGCGCCATGGTCAAGTGCGCGAAAGAGCTGGTCATGCGCCTGGATGCGACGATCGTCGACGACTTCGAGCAGCCGCTGCTCGACGCCTCGCTCGACGAGATCGCCGGCCAGGTAAAGGAGTTCTACCAGGAGATGGAAGCGTCGGACATCCCGGCCGGTTCCACCCGCGCGCTGCGCCTGTTCAGCTGAGGCCTGTATGAGCGAAGCGCAGGACGACCTGGGACGCATGGCCTGGCTGGTCGGGGAGCTGAACCGCCACATCTACAACTACCACGTGCTCGACGCGCCGACGATCCCCGACGCCGAGTACGACACCTTGTTCCGCGAGCTGCAGGCGCTCGAAGCGGCGCATCCCGAAGCCGTGTCGGCCGACACGCCGACCTCGCGCGTGGGCGCCGCACCGATCCCCGAGTTCAAGCAGGTGACGCACGCGGTGCCGATGCTGTCGCTGAACAACGGCTTCCAGGATGAGGATGTCGACGGTTTCGACCGCCGCGTGCGCGAGGGCCTGGACCTGAGCGCGGCCGCCGGCGCAGTCGCCTATGCCGCCGAACTCAAGTTCGACGGCCTGGCCATGAGCCTGCGCTACGAGAACGGCGTGTTCGTGCAGGCCGCCACCCGCGGCGACGGCTATACCGGGGAAGACGTGACGGCCAACATCCGCACCGTGCGCGTGATCCCGCTGCGCCTGCACGGCGACGCCATCCCCGCCGTGCTCGAAGTGCGCGGCGAAGTGCTGATGTTCAAGGCCGACTTCGACAAGCTGAACGAGCGCCAGCGCGAGGCCGGGCAGAAGGAATTCGCGAACCCGCGCAACGCCGCCGCCGGCAGCCTGCGCCAGCTCGATGCGCGCATCACGGCCCAGCGCAAACTGCGCTTCTTCGCCTACGGCATCGGCTTGCTGGAAGGTGCGCCGATGCCGGAATCGCATTCGGCGGTGCTCGACTGGTTCGACAGGCTCGGCCTGCCGGTGTCGAAGGAACGCGCGGTCGTGAAGGGCAGCGCGGGCCTGCTCGGCTACTACCGGGATATCGGCGAGAAGCGTCCGAAGCTGCCTTACGAGATCGACGGCGTGGTGTACAAGGTCGACCGCCTGGAAGACCAACGTGCGCTCGGCTTCGTGTCGCGCGCGCCGCGCTTCGCCCTGGCCCATAAATTTCCGGCCGAGGAAGCGCTGACGGTCGTTTCCGCCATCGACGTGCAGGTGGGACGCACCGGCGCCATTACCCCGGTGGCGCGCCTGGTGCCGGTGTCGGTAGGCGGCGTGACTGTCACCAACGCCACCCTGCACAACGAAGACGAAGTGCGGCGCAAGGACGTGCGCATCGGCGACACCGTGATCGTGCGCCGCGCCGGCGACGTGATTCCGGAAGTGCTGTCGGTGGTGCTGGAAAGGCGCCCGACGCCGGAACCGATGGTCTACAGCTTGCCGACGAATTGCCCGGTCTGCGGCTCGCACGTGGTGCGCGAAGAAGGCGAGGCGATTGCCCGCTGCTCGGGCGGCCTGACCTGCGCGGCCCAGCGCAAGGAAGCGATCCGCCACTTCGCCGGACGCCGCATGATGGACATCGAGGGCCTGGGCGACCGCTACATCGACAGCCTGGTCGAGTGCAACCTGATCCACGGCGTGGCCGATCTGTACAAGCTCACGTTAGCGGATCTGCTGCAGATGAAACGTGCTGCCGACGAGCGCGACGGCACCACGCCCGAGACGGTCAAACAGGGCAAGGTGCCGACCAAGTGGGCCGATAATCTGCTGGCCGCGATTGCCGCCAGCAAGCAGCCACCGCTGGAGCGCCTGCTGTTCGCACTCGGCATCCGCCACGTGGGCGAATCCACCGCCAAGACCCTGGCCGACTGGCTCGGGTCCCTGGCCCTGGTGCGGCGCGCTCCGGCCGCGCTGCTGCGCGTACTGCCCGACATCGGCGGCACCGTGGCCGAATCGATTGCCGACTTCTTCGCCGAAGAGAAGAACCAGATCGCCCTGGATGCGCTGCTGGAGACCGGCGTTGCGCCGAAAGGCGAGCACGCGCCGAAGGCGGCATTGCGCGAGCGCCTGGACGAGGTGGGCCTGCTGGCCGCGCTCGGCATCCCGAAGCTGACCGAGCCGCGCGCACGCCAGCTGCTCGACGGCCGCACGCTCGAAGACCTGGCCTTCCTGAAGGTGTTCGGCGTGTTCGGCCTGCCCGAGAGCCTGGTGTCCTCGCTCGATTCCTGGATGGCAGTCGAGGCCAACCGCGACGCGCTGATGACGCTGTCGGCGCTGCGGCGCGAACTGCTGGCGGCCTTGCCCGAGGAAGCCGAGGCGCTACAAGGCAAGTTGAGCGGCAAGACCTTTGTCCTGACCGGGACTTTGCCGACCATGTCGCGCGACGCGGCCGGCGCGCTGATCGAGGCGGCCGGCGGCAAGGTGTCGGGTTCGGTGTCGAAGAAGACCTCGTACGTGGTGGCCGGCGCCGAAGCCGGCAGCAAGCTGGATAAGGCCGAGGCGCTGGGCGTGACGGTGCTCGACGAAGCCGCCCTGCTGGCGCTGCTGGCTAACGAATCCAAGTAGAGGAAGCACAGCATGACCCAGATCCGTAAAGCAGTCTTCCCCGTGGCGGGCCTCGGCAGCCGCTTCCTGCCCGCCACCAAGGCGCAGCCGAAAGAGATGCTGCCGATCGTCGACAAGCCGCTGATCCAGTACGCGGTGGAAGAGGCGGTGGCGGCCGGCATCACCGAGATGATCTTCATCACCGGCCGCAACAAGCGCGCCATCGAGGACCATTTCGACAAGGCCTACGAGCTCGAATCCGAACTCGCGGCCCACAACAAACAGGAACTGCTGGACCTGGTGCGCAAGGTGATTCCGAAGAACGTCACCTGCATCTACATCCGCCAGTCGGCGCCGCTGGGCCTGGGCCACGCGGTGCTGTGCGCGCGTCCGGTGGTGGGCACCGAGCCGTTTGCCGTCCTGCTGGCCGACGACTTCATGGACAGCGACGGCAACAAGCCGGTGCTGGCCCAGATGACGGAGCTGTACGCCTACGAGAAATGCAGCCTGCTGGCGGTGCAGGACGTGCCGCGCGCGAACACGCGCCAGTACGGCATCGTCAGCGCCACGCCCTATCGCAGCGACCTGGAACTGGTGTCCGGCATCGTCGAAAAACCAAAGCCGGAAGAAGCGCCGTCGACGCTGGCCGTGGTCGGCCGCTATGTGCTCAGTGGCGCCATCTTCAGGCATCTGGAAAACCTGGGGGCGGGTAGCGGCGGCGAAATCCAGCTGACCGACGGCATCGCCGCGCTGATGGCGGCCGAGCGCGTGCTGGCCTACCGCTACGCCGGCCAGCGCTACGACTGCGGCTCCAAGCTCGGCTATTTGCAAGCCACCGCCGCCATGGGCCTGAAGCACCCGGAAACCGCTGCCGGCTTCCGCGAATTCCTGGCCCAACTGAAGGAGTAAAAAATGGCCATCCGCGAGATTCTGAAGATGGGCGACCCGCGCCTCTTGCGCGTGGCCGAACCCGTCACCGCCTTCGGCACGCCGGCATTGGAAAGTCTGATTGCCGACATGTTCGACACCATGCATGCGGCGAACGGCGCCGGCCTGGCCGCGCCGCAGATCGGCGTGAACCTGCAACTGGTGATCTTCGGCTTCAAAAGCAACCCGCGCTATCCGGACGCGCCGCAGGTGCCGGAAACGGTGCTTCTGAATCCCGTGCTGACGCCCTTGTCCGACGAAATGGAAGAGGGCTTCGAGGGCTGTTTGTCGGTGCCCGGGCTGCGCGGCAGCGTGCCGCGTTTCACCCGCCTGCGCTACGAAGGCGTCGACCAGTTCGGCAAGGCCATCCGGCGCGAAGTGGACGGCTTCCATGCGCGCGTGGTGCAGCATGAAGTCGACCACCTGCTCGGCATTTTGTACCCGATGCGGATCACCGACTTTTCCCGCTTCGGCTTCACCGAAGTGATGTTCCCCGACCTCGACCCTGGAGCGGACGATTGAATTCCCTGCGTTTCAAACACTGCGCGCTGCTGCTGGCGTTGGCTACGCCCCTGGCCCACGCCCAGGACTGGTTCACCAAAATTGAAGCGGAGCCGAAAAGCGAGCTCTGGATCGACTCCGGCTTCTGGACCGCGCACTTCGACAGCGGCAAGGGCCTGAACGGCAACAACAAAGGCTTGGGCGCGGAATACCGCTTCAACGGCAGCACGGCGGCGGTAGCGGGGCGCTTCTACAATAGCGACCGTGAATGGTCGAACTACGCCGGTGTGATCTGGCAGCCGTATGCGGTGGGGCCGGTGCGCGTTGGAGCGTATGACTACAAGCGCGTTGGGGTGAATATCGGCATCATCCCGACCTACAAGGACCGCTTGTATGGCGGGATTTCGCTGCAGCTGAAGCTGAAGGTCTTCGAATAACCGCGGCGTCCACCGAACGGACCGCTACGGCGTTTGATTCGTGGCATGGTTTGCGACAGGGTAGGGTGGGTTCTCGAACCCACCGTTCGTAGGACGCGCTAACGTAACGCTGTTTGAACGGCCAACAATACTCATCGTTCCGCGTGGGCAGTAGTGCTGGCTAAATGCCAGCACTACGAAGTGCCCACCGTACGCCAGCTGTGTAGGGTGGACACCCGTGTCCACGCCGTACGGCAATTGATTTGTGGCGGGGCTTGCAAAGGGTGAAACAGCGTGGACACAGGCGTCCACCCTACACATCGTCCTTTTCAATTCGGCCGGTACCCATCACGGTGGGTACGAGTACCCACCCTACGCCTTTATCCTGCCGGATACGGGTTTTTCCCACCCTCGGCAATAAACCGGTCGATCCGCTCCTTCAGCACCGGCAGCGGCACCGACCCGAGTTGCAGCACGGTGTCGTGGAAATGACGGATGTCGAAGCGATCGCCCAGCGCCTTTTCCGCCTTCGCGCGTGCCTCCATGATCGCCATCTGCCCCAGGTAATACGACAGCGCCTGCCCAGGCCACGAGATGTAGCGGTCGACCTCGGTCGTGATCTCGTGCTCCGACAGCGCGGTGTTCTCGCGCAAGTAGGCCTGGGCCTGCTCGCGGGTCCAGCCCTTGGCGTGGATGCCGGTGTCGACTACCAGGCGCGAGGCGCGCCAGGCCTGGTAGCTCAGCATGCCGAAGACTTCGTACGGCGTTTCGTAGATGCCCATCTCGGTGCCGAGGCGTTCGGTGTACAGCGCCCAGCCTTCGCCGAACGCCGAGATATAGGCGCGGCGGAAGCGCGGCAGGCCTTTCTGTTCGAGCGCCACCGGCATCTGGAAGGCGTGGCCCGGCGCCGATTCGTGCAGGGTCAGGGCCGGCAGACTGTATAGCGCGCGTGCCGGTAAATTGTAGGTGTTCACCAGGTAGACGCCGGGGCCGCCGCGGCCGGCCGTGTAGTAGGGCGCCTGGTCGTCCGGCACCGGCTCGATGGCGAAGCGCTGGCGCGGCAGGTAGCCGAAGTACTGGCCGGCCTTGGCGTCGAATTTCTTGGCCACCCAGGCTGCGCGCATCAGCAGCTCGTCCGGCGTTTTGGCATAGAAGCGCGGGTCGGTGCGCAGGAAGGTCAAAAAGGCCGGGAAGTCGCCCGTGAAGCCGGTCTGGCGAATGGTCTGCGCCATCTCGGCACGGATCTTGGCCATCTCGGCCAGGCCGATCGCGTGGATGGCGTCGGCGCTCAGGTGCGTGGTGGTGAACTCGACGATCTTCGACTGGTAATACGCTTTGCCGTCCGGCAGGCGTTCCGCAGCCAGGTCCTGGCGTGCGCCCGGCACGTATTCCTCGCCCATGAAGCGCAGCACGCGCGCATGCGCCGGCTGCACCTGGCTGCGGATCGCGGCCACGGCCTGCGCGCGCAGCTGCGCCTGTTCCGCCGCCGGCATCCCCGCCGGCATGGTCTTGAACGGAATGTAGAAGACCGTGTCCTCGGGCGCCACGTCCACCACCGACGCGAGCGAAGCGTCGCGGCCGAGTAGCGTGACCTGCGGCGGCGTGAAGCCGCGCGCCAGGCCGGCGCGCATGTTGTCGAGCTGCTCGCCGAAGTAGCGCGGGAAGCTGGCCAGCTGCTCCAGGTAATCGAGGTACTCTTCGCGCTTCGAGAAGGCCTGGCGCGCGCCATAGGCGACGTCGGTCCAGAACGCGCTGTCGGCGTTCAGCGGCCGCTCGTATTCGCGGAAACGCAGTTCTTCGACAAAGGCGGCGATCTGGGCGCGGTAGACCTGGAAGTCGAGGCGGGCGGCGGGCGACAGGCCGGGCTGGGGCAGGGCGTCGAGCTGGCGCAGCACGCCCTGCCAATGGGCCAGGCGCGCGGCCTGGGTGGCGGCATCGACATGCGGCAGTTCGCTGCGCCGCTTGCCGCGCGGCTTGTCGTCGCCCGCCAGGCGCTCGGCCACGCGCCAGGTCCACTCGGCCTGGTAGATGCGTTCGAAGCGCGCATCGGCCGCCGCTTGCGCAGGCGCCGCGTGTAACTGCGCGGAGAGCGGGACCATCAGGATTCCTGCTGCGGCCAGGGCCGCGACCAGCGTGTGCTTCATGTTGCTCCTTGCTTGACGAATACTGAAAAATTGCTAATTGGCATTATGTCGCATGCAGGCGCAGTGCGCCTGCATGCTTTTGTCTGACCTGCTGTCTATTTATCAAAATTCCTCCTGTTGCCTCTATAATGGCGAATCAGCCAGCCAGTCGGCGGGCCGTGCACACGTACAATGACAGCTGATCAGCAAGCATGGACCAAAAATGATGACGCGGGCTTCCCGCCGTCGGACAATGCCGACATGACGAACAGGAACAATTCAAGCACGCCGTCCGCGGCGCCCATCCCGGGTCTCCAGCCCTGGCTGCGCCTGGGTGAACAGCTCACGCCGCTGATCGGCGACAGCGGCTTTTGCGTGTTGTTCGGACGCGCCGTCCGGCTGGCGTCCGCACGTTTCGGTAGGCTCGAGGGCTGCGACCCGTCGAAGCCCACTTCCCACCTGTTCGCGTCCCTGACCAGAACCCTGAACGAGCTAGGACCGGAGCAGGCAGCGCTGGCGAATGCCGCGCTGCTCGATACATTCACCACGCAGCTCGGAACCTTGATCGGCGAAGCGCTGACAAAGCAGCTGTTACAAGACGCAATGGGCGGAGACGGGCAGAAGCATGAACAGGAGCAGAAGTAAATGAACGATAAAGTAGCCTTGGGCTTGCTGAAAACCGGGGTGCCTGGTCTGGACACGCTTCTGGGCGGCGGCCTGCCCGAGTTTTCGTTCAATCTGGTCGCCGGCCCGCCGGGCAGCGGCAAGACCACGCTGGCGCACCAGATCATGTTCGCGCTCGCCAGCACCGAGCGCCGTGCGCTGTTCTTCACCGTGCTCGGCGAGCCGCCCCTGAAGATGCTGCGCTACCAGCAGCAGTTCTCTTTCTTCGACGTGGCCCGGGTCGGCCCCGCTATCCGCTACGTGAACCTGGGCGAAAACCTGCGCACCGGCGATTTTTCCGGTGTGCTCGAGCGCATCATGGCCGAGGTCGAGGCCTTTTCTCCTTCTCTGGTGTTCGTCGATTCCTTCCGCTCGGTGGTGCAGACCGCGAAAGGCGGCAACGAAGGCGCGGCCGATCTCCAGTACTTCATCCAGGAGCTCGGCACGCGCATGACCACCTGGCAGGCCACGACCTTCCTGATCGGCGAATACATGCCCAACGATCCGGAAGCGAATCCGATCATGACGGTGGCCGACGGCATGCTGTCGCTGAAGCAGGCCCACGAACACAGCACGGTGGTGCGCAAGATGCGCGTCGTCAAAATGCGCGGGCGCGCCCACCTGGCCGGCTCGCACAACTTCCGCATCACCGACGACGGCCTGCGTGTATATCCACGCCTGCTGCCGCCACTGGCCGAAGACCGCATGCCGGGCACCGCGGTCGATACCGAACCGCGCCGCATTCCGACCGGCGTACCGGGCCTGGACGCCATGATGCACGGCGGTCTGCCGCAGGGCCACACCATGCTGGTGGTGGGGCCGACCGGCTCCGGCAAGACCATCCTCGGCACCCGCTTCCTGCAGGAAGGCGTGGCGCGCGGCGAGAAAGGCGTGGCCATGTTCTTCGAGAAGGGTACGCCGCGCCTGCGCAATGCCGAGCTGGCGGCCATGGTGCAGGCCGGCCACGTGGCGGTGGTGGAAAGCCGCCTGCTCGACCTCACCGTGGACGAACTGATCGACGAACTGCTGCAGACCCTGCAGCGCACAGGCGCGCAGCGCCTGGTAATCGATTCGCTGTCGGAATTCGGCCTGTATCTGGCGCCGGAGTTCCATGCCGATCTGCGCCAGTCGGTGTTCCGCATGCTGTCGATGATCGCCAAGCTCGGCATCAGTGCGGTGGTCACGACCGGCCTCGACGACCATTTCACCGAACTGCGCTTCGGCCAGGCGAACATCGCCTACCTGACCGATGCGGTGGTGGCGCTGCGCTATGCCGAAGTCGAAGGACGCCTGCAAAAATTCATTTCGGTGGTGAAGGTGCGTGGCAGCGGTCACAGTACCGACGTGCGCAGCTACCGCATCACCGACGAAGGCATCGAGGTCGACGCGTTGCCGACCCCGGTGGAGGGCACGCTGACCGGCGGCTCGGCGCTGCGCGCGCCGATCCGCTAAGGAGACAGGGAATGTTTCACGAAGACGAAAGCAATTCGGTGCAGCGTTCCCTCCAATCCGGTTCGGAACAGCTGAGTCCCGACCCGCTGAGCGCGACGCTGCTGCGCCATATCGGCACCCTCGAGGACGAACTGGCGCGCCTGCGCGACTCCCTGCGTGAGAAAGAAGCGCTGGAGGCGACCGTGACGCGCCTGCGCGAAGCCAACGAGCACCTGGTGGTGGCCGCCATCAACGCCCAAGGCTCGCGCGACGACGCCGAGGCCACCAACCGGCGCCAGAACGAATTCCTGGCCATGCTGGCGCACGAGCTGCGCAATCCGCTGGTCCCGATCAGCATGTCGGCCACCCTGCTGGAACGCTCGGCCGATGCCTCGCCCCAGCTGCTGAATTTTTCCAGGGTGATCCGGCGCCAGGTCGACCACATGGCGCATCTGCTGGACGACCTGCTCGACGCGGCGCGCATCAGCAGCGGCAAGATCACCCTCAGCCTGGAGCCGATGCCGGTCTCGAACGCCATCGACCAGGCCCTGGAAACGGTATTGCCGCGCATTCGCGAGCGACGCCAGCATCTGTTCCTGAATCTGCCGCCCGATGCCCACAGCGCCGTCGGCACCCGCGGCGACCGCGTGCGCCTGACCCAGGTGTTCACGAATTTGATCGGCAACGCATCGAAGTACACCGGCGACGGCGGCAACGTGTATGTCGACGTCGCGGCCGACAACGGCGAAGCGGTGATTTCGGTGCGCGACAACGGCACCGGCATCGCGCCCGAGGTGCTGCCGCATATCTTCGATCTGTTCACCCAGGGGCCGCGCTCGCTGGCGCGCTCGGAGGGCGGACTGGGCGTGGGCCTGAACGTGGTGCGCAACCTGGTGTCGATGCATGGCGGGACCGTGAAGGCCGAGAGCGACGGTACGGGGCAGGGCAGCCGCTTCGTGGTGCGCCTGCCGCTGGCGGTACTGGAAGACGGCGCGGCGCCGCCGCAAATCGCGCAGGTCCAGGCGCCGGGCGCCTGCCGCGTACTACTGGTCGAAGACAATATCGACGCCTGCGAGACCCTGCAGGCCTTCATGGAAATGGAAGGCCACGAGGTGGTCATGGCGCACGACGGCAAGACGGGTCTGGAGCTGATGCTGGCCCAGGACTTCGAGGCGGTGGTGTGCGACATCGGCCTGCCCGGCATGGACGGCCTGGAAGTGGTGAAGCGCCTGCGCGCATCCGGCAAGGCGGCGCAGCCGGTGGCGATCGGCCTGTCGGGCTATGGCCAGGCCGAAGACCGCGCGCGTGCGCTGGCCGCCGGCTTCGACCATTACCTGGTGAAGCCGGTCAGCCCGGATGCGCTGCTGGCGCTGGTGGCGGCGCGCCGGGCGCTGTAGTCCGCCGTCTTGTTCAGCCGCGCGCCAGCCAGTCCGACCGTGTGAGTTCCCAGGCCGCGTGCGGGCCGTCGTACCAGTGTTCTTCGCCGCGGTAGCGCATGCCGAGGCGCGCCATCACCCTGGCCGAGCCGTGGTTCTCCGGCTTGCACACCGCCACCAGCAGCGGTGCGTGCAAGGTGTCGAAGACCCAGGCGGCCATGGCGTGGGCCGCTTCCGAGGCAAGTCCCCGTCCCCATTTTTCCGGCACCAGGCGCCAGCCGATTTCGTGCGGGTTGGCCGGATCGCGCCCCAGGTACTGGATGCAGCCGGCGCCGATCACGCCTTCCGTTTCCCTGTCGATGAAAGCCCACCAGGAAAAGCCGACCTCCGCCCAGCGCTTCTTGACGCGGGCGATACCGGCGCGGGTTTCTTCGATTGTCTCGGGCCGGCCGGACAGATGGCGCATCACTTCTGGCTGGCGGTTCATCGCCTGCAAGCCGTCGAGGTGATGGTCGTCGAAGGGCTCCAGGCGCAGGCGGTCGGTGTGCAGGTCGGTCATGGTGTCATCGGCTGAAAAAAAAGGCCGGTTCATCGAACCGGCCCTTGTGGCTACTGGCTTACTGGTGCGCGTGGTGGGTGGCGGTCAGGCGCCGCATCATCGGCAGCACGGCCAGCGCAATCAGGGTGCACAGCACGGCGGCGATGCCCAGCTTGTTGAACAGGCTGGTGTAGATCGGCAGGGTCTGCAGCGGATCGCTCATGCCTTGCGGGACGCTGGCCAGGTTGGCCACCACGCCGCCCAGGTATTGCGAGATACCGGTGGCGACGAAATAGGCGCCCATCATGAAGCCGCCCATGCGTGCCGGCACATAGCGCGCCACCATCGCCAGGCCCAGGCCCGACACCAGCAGTTCGCCCAGCGAATACAGGCCGTAACCGGCGATCATGATCCACGACGAGGTCAGGCCATTCACGGCAAACGCGCCGGCGAAACCGTAGGTGAAGAAGCCGAGCGCCACCACCGAGAAGCCGAGCGCGAACTTGCCGG